>Ga0210400_10005634_pt1 | contig 10608 bp, 9 predicted proteins | sample IncBWH26MmetaG_FD_155456 | JGI IMG/M metagenome (GOLD analysis project Ga0210400, IMG submission 155456) | Forest soil microbial communities from Barre Woods Harvard Forest LTER site, Petersham, Massachusetts, United States - Inc-BW-H-26-M | ecosystem: Environmental > Terrestrial > Soil >... | reverse complement strand
ATCTTCCATCATGGATGCAGGCTCCCTCCGAAAATTGCTGCAGGACGTGCGCAAAGGCGCGGTCTCGCCCGACGATGCTGTTGCGCGGCTGCGGCACATGCCTTTTGAAGACCTGGGCTTCGCCAAAATCGATCATCATCGGCGAGTACGTTCGGGCATGCCGGAAGTAATTTTTGCTCAGGGTAAAACTCCCGCTCAGGTGGCTAAGATTTTCAAGAGCATGGCCGTGCAAGGTGGCAATGTTCTGGCTACCAAGGCCACCGCGGAGCATTTTCGCGCGGTGAAGAAGCTGGTCCGCAAAGCTGAGTACCGGGAACTGGCGAAGGCGATTACTTTACAGCAGGATTCGGCGAATTACGGCAAAGGGACTGTAGTCATTATCTCCGCGGGCACAAGTGATATTCCGGTTGCGGAAGAAGCCCTGGTCACGGCAGAAATCATGGGTAATGCAGTCGCGCATCTGTATGACGTCGGCGTCGCGGGCATTCATCGGCTGTTGGCGGGCAGGGAAGTGTTTGATAAGGCCCGGGTCATTATTGTCTGTGCCGGTATGGAAGGCGCGCTGCCGAGTGTTGTCGGAGGCCTCGCGCGGGTGCCGGTTATTGCCGTGCCGACGAGTGTCGGCTACGGTGCATCTTTCAATGGCCTGGCAGCTCTGCTGGGAATGCTGAACTCCTGTGCTTCCAACGTGAGCGTGGTCAATATTGATAACGGATTTGGCGCCGGCTACGTAGCTTCAATGATTAACCGTCTTTAATCACTTTGGTCGCGACGGTCAGCGTCACATCGTCATGTGACGGCCATCACCACCGCGCAGCAGCAGCTCCGCTCATAAAAGTTTACGTAAAGCAAGAACTACATTTACATTTCAAAACTATTTCTCATGCAACACACGAAATTTGGTTGGCGTCTTACTGGCAGGTGTAAAATCTGCAATTGAATGAGGGCCTGCGGACCTTCCGTGAGGGATCTTCTCCCAGCCGAGGCACACATGAAGTTTCACGTCAGCTACAAAGCAGGTAAGACGCCGGATGTCGAGCGCGAATTCCAGCATCAAATACAAAAACTAGAGCGGCGGCTGCAGGTCTTCAAGCCGGACCTGGTACAACTACACGCGGTTGTGGAACAGGAAAATGGTCGTGGCGCCGTTACGTCCCTCAACCTGCGGCTGCCCTCTGGGCAGATGGCCGCGCAACGCTCCGGCGAGAACGCCCTGGCAGCCACCAAGTCTGCTTTTGCTGACCTGATTTCTCAGGTGACAAAGCATAAAGACCTGCTCCGTGGACATTGGACGCGAAAATCATTGCGACGTGCAGGACGCGAGCGGCTTACGCAAATGCCCATCCCGGCGGTGTCCACGCGTGCGCACGCTAACGGCGAGAGTCGCAGTGATTCGCATCGCGCTGCTCCTGTAAAGCTGCCCGCGCCCGCGGCACGGGCGGATAGTGCGGCCGTGGCTGACGTGGAACTATGGCTGAGCGCCAACCTGCGCAAGCTGGAAGAATTTATTGATCAGGAGATTAATTTCCAGGTCGAGTCGGACCGAATCCGTGAGGACCAGATCACGCGCGAGGAAGTGATCGATGAGGTGATCGTGGGCGCGCTTTCGCATGAAGGAGGCAAGATTGAACTGCTGTCGCCGGAAGGCTGGTTCCACCGCCTGGCCGTACAGGCCATTCGACGGCTTATCCATGACAACGCCGATACGGCCAATATCTCTCTGGACGCGCCCGCCGGAATTCAAAACGTTACCGGCAGCGATGAGAACGTGCTGCAGTACCACCAGCCCGACGACAGCCTGCCGGAAGAAAGCATTATTCGCGACGAAAGCGTACGTACGCCGGAAGAAATCCTGGCGGGTGATGAAATGGTAGCGCAACTGGATGTTGTGCTGCGCGGTGTCCACTCGAATGATCGTGAGGCGTTTGTTTTGTACACGCTGGAAGGTTTCACGGTGGACGAAATTTCCCGTCTTGCGGGGCGTCCGGCGGAGCAGGTGCGCCAGTCCATCCATCACGCGCGCGCCCATATTCAGCATAAATTGCCTACGCAGAACCAGCTCAGGAAAAGCCTGCTCCACCATTCCCGGGTTGCGTAATAAAGCATTCATAAGGAGATCGTGCGAAATGATTACGCGTGAAGAGATTCGCCAACTGGCGCAGTTTGAGTCGCCGGCGGGTTGCGCGATTAGTTTTTACTTCCAGCCACATACACCGCAGAATAAGTCGCACCGCGAAGAAGCCATCCTGGTCAAAGACCTGGTACGCGACGCCCTGCGCAAAGCAGGGCGGAATGGCAATCATGCCGCCACGCGTGAGGACCTGGAGAAAGTGCTGACGATAGTTGACGGGCTGCATGGAAATCACTCGCGCGGCAAAGCAATTTTCGCCTGCCGCGAGCAGGGAATATGGCGTGAGCTGGATATTCCGCCGCGTCCCGACCAATCACAGATCAGAGTGAACTCACGCTTCCATCTGCGCCCGCTGGTAGACGCAATTTCCGGGCTGCCGCGCACGTGCATTGCGCTGGTGAATCGCAAGAAGGCGCGCATCTTTGAGTTGCAGGAAAAGGAAATCACGCAAAAACCAGATCTGGAGTTCGGGGCGTCGCCCCCGGTCCCCCGGAGCGACGGCTTCCAGGGCTATGAAGCCGGCCATCGCGAGCGCCACGCTGAGAACATGGTGATGCAGCATTTCAAGATGTTTGCAGAATCCCTGCTTATGCTTTCTCACCGGGATAAGTTTGATGCGCTGCTGGTCGGATGCCAGGACGACTCATGGCCGGAAATCGAATCCCAACTGCACACCGATCTCAAGCAGAAGCTTCGGGGAAGGTTCCCGATTGATGTTATCTCTGCGACCGCGGAAGAAGTTCGCCAGCACGCTAACCGCATCCTTACTGAATGGATGTTGACCGGGCAGATGGAACTAATACGCGAGGTCATGGGCGAAGCTCATCGCAACGCGCGCGGCGCCGTTGGATTGAAGCACGTGCTTCAGGCCCTGGAACTGCAGGAAGTCCAGACTCTTTTGGTGATGCGCAGTTTTAAGGCGGAAGCCGTGGAATGCACGAACTGCCGCCATCTGGATACGCGCATGGTAAAGACCTGTGCGATCTGCGGGCATGAAACGCGTGAATTGAGCGACGTTTCCGACGCGCTGGTGGACCTGGCGCTACGCAACGGAGCGGACATTCGCTTCATTGACAGCGATCCCGACATGGAAAAGGCCGGGCAGGTGGCCGCGCTGTTGCGCTTCCGCGCCGATCAGAACACGGCCGGGAAGAAGATGGCGGTGTGAAGAAAGGTACGACCCGCCGTTTGCCACGGGCCGTGACGGAGATCAGGCGCTGCGGGACGCCACGGCCTTCCTTACCGAACGGTTGGCGGCGTAAATCCGAATCTGGGGAAGCTCGGTGCCGCTGATGCAGCATGGCTAGTAGCTGGCGTCTGCTTCTGATATTCTTCTGCGTTTCATCCATCGCAAAAGTGAGGCTTAATGAAACGCAGAGATTTTCTTTCCGGACTGGCAGTTACCTCCGCCGCAGTGGTTTCGGGCCAGGCCGGCAAAGGCCCTGATGCGCCACAATCACAAAACAAAGACAACCTGAAGGTGCCGCGCAGCTCTCCGGCCAGGAACATTCTGATCTGCTCGCGCAACGGCTATGACCATATCGATGGCGGCTATGAAAAGCTGCGCCGCGGCGCCGACACTCTGGAAGCTGCCATCACCGTGGTGTCAGGTCCGGAGAACGATCCCAATGACGACAGCGTAGGGCTGGGCGGCCTGCCGAACGAAGAAGGCGTGGTGGAGCTTGATTCCTGCTGCATGCACGGTCCCACGCGACGCGCCGGCTCAGTAGGCGGCGTGCGCGATATCAAGAACGTCGCCTCCGTCGCGCGCGCGGTAATGGAACACACTGGACACGTAATGCTGGTGGGTGAAGGCGCAACGCGTTTTGCCGTGGCCATGGGCTTTCCGAAAGAAAATCTGCTGACGGAGCATTCGCGGAAAATCTGGCTGCTGTGGAAGGAAATGCATTCCAATGAAGACTGGTGGGGTCCCGGGCTGGCCGATCCCAACTGGAAACCGCCGGCGCCGATGCAGTCCAGTTCGCTCGAAGACCAGCCGGTGCATATAAAAAAGATGTATGCAGCAGCCGCGGATCTGGGTATTGCGGCGGAAGATCGCATGGACGCAATCCATAAAGTCCTGTTCCCGCCGACCGGGACGATTAACTGTTCCGCTCTCAATGAAAAGATGGAGATGTCCAGCGTGACTACCACCAGCGGATTGGCGTGGAAGCTGCCCGGGCGCTGCGGCGACTCGCCGATTATCGGCGCGGGTTGCTATTGCGACCAGGACATAGGCGCGGCGGGCGCCACTGGCAGCGGCGAAGAGAACATCAAGGTAGCGGGCGCTCATACGATTGTCGAAAACATGCGCCGCGGTATGTCGCCGGAAGAAGCGGGATTGGACGCCCTGAAACGCATCTCCCACAATTACAAAGACGACATGACCCGGCTGGCCTACGTCAGCATGTTTTACTACGTGCTGCGCAAAGACGGGCAGTATGCGGGCGTGTCATTGTGGTCGAATGCAGGAGAGAAGGCCCGCCAGTACGTGGTGCATGACGGGACCAAGCGCTATGAGACGGCGAAGTTTTTATACCAGGGATCGCCGAAGGATTGGCCGCCGATGCCGCGCGTGCCGAAGCCTTAAGAAAAAATCTCATCACTGATAAACACGGATGACACTGATCTGAAAAAGGAATTGGCCGCGAATGAACGCGAACAAACGCGAATCTGGAAATGCAAGAGATCGATTCGTGTTCATTTGCGCGATTCGCGGCTATTCCTGCCTTTCTCTAAGGGCGCGACGCTTCTCCGAGCCACCCTTTCCCCAGTAGACAAGGCGCAGCCCTGCAAAGACCAGGTTCACGCCAATTATCATCGGTATAACCAGAGTGTTGCCCCAGTGCCATTCCATCCAGAAGAATGGTAAGCTGGCGGCGACCAGCAACCAGCCCCATTTCGCGCGCTTCGTCCCTGCATTGAGGTGGATCTTGTTTACATAGGTAAGCATGGGCGGCCTGGATTTGCCGGTGTGATCGTAAATGTCGCAGCGCAGGCTGGAAATTTCTTCTACCTTCGATTCGCAGTAGGCTTCTGCTTCGGCGAGTGAATCGAATACCAGGCAGGTGCTGTCTTCACCCGACTGCAGGTAATGCCCGTCCGCAACACGCTCAACATCAGTTGCGACGTCAGAATGAAAGACGGCAAACTGACCGGAGTGCACCAGGCCGGTCCACTCGGTAGGCTTTCTGGCGGGGTCGTAGAGCTTGAGTTGCTGCATCATGAGCAATTAGCAATTGGCAATTAGCAACTGGCAAAGCCGAAAAACGCGTTAGTTTGAATGGTCAGGCCAATTACCAGGTGCTATTTGCTAATTCCTACGCGAATCGAACTTTCACGTCCGCGCGCTTGGCCAGATGGATGCTTTCCACGAACCGCACCTTGCCGCTTTGGCGCGTCATTACAATTGACGACGTGCGCGTGCCTTCGCCGAAGAAGCGGACGCCTTTCATCAGAGCGCCGTCAGTCACGCCGGTAGCGGCGAAGACAATGTGTTTACCGGGCGCCAGGTCTTTGGCGGTATAAATTCTTTTCTTGTCCTTGATGCCCATCTTTTCGATGCGGGCCTCAAGTTCCGGAGTGTTGATGACGAGGCGAGCATGGATCTCACCATTCAGGCAGCGCATGGCGGCGGCGGTGATCACGCCTTCAGGCGCGCCTCCGCTGCCCATCACCACGTGAACGCCGGTGCCGATAACAGCCGCGGCGATGCCGGCGGAGAGATCGCCGTCCGTGATCAGGCGAATACGCGCTCCGGCTTTGCGGATATCGTCAATCAGTTTCTCGTGGCGCGGCCGGTCCAGCACGACGACGACAAGATCGGCAACGTCACGGCTTAGCCGCCGTGCAATGGCCTTCAGATTGTCCTTGACCGGCGCGTCCAGGTCGACCGCATCTTTGCAGGAAGGGCCGACGACAATTTTTTCCATGTAGCAATCCGGCGCATTCAGCAGGCCGCCTTTTTCTGACGCCGCCAGTACCGTGATGGCGCCGGGAGCGCCGGTGGCGCACAGGTTCGTGCCTTCAAGAGGATCAACTGCGATGTCGACTTCCGGCAGCTTGTCTCCATCATGCCAGCCTGCTCCCACGTGCTCGCCGATATAGAGCATGGGCGCCTGATCGCGCTCGCCTTCTCCAATGACGATGGTCCCGCGCATGGGCACCGTGTCCATGGTGGCTCGCATGGCTTCCGTAGCCACGTGATCCGCGCGCTCGCGGTCGCCCGTCCCCATGGTGTGCGCTGAAGCGATAGCGGCATCTTCCACCACGCGCGCAAACTCCAGCGCCAGTTCGAACTCCATAAGGTTGGCGAGATTTTTTGGTTCAGAGTTCTTGTCAGCCACGCGGGTTGTCATTTGTGGTCCTCCAGATTGCGCGCGCTCAAAACGCGCTGATGCCTGTCACATTTTCGCCAATGATCAGCGCGTGAATGTCGTGCGTGCCTTCGTAAGTCTTTACTGACTCCAGGTTCATCATGTGGCGCATCACCGGATAATCGTCGGCAATACCGTTTGCACCCAGGATGTCTCGGGCCATGCGGGCGCACTCCAGCGCCATCCATACGTTGTTTCGCTTGGCCATAGAGATGTGCTGGTGCCCAACTTTGTTTGCGTCCTTGAGTCGGCCCACTTGCAGGGCCAGAAGCTGCCCTTTGGTGATCTCGCTGATCATCCATGCCAGCTTCTCCTGGACAAGCTGATGAGATGCAATTGGCTGGTCGCGGAACTGCTTGCGCACCTGGGAATATTGCAGGGCCGTGTCATAGCAGGACATGGCAGCGCCCAGGGCGCCCCAACCGATGCCGTAGCGTGCCTGATTCAGGCAGCCCAGCGGGGATTTCAGGCCGTCTGAGCCGGGAAGAATATTCTCCAGCGGAATGCGTACGTCCTGCAGCGACAGTCCGGAGGTGACCGAAGCACGCAGCGACCATTTGCCATGAACGTCAGAGGCTTTGAAGCCGGGGAGGTTCGTCTCGACCAGAAATCCTTTGATGCGGTCGTTGTGCTCTTCAGACTTGGCCCAGATGATCGCAATGTCCGCGATGGATCCTGAGGTGATCCACATTTTCTCGCCGTTGAGGACGTACTCCTTGCCGGACTTTACGGCGCGTGTGCGCATGCCGCTGGGGTTGGAGCCGAAGTCGGGTTCGGTCAGGCCGAAGCAGCCAAGTTTTTCACCCTTGGCCATGGCGGGTAGCCACTTCTCTTTTTGTGCGTCACTGCCATAGGCATAGATGGGATACATGCAGAGCGCCGACTGCACGCTGACGAACGAACGCACGCCGCTATCGCCGCGTTCCAGCTCCTGCATGACCAACCCGTATTCCACGTTGCCCATGCCGGCGCAGCCGTAACCTTTCAGGCTGGCGCCAAAGAATCCGAGATCGGCCATGGGCCTGACCAGTTCGCGGGGGAACCGGCCATCGCGGTTGCACTGCTCGATGATGGGGACCAGGTTTTCTTCAATGAAGCGGCGCGCGGTGTCGCGCACCAGACGCTCATCGTCGGTGAGCAGGGAATCAAACTCGATGAAATCCACGCCCTTGAACTTAAAAACGGGCATATTCTCCTCTTCAGATGGGCCGATGTAATCGCCGGACAGCGGGACACTTACACTGCAAGCCAAACCCGCTCAAGGCAGACTTTCAAAGCTAGCAGAGCCAACGGACAGGGTCAAACTGCCATGCTAAGCTTCAGAAATGTCGCTCCGCTCCAAACCGCTCGGGTGCATGTGCGGATGGCGAGCGCTCTTCTGCTCCAGCGGCTTGGGGCTCGGCGCGCACGTCGGCCTCGCCCTTTTAAGAGCGGGCCGAAAACAATGAAAACCAACGCCGCCCGCCTGCTGGAAGGCCTGGGTGTGCAGTACGAGCTGCGCGAATACGAAGTTGACCCTGACGATCTGGCAGCGGAGACCGTGGCAGCGAAGATCGGAATGCCGCCGGAGCAGGTCTTTAAGACGCTGCTGGCGCGCGGCGATCGCCATGGCCTCTGTTTTGCCGTAGTCCCTGCCAATACTGAGCTTGACCTCAAGGCCCTGGCGGCGGCCACCGGTGACCGCAAAATGGAACTTGTTCCGGTCAAAGAGCTGCCGGCGTTGACTGGATACATTCGCGGCGGCGTGACCGTGCTGGGCGCCAGGAAAGCCTTTCCTGTGCTGGCCGACGAAACCATTCAGCTTTGGGACGCCATCTCCATTTCCGCCGGCGTGCGCGGAACCCAGATGATTCTTCGACCGGAAGACTACCTGCGTGTAACCAATGCCGTAATAGCGGACATCGCTCGCGGAAAGTAGCTTGGCATTGAAATCGGGACAAGACATTCCCATGTATTAGCCTTCCTAATTTTCCTTTAATCGATTTGTAAGGTAAGACCCTTATATATACTGTTTGGTCGCTCATCCCCCGCTATGGGGTTCCGGCATGTTCCGGGACTTCTAGGAGTGTTATGGCCGCAGAACTGAACGAAACTGTCTGGATCACCCTCATGCACGAGATGCAAAGCTTTGTCAGGCAAAACCTGGAACAGCCACAGGTCCAGGCCGAGCTTCGCCACCTGACCGGCCCGCAACCGCTCAGGCGCGGCGGTTACCGGCCAGAAGCCAACAACTCTGACATGATCCGTGCTTTTGAACTCCTTGCTCCCGGACTGCTGGTCGATTTTCTGGAAGCCAACAAAGAGATCATTAACAAATACGCGCTGCGCATCTGGGCCGCGGAGCGTGAAGGGCTGTTCGATACGCAGGCCAAAGTTTCCTAAATTACCTCCGCAAATAGGCTCTGTCTTTCGGGCCGATTCGCGCTTTCATTCTTGCGCCCTAATCAATCTCCGCCGTCGAAAGCCACCAGCCATTGCCTTCGCACCAGCAGGTTTCGTCCGGCTGCGTGTTGCGGCGCAGCGAGCGGACGCTCCTTAAATCACCGCGCTTGAAAGCTTCCGCCAGCTTCTTTGCCGTCTCATCATCGCGTGCGCCCTGGCAGTTGATAAACATCACCGGCATCAGGAACCGCGCACTGTAGCGGTCCGGAGGCATGCGGGTGATCAGCAGCATTCCGCCTGCGCCTGGCGTTCCACCCGGCCCATCGGGCGTGAGCGGAAACAGAAGACGCCCGCCCGGAAGCAGCGCGTCCAGCCAGATATCCAGCGGCGCAGTTGCACCGGCATTCACGTAAATAAGGTTGCAGGCCGGCAGCGGCCCTTCAGCGCCTGAGCGGTGATAGACCGTCACGTCCTCCAGATCAGCCAAGTGGGCCGTGGCCAGCTCTGCCAGCCCCGGCTCAATCTCATAGGCAAAAACTTTTCCGCCCGGCGCCGTCAACCTGGCCAGCACCGCCGTGTAATATCCCGTGCCCGCGCCAATGTGTATGGCCGTTTCGCCCTCCTGGGGATTGAGCGCCGCCAGCCCCACCGCGTGCAGCACCGGCTGGCCGTTATTGATCTTGCTGGCCTCAGAGATCGCCACCGTAACGTCCTGATAAAGAAACGCCGGATCGTCGGTGGGCGTGGTGATGTATCCGCCGCTGGTAAAAATCTTCCACGGCCCGGGACCAAGAAAGCGCTCGCGTGGCGTGGCTGCAAAGGCCGCGGAAAGGCGTCCGCTGGGCACGCCCGCCTGCGTGGTAATCAGGTCGGCAAAAAATGCTCTATGCGCCTCTAGACGTTCCACGTTTCTCTCCTTCCGCTATTGTTCCCTTCACCCCATCACCGGATCACCCGATCTGGCACCCGGCCCCCTATCCCTCAACTAGGATTCTAAAGGGATTGCACAATTCATTCCCGGGGTTGATTCCGACGGTCCGTATTCCGGAACAGTGTCATCCGTATTGATCAGTGGTAAGGGTTCCGTGTCCTTTGTGGATAAAAGTTTTTCCGAGCGGGTGCTAGAGGGTAGGGCATTTCCAGTTGGAATTCAATTGCGAAGTAGTACATCTTCACAACGCACCCCTGCGGAAACAATGTCATTTATTTTTTGGCCAGTTGCTTTGGCTGACCGATTAAGCTTCCGCCAATTGCGCCGCTCCTTCGCACCTGTTTAGAATCACTTGTTTATGAATAAAGTCGTTGCCAGCGCTGATGAGGCCGTCCGTGACGTAAAAGACGGTTCAATGATCATGGTCGGCGGGTTTGGTTTGTGCGGCATTCCGGCCGATCTTATCGATGCCCTCGTCCGCAAGGGCGTACAGAACCTGACCACGGTTTCCAACAATGCAGGCGTCGACGAATACGGCCTGGGCAAACTCCTCTATACCGGTCAGATCAAGAAACATATCGGCTCTTACGTCGGAGAGAACAAGTTGTTTGAGAAGCTTGTCCTTACCGGCAAGGTGGCGCTGGAACTGAATCCGCAAGGCACTCTCGCCGAGCGCATACGCGCAGGTGGCGCAGGGATCCCCGCATTCTTCACGCCAACCGGAGCGGGCACCGTGGTCTCAGAGGGCAAAGAAATACGAGAATTTGACGGCCGGCCCTACGTCATGG
>Ga0210400_10005632_pt1 | contig 10609 bp, 7 predicted proteins | sample IncBWH26MmetaG_FD_155456 | JGI IMG/M metagenome (GOLD analysis project Ga0210400, IMG submission 155456) | Forest soil microbial communities from Barre Woods Harvard Forest LTER site, Petersham, Massachusetts, United States - Inc-BW-H-26-M | ecosystem: Environmental > Terrestrial > Soil >... | reverse complement strand
CGCCGGCGTGGGCGAGCGTTACTACTTGCTGTTCAACGTATCGACGGTGACCGGCGTTTCGCAGAGTTACGTCATGTTCACCGTAAGCCAATACGACAGCTACGGGTATATGTTCTACCAGCCCACGTTCATCTCGTTGGACAAGACCGTGACCTCCAGCAACCTGCCGAGCATCCCGGTGCAGGGAATTCGCATCGGCCTCAATGGCGCGGTGCCGCAGGTAGGGCAGGCCTATATCCCGCTCAAGACCACGATCACCCCGGCGAGCTACACGGCGCAGGGCGAAGTCTTGTCCAGTATCGGTACCGTCATCGGCCTGCAGGGCGGACCCTTGACCGACAAGTTCTTCCTGACTTTCGACGTACTGGGTAGTCACAGCAACGTGGTGGTCGAGGCGTCGCCCACTATACCGGCGCCCGCGCCGGGACCGGTGGCCGCCGATATTGGCGTCAAAACCTTCGCACAGGTCAACTCGACCCTGTCGGTGCTCACGGGCGTGCCGACCACGGATCCGAATGTCAGCGCCACGTACTTGGCTGTACAACAGCAGCTGCCGCCGACCCCGATACTCGAAGCCTTCTCGTCGGCGAATCAGGTGGGTATCGCGCAGCTGGCCATTCAGTACTGCAACGTCATGGTCAATAACCCGGCCTATTTGTCGAAAGTGCTGCCGAACGTAACCCTAAGTGCCGGGCTGTTCTCGTCTCAGTCCGGTATGGATTCCGTCACCGGACCGCTCGCGGCCCGGGTGTTGGGCAGCGGGCTGAAGAGCATGCCGGCGGCCACGACACTGACCGGTCCTTATAACGGCCCAGGCACGGGCACTGGCGAGCTCACCAATCTGATTACCGAGCTTTGCACGACAAGCGCCTGCAGCACGGCGGCTCGCGTACAAGCAGTGACCGCCGCGGCCTGCGCGACCGCCTTCGGCAACGCCAACATGTTGATCAATTAAGCATCGGAAGAGGTCTGTTATTTATGAGCAAGAAATCAAGGGTGCCGGATTTGAACGAACCGTTCCGTCATCAAGACCACCCTCGGCCGCGTACGCGCCGCGAATTCGTGGCGCAGGGCTTCATGACGGGGGCCGCCACGGTCATCGCCCCGACGCTCGCGGGCATGCTCGCCTATCCGCGCGCCGCGCAGGCCTCACTCGCTACGGATATCCAAACCGCAGTGACCAACTGCAATATCACCACCGGCGCCGGCAAGATTCCGTTCATCTGCTTTGACCTCGCGGGTGGCGGCAACATCGCGGGCTCCAACGTGTTGGTGGGCGGTCCTAAAGGACAGTTGGATTTCCTCTCGGTAGCCGGCTACAGCAAGCTGGGTCTGCCGGGATCCATGGTACCGAATGCCAGTGCCGCCGGGAGTTTCGTGGACGCGAGCTTCGGGCTGCGCTATCACTCGGACAGCGCGCATTTGCGCGGCATGAAATTGCGCGCCAGCACCAAGGCCATGGCAGGAACGAACGGCACCGTGATTCCCGCGATGTCGAACAACGACACGAATACCAATCCCCACAATCCGATGTACGGCATCTATCAAGCGGGCGCCCGCGGCGGATTGCTCGATCTCATCGGCTCACAGAGTTCCCAGTCCGGCGGCAATTCGATGTCGCCGCCGACCATGGTCATTGCCGCGGCGATGCCGACCAAGATCTCGAGCTCTCAGGACAGCAAGGGTCTGGTCAGCACCGGACAGCTGAGCACGTTGTTGCCGAACGCTGCCGATGTCACCAATGTGCTGGAATCCATGAAGCGCATCAGCGACGCCAAGTACGCGCAGGTGAAGGCTTATACCGATCCCACGCTGAACGCCGCCGCACTCGGGCCGGCCGGAATCCAGGCGTGCGGATACACCAAATCGGCGTATATCGTCGACAAGTACAACAGCCCCTCGGCGGTGAATCCGGACGCGGATCCGAACATCGTCGGCGCGAGCGGCATTTTCACGACCGCGGAGTACCAGGCGAATTCGGATTATCGGAAGACCGCGGCGGTCATGAAGCTGGTGATCGACGGCAATGCCGCTGCCGGCACCATTGAGATGGGCGGCTTCGACTATCACTCGGGCAACCGCATGGACGGCGAGGCAAAGGATCTCAACCTCGGCAATTGCATCGGCGCCTGCTTGGAATATGCCTCGCGCGTCAACAAGCCGGTCATGATCTATGTATTCAGCGATGGCTCGCTCGCCAGCAGTGGAATGATCGACAGTTCGGTGGGAGGACGCGGCAAGGGCGTCTGGACGGCGGACAACCAAAGCGTCGCCGCGACGTATTTCCTGGTTTTCAATCCTGCCGGCAGGCCCGTGCCCGCCCAGGCCAACCCGGAGATGAGCTTGCAGATCGGCAACTTCAATCCCGACGGCTCGCTCAATACGACCGGCAGCCCCGCCGGCAACAACGTGCTCAATTTGGTGCAGATGGTGGTGCTCAACTACCTGGCACTGCACAGTGCGGGGGCAGCCGCAGCGTGGCCAGCGCTCTGGCCGGCGCCGAACTTGAACAACACGCTTGGCAGCGGAGCGGCGCTCGATCCTTTGATTGCCTTCCAACCCCTGGCAGGGCTCGTGAACGGAAAAGTTACCTAAGAGCGTGACTCATGCTTCGGGGGTCCGGCGTCACGTCGGCCCCCTGTTACATTCCATGTCTCATTCCAGAGACAGATTACCCGTTCAATTGCGTCGCTTTGTCGTTGCGTTGACACTTCGGCTTGCATTGTGCGATTTTGCATAAGGTCTGATCAGGGCAAACCCGCTGCAAGGCGAGGGCGCAAAGCTTCCGGTACGGGGCCCTATTTTCAAGAGATAAGGTCTAGGACAGCGGGGTTACCAGCGTGATTGATGAGTCGCGGCGCTTCGGCGTCATTTTAAGCGTCGCAGCGCATAGAGCATTCATAGCCTGCGGCCTGATGCTGGGATTCGCGGTGGCCGCGCCGTCGATTGCCGCTGCACCCAGCATCGTGGGCAAGCCGGCGCCCGATTTTGTATTGCGAGGTTTGGACGGCCGGAACCTGCGCTTGTCCGAATTTCGCGGCCAAGTTGTGCTCGTGAATTTTTGGACGCGCTCGGACGGCAATTCGCGCCAGCAGATGCCCGCTCTCGATCGCATCAACATTACCTATCAGCGTGCCGGTCTGGTGGTACTGGGGGTATCGGTGGACGAGGATTTGCGGCGCTCGAAGGACTTCGCGGCAGCCATGAGCGTTTCGTACCCCATCCTGTTCGATACCGGTACCGAGATCGGCAAGGACTACTTCTTACAGAAAATGCCCATGACGATCCTGGTGGATCGCTCGGGTGTCGTGCGTTATTCGGCCGTCGGCTTCCGGCGCGGCGATGAGCGCGTATATCTCGATCACATCCGCGAATTGCTGCGCGAATAAAAGATAGGTCAGTTATGAATCTCAAGCATGCGATTGTATCCGTCACGATCTGCGCCGTGCTGTTGTCCGCCGGGCTGGCAATGGGCCAAACGCCGCGCGCCGCACCGGCGCCCGATGCGCCGCCGCCGGAGCTCAAGACCTTGGACCAGGAAGTTCAGGGCCTGAAGAAGGATGTGATCGACTTGAACAAAGATCTGTTCGTGCTGCAGGAAGAATTGCTGTTTCCGGCCAACACTCAGGTCGCACTTTATATATCGATGGATGTGGGCACCTTCTTCGCGCTGGACTCGGTGACGGTCAAAATCGACAACAAGGAAGTAAAGAACTATTTGTACACGGCGCGCGAGGCCGATGCGCTGCTCAAGGGCGGCGTGCAGCAGATCTATTTGGGCAATTTGAAGGTCGGCAAGCATGAGCTGGTCGCGTTCTTCACGGGCAAAGGCCCGGTCGAGCGCGGCTACAAGCGCGGTGCGACGATCAATTTCGACAAGGGCGTCGGCGCGAAATATCTGGAACTTAAGATCACGGACCGTGTTCCCAAGCATCAACCTGAGTTCATGATCAAAGATTGGGAATGATGTGCAAGGCGTGATCAACACACTGCGGCCGTTATTCTTCGGCGGATTGCTGCTGGCGATGCCCCTGGCAGCCGTGCAGGCAAAAAACGTCAAGCCCGACCCCAACGGTTTGGCGCCGCATGTTGTGCAGGATCTGTCCTACGGCGATGTGCTGTTCTACTTTTATCAAGACGATTACTTCGATTCAATTACGCGGTTGCTGGCTGCACGGCAACTGGGCCGGGTACCTCACACCCAGGAAGAAGCCGAGCTGCTGCTCGGAGGTCTCTACCTGTCGCTCGGCGCACACGTCGAGGCGGGCAGAATATTTGAGGCGCTGCTCAAGAAGAATACTTCCGAGTTCGTGCGCAACCGCGCCTGGTTTTATCTGGGCAAGGTTTGGTACCAGCGGGGCTATCTGGAAGAGTCGGAACGGGCCCTGCGCCAAGTCTCCGACAAGATCGACCCGCGCATCAACGCGGAACGCTACATGCTGCTTGCGCAGCTGATGATGCGCCAGGGGCGCTACGACGATGCCATTGCCGCGCTCCGCGGTTGGAAGGGCGCACCCGACTGGACTGCCTATGCGCAATTCAATCTGGGCGTGGCGTTGGTGCGCAGAGACCGGCTGCAGGAAGCGATTGCCTATCTTGATCAAGTCGGCACGATGCAGACTCGCAGCGAAGAACTGCTGGCCCTGAAAGATAAGGCCAATCTCGCACTGGGATTCGCGCTGCTCCAGGCGCAACGCGGCGCCGAAGCCAAACCCATCCTGCAGCGCGTGCGCCTCGAGGGACCGTACTCCAGCAAGGCGCTGCTCGGTGTGGGCTGGGCGGACGCGGCCACGGGTGAATTCAAGCGCGCCCTCGGGCCCTGGCTCGAGCTGCGCAAGCGCAGCATGCTCGACTCGGCGGTGCAAGAGTCCTTTCTCACTGTGCCTTACGCGTACGTGCAGCTCTCCGCGTTCGGCCAGGCGGCGGAGTTCTACAGCACGGCCATTGAATCCTTCGACAGTGAGCTCAAGCGAATCGACGGCTCGATCGAAGGCATTCGCAGCGGCAAGCTGCTCGACCGTTTGTTGAGCGACGACAAGAAGGACACCCTGACCTGGTATTGGCAGCTCAGCAATCTGCCCGATGCGCCCGAGTCGCGCTACTTGTATACCCTGTTGGCGAGCAACGAATTCCAAGAGGGACTGAAGAATTACCGCGAACTCAATTTCATGAGCCGCAATCTGGATGACTGGCGCGATGATGTCTCGGCCTACGACGACATGCTGGATACGCGCCAGGAAGCCTACAACCGACGCGTGCCCAAGGCCGATGCCGTATTGTCGGCGACAGATTTGGATGGGCTGACCCAGAAACGCGTGGATTTCGAATCGCGCATCAACGCGATCGAAAAGTCCAACGATGTCGCTGCCCTGGGCACGCCGCAGGAGCAGGAAACCTGGGCGCGCCTGAAGAATATCGAGGACTACCTCGCGGCCCACCCGAACGATCCGGATTTGGCCGATATGCGGGAGAGACACCGGCTCATGAAGGGCGTCATGTACTGGCGTCTGTCGGAGAGTTTCAAAGCCAGGCTGTGGAATGAGCGGCGTTCGGTCAAGGAACTCGAAGCCGCGCTGAAGGAGACGCAGAAGCGCGCCGTCTTGGTGCGCCAAGCGCGCGTGGGCACGCCGCTGAGCACAGGCGGATACGCGTCGCGCGTGGCCGCCATCCGAGCGCGCATCGATCAGTTGCACGAGCGCCTCGCCGATGTCGCGGAGCGGCAAAATGAATTCCTGCAGTTGCTGGCCATCCGCGAACTCGAAGGTCAGAAGCAACGCATCGAGACCTACCAGGTGCAGGCGCGCTATGAGCTCGCGGCCATCTACGACCGCACGTCGAACGGCCCGGCCAAGCCGAAGACGGCGCCGGCTGCGCCGCCGCCCGGCGACGCGGCTCCGAACGCAACGCCCACGCCGCCCGACACGCCGCCCGACACGCCGCCCGACATGCCGCCCGACATGCCGCCGCAGGCGAAGCCATGAAGGTCTTGGTCTCACAACTGACATGTGGCGCCGCCATACTCTGTGCGATGCTTCTCGGTCCGTCGATGCTGTCGGCCGCGCCGCCCAAAAAGCCGGCCACGATCAAAGATCTCGACAATCAGCAGGTCGATGTCAGCCCCGACCCGCCGAAGAATGTCGATTCCGCCAAGACCATGGACAGCTACAAGCGGTTTCTCGATTTGAATGCGGGGGACGCGGCCCTGCGCTCCGAGGCGCTGCGCCGCCTGGGCGATTTGAATCTGGAAAGCTCGGAATCCGAACGCATCGAGCGCGAACTCGCGACCAATGAAGGATTGCGTGCCACGGAAGCCATTCATTTGTACACGGCACTGCTCAAGACCTATCCAAAGTACGAGCGCAATGACGCCGTGCTCTACCAGCTCGCGCGCGCCTACGAGCTCAACGCGCAACCTGATCGGGCGCTGACCTCGCTGGATCAGCTTGTGGCGCGATATCCCAACAGCCATTTCATCGACGAAGCGCAGTTTCGGCGCGGCGAGCTGCTGTTTTCGGACAAGGCGTACCCGAAATCGCAGGCCGCTTACGAGTCGGTCATCAAGGTCGGTTCCAGCTCTGCATTCTACAATCAGAGCCTTTACAAGCACGGCTGGTCGCTTTTCAAGCAAGGCGAGAATGAGCGCAGCCTGGATTCCTTTGCCGGCGTGCTCGATTCAGTACTGACTTCCAAGCGCGATCCCAATGCCTTGATCGAGATCGATACGTTGAGCCGCCCCAATCGAGAATTGGTGGAGGACACCTTCAGAGTGATGTCCATTACCTTTTCCTACCTCGATGGACCCAAGACCATTCAGGATTTCGTGCGACACCGAAAGCCGCGCCCCTACTCTTATCTTTTGTACGCGCGGCTGGGCGATCTTTACCTGGAGAAGGAGCGCTACACGGATGCGGCCGACAGCTATCGCGCGTTCGTATCGCTGGATCGCAACAACGAGAAGGCGCCGCTGCTGGAAATGCAGGCGATCGAAGCCTATCAAAAGGGCGGTTTTCCGCAATTGGTATTGCAGGGCAAGAAGGAGTTCGTCGAGAACTACAGTTTCGGCACGGCGTACTGGCAGGGGCGCCAACCCACTGCTGAGCCGAAAGTGGTGGCGGTGCTGAAGACCAATCTCAAGGACGTTGCGCAGTACTATCACGCGCAGGCGCAGCGATCCAAGGATGTGGCCGACTATCAGGAAGCGGCAAAGTGGTATCGCAGCTACCTTCGATCATGGCCGGATGATCCGGGTTCGGCGGTCACCAATTATCTGCTCGCTGACACGCTGTTCGAGAGCAAACATTATCTCGACGCCGCGCAAGAATACGAAAGCACGGCCTACCACTATGGCGAGCACGAGAAAGCGGCCGCTGCCGGATACGCGGCGATCATCGCCTACGGGAAGCAGGAAGACACCTTGTCCGGTGAAGCGAAGGCCACGCAGCACTTGAAGACGATCGACAGCTCGTTGAAGTTCGCGCAAGCGTTTCCTGCCCACCCGGAGAGCGCGCAAGTCTTGACCAAGGCCGCCACTGAATTGTACGCGGCCAAGGATTACCTGCGCGCCGTCTCAGCTGCGGAATCCCTGCTCGCCAAGCAACCTCCGGTGGACATTGCAAAACAGCGCATTGCGTGGACGGTGATCGGCAATTCGAATTTCGACCAAGGCGTGTTCGACAAGTCGGAAGCCGCCTATGCGCACGCGCAGGCGGTCATGCCGCCGAACGATCCGGAGCGGGCCGTGATCGTTGAGCGGCTGGCCGCCTCGATCTACAAACAGGGCGAACAAAAGAGCAAGTCCGGCGACAGCGCCGCCGCCGTCGACGATTTTTTACGCGTTGCGGCTTTGGCGCCCACTTCCAAGGTGCGCGCGAGCGCCGATTTCGATGCCGCCGCGCTCCTGGTGACCCAGAAGCAGTGGGATCGCGCCATCCCGGTGCTGGAAGGCTTTCGCCGCAATTTCCCGGAAAGCCCGCTGCAAACAGACGTCACCCGCAATCTCGCGGTGGCCTACTTGGCCGCAAACAAGCCGGGCCAAGCCGCCGTCGAATTCGAGCAAATATCGCAATCGCCCAAGGAGACGCCGGAGGTGCAGCGGGAAGCCACCCTGCAGGCGGCGGATCTTTACGACAAAGCCGGCAATACCCCGAAGTCGCGGGCGATGCTGGAGGCGTTCGTCAAGCATTTCCCGCAACCGCTGAGTCCCGCCATGGAGGCGCGCAACAAGTTGAGCTTGATTGCGGTGAAGGGCGGCGATTACAGCGGCCGCGACTATTGGCTCAAGGAAATCATCGCTGCGGACCGCAGCGCGGGCGCGGCCCGTAGTGATCGCACGCGTGCATTAGCGGCCAAGGCTACCTTGACGCTGGCGGCGCCGGCGCGCGAGGAGTTCAAGAACATCAAATTGGTCGTGCCGCTCAAGAAATCGCTCGCTGAAAAGCGCAAGGCGATGGAAGCCGCGCTGAAGGCCTACGAGGCCGCTGCCGACTATCAAGTCGCCGAAGTCACGACCGCGGCGACCTTCGAAAGCGCGGAACTGTACCGTCAGCTTGGCAAGGACTTGATGAGTTCCGAGCGCCCCAGGAATCTCAAGAAAGACGAATTGGAACAATACGACGTGTTGCTCGAGGAACAGGCTTTTCCGTTCGAGGAGAAGGCAATTAAATTGCATGAAGTCAACACCGCGCGCACGAAAGAGGGTACTTACGACGAATGGGTGCAAAAGAGTTTCGCCGCGCTGGCGCAACTCAATCCAGGCCGTTACGGCAAGGTGGAGATAGGTGAACAGCAGGTTGAATCGATTCGCTAGTGCCTTGCTGCTGGCGCTGCTGGCCGGTTGTCACGGCACGCCGACGCAGCCCTCAGCACGCACGGCGGCTCCCGCAGCGCCGCCCGTGCCTGCGGCTGCGCAGGTTTCGAGCACACCTGTGCCGGGTCCGGCCGGCGCAAACAAGGCTGCGCCCATCGGCGCCGCGCGTGCCGTTGACGGCGGCGCCCCCGCCCCGGCGGTTTCCACCGCTGGTGCTCCCGCGCCCGATGCCGCGCCGATACCGCCGCGGGCTGCGCAGCAGTACAGTCAAGCGCTGCAACTGATGAAATCCAACCGTCATACGGACGCGGAGCTGGAGTTCAAACAGCTCATCGTTGCCTATCCGCAATTTGCCGGTCCGCAATTGAATCTGGGATTGCTGTACTTGCACGATTCCCGGCTGCCGGAAGCGGAGGCAGCATTCAAGGCGGCGCTGGAGGCGACGCCGGCCAACCCGATCGCGGGCGACGAACTCGGCATCGTCGAGCGCAGGCTGGGCAAGTTCGCGGATGCCGAGGCCGCATACCAGCGTGCGATTGCCGCTGAACCAAACTACGCGCCGGCGCATCTCAATCTGGGTGTGCTCTACGATTTATACCTGTCGGAGCCGCAGAAGGCGCTCGAGCAGTTTGAGCGCTACCTCGAGATCGCCGGCGAGAACAAGCAAGTCTCCGGTTGGGTGATTGAATTGCGCAAGCGCGTCGGGTCGCCGGCGCCGGCCGCCAAGAAAGAGGAGCCTGCATGAATACGTTCCTGACCTTAAGCCTGATCCCGCTCTGTTGGGCCATCAATGTGGCCTCAGCGCAAGAACCTGCACCCGCTTCGACGGAGGCTTCAAGTCCGCCCGCCGCCGCGCCCGCCAAGCCGGCCAAGCCGGCGAAAGCGACCCCCCAATCCGAAGCCGGCGAGCCGCGTGCCAATACGTCCCGATCGGCGACTGCCCAATCCGAGGCGGGTGAGCCGCGGGCCACTAGGCCGCCGCAGGCCGGCGGGCGGTCCGGCGCAGGGACCGGTCAAAAGGCTCCAGGAGCCACCGATCGGCTGGAATTGGGGACCGCCACCGTGACCGGCGATCGCGAGCAGCCGAAGGTCATGTACATCGTGCCCTGGAAGAAGTCGGATATCGGCGATTTGGCCGGTAAGCCGCTAAATAGCCTGGTCGATGAGATCCTGGCCCCGGTTGACCGGGACGTGTTCAAACGCGAAGTCGTCTATTACAAGGCCGTGCAAGCCGACAAGTCCCAAAATGGTGCACCGGGACGCCCGTCGGACCAGGGTGAGAAGTAAGTCATAGCCGATTTTACGGAATCTGGTTGAATCGCATATTCGCAAGATAGAGTTTATTTAGGAGCGCGCAGATGAATTTCATGAATTCGGCAGTCAATTTCTTCAAGGACGGCGGGGTATTTCTTTACCCGCTGGCATTGATATTCGTGGTCGGCGTCGCCATTGCCCTCGAGCGATACGTGTACCTGACCCGAGAAACCATTCGCAATCGCAGCCTGTGGGACTCGCTCGTGCCGGCCTTGAGCGCCGGAAACTTCAAGCAAGTCGTGGGTCTGTGCCACAACTCAAAGGCTTCGATCGCCACAATCCTGAATTATGGTGTCGCGCGCGTCGCCAGCGCCCGCCGTCGCGATGACATCGAAAAAGCCATGGACGAGAGCTTGCTCGAAGTCATTCCGAGAATCGAAAAGCGCACTCACTATCTTTCGTCGCTCGCCAACGTCGGCCTGTTGATCGGGTTGCTCGGCACCATCACCGGCCTGATCGGCGCTTTCAGCGCCGTTGCAACCGCCAACC
>Ga0210400_10005628_pt1 | contig 10614 bp, 5 predicted proteins | sample IncBWH26MmetaG_FD_155456 | JGI IMG/M metagenome (GOLD analysis project Ga0210400, IMG submission 155456) | Forest soil microbial communities from Barre Woods Harvard Forest LTER site, Petersham, Massachusetts, United States - Inc-BW-H-26-M | ecosystem: Environmental > Terrestrial > Soil >... | reverse complement strand
CACGCTCTCGGGTCCGAGTCCCTGCACCAGTTCGATCTTCGTCTCCCCCTGCCGGAAAAAAGCGGTGTTCACCTTCTCGCCCGCGACCTCTTCGGTCTTGTAACAGGGGGTTTGCAACAGCGTCTCGAAAAGGGGGATGCTGAAGGTCAGGTCCTTGACCGCGATGCCGATATGTTCGACTTTGAGCATAGGCAAACATAAGGTAAAATCTCTCGCCTGAACCGGGAGAACCGTAACTTTGTTTACCTATCATGCTACACCTGCCCATCTATCTCGACTACAATTCCACCACACCCGTGGACCCGCGGGTGCTGGAGACGATGCTGCCCTATTTTACACAGAAGTTTGGGAATGCGGCGAGCCGCAGTCATGCTTTTGGCTGGGTGGGGGAGGAAGCGGTGGAGATGGCGCGGGAACAGGTGGCCAGACTCATCGGGGCGGAGCCGAAGGAGATCGTTTTTACTTCGGGGGCTACCGAAGGCGATAACCTGGCGCTGAAGGGGGTGTTCGAGGCCTATGCCTCCAAGGGGAACCATATCATTACGGTGGTGACGGAACACAAGGCCGTCCTCGACAGCTGTCAGCATATCGAGCGGCTTGGCGGAGAAGTAACCTTCCTGCCCGTGGATCGGGAAGGCCTGATCGATCTCGCGGAGTTGGAAGCGGCCATCCGCCCGACGACGGTGCTCATCGCGGTGATGTACGCCAATAACGAGATCGGGGTGATCCAGCGGGTGAGGGAGATCAGCGCCATCGCCCGGCGGCATGGGGTGCTGTTCTTTTCCGATGCTACGCAGGCCGTGGGCAAGATACCGGTCGACGTCAATGCGGATGGGATAGATATCCTGACGCTGAGCGCCCACAAGATCTATGGTCCCAAGGGGATCGGGGCTATTTATGTCCGGCGGCGGAATCCCCGGGTCCGGCTGACGGCCCAGATGGATGGGGGCGGCCACGAGCGGGGGGTGCGCAGCGGAACGCTCAATGTGCCCGCGATTGTCGGGCTGGGATCGGCCTGCGAGATCTGCGGATTGGAGATGGGTGCGGCGGAGGACCAGGTCGGAAAGGAAGGAAACCGGATGGGGATGGGGACGGGGGAGGACCAGGCCGGAAAGGAGGGGAGCCAGATGGGGACAGAGAAAGGCCAGGCTGGAAAGGAGGGAGACCGGATGGGAAAGATGGGCGGCGAAACGGGCCGAGTGGCTGCGCTGCGGGACCGGCTGGAGCGCGGGTTGCTGGTCATCGAAGGCGCAAAAGTCAATGGAAGCCGGCAATTTAGGCTGCCGCACACCACCAATATCTCTTTTCCGGGCGTGGACGGGGAGGCGCTGCTCGCTGGGCTCGGCAAGGATGTTGCCCTGTCTTCGGGTTCGGCCTGTACTTCGGCGTCCATGGAACCAAGTTATGTCCTAAAAGCGCTGGGAGTGGAAGACGACCTGGCGCACAGTAGTTTACGACTCGGGCTGGGGCGGTTTACCACCGAAGAAGAAGTGGACTACGCCATCGGCCGGATCACCCAAACCGTCGAAAAATTGCGGGAGCGCGCCCTCAAATAACACATGCATTTTTTATTGCATTGAATAATATAAAATTTTGGTAATATATTTTTTGGTCCGGAAAGACCATGGCGGGGACGGGGGTCGGGTGGAAGCTGCATTCACCCTTTTATCCATTTTAACGGAGAAAAAAACCGGCAAAAAAGAACGAAGAATGGGAGGGTGGAAATGGGCTGAAACAAAAAACCCGCCTGACTAAGGGCGGATTTTTTCATGCAGTTGGTTTCGGTTAAATGTCTTGGTTGACCTCACCATAAATATATTATTTCGAAGGATCGGCTGATGGCAAGAGTATGCGAATATAGGGATTCCTTTTATTCTACCCACTTTTCTACTAATCAAATTTCAAGTTTTTTTTCACATTTTGTTTATTTTAATGTACTTGTGCAGGGCCTAAAGCGGTGCTTTATGCAATAATAGTAGGCTTTGAAACGCTTTAAGCGGGTGCAAATTGATTAATCTCATACTTTCGCGTCTATGTGGGCTGTATGCAAAAAGGAACTCCGCCAATTCTTTAGTAGTCTTACCGGTTATATTGCCATCATCGCTTTTCTGCTCCTCAACGGGCTCCTGCTTTTCGTTTTCCCGGAGACGGATATCCTGACCTATGGCTATGCCACCCTGGACAAATTCTTCGAACTGGCGCCCTGGATCCTGCTGCTGCTGACGCCCGCGATAACGATGCGCAGTTTTTCGGACGAGTTTCGCATGGGGACATACGAAACGCTGCAGACAACACCGCTTACCCGTGGCCGGTTGATCCTGGGGAAGTACCTCGCCAGTCTGATCGTCGTGCTCATCGCCGTGCTGCCCACCCTCGTGTATTTTCTTTGTATCCAGCGGCTTTCGGGCCAGGGCGGGATCGACACCGGGGCCACGACCGGTAGCTATCTGGGGCTGATGTTTTTAGCCGGGGTCTTTACGGCGATCGGGATATGGTGCAGCAGCTTTACGACAAACGCCGTCGTAGCTTTTATCTCGGCGGCCTTCGCCTGTTTTGTACTTTACAGCGGTTTTAGTGCGATCAGTACCCTCCCCGTCTTCAGCGCGGGCCTCGATTATTATATCGCGATGCTGGGGATCGACTTCCACTACCGGAGTATCAGCCGTGGCGTCGTCGATGCACGCGACCTGATATATATCGGGAGTGTCATTTTCCTTTTTTTGTATTTGACGGGACGGCATCTGCGGGGACGGCAATCGACGGGGCAGCGCAAGACGGCCTGGCTGCAGCCCCTCCTGCTGGTGCTGGGTCTGGCGGTGGTGAACCTGCTTTCCTCGCATCTCCACTATCGGCTCGATCTCACCCAGGAAAAGCGCTATACCCTGAGCAGGCCGACAAAAGAAATGCTGGGTCGCCTTGATGACGATATCCAGGTGGACCTCTTCCTCGCCGGTAACCTGAAGGCCGGCATCCGGAAACTTTCCAAGAGCACCGACGACCTCCTCCATGAATTCAACGAATACTGCGACGGCAAGATCCGCGTTCATGCCTTCGATCCCCTGGCGAACCTCGATGACAGCGCCAGAGTCAACTTCCTCGATTCGATCGGCCGCATGGGCATCCAGCCGATGACGCAGGTCGCACAGGCGAAGAAGGGCGATGAGGAAAGCCAGCGGATCGTGATCCCCGCGGCGATCATCCATTATAAGGACCGCTCCTATCCCGTCAACCTGCTCATGGGGGTACAAAAGGGAAGCCCGGACCAACCGGAAGAACAGTACTACACCAATGCGGAGACCCTGCTGGAATATAAGTTCGGCAGCGCCATCGACAAGATCACGCAGAAGACGATGCCGCGTATCGGCTATGTGCAGGGCAACGGCGAGCCGCTGGATTTTCGCGTGTATGATCTGATCGAAGACCTTCGCCATAACTATCGTTTTGGCATCGTCAAACTGGACAGCACAGCGGTCATCCCCGCGGATTATCAGGCGCTGATCATTGTCAAACCGACCGAAAGATTCACCGAACGTGAAAAGCTCACCCTCGACCAATATGTTCTCCACGGCGGTGAACTGATCTGGGCCGTCGACGCCCTCCACGCCGAGAAGGACAGCCTCCGGCAGGAACAAGGCAGCATCGCCTTTGACCGCGGGCTCGATCTGGAAGATGTCTTTTTCCGCTATGGGGTCCGCGTCAACAAAGACCTTGTCGAGGACGCTGGGCAGTGCGCCAATATTTCCCTCGTCGTCGGGATGCAGGGCGGCAAGCCGCAGATCGAGGCGCTGAAATGGCCCTATTATCCCCTGCTCAGCGGCAGTCTGACGCATCCCATTTCCAAGAACCTCGATCCGGTGCTGGCGGAGTTTGCTAATTCCATCGATACGGTGCAGGCGCCGGGGATCCGGAAGACCGTGCTGCTGCAGACTTCGGCCAATTCGCGCCGCGTGAGCACCCCCGCGCTGATCACGCTGGATGTGTTGAAGTACAAGGATGATATGAAGATGTTCCCCGAGGCGAATATCCCCGTGGCCGTGCTGTTGGAAGGGAAATTCCGGTCACTTTTTGCCAACCGCCTTCCGACCGCACAGGCCGATAGCCTGACCAATTTCTACCACACGCCGTTCCTGGCAGAGGCGACCACGCCGTCGCGCGTGATCGTTTGTTCGGACGGGGATATCTTTATGAATGAGGTGACGGAACGCGGTCCATTCCCGCTCGGCTTCAGCGCGGACAACAATTATACTTTTGCCAATAAGGATTTTATCGAGAACTGCGTCGAGTACATGGTGAATCCCTCCCGCATCCTCGAGACGCGTTCAAAGGACTATACGCTGCGGCTGCTTGATCCGGCCAAGGTGGAGACCGACCGCGCCTTCTGGCAGTTTATCAATATCGGGCTGCCGCTGGTGCTCGTCGTACTGGGCGGCTGGATCTACCAAAACCTGCGCCGGCGCCACTTTGCAAAGGGGTAGGCAACCGCTTCAACCAGGGCTCAAACGTCTATTTTTTTGCCTACCACGAAGTGGGTATCTTTATGGGCATGAGCCCACTGGCAATTACGTATCTGACCTTTGGCATCGTACTTTTATTGGCTATCACTTTTGATCTTGGGCTGCTGAGCAGGCGGGAATCCACCATTTCGATAAAAAAAGCGCTTTTTCAAACCGTTTTCTGGGTAGGGCTGGCGATGGCTTTCTTCGTCTTCCTCTGGTTTGAGGACGGGCACAAGACGGCCCTGGAATATTTCAGCGCCTATCTGATGGAATGGAGTCTCAGCATCGACAATATCTTCGTCTTCATCCTGATCTTTTCCTTTTTCCGCGTCAAACCCATGTATTATGCCCGGGTGCTGCTGATCGGGATCATGATGGCGATCATCCTGAGGATCATTTTTATCACGGTGGGTATCGCGCTGGTGACGCGATTCCACTGGCTGTTGTATATCTTTGGCGCCGTCCTGATCTACACGGGGGTGACGATGTTCGTTACGAACCATGAGGAGGAGATGGATGTCGAAGACAACCGCGTCTACCTATTTTTGAAACGGCTGTTGCCGTTGACGAACAGCGATGGCGAGGGCAGGATGCGGGTCTGGATCGATGGCAGACGGCGCTTCACCACGCTCTTCGTCGTCGTGGTCCTGCTGGCGACCACCGATATCGTCTTTGCGGTGGACAGCATCCCCGCCGTGTTTGGGATCACGCAGGAGAAGATCGTCATCTATACTTCGAATATCTTTGCGGTGCTGGGGTTGCGATCCCTATTCTTCCTGCTCCGTGGCGCCGTCGATAAATTCGGCCATCTGCAACAGGGCATCGCCATTGTACTCGTTTTTGTTGGCGTCAAAATGCTGGTGGAATATTTCGATGTCGTGATCCCGGTATATGTGTCGCTGCTGGTGATCCTGGTCTGCATCGCGGGAGGTATCCTGTATTCGCTTTGGTCGAACAAGCACAATAAGCCAAAAAATGGTGTATAGCGTCTCGAATATCCAGGAGATCGTGGGCGGCCGGCTGGTCCCGGGCGGCGCCGATGAGCGTGTCGAGCATTTGCTCCTCGACAGCCGGCGGTTGATCTTTCCCGCCACCTCGCTGTTCTTTGCGCTTCGCGGCCCGAGGCGCGAGGGGGGGCAGTTCGTGCAGGAGTTGTATAAGCGCGGGGTCCGGAATTTTGTGGTGGAGCGCGAGACCGAATTGCCCGGCGCCAACCAAATTGTTGTCGGCGATGCACTGGTTGCCCTGCAGCAGTTGGTGGCAGCCCACCGGCGCCGGTTTACCATCCCGGTGATCGGGATCACCGGCAGCAACGGCAAGACTATTATAAAGGAGTGGCTGAATCAGCTGCTGGAAGAGGACTATCATATCGTCCGCAGTCCGAAAAGCTATAATTCGCAGACCGGCGTCCCGCTCAGCGTCTGGCAGTTGGGACCCCAGCATCAGCTGGGCATCTTCGAGGCGGGTATTTCCCAGCGCGGGGAGATGGTGCGGCTGGAGCCGGTGATCCGTCCCACCATCGGCGTCTTCACCAATATCGGTGAGGCGCATAGCGAGGGATTCGGCAGTTTGGAGGAGAAGGCGGTGGAGAAGATGAAGCTGTTCGCCCATGCGGAGACCCTGGTGTATTGTAGCGATCAGCCCGAGACGGTGAAGGCGCTGGCAGCCGGCATGTCGCAGGACGGCCGGGGCCCGCAGGAGATTCGGGGTCCGAAGGGTGACCAGGGACCGCGGCTTTTTGCCTGGGGGCATGGAGAGGATGCGGCGATGCGGATCGGGGCGATCTCCAGGCGGGATGGGTGGACGGAGATGAGAATCGGCGATGGGGGAGAGGAAGATAGGGGAGAGGAAGATAGGGGAGACGAAGATGGGGGAGACGAATTTGTGGTGGCTATTCCTTTTACCGACCCCGCCTCGATCGAGAACGCCCTGCACTGTGTGGCCGTGATGCGATTACTCGGCCGGTCCACGGAGCAGATCACCGCCCGGCTGGCCCGGCTTGCACCGCTGGCCATGCGGCTCGAATTAAAAAGCGGGATCAACCACTGCAGTATCATCAACGATAGCTATAGCGCCGATCTCAACTCGTTATCCATTGCGCTGGACTTCCTTTCCCAACAACAGCAGCACGAAAAGCGCACCGCCATCCTCTCCGATTTCCTCGAGAGCGGCCGGGATGAGGGCGAGCTGTATGCGACGATCGCGCGGACGCTGGGGCAGAAAAACGTAGACCGGCTCATCGGCATCGGTCCCCGCATCGGCGCACACGCATCGGCCTTTGGACAGTGGTTTCCCGGGGAGGCCGTTTTCTATCCAACGGCGGAGGCCTTTCGGGCGGACTGGGGGCGGCTGCACTTCCACGACGAAACGATCCTGATAAAAGGCGCGCGCGTTTTTGCCTTTGAGGAGATAGACCGGCTGCTATCGGAGCAGATCCATCAGACCGTGATGGAAGTAGACCTCAACGCAATGGCGCAGAATTTGCGGCAATTCCGCGGGTTGCTGCAGCCCGGGACACGGGTCATGGCAATGGTGAAGGCCTTTGGTTATGGCAGCGGCAGTTTCGAGATTGCCAACCTCCTCCAATTCCATGGCGTCGACTGGCTGGGGGTGGCCTACGCGGATGAGGGCGTAGTGTTGCGCAAGGGCGGGATTCGGGTACCCATCATGGTAATGAACACGGAGAACAGCAGCTTCGATCTGCTGGTGGAATACACGCTCCAGCCCGTGATCTATTCTTTTTCGCTGTTGCGCACATTCGACCGCTGGCTGAAGAAGGAAGGCATTTCCGCTTTCCCCGTGCATATCGAACTGGAGACGGGGATGAACCGGCTGGGGTTCCCCGGCGAAGAACTGGACGAACTGTTAGCCGTATTGCCCGGGACGAACTTCACGGTGCTGAGTGTTTTCAGCCATTTTGCCGCGAGCGAGGAAGCCCAGCAGGACGGATTTACGCAGCGGCAGGCAGAACAATATAAGCGCATGACGGACCGGATCGCCCAGTCGCTGGGCTATCCCTTTCTCCGGCACATCGCCAATTCGGCGGGGATCGTCCGGCACCCGGACCTGCAATTCGATATGGTACGGCTGGGCATCGGGCTTTACGGCATCGACCCTGCGGGTTCCGACCGGGTAGAGTTGCAGGAGGTGTCTACGCTGAAGACGACGATCGCCCAGATCAAACAACTCCATCCCGGCGATACCATCGGGTATAACCGCAAGGGGGTAGCGGTGTCGGGAACCGTCATTGCGACGGTCCGCATCGGGTATGCCGATGGGTACTCGCGGAGTCTTGGCAATGGCGTCGGGAAGATGTGGGTCAAGGGGAGGCTTGCCCCGACGATCGGTATCGTGAGCATGGACATGACGATGATCGATATTACGGGCATTCCCGATATAAAGGAAGGCGATGAGGTAGTGGTTTTTGGCAAAGAACTATCAGTCAACCAGTTAGCCATTTGGTCGCAGACGATCCCCTATGAGATCCTGACGGCGATATCGCAAAGAGTTAAAAGGATCTATTTTGAAGAGTGAAAGGAGTAGCCGGAGGAGTGGGGGAATTAAACGGTCGGGATTACTTATATTTGAACTTCTTTTAGATTATTCAATTTGATGTAAGTGAAGGCGAGAACCATCTTTTTAATTGTCTTATTGATTATTGTTGCGGATCAGTCGCTGAAAATCTGGGTCAAGACCCACATGCCGCTAAGTCATCCGGCCGATTTCTACCGTGACCCCGTATCCCCTTATGACAATGGGATCAAACTGCTTGGCGACAAAGCCCAGATCTATTTTGTGGAGAACGAGGGAATGGCCTGGGGCTGGAAGTTTGGGGGCAGCTGGGGCAAGATGGCGCTGACCCTGTTCCGCCTGGTGGCCGTCGTCTTCGGCATCTATTATATCCAGACCATCATCAAGAAGAAATATCACCGGGGTTTTATCATCTGCGCGGGGCTCATCTTTGCGGGTGCGCTCGGCAATCTCCTCGATAGTATGTTCTATGGGCTCATCTTCGAGCATAGTACGTACGACCATGTGGCGAAGATCTTCCCCAACCACGGGTATACTACATTCCTGCATGGCCGCGTGGTCGATATGCTTTATTTTCCCATCATCAAGACGCATTATCCCAGCTGGTTCCCCTTTGTGGGCAGTGAGGAGTTTGAATTTTTCAGTCCCGTCTTCAATCTGGCGGACGCCTCTATTTCGGTGGGCGTGATCGCCATCCTTCTATTCCAAAAACGGTTTTTTCACAAGCGGTCCGGCGCCGGCGCGCATTCCCTCGATGAGCAGGCGAAGGTGGATGCGGTGCAGGCCTAAAAAAAGGCCGCACGAGGCGGCCCTTCACAGAGGATAATTACTGCGCGGTCTACTGGTTGATAACTTTTACTATTTTTTTACTGACCAATTGATCCCCGCACTGGATCTGGAGCGCGTACGTTCCCGGGGGCAGCGGGCCCAGATCGTAGATCGTGAGGCTGTTGAGCCCCTGGGTCAGGGTCTGGTGGACGCGGCGCAGAAGCCGGCCATACATGTCGACCAGGTTGATGTTGGCGACACCGCTGGCAGGCGCGGTCAGCTCGAGACTGAGATGATCGGTGAACGGATTCTGCACGCTCCGCACTTCGAAGGCAAGGTTGCTATTGCTGAGGAGTACGAGACCGCTGTTTCTACGGGCCGAAGAGAGGATCAAGTCTATCCGGTAATAGGTTTGGAGTCCAACCGGATTAGGGTCAGAGAAAGTATAGGCTGCGCCGCCGCCATCACCCCCGACGGCAGGGAGGGTGATCAGGGAACTGAAGTGTACGCCGTCATCGCTGCGCATCACGGCATAGCTGAGGTTGTCCACCTCGTTGCCGGTGGTCCATTGCAGGTTGCCGAGCCCGTTGACGACCTTGCCGCTGAAGGTGAGGATGGTGGTGGGCAGGGCGACCATACAGTTTACCCCATATACATATTTGGGTTGGTTTGTCGTAAAGAAGCAGCCGTTCGTATTCAGGTTGGAGTCGGTGCTGGCCACGATGAGCCGGTAGATCGTCACGGTATTGGTGGCGGAGACGCGATAGTAGCGCGTCACGAAAGCGGAATAGAGCCCGGTGACCGCATCGTAGACGGGTACTGCGCTGCCGTTGGCGGCGCGGCCCAGGGTGTCCAGCGGGGGCGTGACCCAGGTGAGCCCATTGTCATTACTCTGCTGCATCTTCCATTGCGTATAGTTGTTGACGTAGGAGGAGATGCGGAATTTGATGGAGTCGTCGGCGCCCTGGCAGAGGGTGTCCGGTTTGTCGGGTGTCAAAAGAAGATCGGGCGGACAGGTGGCGAGGGCGATATCGTCGAGTGCCCAGTCGTTACCGCCGCCGCCGCACGCATTGTTCCGAATAGAAATGGTGATGGAATTTTGGGTCGGCCCGGTGAGCAGGACGAAACCCCGCTGCTGCCAACCCACCGTGTCGAGCTGCCCGGTCGAGAGGCGATCGACCCCATCGACCACAAGGGTAAGGTTGGGGAGTACGCCGGGCGTATACTCGGCGACGCTGGCCGTATCGATACCGCAATTGGGACAGACGTTCTTGAACCAGGCCGAGAACTGGTAATAGGTATTCGGACAAAGCCCCGTGATCACCTGGCGATAGGCCTCGCTGGTAGCCAGGTCGGAATTGACCAGCAGCATATACCCCGCGTCCGTATTGGAGTCCGGTGGCGGGTTCCCCGCGGCGGTGGTTGTGCCGGTATGGTCGCCCGCAATAAACCAGAAACCCCCGAACTCCCGGTTGCTACAGGCCGTTACACCCGCTCCGCCGGCGCAGTTGGGCTGCCGCTTCGCGCCGGGAAAGGTTGAGCTGGTAGGGCTGACGTTGTTGACGATGGCATAATAGCCGTCGTTGATGCTCGTCCCGGTGTTGCTGTTGGGCAGATAAGTATAACCAGGTATCAGGAAGGATGGCGGCGTACTACGGTTGCGCCCAACTCCATGCCCAAAGGTACCACCGAACTCGGCGGCGAAGTTGGTGCTGGAGCCGTTGGCACAGAGGGTGCTGGGTTTTTGTATCAGGATCTTATACGGGAGGCCATAAAGAAAACTGTCGACAAGGGTGGAGCTGCTTATCCGGTACGCGAT
>Ga0210400_10005625_pt1 | contig 10617 bp, 9 predicted proteins | sample IncBWH26MmetaG_FD_155456 | JGI IMG/M metagenome (GOLD analysis project Ga0210400, IMG submission 155456) | Forest soil microbial communities from Barre Woods Harvard Forest LTER site, Petersham, Massachusetts, United States - Inc-BW-H-26-M | ecosystem: Environmental > Terrestrial > Soil >... | reverse complement strand
TCCCTCGTTCGCGGCCGCGACCCACTTCTCGAAATCGGCATCCCCCACGCCGTGAAAAGCGAACCGCATGCCCGAGAAGCCGGCCCCGCTGTAGTTGGCCGAGAAGCCCTCATAGACGCCGGCCTTGTTGATGACGGCGTTCAATTGGGTCTGCATTGCCGGCATGGCGTAAATCTGACCCGCCAGCGCAGGAATGTAGAACGAGTTCATGACCGACGAGGCGGTGATACGGAATTCGATCGGCCGATTGACCGGTGCCGCCAGCTCATTGACGGTCGCGATGCCGTAGTCCGGATAGATAAACAGCCACTTCCAGTCGAGCGCGACAACGTCCACCTTGAGCGGCCTGGCGTCGCGCGCAACCGCCTGGCCGGTCGCGACACGGTCGAGCGGGCGATACGGATCAAGCAGATGCGTGCTTGCCCAAGCTACCGCGCCCAGACAAATGATGATGAGTAGCGGCACCGACCAGATGACGAGCTCGAGTTGCGTCGAATGGTCCCAATCCGGCTCGTAGCGCGCGGCTGCATTCGAATGGCGATAGCGCCACGCAAAAATCACCGTCAGGGCCATCACGGGTATGATGATGAGCAACATCAGCAGCGTGGATTGAATCAAAGCGTCCCGTTGCTGCACGGCGACATCACCGGATGGAGAAAGCACTACGGCGTTGCAGCCGCTCAAGAGGCCGGCGAACGGCAAAAGGGCAATGATGCGAAAACGGCTCAAGACCAGTCCTGTCGGTGGAAGTTGCGCTTCTTTGGACCGCGGTGTAGTCGCGCCACAGCAGGAGGGACATTGGACAATTTGCCCAATCCCCCCACAGAGCCGTCGATGACACAAACGAATGATACGCAGTGAATGACCGCGCCGACGCACGTATTGTCACGCAAGTTTGAATGAGGATGCGAAGTCCACCATGAGTCTGAAGATCACTGCAGCCGCATCACCGACGTTTGAACAGGACAGCGGAGCTCCGGGCGCTCACGGCGAAAGCGTGAGCCCCGGCGAAATCGTTGTCGGCGTCGTGATCGGGCGGACGTCGGAATTCTTCGACTTTTTCGTATATGCGATCGCCTCGGTCGTGGTGTTCCCGAAACTTGTTTTTCCCGACATCAATCCGTTAACCGGCACGCTTTATTCCTTCGCGATCTTCGCGCTGGCTTTTGTCGCTCGGCCGGTCGGCACCGCCATCTTCATGTGGGTCGATCGCACGTATGGCCGCGGCGTCAAACTGACGATCGCGCTTTTCCTGCTCGGCACCTCCACCGTGGCGATCGCGTTCCTGCCGGGACACGATGATATCGGTAGGGCATCGGCGCTGCTCCTCGCGCTGCTCCGGATCGGCCAGGGGCTGGCTCTCGGCGGAACATGGGACGGCCTGCCATCGCTGCTGGCGCTCAACGTGCCTGCACAGCACCGCGGCTGGTATGCGATGCTGCCGCAGATCGGCGCGCCGCTCGGCCTGATTGTCGCAAGCGCCCTGTTCGCCTTCTTCATCAGCAGCCTGTCCGCCAACGATTTCCTCGAATGGGGCTGGCGCTATCCCTTCTTCGTCGCCTTTGCGATCAACGTCGTCGCGCTGTTCGCCCGGCTGCGCATCGTCGCCACCCCTGAGTACTCCCAACTGTTCGATAGCGGCGCTCTCGAGCCGGCTCCGGTTGCGAGGACGCTTCGGGCGGAAGGCCGCAACATCGTGATCGGCACATTCGCGCCTCTCGCCAGCTTCGCGCTGTTTCACATGGTGACCGTGTTCCCGCTGTCCTGGGTGTTTCTGTTCACGCAGGAAGCACCGGACCGGTTTCTGGTCATCGAGGCGATCGGGGCGATGTTCGGCGTGGTGGCGATCATTGCCTCCGGACCGATCGCGGACCGTGTGGGACGCCGTACGCTGCTCGGCGCCTCGGCGGTGGCGATCGCAGCCTTCAGCGGTTTTGCGCCACAACTCCTCAATGGCGGCGACGCGGGTGAGGCGATCTTCATGATCCTCGGCTTCATTCTGCTGGGCATCTCCTTTGGGCAATCCTCAGGCGCCGTTGCCTCGAACTTCTCCAGAGCTTACCGCTACACTGCCTCTGCGCTGACGTCGGATCTGGCGTGGCTTTTCGGCGCGGGTTTTGCGCCGCTCGCCGCACTCATCCTGGCGAGCCGCTTCGGACTGCTCTCAGCCGGAGTCTACTTGCTGTCCGGCGCCGTGTGCACGCTGCTGGTATTGGCCTTCAACCGCCGGATCGAAGCTCAGGATTCCTGACGGAGCCGCGTCAGCCTAAATGATTGCCTGATACCATCAACACGGATAGGTTTTCGGTACAGACAGGTGCCTGGAGTCCGTCGCACGAAGGGCTGCATCGGCCTCCTCGCGAAGCCCTCACTCCTCCTCTAACGCGGCGTGCCGCGTCTTACCACATGCCCCCCGGTTGCACCGGACGATAGTACTGACCTGCGCGCCGGCGCGGATCGACAGTTCGCGGATCGACGAGTTGGGGGGTCCTATTGGGCTGGAAGAAGGAAAAAAATCCGAAGCCGTCGCCGCCCGGGACATTGTCGCTCGCAACGTTGACATCGACCGTAGGCCGGCGCGTCACGAAGCCGCCCTGGGGCTGGTTGTTCAGCACCGCGATGAACTCGGTGCGATAATTGGTCTCGCGGCTCAGCGGCTCGTCCGAGATGATGATCGACGATCTCGGCAATGCAGTCGGCGCGATGCGGTCGAGCACGTCCTGCGGGATGGTGATGCGGTCGAGCGCGTCCTTGGCATCGTCCCCGTTGTCGATCGTGACCACGCTCCAGCGCAGGCCCGCGTCGTTGTGCGCCATCGCCGTGAACACATGCGTGCCGATCGGCTTGTCGGGATTGCGGATTGTGACCGGAACCTCGATGGTCGCATCGAACACCTCGCCGCCGCCGTCCGGCGCCGGCCGATGTGTGTTGCGCCGCACGTAAAGCTTCTGCGTCGCGCGGCTGATGTAGACCGAGACGGGCTCGAGCGCGAGCTTCGCCTCGTTCGCCGCATTGACGGCGTCGGCCTTCCTTGTCTGGGCCGCCTTGGCCGCTTCTTTTGCGGCGGCGGCTGCCTCGAGCTTCGATTTCGCGTCCGCCTTGGCGGTGTCGGACTGGGTCCCCAGATCCGCTGCCTTGGCGGCGGCCTTTTGCTTGAGGTCCTCGGCCCGCGCCTTGGCCTCGTCCGTCTTTGCGGCGGCCAGCGCCTTGTCGGCGTAGGCGAGCTCGGCGTCGGCGCGGGCCTTAAGCCCCTCAAGCTTGCGCAGCGACGACGTCAGCGACGCCGTCTCGCGCGCCGCTGTCGCAGCGGCTTTCTTCGCCTCATCGGCCGCCTTGGCAGCCTCGGCCGCCTCGCGGGGGAGCGCCTCGGCCTTGGCCGGCGCGGCCGCGATGGCCTCCGGGTTCGGCACGAACAGCGCTGGATGGGAGAACTCGACCGGCTCGGCCTCATTCGGCGAGATGATCACCCGCATCCCGATCCGCGTCGTTTCGAACAGCTTCTCGGCAAAGCCGTAGGGCATCCGCACGCAGCCGTGCGAGGCCGCATACCCGGGCAGTGGCCCACCGTGCAGCGCGACGCCGTTCCAGGTGATGCGCTGCATGTTCGGCATCCAGGCATCGTCATACATGGTCGAGTGGTGGTCCTTGTCCTTCTCGATGACGGCGAAGACGCCGGCAGGTGTCTCCCGTCCCGTGATGCCGGTCGACACCGGCGCGCGCAGGATCCAGCCGTCGGCGTCGTAGAAAGTGACCCGCTGGGTCTTGATCGACACGATCGCCATGATCGGCTCGCCTTCATCGCGCGGCGCCGTCGCCTCGGTGGCTGGCGCGGGCCGCGCCTGTCTCGCCGCGGCGTCGGCGGTCAGCGCCGCCAGGGCGGCCATCGCCACGAGTGTCACAATGGCGGGAGACCCCCAACGCCGCATCGCCACGGCGGATTGCGCCGTCATAAATCGATCTACCATGCCATGCCCCGGTTGAAACGCCTCTGCGCGCTTGCGTCGATCAAGTGTCAGACCGCGATTTTGGAATAACTGACGGCCACCACCATCCATGCCAATTCGCTCCTTGGGCTATCGGAACATCCCGGCGGCAAATCTCTCATATACGACAGCCTGCGTAGGAGGAAGGGTGGTTCGCGGCTGAAGGCGAAGAGTCCACGTCCAGCCGGGCGTTCGTTCGACGCCGGATAAAGGCCGCCCCCGCTGCAGGATAGTGTACTGTCAAACGCAATTTAATCGCGTGCAAGGGATTAGAAAAACGAGAGTCGTTGCGCTGTTTCTGCTTTTGCCTATTTTGCGAGACTGCGATCACCCAGACGTCGGAGTGCCAATCTATACCGTTGATCGGCTCTTAGCGGCGTTGCCTCTCTTCCCCTCGTTAACGCTGGTACGAAATTCTTCTACCATGTCATGAGGTTCCCGCCCCGGCAGCCACTTCACCGCCCGATTCAGTCCTAGGCTTACAATCGTTCGCAACTTGGCCATGCGGGGGTTGGACGTGATCAGGACAGTGTGGCTTGCGTTTCTTTGTTTGATCGGCCTGGGCGCAGTGGTCGCCACCAACGCCGGACGTCCGACGCCTATACCGAACGTGGATGCTCATCTGGAGCAACCGACCATCGCGACAGACTCATCTGCGACAGACTCATTACAAGACACATTGACGAAGGCAGACCGGCTGGAAATTGCGTACGTTGGTGTCCCAGGCGCCGCCGGACCGGCCACGCCGGCCACGCCGGTCTCCGACGAAACTTCGCCACAAAAGCGCTTAATTATCCCGAAGATCGTCAGTCGGCATTGGCATGATCACAGCGCCAGGAAGTCGGCAGCCGTATCTTCCGACCGACGCATCGAAATCGAAGAACCAAAGAACGGTAAGAGTGTTGACCGCGCGAAAGCTACTGTCGACCTCAAGCCTTGTCGACGCCCAGAGGGGTTTGCAGGGCTGCTAAGGGCGTTGAACCTCGCGCCCGGATGCGACACGTAGTTTACTTTGCTGGCGGCCTGGCCCCGACAACTGATCGAGGCTTCAATGTAGGTTGAACAGGTCTCTTACTAGCCGCCCGGAGACGATATCCGCAAAGGATAATCTGGTAGGCTGGAGTGTCGGCGCTGAGTTGTCACTTGCCACGGCAGGGGTGTTCGCTGATGCTTGTTGGTAGGGCGCAATTTTAGGTGCTTGCCGTTTAACGACCTTCCGCTTCTTTTGTTCAAGGTTGACTACCGTCGCCGGCGAGATCGCTGAAGTGTATGATTCCACAAGGGGCGATGGCTGGTCTGGCTCTGCGTCCCCAAACAGCGTTGGTGGCGGCACTATCGTCGGCTGGCTGGTGTCAATGACAACTTGTTCGGGGGGCCGCTGCATCGAAGCTATGCGGATGACCGGCCGGTTGCTTGCCTCAGCCGCTGCTTCTGCCGAATATTTCGGAAGGTACCAATTTGCCACGAACAATAGTGCCAAAAGCGATGTGCCAACCCAGGTTATATAGCGTACGATAGGCATAGGAAAAAGCTCTCGCCGTTGTGAGGAGAGCAAACGCCGCAATTCCTGACGGTTGGTTATAGAACGTGGTTACTGCTACAATTCTTGCCGGGGAACTTTAGTCGAAAAAGCACCGAGTGGTGGTGGATCAGTTCAGAGCCTCGATGGTGACTGTACGATCAAGTGACATCCGGAGCCGACGTCCCGAGGACCGCCGAACGATCCGATCCGCGAAAAGCCGTCCCCTGGTCGACCGCGCCGGCAAACCCTGGTGTTAGCGTGTTGGCCTTTCGTTTGATGATGGTGAGGCCGAGACCTCAAAGTCGAACCCGTCACGATTAAATGGCTCACTGATAAGTTTGAAGTGCCACCACTCCTTGCCATAGGAACGAAAGCCTGCGCCTTCCATGTAGGATTTCAGTGTTTGACGGTTGTGCAGTGCTATCCCACCTGCAAGTGCGTTCGATGTATTGGCAAGCACGTCCAGACAGTCGTAGCCCGTGCCAAAATCGATCGTTCCGTCTTCGAATCTCTCGCCTTTTGGAGACGTGCATTCCTTAAGGGGCAGCAAGGGGTTAGGCGACGGCGCGAATGATGAAGCGGTCGGGACTATTCCCAGGTCCACCGTGCTCCCCCGCGAGTGAGCCGATCGTCTTGCGAGATACCCAAGAGCGAACAGCTTTTCCTTATCGGTGCGTGGATAGAATTCGGCCTTCATTTCGGAGCGAGTTGGGTCTTTGCTCCACTGAAAAAAATCCTCGACCGCCCGCTTCGGCCGATAGCAATCCCAGACGATGAGCGAGAGCTTTTTCTCGGTCAACCTTCTCTGCACGGTTTCAAGGGCATTTGCGGCTGATACGCTGAGGATACACTCGGCGGCGAGATAGCCCCTTATTGGTCGGCCTACAAAGTTGTGAGATCCCGCATAGCGAATGTCTTGAACTATCGTAGGATCTATATCGCGTAAATAAACGAAACCCTTGGGCAACGCGGAACCAGCCAAAGCCGGAGCTGGTAGCGTCATGATTATCAAGGCAAGGCCAGCCCGGCTGAGCGTGCTAAATGGATTCACCCGCCGCCTTCGCGCCACAGGCCTGCTCTGAGTGAAAGTCGCCGGCATCAATGCTAAATCCGGATGGGATGCGAGGTAGTTTCGTCACCGCGCCATCAGGGCGGACCGAGGAAAACCGGTTGGGGATCGCAGAATTCCTTCACGGCCGTCACGACAGCGTTGCTGACGATGTCCCGGCGTTCAGGCGAGTCCATCTTGAGCTCTTCGTCCCGGTTGATGATCGAGCCCGCCTCCAGCAGGACGGCAGGCATCCGGGTCGATTTCAGCACGACGAGCTTATCGTAGCTATAGACGCCGGTTTCCTCGTTCAGTAGCGGGTGCTGGTACCGACCCATGATGGCCTGGGTATATTGCCGGGCATATTGCAGGCCCTGCGCCTTCATTTCCTTGCCGACCAGTTCGGCGAACGCGAGGCTGGTCCTGAAGTCCGGATTGTTGTGGGAGACGAAGACGGAATAGCCGCTGAAGCGGTCGCTGAAATGGCTTTTCTTGCCCTCGAATTCCCAATCTTCGAGCAATGAGTTGGGCACGGAATCGTGGTGGATCGACAGGAAGAGGTCCGCGTGCAGTTTGTTGACCGCGACGACGCGCTTGACGAGGCTGCGCTTGCCCTCGGTCACGAGCAGCTTGGTCTCGGGAAAGCCATCGGCCTTCAATTTCTCCTCGATCCGCCTTGCAAGACGCAGATTGAAGACGAACTCGGCGACGTTGCGGGCGCTGATCGCGCCTTCTGAGTCGGCGGTATGTCCCACATCCAGAACGACCCGGAATTTCGAGGGATCGCATTTCGCCGCGACCGGTTTCGAAGCGGAGGGTTTCAAGACGGCCGGCCCCAGGGCGGCAAGCTTCGCGGCGTGGTGTCTTGGCGAAGCGGCACGCCTTGCCAAGGTGGCTGGCTTTCGCGAGGTGACGTGGGTTGGCGATTTGCCGTGCTTCGGTGAGTTTTTCAAAATATCCGACAGCCAGCCGGCATCGCTGACCTCGATCGGCAGAAGCACCGAAGCGGCCATCGCGGCGATGATGGTGCGACGGCGGAGCCAAGCGGCAAAGCCTGCCGCAAATCCTGCCTCAAATCCTGCCTTGGCGAATTTTCTCCCTGACGACAGCAATCCCTGCTTTCCTCCAGAGTGATTTTCCGTTCCCGCCTCATGAAGGCATGGCGGCACAAGGCGACAATATCAGCGATTTCGACTATGAGTTACCGGAAATATATCGCGCATTAGACTTGGACGAAGTGATTTGGACGAAGTGATTTGGGCGGAGTAACTTGGACGGAGTAACCAAAAACCCGTCCAGAGCGTGATGGCTGACTTCAACCCTTTTGCCGCGCCTTGATCTCGTCGAACTTGGAAAGCGCTCGTTCAAATTTGGAATTGAAGAGCCACATCGCATCAAGAATTTCGCGGAAGGTTGCAGATGTTTTTGCCCTGTCAGCCTGGCCAAAAGCGAAGATGCTGTTGTTTCGCAGATATCCCATGATCGTCGGCTCGGAAATTCGATAGCTGAGGAGGTTGCCAGACTTGAGCGCGGACTTGGTCGGACTGGGAATGATCTGGATGAGTTCAAACAGCTTCATTTGATCAATCGGGTCTGGCAGTGTTTTCACGATCCCTGCTACTTGTGGGAAAAGATCTACGTGCTCGTTCATGAGGGCGTCGCGCACGGCGGTCCAGTGGTTGAACCGATGATCCAGATTGCCGGCCCGCACCTCTTCCTTGTCGTCGCGCAGGCTCAATGCTGGATCAATGGCTGCGATCGAGGCTTTTATCGCAGCCCATTTGGTCCGGCCGTTGTGATCTTCGGATAGGCCGGTTTGAAAACTTCCCTTGTATTTATTCGAGCGTCCATTCCCCGCGTTCTGATGGCCATTCGTCTCGGCAAAGAACAGCCCCAAGCTGATACGGCCGGCTGCTTCGGCATTCGCCGTATCAAGTCCCTTGGCTCGCGCAATGACAGTTGCCAGATCGACAACGTCCGTGAACGGTGTATCTGATTTCTGCGCATTGGCGGGTGGCGCCTCCAGGATATCGAAAAGAGCCCTGTACTCGTCGATCAGCGGCTCTTTGTCGGCGTCAAAATACGCCGCAGGAATTCCGAATTTATTGGGCCGCCCAATTTTGGAGGGAACGGCATCGGTGAAGTCTTTGTATGCGCTCATCATGCCGATGCGTGCAAGATAGAGTGCCTGTCCCGGCAAGTTCGGCAGAGGTTGCTTCGAATTGATCTGCGCGCGCCGCTGGCCCAGGATCGACTCAAAATCGCTTACCGCTTTGCGGTACGCATTGAGTGCATCCGATTGTTTTTTCGTGGGTGCGTCCGCTTGCCCCATTGCGGGGGACATCAAGCTGAGATTGCCGATGGCGGGTGAAACGAGCGACGCGAGCGTGTTGATCACCGCATCGGTGGCGATGGAAACCGGCAGCGTGAAGAACAGTCCGAGAGCAAGAGCTGCCGCGGGCACCGCGGTATGACGTTTTATCGCCGTGGCAGTCTCCCATTGCCTGAGTTGCACCGGATAGGACTCATTGGATCCTAAACAACCAACGCGTCGCTCGGCGAGACGAAAACACCCAATCCAATGTTCAAGTCTGGCACTTTTTTAAGCCGGGCACGCCAATCACGGCGAAATTCCGCCAGATATTTCTTATCAAGCCGTTTCTAAAGAGTCAGAACATTTGTTGCCAGTACGGCTTTTCCAGCTCATAACAGCAAACGAAATAAAGAATCGCCGCAAACGAAATGAAGCCAAGGCCAGAAGAGTTTGTACTGTATGCCAAGCGCCCGTTCGGCGGGCCAAAGGCCGTACGGGCCTATCTGTCGCTCGATACCCACCGTGTCGCCATCGCCAACAGCCGGCTGATCGCCTGCGACCGGACCGGCGTCACCTTCCGATGCAAGGACTATCGCGCCGAAGGTCTTGATCGCCAGAAGGTCAGTGCCTGGTGGTGTAGCGCGTTCGGCGGCGGCTACGGTCTCGCCCGCATCAGCGCTTTCACCTGCCGCCGGCGCCTGCCGGAATCATCGGCCCATAGTAGGCGCCCAAGTGGCCCCACACATCGCGGTTCCCCGTTCCGCTGAAATTTCCGTTCGGATCGCCATATTTCGGATATGAGACGACCGACGGCGCAGCATCGCTATACGTGCGGTGGGTCTTGACGTGCGACTTGTGACGAACTGTGTGGGCATATGCACAGGTGCTGGTGAGCGCGAATGCAGAGGCAAGTGCTATTGCCGTAAGTTTCATGGTTGGCTCCTTGTTGTTTAGATAAGAGACAACCGCACCATCACCATTAAAACCTTTGTCAGTTGCCGATGTCGCCGACGGTGCCATAGCGCTTCCAGGCGGAACTGACCGTGCGGCCTTGTCCGGCTACAACTTGCCGACGGTGTCTAACCACCTGCAGAGGCCGTAGCGGAGGTTCCCGGACCCGCATATCCCTGCTGCCGCGACTGTGGCGCTTTGGTCGCAGTATTCATGTTTTTTGGGGCAATTGAACCCTAGCTGAATTTACATGGTGAGCCGTGCCTGCTCCAGGGTTACGATCTCACCGAAGTGTATTTGGGAGGCGACACACTTACGGGGCGCAATATGACAGCGAGAATTGCACTCGCCGCCGCGAAAAGCGGGCGGCCAATCTCAGCGCATCGAGGCCAACACTGCCTTGCAGCAAGCCTGTTATTCTTGGCGGTGGTTCTTTTTTCCCAGTGTGCGTTGGCCGATGAAAGCGGCGTGAGTTTCTGGGTCCCCGGTTTCTTTGGAAGCCTTGCGGCCACACCACAGCAGCCGGGTTGGTCGCTGGCTAATATCTATTATCATACCTCGGTCGAGGCAGGCGGCAACGTTGCCCTGGCTAGAGAATTTCAGATTGGACAGATCCCAGCCAATCTGACGGCAACGGCGCGTCTGAATGCAACCGTCAATGCCACCGGAGATCTCGGCTTTGTCATTCCGACGTATGTCTTTGCAACGCCGGTACTCGGAGGCCAGGCGTCCGCTTCCCTTATAGGTGCCTACGGTGTCGTAAACACCACTCTGGCAGGCCAATTGGCGGGCAGCATAA
>Ga0210400_10005624_pt1 | contig 10618 bp, 17 predicted proteins | sample IncBWH26MmetaG_FD_155456 | JGI IMG/M metagenome (GOLD analysis project Ga0210400, IMG submission 155456) | Forest soil microbial communities from Barre Woods Harvard Forest LTER site, Petersham, Massachusetts, United States - Inc-BW-H-26-M | ecosystem: Environmental > Terrestrial > Soil >... | reverse complement strand
GCTTACCAGTCTTGCGAAACCCATACGGCACCGCGCCCACGCAGCCCTTCATCTGCCGCTTGGCGTCTCGGCCTGACTGCGTGCGCTCGTTGATGCGCGTGCGCTCGAACTCGGCGAACGCCGCCAGCATGGTGAAGAACAGCTTGCTGGCGCCGTTCTCGGTCACAGGCGTATGCCCCATGTCAGCCAGGATTATCCCCACGCCCTTATTGGCAAGATCCTCGACCACATGAAGCGCGTCATTGGCGGAGCGGAACAACCGATCCAACTTGGCCGCAATGATGATGTCGCCCTTCTGGAGACGCGCCACGAGTTCCGCTCCTTGCGGGCGCTGCGCCAACGAGATGGCACCGCTGACGGCCGGGTCTGAGTAGAACACCAGATCATACTGATCGACGCCGCGCATCATCGCGACGCCGCGGATCATGCGCTCCTGCTCCTGCAGGGTCGTGCCATCCACTTGGTCGGCGGACGAGCAGCGGGTGTATCCGATCAGCATGGGCTGTCACCTCCCCTTCGTATTCCTATAGTGTAGCGACTTTGACTACGTTGTCAATACCCTTTTGGGAGGCGCGCACCTGATCTAAAACCCATGCATAGGTTTTTTCCATACCGTCCCGCAGAGAGCGGGATGGTGCCCATCCGAGCTTCTCCTGGATGAGATTATTGTCGCTGGAGCGCCCACGTACCCCCTGCGGGCCGGGGATGTGGTTGATTTGAATTTCCTTGCCCGCGATATCGGCCACCATCTTGACCAAAGCGTTGATGCTGATCATCTCGGAAGAGCCGATGTTCAGGGGTACGGAAACCTCGCTTGCCATGAGTCGCCGGATGCCTTCGATGCACTCGTCGATGTGGAGGAAGGATCGGACTTGTTGACCGTCACCGAAGATATCGATCGTTCCCCCACTACGCGGGGCGAGCGCAACTTTTCGACAAATTGCTGCTGGCGCCTTCTCTCGGCCGTGTTGCCAAGTACAGAATGGGCCGTGCACGTTATGCAGCCTAGCAACGCGAGCACGTAGACCGTAATTCCTAGCGTAAGCAGCATAGAGCCTCTCCGAGAAAAGTTTTTCGAAGCCGTACTCCGAATCGGGACGCGCCGGATATGCCATAGCTTCAACAATCGCGCAATGATCCGGATTCATCTGAACGTAGTCGGGATACACACAAGCGCTTGACGAAAAAAATACGCGGTCAACGTAAATATGACGGCACGCTTCGGCAACATTCAGGTTTATCAGCGCTGAATCGTGCATCACGTCGGCGTCGTTATCGCCGCTAAAAATATAGGCGGCTCCTCCCATGTTTGCCGCAAAGTTATAGACTTCATCGACATCCCAAAGCTGAAACGGCTTACGCAAATCCAGAATACAAAATTGATTCGCGTGCGTCTTGTCGAACTCAGGCTTTTTCAGATCGATACCCGTCACATAGTAGCCCTCTCTCTTAAGACGCTTAACCATGTGAGAACCGATGAAACCGCCGGCTCCAGTTACAATAGCAGTTTTCATTCTGCCACCTTTGGGAGTTGCGTGTGATCAAACCTATACCCGGTCAGCCACGGCTGCGGTTCTCGCGCACGGATACCGTAGAAGGCGACGCCGGGCGCAAGCGCTTCCACCCTGACGGTGCGGTACGACACGCCGGATGGGACAGGCACTTGCAGGATGCCTTGTCCAGCGTCCGCGGGCGAAGTGTCTATGCTATAGCCCGAGTGGGTGTCGGTGACGCGCGCCTTGCCTTGCCCGCCGAGCAGGACTTCGCAGGGTCCTAAGATGGGGACTTCCAGCGCGCCGTAATGTCCTTGAACCTGATTATCGCGCTCAGCAAATGCCGCTGCAACTCGGTGAGCCACACCATCGCCCGCTTCCCACACGAACGGCCCAAACCCCTGGCACCACTTCAGTCGCCAGTCACCGCTGTACGTTCCACCGATGCCGGGGATCTGGTGGGGGAAGTAAGTGTACGCGCCCCCTACATGCTGAATCCGACTACCGAGTGGTTCCCACGCTTTACCTCGGATACGAGCGGTGCGGTTGGAGAACGTGTCGAACGCTTTCTCGTTGCGCAACAAGTCGTATCGACCATCCGCCATCTTCAGCCCTTGGCTGGCGATGTCCTGGTCCAACATGGTGGCGAGCGAGGGCGTGAGAGCGAGGGATGCGAGGCCGTGACGGGCTAGAATCGTGTCGAAGTGCCAGTCGGCCGTGATGGGGTTCTCACTGCCGCGGAAGGCCCAGTATTGGCCGATATCAATTCCGCTGAGCTGGCAGAACGTGAAGCGGTTATCAGTCGTGTAGCCAGTGCGGTAATTGTCGAGGATGAGGCGTGCGGCTTCGCGCGTGAACAGCACTTCGCCCGAACCTAAATTGTGGACAAGACCAAATCCGTCCTTCTGCACCAAAAGTCTATCCTCATAGCAGCGCGCTGATACGGCACCGACTTCAAGTCCTTCCTGTCGCCCGCGTTCAAACAAAGAAAACGTCGGCCCCCACCAGTCAGGGTGGAGTAGTACGTCTTGTTCATGGAGGCCGACAAACTCGTAATCATGCTTAAGCATCTCCGTAAGCGCAAAAACTATGGCCGCATCTGGTCCTCCTAGCACGTCGGTAAAAATCTTGGTTACCGGCCTTCCTTCCTCAAACAAAAAAGTTTTGCCTTCTTCAGTCACACTTCCATCGACCCAGAACACGTCGAACTTATCGGGCTGAAGCAACGGCTCGATCGAACGCTGTGAGAGTTCAACTTTGTCTTTCGACAAAAAGGCAATGGCGGTTCTATTCATAGCGGGAACTCGTTCCTATTTCGATACGCTACCTCGCTACAAAATCTATCCACGGCTGCGTCGTAAGCTCGCGCTGCGTCTTCCTCCGTAGAAAAAGTACCTAGGTGCTTCCAATCTCGCCTAACCTGCAAACTAGCGCGCCAACGTTTTGCTCGTGCCATCCAGCAAACTCCCTTGTATTTGGATTTACCTCGGGCATGAGCCGTAGAGTTTGTCCAGTTCTCAAGGGCGGTAACTACTCGTAAATTATTACGACGGTTATTCAATCCGTCGCGATCAATGTGATCCACAACATCGATCGGGTGGCTCATAATGAGACGGTGCATGTATATGTTTTTAACCGCCCCATCACGAAGTATTTTCGCTGTAGCGTATTTTTTAGAGCCCTTGGTTATTACCGTCCAACAAATGTGATGCGGATTAATGGTAATCAGATCACAAAAATCCACTTTCACATCCCCGCCTCGCAGATGCAGTGTGCAAAACATATCGTTTCTTATTAAACTCATAGCACATCCTCACAGTCAGCGAGAAACGCCAACGCGGCGCGCGTGGTGATCTGCGGGACTAAATGTGCGATGCCCTCGAAGAGGCGACGAGTGTCCTCAAGAACAGATTTGCCGGGAAGGGATATCTTGTCAAGCTCCATCGCTATGCTCTCGGAGTTCTCCATCCCCCACATCTCGCCGGCAAGGTCGCGGGTCAAGTCGTGTTTGTTGCGCTGCTGAAATACAAACGGGCGGCCAAAGTGTACGTAAAGGTTGCGTTCTCGCATCACCCGCTGAACCACGTGGCTCGCCATGATGTCGTCGTACCGTGAAACGCCGCACCACATCGACCATGCGGGCGCTAGCTCCCGGATGATCGCCGTATTTTGGGAGTTGAACACCGTAAGAGTCTTGGGGTCCACCACAAGTCCGGCCTTGAGAATTTCGGCAACCCCGCGCACATCAGGCCGCTTGGCGATGCGCTCGATCGCGCTCGTGTCGGGATCACCCAGCACCATGCCGGCCGCTACCCCTATCTTGGCGTCGGTGACGGCTTCGAAATAAGTCTCGGGAGCGATATTAGCCGGGAAACCGCGGTGGGTTGCGGGAGGCGTGAGAAACTGGCCGGGATCGAACCAGCCGTTGACGGCGTGAGCGCAGAGGCCTGACCAGCCTGGAGCAACTCTATGATCGTAACAGCGGCGTGAAACGAGTAGGTGATTAAACTGTGAGAAGTAGTTGGGATCAAGTGGTACGTTATCGTCGTCCACCGACACGATGATTTGCGCACCCCACTTCAACGATTCCAGCAAAGCGAGGTTACGCCGTTGAATGCAATTCCAATTATGGGATCGCACTTATAGTCGGTACCGCCCACGAGCTGACAGTTGCCCAAGCTCTCCAAAAACGTATAAGCGTTCGTGGGGGTCTTCTCGTCAACCGCACAAAAAAATCTCACGGATGCGCTCGGGTCGAATCGGCGATAAAGCGCGAGAACGCTCGGAACATTTATTGTTGTGGTGATCAGTGCGATTTTCATTTGTTATCCCTCGCCCCGCGTCAGCGGGGTCAATCCCCTCTATGCAAAAGAAGCTTCGCCCTATCAAGCAGCCAATTGATTCGCTCGTGCGTGGTGCCGTCCACCACCATGAGCCAGACGCCTGCTTCGTCCTCGATCAGCGCCACGAGGTTCTCGACCCCCTCCAGCTTGGCGATCGTGCCCAACAGCTCCTCCCGGGAGTGGACGCGCTTCGGGACCTTGAGGAGGCGAGGCTCAGTCACGGGTAATCCTGAACCCCGACTTGGTAAGTACGTCGAGAATTTCGAGAGCGCCGTCGCGAGTGATCGCCGACCATTCGCCTTTACCTTGTCGCTGCACAGCGCTCATCGACGATGTTTGTGTAAACGCCCCAGTGAGCCGTTCCGCCGCCGCGACCCGCACTTTGTCCTCCGTGGTTTCGAGGTGGAGGAGACCAAGTGCAACCAGCCCATCGATAACCCAATCGGGATAGTTATCGGTTTCGAGCTTTTTAAGCTTATCTATGGCTTCATCCCGCGTCATTGGCCGCTTCTCCGCTGGCAGCACCAGATGGCAATTTGGGAAACTCACGGACGATAGTTCTTTTCGATCGAGCCACTGAACCTCGGGTCTTGCAGTACGCGCTGGCCCGCCGCGCAAGAGCGAACCACAAACTCCACGATATCCTTGCGGCCGTGCGGAACCCCGATGGACACGATGCCTTCTCCGGTCTCGTCATAGTGAATGAGCCACATATCAATTTTACCGTCAGGTCGCTCGACCGTCTTGTGGAAGATCGCCGCCCACTTGCACGTCTTGAGATCGGGGTTGGAGATCACGTTTAATCCACTCCTGCAGCACGAAGTTGATCTGCTCGGTCACGGTGCGTCGGTTCTGCTTAGCGACCTTGCGTAAGACGCGTCTCACATCTTCGGGGAGCCGGACGGAGGTGGGGTAAGGCATGTCAGTCTGCAAGTTCCCAATCGTCCGCGAGAAGATCAGCCTGTGAACAGTTCCATGGAACGAGCGTGCCTTGTACTGTCCAAATATCAACATGCCGCGCGTAATTGAATTTAAGACCGATCGGCAAGCCGGCCTTCGCTAGTGGACGGCCTTCATCCACCGTCAAGTCTTGTGAGCCGGGCACGAGAATAAGCCACATGCCCTTGCCGTTCCAGCTGGCTCGGCGCACCTTCTCGCCTCGCTCCATTTGATAGACCGCCCAACCAATTCCTCGTCGCAATACAACATCAGCTGGTGTCATGCTTTGGTTCCTTTCTGAAATAAAGAACCCCGGCGGCGAGGGTCGGGGGGCTGGGTGAGCCGCCGGGGCTTTGTCCCCGCATTGCTGCGGGGGTAGCGCGCAGTGGGGATGGGGACTGCGCGGGAGTAGTGTTACGCACTACGATTTTGGTTGTCAAGCCGGTGCGATTAAATTTTTCTGCCTAGAGTCACACGCGATGCCTTCCCGGCTTAGTGTAGAGGCGCCATAGGAAGAAAGCGAGATTGAACGTGAGGATGGCGAGAGCGAGGTAGCCTAGAAAGTGGTAATAGAAGTCCATGTGCGGCTCATCGGTTGGTATTTCTGGGCTTGCCCCGCTGGCGCGGGGTTAAAGCTTGAGTTCGCCAACAGCTCCAGCGCGAGCTTATAAGTCTCGATCTGCTGGTTGATCTTGCGCAGCGGCTCCTCGGTGCCGGCGGCCTGCTGGTCGATAGCCTGCTTTAAGAACTTCGCTCCGGGTATCGGCTTCTTATTGCCCTTGATCGGGTTGATCGCAGACCAGCGCTTGGCGATATCTTTCAGCGATGCCTGCGCCTTCTCCATCTGCCGCTTCTGGTTTTCGAAGTTGGTAACGTTCTTACGCACGAAACTGCGAACCACATCCACCATATCCTCGGCTGAAGGATCGGAAGTTGCGCCCTTCACATAACCATCAACCGCGCTCATGAGCGACCCGACGATGATAGAAACCGCCTGGCTCAAAGTGTTATCCACGGTTGCTTCGTCGATGTCACCTGTCCGGTCGTACTTCTCGCGACGAGCCGGATCCGAGAGGACGAGATAAGCGCGGGTCAATTTATGGAAGGCTTCCTGAGAGCCAGTGGGCGTGTCGGGATGGTGGCGCTTCGCAGCCTTGCGGTAGGCGCGCTTGATCTCAGCTTGCGCTGCCGATGCCGGAATGTCGAGAGTGGAATAGAGGTCGGTCATTCGGCGCACTCCAATCAATAAACTGTGTATGGCTAATTTGTACGGTTGACGGTTACCGATCTCTACCACACTCTTGCCGAAGTTGCAGCAGCGGGAGGCGACAATGCGGGACTTCGAGATCGAGCTGGGACAGATGATCAACGAGACCATCAAGGCGGCGGCCCACGCTAACGCGGGGCAAGTCATCGACCAGATCATCGAAGCGCTGGACATGAACGTACTCCTGCTCGAAGAGAGGCGGGCGCCGCAGCCCGCCACCTCAGTCGAAGACTAGCTCGCCTGTTCCCCAGCGGACACGGGAAGGGTGAAGTGCGGCTTGGTCTTCTTCCGCTTCTCGAACTTCGCCAGCGTGTCGTTAACGGCCGCCGACAAGGCCGCCTGGATGGCCTCGACATCCGGCTCATCCCACCGATAGTTGGGGGACGCGAGGTTGCCCAACAGTCTGATCGAGACGAGCGCGCGGTTCATGCGCGCAACGCACAGCCGCTCGAACTTGGCGCGGGCGGTTTCGGTGCCATCGGCCAGCGAAGTTGGTTCGGAGGGTTGGCCGGCGGGCTCGCGATGCTCGATGACGGTCGTGGAGTTGACCCCGCGACCGCGGGGCTGCTTCGAGCGCGAAGAAGCCGGAGTGTCGATGTCAAGCTCCGGCAGCTCGGTCGGGGTCACGGGCGGTCGCCGCGAAGTCGTGGTCTTGGCTAGCATCTGAAGCACTCCTGTTGATAACTCGGTTTTGCCGCCTGATTTATATAGCACGTAGTGTCGCGTACTACAAGGGGATTTTTATCGCCCATCAGAGGTAACCCTTTGGGGGTAGAGAGTATTTAGGTAGGGTATTGGACTAGAACTTGATAATGCGCAAGAAGGCCGTTCAGGAACAGCCAAGCTTCTCGCGTCCACTTCGCATCGGCGAGCGCGTGGTGCTCGGTGGTGTTCTGCTTTGGCAGCTTCGGATTGCCGAGAGAATCGCAGAGCTGCTTCACATCCCGGCAGTACATCGGCCAGCCTTTCGGGAGATCCAGCATCGTGCCGAATAGCTGGCACAACGCCACCCAATCGTAATCGGCGTAGTAGGCCCAAATTTCTGGCTTCTCGCCCATGAAGGCGATCAGATCATGCGCGATGTATTCCCGATACTTCTGTTGGTGCGTCAGATGCGGAAGCACGTTCTGCTTTAGCCACTCGCTTTTAGACGCTAAGCGCTCGGCGCCGGGCGTTTCGGCGTAATAGGTGCGGCCATCCTCCGAGACAACGCCGATCGAGATCAATTCGATCGTGAAACCGTCCTCATAGAACTCAGTGTCGAACCAGATGCGCATTTTGAGATCCTTTCGGGGTTGCAGGAATCGATTATCCTTCTCTCCGCCATCTCGGCGTATTCCGGGTTGACCTCAAGCCCGACAAAATGCCGGTTGAGTTGTAAGGAAACCAGACCCGTAGTTCCGGCGCCGCAAAAGGGATCCAGTACGATGCCGTTCTCAGGGCACCCGGCGAGGACCGCCCGTCTTGCGACCTCCTCCGCCATCACGGCAAAATGTGCGCCCTTGAAACCTTTCGGGGAGATAAACCACACGTCGCGCATCATAGCGGGACGCGCTTGCTGCTCAGCCTTTTCCATCTTGTCCCAGCGCTCATTGAAGCCAGCGTGGCGGCGACTATCCCCGCGCTGCTTATCGACGACATGCGCGAACCCGCCTACCGCCTTCATGGCGCCGTTCGTCTTACCGCCGGCATTCGCGCGGTGAGAACCTGCTTGCGCCTGAACGTTTTGCGCCGTGCGCACCAAAGTCGATTCCTTTGGCGGGGTCTTGATCGCGTCAAAGTCGCTCCAGTACGCCGCGGACTTGGAAAACATAAACACCATCTCGTAAGACGACGTGCAGCGGTCGGCCTGAGACGACGGCATTCCATTCGGTTTTGCCCACACGATCGCAGAGCGGATGTACCACCCGTCGTCCTGTAAGCCGAACGCGACGCGCCACGGGATGCCGATTAAATTTTTGGCGGGAAGTCCTCCACTATCCTGCCGCCGATCGCGCACTGACAGCGATCCGTAATTAGTGCGCTGCTTTTGGTGACTATCGCCGGGATTTCCCCCGCGCCCAGAACCAGCATAAGAATCACCGAGGTTGAGCCACAGAGTGCCATCGGGGCGCAGGATGCGACGCACCTCGCGAAAAACTTCGACGAGCTGTTGCACGTAAGCTTGTGGGCTCTGCTCTAGCCCAATTTGAGACGCGACGCCGTAATCGCGAAGACCCCAATACGGCGGCGAAGTGACCACGCAGTTTATCGTTTCGGCGCGAATTGTTTTGAGCACGGCGCGACAATCGCCGCAGATAATTTTGGTTTCGGGCATAGTACATTCGTAGTACCTAATACTACATTTTGCAATCCTAATTTTTTCTGGAAATTTTTTGGGGGGCGTGGAGGTGTGCGTACCTCTGAACACCTTGAGCACCGTCCCGACGAGTTGCAAAAAGCTGCACGGAGGGGCTGGAATCACTTAGCTCAGTTTCGAGCCTAGCGAAACGCCCATATCACCAAACTATCACGCCAATTTGATTTATCGTGAGCTTTACGCGATCAAAAGCGCGGTTTCGCAAGCACAATCAAACACATAACCCGTTTAACACTTGTAAGTGAATAACGGGGAAGGAAGCTTTAATGTGAGCGAGGGGCGTTAGGCGCCTGGCGGAGGTGCTTGGCGGCGAGCGCGACGCGGTAAAAGGGGGCGAATCAAGCGCCGGTGGCCGGCGGAGAAAACATGCAACCGAAATACGCGCCAGAGGCTCGCAGGCACATTGTAACTGATGCTTTCGAAATGCTCTCGCTAACCAATAGCGCGGTTCGCAAGCGGCTAAACAATCGCGCCAGCCAAACGGCCGTAAGCTTATGGCGATCGGGCAAGCGCGCAATCCCGCAATGGGCAGCTGATCTATTGGCAAGCGATATGTGCTGGAAAGCCGATAGGCTCTACGAAAGCGCAAAAATGCTTAGAAGCATTGCCACCAATGGAAAGCGCGGCGGATCCCATCGCGCCCTAACCGCCTGGCAAGCCCATAGAGCCGCCCAAAAAGAAAAGGCCGGCGAGTAGGCCGGCCCCTCCGCAAAGCCTCTGTAACGCGTTCCTAGCACTCGCAAACGAAACCGTCGTCACGCTGGTAGATGCGAACGGTGCGCTTGCCTTTCAACTCTGGGAACATTGCCTTGTCGTCGGCCGTAAGATCGAAGCCAATCACGCGGCCGTCATCGCGATCGGCCATACCGTTCAAGAAAGCTTCCCAGAAATACGGCACGTAAACCGATTCGCCTTCAAACTTTCCAGGCGAACGAATCACGCCATTCTCAACTTGATATTCCCGCTCGATCTCTTGTCGCGTCATGTCCATTCCCCTTTCCTAAAACGTTTCAAGCGCCCATTTGCGCATTGCCGGTGCTTCGCTTCCCGCACCATTCCAGCCACTCGGCCCCTCGATTATCGCGTCAAGGTCTGCCTTACGCAACTCTTCCACCATTTCCTTGATCGAATCGAATTGCGCCTGCCCTTGGCGTTTCGCGTCCGCAAGCTTGTCCTCGGGCGCGAGATAAACCTTAGCGGCAATTTCGCGCGCCGCATTATCGGCATCAACCGGCTGAGTGTCTCCGCACCGCATGATCGCGATGAACGGCTTTCCGTCCCGATAAATCGCTCGGCCCGCTTCCAACGTGAATTTATGCATTGTCAGTCCCCTATGTTGTCTCTTACCACCTCCCCTTATAAAGAGTAATTGTTTTAATGTCAAGGGCCTCTGTTTCGGTGTTCCACCGTTCCTGCCTGTACCCCCCATTTCCTATGACTCCTACAGGGGGATTCTACCCATATGTAATAATGTCAATATTGTGTTCTAATGTTTCTTAGATTACCAAACATTTATATTGAGTTGGTACACCTAGAACACTGGGAACGCTGTTGATTTTGCAAGCGTATTCTGTTCCTTGTGTTCCGACTGTTCCACCTCTCTAAGCCTGTAACGCCACGTCAATCTAGCGCCGTCGCGCTTGCGGTATTTTTCCCACCCCATTTTCAACAAAATTCGTGCAATTCTATTTTGCGCAATTTGGGTCATTTGAATGGT
>Ga0210400_10005623_pt1 | contig 10618 bp, 7 predicted proteins | sample IncBWH26MmetaG_FD_155456 | JGI IMG/M metagenome (GOLD analysis project Ga0210400, IMG submission 155456) | Forest soil microbial communities from Barre Woods Harvard Forest LTER site, Petersham, Massachusetts, United States - Inc-BW-H-26-M | ecosystem: Environmental > Terrestrial > Soil >... | reverse complement strand
GAATTGTCGGCACCGTTGGTAGCAAACATAAAGCGATGATCCGGCGAGAGTCGGACACTGCCCGCACCCTCGAAGTGGTTCGGCCTGCTGATATGGTAGATGGGGCTGATGCGCCCGGAACCGCCGCCCCCCGTGAAGACACGTTCGATCTCGGCAAGCGCGCCGTTCGCAGATCGATGGTAGTGGATGATGCAGTTCTTGGTCTCGTTCGTCTGCATGTATAGATGCCCGCCGCGACCATTCGACATAGCCATCTCTTTCGACATGCCCGTCTTTTGAGGAGTCATTCCCATCATTTCATTAGCCATGTGATGTCTCTTGTGTTACGTGATTTACTCTCGCCGCGGTTCAGGCTTCGATACCGGAATCCGCTGGCACCCTAAACACTCTTTTCCAAATACCGCCTGCTCCGTGCACTCACTTGTCGAGCAGCGGATAGAACTGAGTCCAGACTTCATCTTTCTTAGCGTTTGCCATATGGCAGTAGCCGCATTCGTCCTTGGATTTCAAAGCGGCGGTTGGTGCCTTCGGCTCGTGATGATTGAAGTTGTAGTAACCCCAACCGCCGGTCGCGGCATAACGCTTGGAATCCTTGACAGTTACATCGGCACCGTTGAACGGTCCCGGGAAGTAGCCTCTGCCTGAGGGCTCGGTTCGCGAGCCGTCGGGCAACTGCCCTGGCAGCGTGAGCTGCAGCTCCTTGAATAAAATCGTCCCTTCGGGAAACACATTGGTCTTTTTATAGATCTCATATGAGCCAGGCTCGATGTAGACATTGTGGAATTCCGGGAAACCGGCCTTGCCATTGTTGAGTGCGTTGGGCGTGAGTGGAGATCCGACGTACACCCATTCATGGAAATTCTTTGGCAGGATCAAATCGCCCGAGGCGGTGTACTCGGGAAGATAGCGCTTGCCGGCGGCTTTAACGCTGTTGCTGGACTGTGCCAGCACGGCGCTCACGATGAGGGCGCTGGTGATTGAGGCGGTCATGGCAAGAAAGTTTAGGCGCATCGAGATTCTCCAGAAGCTGTGTTTGCAACGTGTACCGGCTGCCAAGGGCTCCGCGAGGCTTCGCGCTCTGCGCGCAACTCCTTGCGAGTGGACGATGCAAAGCTTGCAATAAACTCTCTCCCCCCAACCTTGACGCCGGTCAATTTGAAATTGTGTTTTTTTCCTGGAACCAAAATGAACGTCGCAGCAACGAACTCGCACAGTCGTCGGTACGTGCTTTTGACTGCCGAAGGAAGCCCAAGGGAGAATCGCAGCCGCGAAGATCTCGACGACGTTGTCGGAATCACTGATTCGGTTGGCAGATGGACGTGCCAACGCCCGCATCGAGTCGTAACCCAGTTTTTGAGCGGCCGACGGGCACCCATCGTTCAGCGCGCGCTTTCGATCCTGCGCTCGACCACCTTTTGGCCATGGCCTCATAGGCACTCGTCGCGTTCAAAGATCCAGCATCTCCAATACATAGCAAGCGGGGCAGGAAAGCCCTCCAGCGTTGACCCGGAGCAGGTGCGCTAAAAATCGCCATTGGGCTCTCTATGTGAACGGCCATAAGGCGCTCATCCTTCTGATACGCAACTGAGCTAGATGAACATGCGTACAAGGTACCGCTCGCGGGCGAAGACGCGATGATGAGGATCAATTTTTGCGATTCTCGGAATTAGAAGCGGTCCCGCATCTGCGGACGAGGGTCGATTTAAAAGGAGGCCTCTCCTGGCGAAACCCTAGCTGATAAAGGGGGGTGGTGCGCTGGGGTTTGTGAAAGTATGGGGAGAGGCCTCAGAGAATCGTCGTTACGACACTGAGATGAGACTAGTGAGAACGTCGGACTCCTTGTGGCATCGATATTGCCTCATCCGCCGCAAAGTGAGTTGTATCCCAAACCCGCGAGACGTCCTGCTTCAATAAATAAATCGAAGCCGCGAGCAGCACCAGGTCCTTCATGAGAAAAGGGACGTCACCGGACATCGCCGGAAAACCACCCGCAGAAGCAGCCCAGCCATCGGGCAGAAATGGAATGATGGTGATCGTAGAGATGAATGTAGTCGTGGCACCGATAGCACCTAGAATTCCCAAGCGCTTGTTCCAGAACCCGCAGAACAATAGTGCGCAGATCAGCCACTCTGTAGCTCCGAGAAACCGCGAGGCACCGCGGAAACCGAAGACGGGGTACAACCAGAATATGAGCGGGCCGTGACTGATGAAGGGAACCATCAGCCGCGCGGCGTATTCAAACCATTTGGTGTACCCGAAGAACAGAAAGATAATTACCAGTGATGCGCGGATCAGCCGGTAGTCCAGATCCTCTGTAAGGAGACCGAGTCTAACCAGTGCGCGTACAAGGGGGTTCATGATGGATCCAAAATATTGGTAGTCGAGTGGCAGTAAGTAAATGGCCGACGAGGCAATGGCATCATTGATGCAGATCAATTTCCAGTACGGACACAGACCGAATTACTGTCTTGCAGGGGCTGCCAGCATCAGCGGTTCGTGGAGCACTATAATCCGGCGTGCGCCTTCGGCATCAATAACAGTGAAGTTGACGAGGCCATACGGCAGATCGTCTACATAGATCTCGCGTGGCCGATGGATTCGGTGAGAAATGTCGGTCAACCAAATCTCGATGACGTCCCTGTTAGGGTCATAGTAAACACCGTGAATGGGCGCTCGATCTACCGACAAATGGCGCCCAATATCCGAGGATAGCGTTTCGATGTCGGCGCGCTTACCAATCAGGTATCGCGACGCGAATGAACAGAACCGATCCCATTCCCCACGCTCTAGTCTGCGAATCGCCATGTGGATTCCTGTGACGGCACGATGTTTCACGTCGCTTTCGGCACAGAGGTTCGTATGTTCGGACGACGCCGACATTGATCGCGGTCAAATCCATCCGATCGCGACAGGACCAGTCGCCGTCACATGCGAGCGTTCTTGACATAGGTCAACGCCGGTACGCGCTCACGTACCGCAGGCTGCGCGATAAAACCACGGGAGGCCTTATCGCTATGATTCGCGGTTACCGGAACCGTTTTGCAATTCGGTTCATTACTGCCTTGGCGTTGCAACTTAGCGGATGTGCGCGCCACAGCATGCCACCGCCGACGCCGCCCACCGTCTACGTAAGCCCACCGGTTTCACAGGAGGTCATCGGATGGGATAGCTATACCGGACGCTTCGAGGCCGTCGACACGGTAGAGATTCGACCTCGAGTGAGTGGTTACATCGATCAGGTGTTGTTTCAGGACGGTGAAATCGTTAATAAGGGCGCCATCCTGTTTCAGATTGACCCTCGGCCCTACGCGGCGGATATCAAGCAAGCAGAAGGGCGACTCGCTCAAGCTCGATCGGAACTTGTGCTCGCAGAGGAAAATCTCACCCGCGCCGAAATGCTGATCGCATCTCAGACGATCGCGGCCAGCCTGTTCGATCAACGCCGTCAGGCGCAGCGCGCATCCCAGGCCGCGCTCAACGGGGCGCAAGGCGCATTGGCTCGAGCTCGCCTGAATCTGGAATTTACTCGCGTGCGGGCCCCCATCACGGGGCGCATCAGTCGCAAGCTGGTCAGCGCCGGTAATCTCGTGACCGGCGGTGATTCGGGCGGAACGTTGCTTACGAACGTTGTGACCATTGATCCGATTGATATCTATTTTGACATCGACGAAGGGAGCTTCCTAAGCTACACGGACATAGCGATTGCCGGCGGGCGCAGCGTAACGAGCATGCTCGGGACTCCGGCCCGAATCGCGCTGGAAGGCGAGAACTCGCCGACTCGATCGGGCACGCTCAATTTTCTGGATAACCGGCTTGATCAGTCGACAGGTACGCTGCGTGCGCGCGTGCGCATTTCGAATTCGGATCATTCTTTGAGTCCCGGCCAATTCGGACGGGTTTCCATCATCGGTGCACCTGCGCATCGGGCTTTGCTGGTGCCCGAGGCATCGATAACCAACGATGCGACCAGGCTTGTTCTTAAGACGATCGGCTCTGACAACCGCGTAAGCGTCCGTGCGGTGACGCTCGGAAGGAAATTCGGTGAGCTGCGGGAAATCACCGGCGGTCTGAAACCCGACGACAGGGTAGTCGTCTCGGGCCTCCAGCGGGCAAACCCGGGGGATCTGGTTATGCCGGAATTGCGACCCGTGGAGAGCAGTCAGCTTGCCTCGCTCGAGGCAATCAGATGAGTATCGGCGAACTGTCAGTCCAGCGGCCGGTTCTCGCGATTGTTTTATCCATCGTCATCATGATCATCGGTGGCCTGGCCGATCTGATACTTCCGGTCTCGGAATTCCCGGACATTGTACCGCCGACTGTGGTGGTCAAGACCATCTACCCGGGCGCCTCGCCCCAAACGGTCGCCGATACCATCGCAACACCGATTGAGCAGGAGGTGAACGGCGTCGAAAACATGTTGTACATGTACAGTCAGTCCACTTCCGATGGCGGACTGACGCTCACCATCACTTTCAAGCCCGGCACGGATCTCGATAAGGCCCAGGTCCTCGTGCAGAACCGAGTGGCCCTCGCGGTTCCGCGTCTCCCAGAGCCGGTTCAACGTAACGGAGTGGCAGTCCGGAAATCCTCGCCCACTATCTTGTGCGGTATTTTCATGTACTCCTCGGATGGCAGCTACGATCAGCTCTACGTTTCCAACTATGCAACACGTCAGGTGGCGGACGTGATCAAACGGATCGATGGCGTCGGCGATATCAATATCTTCGGCGCGCGAGAATACTCGATGCGCGTGTGGCTGGACCCGCAGAGAGTGTCATCCTTCGATCTCACGCCTCGGGATGTTATCGGCGCGATTCGCAGCCAGAACACGCAAGTCGCGGGCGGGCTCGTGGGCCAACCTCCGGTCAATGGAGAGGCCTTCCAACCCAATTTGATCTTCGCAGGGCGCCTGAAGCAGCCCGATCAGTTCGGTGACATCATCGTCAAAAATGACGGGAGCGGGCGTCTTGTGCGCTTACGCGACGTGGCGCGTATCGAAGTCGGCGCTCTGGCGTATTCCACAGACGGCTACCTCACCGACAAACCAGCGATTGCCATGGCCGTGCTCCAACGTCCCGGAGCAAACGCACTCGCAACCCAGGAACAGATCAACTCAACCATGAAGGATCTCGCGCGCCAGTTCCCCAAGGGCGTCGAGTACAACATCGGCTACAACCCAACGCGGTTCATCTCGGACAGCATCCACGAATTGGTAAAAACCATTTACGAGGCGATGCTGCTGGTGGTGGTGGTGGTGCTGTTGTTTCTGCGGGACTGGCGGCCCTCGATCATCCCGGTGCTGGCCATTCCCGTCTCGCTGGTCGGCACATTGGCGGCCATGGCTGCTCTCGGCTTTTCCATAAACAACCTGAGTTTGTTCGGCCTGGTGCTGGCAGTCGGCATAGTTGTCGATAACGCCATCGTCGTTGTCGAGAACGTCGAACGGCATTTGAGCGTGGGCCGCTCGCCGCGAGACGCGACACTGATCACGATGCGTGAGGTGGGCGGCGCGCTCACCGCGATCACCCTGGTTCTTTGCGCCGTTTTCATTCCGACAGCATTCATCGCTGGTATCTCGGGCCAGTTCTTTCGGCAGTTTGCTGTCACGATTGCGGTCGCCACGGCCATCTCGCTTCTGAACTCGCTAACCTTATCACCGGCCCTGACGGCCATGATTCTGCGCGGCCGCAAGGTCGAAGCGCGCAAAGGGGTCTCGACTCGAGGTCCACAGGGGTGGTTGCGCGGCGCTTTGATGAAGTTCGACCAGGGGTTCGAGTGGTTGTCGGATCAGTACGCCCGCATCGCCGGCCGAGTGATCTCACGCGCTCCGCTTATGCTGGTTGGGTATTCGGCGCTACTTATCGCGACGGGATTTCTGCTGATCAATACACCGACCGGCTATATACCCGCGCAGGATCGCGGCTATCTCATTGCGATTCCCCAACTCCCGAGCGGAGCATCGCTGGAGCGGACCACGCGTGTTGCGCTACAGGTAGCGAAAATTGCCCGCGACATTCCAGGTGTAGCTGGGATCCCCACGTTTTCCGGATTCTCGGGGGCGACAAACACGATCACTTCAAATTCGGCTGCGCAATTCATCGTGCTTAAACCTTTTGCGGAACGTATCCCAATAGGCCGAACCGCGGAGAGGATCGCCGCAGAGTTGCGTCAGGGGGTGTCCCGCATTGCAGACGCGAACGTGTTGGTCGTACCTCCACCGCCGGTGGAGGGGGTGGGCAGCACCGGCGGCTTCGCGCTCAGGCTCGAAGATCGCGGGGGAGTAGGTACCGAGATCCTGGCAAAAGCGACCGACGATCTGGTCGCCGCCGCCAATGGGACTCAAGGAATGACCGGTGTCTACACGACGTTCTCAACCGCATCGCCTGAGGTGAGAGTCGACATCGATCGGGTTCGCGCGGCGATGCTGGGGATTCCGATTCAGGAGATCAACGATGCGGTCGAGGACTATTTCGGCTCGGCATATGTCAATGACTTCAACATTCTCGGCCGCACTTATCGCGTGACTGCGCAGGCAGATCTGCCGTTTCGGGGCACTGCGGCGGACCTGAAAGGCCTGAAAGTTCGAAATCAGGCCGGCAACATGGTTCCCGTCGGCAACATCGCGACTGTTCGCGACGTATTGGGCCCGGACCGAGAGCCACGCTACAACCTCTATCCGGCCTCCGAAATCAGCGGAGATACGTTGTCCGGCAAGAGTTCGGGTTTTGCAATCGAGACGATGAGCGCACTCGCCCGGAAGATCCTGCCGGAAGGCGTGGCCTTCGAATGGACCGATTTGAGCTATCAGCAGACGACTGCAGGAAACACTGGGCTGCTGATTTTTCCGTTGTGCGTACTGCTGGTCTATCTCGTGCTCGCGGCTCAATACGGGAGTTGGTCCTTGCCGCTTTCCATATTGCTGATCGTGCCAATGTGCCTCCTGGCCGCGATCGTGGGAATAAGGCTGTTTGGACAGGACATGAACATTCTCACGCAAATCGGCTTTATTGTGTTGGTCGGGCTCGCGGCAAAAAACTCGATTTTGATCGTGGAGTTTGCGCGCAATCTGGAGGCGGAAGGAAGCAGCCCTCGAGAGGCCGTCATCAAGGCATGTCGACTTCGGCTGCGGCCGATATTGATGACTTCTCTAGCATTTATTCTTGGTGTACTGCCACTGGTCGTTTCCAGCGGCGCCGGCGCCGAAATGCGCCGCGCAGTTGGAACTGCCGTCTTCTTTGGGATGATTGGGGTGACATTCTTCGGATTGATCTTTACGCCCTTGTTCTACGTCATCGTACGGAGGATCGCGACGCTCTCGCCGCGCGGAAAGCACAGCGAAGCGCCGGCGGCCGATATGGGCGTCGCCACATGAGGATCCCGTTCGCGTGCTGCGGAGCCCTTACTTTGGCAGTTGGATGCGCCGGGTGTGCTACGAAAATCGAGCGCCCACCAACACCCTCGCCCAAGATGTCGGATTCCTATCTCAACAGCGCGGAGCCCACGCGCGGGGTGAGTGCGGGCGCAATCGGCGCCTGGTGGCGCGGACTGAACGATCCAGTCATCGACAACCTGGTGGACAGAGCGCTGCAGAGGAACACCAATGTTCGCGCCGCGGTTGCGAGAATAGATCAGGCGAGGGCGCTGCGTCGAGGCACCGCGTCGGAGGGTTTACCGCAGATCAATGTCGATTTGAGTGCTGGAAGAGAGCGGATCTCCGCTTACCAGGCGGGTTTCATAGAACCAGTGACCCAAAATGCCTTTAACGCCGACTTGAGCGTTTCCTGGGAACTGGACGTATTTGGGAGGATCCGAAGTGGCATCCGGGCGGCGGAAGCTGAGATCGACGCGGCACAAAGCGATTTGCGCGCGGTGCGCGTCGTCGTCGTCGCTACTGTTGTCGGGAGTGGTCTTCTGGTTCGGGGTCTCGATCAACGCATTGAAATCGTGACGCACAGTCAATTCGCGCAGAACCAGATTGCAGTTGACACTCGTCGAATGTTCGAAGCAGGGACGGTGGGACGCGGAGACCTGGACCGCGCGGAATCGCAAGCCGCATCGACGGGTGCCGAAATTCCGGCCCTACAGCTCAAACGGCAGATCGTTTTGAATCACCTCGCGTCGATAGTGGCGCTGCCGACGCGAGAGGTTTACGAACGATTTCTTGTGACGGAGCCGGCATCCAAGTCAGACTTTCGGGAGGTCTCCGTCGGCGTACCGGCCGAATTGTTGCGTCGGCGGCCAGATATCCAAGCCGCCGAGGCGAGGCTTCTCGCTGCAAATGCCCGCCTCGGCGTCGCGAAGGCGGAGTTGAAGCCTCACTTCGTCCTTACAGGGTTAATCGGTTCACTGGCGAGTGCCTTCACCGGTGAGGGCCTGGCTCGTACGGTGGAATGGATCGCTGCAGCAGGCGCGCAGACGCCGCTCATCGATGGTGGCAGACGTCGCAGCGTCGTCGCACTGCGCAGCGCGCGGACCGAGGAGGCCCTCGTACAATATCAGGCGACCGTTTTGCGCGCTGTCGAGGACGTCGAAAATGTGTTAAGCGCGCGTGGCAGAGACAACGAACGATTGACGCGGCTTACCCTGGCTGCAGCACGGGCGCGCAGCGCAACCGAACAGGTGCGAAACGCGTGGCGCGCCGGTGAGTTACCAATTCTAGATTTACTCGAGGCTGAGCGAGCGCAACTTGCCACGGATGATGCTTTGGAACAGGTGCGCACCGCCGTGCTACTGGATCAAGTGTTGCTTTATTCAGTACTGGCGGGTGGCACAGACGAGGAGGACGTGCCGAGTCTGGACAGCCCGGAAACATGAGACATCGATCAGCGACTGATTGGCATGCATCGGGACGATTCTCGGCGGTGCAATGAGTGAATTCAACGCGAAGAGTCGAAAGCCCTGGTGTATCGTCGTCGCGGATGATCACGGGCCTGAGTTCATTCCTTCGGTGGCGGGCGAGGGGCACTCGCCGCCGGTCCCGTATTGCCGCTTTGGCGAACCCGCGACATTGCTCCAGAAAACTTTGAATCGTGCCAGGCTGATTGCTCCAGCCAGGCAGATCACTGTAACTGTTAGGGATGAAGATCGTGAGCACTGGGAGCCCGCTCTTTGGTTCGTCCATCCTGAGCGTCGCATCATCTCGGATGCTCGAATTGCCGCCTCGCTCAGCACGATGGCCGCAATTTTTGCGATTGCGGCGGACTCAGTTTCAAATGTCGTAACGATTTTACCGTCGCGGTGTTACGTAGCCAACGAATGGATATTGTCCGCCGCGCTCGAACAGTTGCACGCGGCGCTACCAACGATCTCAGAAGGAGTAGGCACCCTCGGGATGATCGATATTGACGACGGCGTCGACGAGGACTATCTAGTGCCGTGCTCTACCAGGGTAGGCGCCGGCGCGGCGGTGCAGGCGGTGGCCCGTCAACCTGCAGGATGGGTTGCGCGACACCTGCGGCAGCACGGCGCCATGGTGGCTTCGGGAATTTTGACGGGCTATGCCGGCGTCTTTGCAGCGCATATTTTCAAGTACCGGCGCGATCTTGCGAGGGCGCTCAGCAAGGTTGCGAGGGTGTCGAAGGGCACGGAAAATCGATTGTCTGCGGATACGTATCGCGGGCTGCCGAAAAGCGCGCTCTACCCGCTGCGCTGGTCTCCGCCTACCTTTCCTCAGCGCGCCTTTCGAGTCTATCGGTGTGGCTGGAGGGGATTGCGCACGGCACGTGCCGTGGCGAGAATCAGCGCGTCCTGTCCGGCTCCCGACGATTCCGTGCCGCTACTCCCGTCGGCGCACTTATGCTCGTCCTTTCCACTCGATCGTAGAATTCTCACCTAAGATAACAGCCATTTCGGAAGCGGGAGGAACGGAATGAATCGCTGGGCAGCTATGGAAACTTTCGTACGCGTTGTCGATGCCGGCTCGTTTTCGGCAGCCGCACGTCACCTGCACGTGGGGCAACCGGCGGTGTCGAAGATGATCGCGCAGCTTGAAAGGCGGCTGGGCGTGCGATTGTTGCTCCGTTCTACGCAAGGGCTGACACCCACCGAAGGGGGGCTGGGATTCTACGAAAGAGCCAAGCGTGCCCTAGAAGAGGCGGACGAGGCCGAATCCGCCGCCCGTGGCGCAAACGCAAGTCTCTCCGGTGAGCTGCGCATCTGTGCAGCCACCACCTTTGCGCGGCTCCACGTCGTGCCCCGGCTGGCCGCTTTTCTTGGCGAGCATCCTGAGCTGGAGATGCAGGTGATCCTTGATGACCGCAACATCGATCTCATCGAAGCGGGAATCGATGTCGCACTACGGATGGGCTCGCTGGAGGATTCTGGCCTCGTGGCGCGAAAAATAGCGCAAAGCCCGCGCCGTGTGCTCGCAACGCCTGCTTACTTCAAAAAGCATGGCGAGCCAAAAGCGCCGCTCGACCTCGTCACGCATCAAGCCATTGTGTACGACGTGGGCGGGGGAGGCAGGGGGTGGACGTTCCGGAAAGGCAGTACCGAGACCTCCGTGAGTCTAAGCGGCCGTGTGCGGGTCACGGCAGCGGAGGGCGTGCGTGAAGCCGTCCTATCGGGACTCGGCCTTGCGGTCGCCTCCGAGTGGATGTTCCCTGAATTGAAGAGTGGA
>Ga0210400_10005621_pt1 | contig 10618 bp, 9 predicted proteins | sample IncBWH26MmetaG_FD_155456 | JGI IMG/M metagenome (GOLD analysis project Ga0210400, IMG submission 155456) | Forest soil microbial communities from Barre Woods Harvard Forest LTER site, Petersham, Massachusetts, United States - Inc-BW-H-26-M | ecosystem: Environmental > Terrestrial > Soil >... | reverse complement strand
TTCTATGAGCGGGCAGGCTTCGGAATATGATCTCGGAGGAACTGCTGTTTATGCCGATGCTTTGTTTAACAATCATTTGATCGGCCCGTTCTCCTCACAAGCCACGCTGGACACGAGTCACACATTGGTTCCCACCCTTCACGACTTCACTTACGACGTGTATTTCTACGGAACCAGCCTGGCGCTTTCACAGGCACTGGAGTTCGACATCAATCAGTTCTACGGCAGCATGGGCTTCATCTGGGGTCATGAGTGCCGGATAGCTGGCGGGAATGAATGGGATATTTGGGACAACCGGAAGGCGCACTGGACGCCCACTGGCGTGCCGTGCCATCCGAACGACAATGCCTGGAACCATCTGACGATCAAGGTACAGCGCACCGCGAGTAACGAATTGTTGTATGAATCCATCACGCTGAACGGAGTGACCAATAACCTCAATTTGACCTACCCGCCAGGTTCAGTGCCTGCTGACTGGTATGGTGTGACCATCAACTACCAGATGGATGGGAACAACCGGCAGGATCCGTACAGCGTTTATCTTGACGATTTGACGTTCAGTTATCAGTAAGGCGTGTCCTCAACCGCGACGCACAGAACTGCGAGTTGATCTCGACACTTTGCGATTCGACGAACTTGAACAGGCGTTCGCGGTATCCGCTCACGTCGCCGTTGACTTCGGTCAGGGCCGGAAGGTCTTTGCCTTCGGTCTGGCTGACATCGAAGACGTAGACGGCCCGGAATCCATACAGCGTCCGCTGACCGTCTGTGGTTGCGTCGTCACTCTGCTCCTCGGTCGCTGTATCCTTCGTGCTTCGTCTGCCGACCATCGAGGCGAGAATGAAAATGCCTTTTTCTCCCCGTTTAACGAAGCGGCCAAGCGAGTTCCATGTCCGAAGTCCGGCAACGTTGCTGGCGTCGGGCTTCTGTCGTGCGATGACCATGATGTTGCCGAAGCTTAATGTCACCAGCCGGACTATGTAGATTGAACTTCAGGGGCACGCGGTGTAGCCATGCCAGAGACCGCGGCACTTGACATAGTGCGGTTGTCTCCAGGCAGGGTGAACACGCTGCGTCTCAGGCTGCGCAGACCCTGATCTCGCCAGCATCCCAAGTCAGCCGTTCGTAAAACCGCAAAAACGGCTTTCAACTGAAGCGGATTACCTCCGGATTGCCCGCGATCCGCCCAGAACCCGAACCCAGCCACTCCTGGTCGTGAACGCTATCTGATAACAACAGTTGACGCCGTTCACGATTCACAATGTGCAGGTAGAATGCCTTAGGCGCGTGCATGTGAAGTGGCAGAACCCAATCAACGGATCGCGTCGAAAGCTGACTCTGACAGCGGGCTTATTTGCGCTGGCTTGTCTGCTCTTAGACTGTTCGAGGGTAAAGACAAACGCGGAGCCAGAGCCAGTTCCCGATGCACAAATCCAACTCTCTGCTCTGGGTCTGCCGAAGGACTTCTTTTCAACGAGAGATGAAGCGCCGAGGACGATCATCGCTTATCGCTTTGTGGTTTGGCTGAACAGCGAAGAGGTCGTAGTCGGGTTTAACACGAGCCCCGTTTCCCGGGTAGCGCCTGACCATAAGGTCGACGGTTCGGCCCGACTTCTGATCTTCAATGTGGCTGGTGCGTTGAAAGCTAAGCGAGACATCGCCTATCTCGCCGATGGTTATGGCGAACTCGTGGCTGAGGGCGAGGCAACGGCGGGCCCCGGCGGGACTCTTCTTTTCAGAATGCAGTCTGTAAACCTTGACAAGGAAGGCAAGAATGAATCCAAATCGGGCGTCTTGCTACTCGATGCGAACTTGCAAGACATTGCACGCCTTGATCGTTTTCTGGAGCAAACAACCTTCAATGATCACGCTCTCGTCTTCCAAGAGGGCTTTACGCTAGGTCAATCACGCACCTACGACATTTTGGATGGCTCTCCGCCATTGCAGACAAAGCGTTGGCAACAGGACTGGCCTATAGACGCAAGAGATCGAAAGTTCGGGGAGCGCGGACTGGCCTACATGGTTTGCCAACAAGAACTGCGACCGAACGAGTATGTCTCGACTGGCGTTGTCTACGCAGGTGCGAAGCAACGCTGCAAGATGAGAGCAGAAGGTGAAGATCGAGCAAGCTGGGAGGTTTCACTGAAGGACAGCGAGACGGCGGTCATAGTCGGTCTATTAGCGGATGGAAGTGTAGTCGGTCAGATCAGTGGAACTGAAAAAGGCGACAACGCAGGGCGACTGGTCATCTGGAAGAAGGACAAGACGACTGAGTTGCTGCCATGGATTCCGCGAAACAATTGCGGATCGATTCAAAGCGCTACTACAGATATGTCGCGCTACGCGGTGTTCGCAACGTGCGACGATCGCAGCGACAGCGGACACTGGATCGTGTTTGATCGAAGGTCGCCAACTCCGTTGGTGAATCGAGTGTTCCCGAAGAATGGACGGGCAGCCTTGTCCCCGGACGGGCTGCACTACGCCAGCTTTGAGTCGGGGGAACTTCGCGTCTACCCGTTACCGAAGCTACATTAAATTCGCTGGTGATAAATAGCACTCACAATGCCAGAACCGGCTCGTCACTGGGCGACGTAGTCAGCGGGAACGAGATTCGGGGGGGCGCTGGATCGGGGTAAGGCAAAATGCGGGGCGCATCTTGAATGCGCCCCCGGCTCGTCGGCTCAGAGCGACTCCAAGAAAGCGAGCAAAGTATCGTTCGCGTGGAAGCGCCGGAATGGTGTGCCCACCGGCAAGACCTTTGCCAACGCCCTTTCTTTCATGGCGAGATTCGCGTGCAAATACGCATTCGTGGTCTCTATGCTTTCGTGCCCCAGCCATAACGCGATGACGGCGATGTCGACGCCAGACTGAAGCAAGGCCATGGCTGTGCCGTGTCGAACGATGTGCGGCGATACGCGTTTTTTCTTAAGAGTGGCGCAGCGGGCTGATGCTCGGTCGACCGCTTTTCGCAACAACAAATGAATAGCGAACCGCGTCAGCGGCTCTCCGCGAATGCTCGGGAATGCCATTGCCTGCTCTGGTTGCCCCAGTTCGCGGAACAAGTCCTTCAGGATCCGCGCAGTTCTCGGCCAAAGCGGAATCGATCGATCTTTCCGACCTTTCCCATGCAACTGAACGTAGCTCTTGCTGCCGAAGGCAACGTGACTCTGACGAAGACCGGATATCTCAGAGACACGAGCACCTGAGTTGTACATCGTCAGCAGCAAGGCGTAGTCGCGACGCCCGCACCAGTGTGTGCGGTCTATGGAAGCCAAAATGGCCTCTATCTCTTCCCGTGTCAAATACTCCCGCACTCTAGTATTGGTCCGTTTTAGCGGGATTGCAAGCACCCGAGTTGCAACGCCGACGCTTGCGGGATCTCGCAATGCGACCATGCGATAGAACGAGCGTATCGCCGTGAGCCGTAGATTGCGGGATGCGACCGCGTTGCCGCGGTCTTTTTCCAGCGCGTCGAGGAATCTGAGGATGATCTCGGCGTCGAGTCCTGGGACTGCCAGTACGGCAGGTTCGATGCCTGTCTCGCGATGAACGAATTGCAGCAGCAATCGGAATGTATCGCGATAACTTGCAACGGTCTGTAGACTGAGACGCCGTTGTGCAACAAGGTGGTCAGTGAAAAAAATCTGGAGGAGAGGGCCGACAAGAGTGGTGGCGGTCACTGGTTGGGTCCTCCTTCTTTGTGTTGACTCTCAAAACGAGTACTGGCTGTGTGGAGGAGTTCCGGAGTGCCGCTTAGATACCAATAGGTATTTTCGGGGCCAACGTGGCCGAGATACACAGCGAGGTAAGGCAGAAGTTCCTGTACGTCTCTTCTCTCGCGATGCCAGAGGGTGAGTCTCCTCACTGCAAATGAGTGACGGAAAGAATGGAGCGATGGACCACGTTCGCCAGGGATGGCTAGGATGCCGGCGCGCTTCAGAAGCCTGAGAAACGTCAACCGCTGCGCGTTGTAGTTCAGATGCCTGCCGTAGCGGTTCATGAAGAACGCCTTTACGTGTCGACCGGCCGATGCTTTCGATCTCTGAATCAGGTACCTTCTCAACTGCTCTGCTACCGTGGGGTGGAGAACGACGTTGCGCGAGTTGCCGAACTTGCTATCGGAAATAAGCAAGTGCGGTATGTCCACATTGAGACGCACATCGTCGACTTCGAGAGCGAGGGCTTCGCCGATTCGCAGGCCAGTGCTTGCTAACAGACCTATCAGCGCATAAACCGTAACCCGGCGAAAAGGAGTGACTCTTTGAAGGCGCCAGGCCGCTTTCACCAACCGCGTTACATCATCTTCGGAATACAGATGCGGAGTCCGGCGACGGTACAGGGGTCGATAGATGTTCTCAGGTATCTCTGTTGCCGGCTCGAATGTGCGGATCTGCTGTAGGAAAGCACGTACGACATAGAAGCGACGCTGGTCGCGGTACGGATGCTGGCGGGCGGAACCGACAGCAACCCAATCCAGGACCAAAGACGACCGAATCGGCCACGGGCATTGTTGCTCGTGCCAGTAGGCAACGAAGCTCCGAAGGATTTTTTCCCTGTGTTTCAGACCCCTGCGATCCTGGGAATTGCAGTGAGGATCGGCCTTGGCCACTGCGCGCTTTAAAGCCAGGAACTGTTCCGCGTGGGCAGACAGCGCTGAGAAAGTCATTGCGCACCTCCGGCCCACGGCAGTGCCACCTGCTCCAGCGCCTTCAGATCAAGTTTGGCGTAGATCAGCGTCGTTGTGATCGACCTGTGACCCAGCACATCGGAGACGTCCTTGAAGGACGCACCGCCGTTTACCATCGCAGTCGCCGCAGTGTGGCGCAGAGAGTGCAATCCACGATCAGTGATGCCCGCTGAGGCAAACAGATATCGCATGCTGTTTCCTACGTGAGTGCGTCTGCGCTGTTCAGTGAACGGAGGGCGCTTCGGTTCAAAGACGTGCGTCGGGTGTCTGCCTTGAACGTCCAAGTACGCAGCCATGGCCTGTCCCACATCTTGCGGAAGAGGGAGAATGCGATCTCGATAGGTTTTCGCGCTGCGGATCTTCAAGCACCCACTCCTCCAATCGATGTCCGCAAGTGCGATGTTGGCGACCTCCTCGGCACGGAGCCCAAGACGCAGGAGAACCAGCAGAAGTGCCCTGTCACGAAGGTTGCGGGGCCTCCGACCTTCACTGGCTGACCAAAGCGCCCACACCTGTTCCCGTGAGAGTCCCCGCGGTAGAGAAATGTGCTTCCGAGTGGCAATCGACGGCAGTGCTGCATCCCAGCCCGGAGGGATGTGACCTTCGTGGGACAGATACCGCATCAAGCTGCGGAGGATCATCAGCCAAGCTGTCTGAGTCGCCCGATTGTGCAACCGCGCAAACTCACTTGTCAGAAACTCGACGAAATCGGTGAAGCGGATCTTGCTCCAGCCAATGTTCCCGCTGGGGAAGCGCGACGACAGAAGTCTGTGGACGACGTGGCGATGAAGGTTGCGAGTGGAGCGTGATAGACCCCGCGCCGTTAGCAGGTGGGCATCGTATTGGGACTCAACATCTGAAACGGACAAACCATTCTTGATTGGACTGCGCATGCATCTTCTCCTTCCGGCTGTTGCCGGTGCGGAGAAGTGTGCACCCACTATGTCAATTACTACAACGCCACTGGCCAGCGTTCATGCGGATGTTAAGCAGCTTTGGAAGGTCACGTTCACATAGTCCGATTGGTGACATTAAGCTTCCTATGTTGTCAGCAACATAGGAAGCTGTAGCTGTGAAACTTCGCCATTGCTCCGAGGTATGCGGTGAGGACTTCACTGTGACCGGACTCCAATGCTGCAACGAGGAAATCCACGGCCTCTTTGGTACGTGTGTTGACTTCTTCTAATTTCATGTTTTTTCCCTTTCACCGTTCCGCCTTGTTTCTTCCCGCTGCCGCTCAAGTGAAGAAAGAAACAAGCGGTGAATCGTTCCTGCTTCCTTTCTCTTGCTGCTTGCCGCACACCGCGCAATCCCTGGGACAAGCCTTTCCCGCTCTGTGTCGGGAGCTTGTGAGATTAAACGATGTTCTCCTTAGTCTGTGCCCTTCCCTCCCCTGACTCCGCGGAAGCTTGCGCTTCTTTGTTCGACAGATTCACAGGTACTACGGCACAGTCCGACTTCTCATGTACGTGGATGTCCGCCGTTCGGTTTATGGCCTTTGCGGACTGGTCTTGTTCTTTCGAGCAAGACGTGCAGGAGATCTCGCGGTTCTCGTGCATGTTGTTTCTCAGCGTGCGCGGGTTCTCAGACCACGCAGGACCTGACAAATCCACTCGCGATTATCGTGGTTGTCGTATTGCCTTCCTCCCTTACCGGAACGGAGTCGGCGTCCTGATCCAAACGGGCTTTTCGAAGCACAATAGCCCCGCCCACCGATACCTCTATCTACGCTTCAAGCGAGACCTCGCGATCTCGCCTGCAAGACTCGAGGCCAGGATGGAGTCGCTGTCTCCTTTCCTGTAGGGCTCTTTCGTCCCCTACAACATGCCGGTTTATCCCGGCGCACTCCGGTTTGCCCGTCAACCGCTCACAATAGCCAACCACACAGACTAGGCGCAGGATTCCGCTCAGCCTCAACGACTCAAAGATAGGCGATCGAGCATGGGACTCACCGCGCGGCCAAGCATGTTCAGATTTTTGAAACGCTATTTGAAACGCTATACGTATTTCCGACACAATACATTGACACATGCTTAGCGTCAGAGTGTAGAAGTTGACCGGTTTTCTGTTTTGGTTAGCGAAACAGCAACCCGCTGCTGGTATGAGCGGCTTTTAGAACTCATTTGGAAGCAATACAGCAGAGACGCCGTTTACCTTTGGAGGGCCTTCCTCCAGTCAGGAGTAACTCCGGCCTATGCACAAGAAGCAATTACAACATCATTTTGTTTTTAAAAAGACCTCAGCCGGGCTGCCAATTGCGGTGCTATTGTTCGGCTCAACGGCATGTATAACACCGCCGCCGAAGATCGCTCCACCGGCGGGCACGTACGACTGTCCAGAGACGGTCACAATTACGGATGCCAAACCGGGAGCGCAAATCTTCTATACCACTGACGGAAGCACACCGACAACAGCGTCGAACAAGTACGGCGGCCCGTTTCAAGTGAGCAATACTGACAAAGTACAGGCCATTGCGGTTGTGGCAGGCGGAAAGACAAGCCGCATAACCGGCGTGAGTTATACATGTCTATTTACTCGGGCGGACTTTGCGCAACTGATCCAGCAAAGGTTCTCCCTGGCGCAGCCACAGCACCCGATAGCGTTTCCGGATGTGCCGCCGAGCGATCCGAAGTATCCGGCAATCGAGGCGGCTGCCTTCTATATGAATTCACAATTTCTGTGTCCTGGCTGCACGCTGAACCGAAATTTCTTCCCATCCCAACCCATCACGCGGGGGATTTCGACGCTAGCGATCATACGCATCATGCTCGCGGCGGGACAACTACAACTCGTCAGCCGGGCGGAAGCGGAGAAAATTCTGGCCTCCTCAGACGATGGGAGAAAGTTACCGCCTGCAGCCAGGCCTTACTTCGCTACGGCCATTGCACGAGGAGTAATTGCAATGCAGCCGGGCAACAAGGTTGGAATTGAGACCCAGAACACACTGGAAGACATCAGCGCGTTGCTCTCGCGGATCCAAACGCAGTTTAACGTGCGAACCGTCGCCAAGTGAGGAGTTGGAAGTAGGTTCAAAACGAACAGCGAGGTTTCGGCCTATGAACAGGAATCTGTACGGCAAACTTATTAAGAGCGGTCAGATAGACTACCTCATCTTTCTTCGCCGCTATCGGCTGTTGGTGAGAGCTATATTCTGCATCAGCGTACTTGCCGCGAGCGTAGCTGCAAACGCCCAACAATGCGATCCCACTTCGAATTGTGACGTTGAAGATCAGGGCGGGTCCATAATGGCGGGGCCGACGACAGTCTTTCTGATTTTCTGGTTGCCGAACGGGTCTCACTACGACACGAGTGCGAGCCACGACGATGCCACCTATGAAAATTTGATGACGAGGTTTTATACGGACCTTTCCGGGTCGTCATACTTCAATATCCTCAGCCAATATCCGAGCACCTGCGGCATTGCGGCAACCAACCAGACGTGCCTTGGAACGATTACGGCCACAGCATTGCCAATAGATACGGCAGCGTATAACCAGTTTAATGCCGGTGCTTTGGGTACGTCGTCGAAGCCTTTACAAGATTCGGACGTTCAAAGCGAAGTACAAAAAATGATCACCGCCAATGGGATAACGCCTGGCCAGAACACAGAATTTATTGTGTTTACCGCGGCTGGCATCCAGGAGTGCAACTCTTCATTCGGTTCCTGTACAGACTCGGGGTCAACGCAGTACTGCGCCTATCACGGCGTCACAACCAGCGGCGCAATCTATGCATTCATGCCACAGGTAAACAGCCTAGGAAGCGGATGCCAGTCAGGGGTTAGCAGGTCGCCGAACAACGAGATTTTTGCCGACCAGGAAATCGTGATACTCAGCCACGAATTCTTTGAGAGTGTCAGCGATCCTGGCGGGGATGCTTGGTTCAGTAACGCGACCGGGAGCGAAATCGGCGATAACTGTAACCAGCAAACCGGATCGGTTGGAAGCAATGGATCGAACGTAACATTGAACAGCAATCCCTATGTCGTAGAGCAAATCTGGAGTAATAACGATGGCGGATGCGTACTGAGTGATTCTTTTGTCTCTGGGCCCACGTTTGAATATACGACATTGACGGGAGGAGACGATTTGAGGGGCGACAGCTCGGCGATCTCGAACCTCGATGCGTCCGGCGGAGCGTCGTTTCAAACCGTAACTCTGAAACCACAATCGCAACCCGAATGGGCCAACAACTCCACTCACGTGCGGGTTTTTCAAGCCAGTGGGACTCCACCGGCAGGTGTCGCGATAACGCTGACGTCCCACAATGGTTTCGGGGAAACCGATGACAACTGGAACATTCAATCGCTGGACTTTAAAGTGAAAAATCCAAATGGATCGCTGACTTGCGAGCAGACGGTGAGCGGCAATCCGGCGGCCCGACTGACGGGACAGGCACCGACAATTACTTTTGCCACACCGAACTGTGCGCCGCCTCCCCCGCCCGCCTCGATCAATCAAATCCATGTCACCATAGAGACAGGTAATGACAATGCTCGAAGCGATAGTGAACTTTGGGCGACGTTACCGGGAGAACCTTCCTTCTGTCTGAAGCCATCAAACAACGCCGATCCGGACGGAGTGTGTGCCAACGGGGGATCGGCCACCGACCAGAACGGCAAGCAGTCGTGGGACAACTGGACCTTCAGCACCGAAAGCTTCTCCTTGCCGCTGCCGGAGCCTGCGACATCACTAACAAGCCTTGTGATCAAGTTAATCGAGCACGACAGCACATTCGAAACCGATGACAACTGGGACATCCAAGGCATCACGGTCACGCTGACCGACGCGAACGGCAACAGTACAACGGCATTGAACATGTCCAATCCGCAAAACGGAGACAACTGCATTGCCCGCTTGAAAGGTTCGCCAAATGCGACCACGGTGGCTTTCACTCTGGACGGAACCAATGGCCATACGTACGTGGATGGCAAAGCGTCGGAAGCCGGACAGAGTACGACTTGCAAGAACAATGGGGATTAGGGGAAGCCACTCGGAGTACCGTAACACCGGGCCCGACTTGTTGACGCAGGAGGATAAGATGGGGCGACTCAATCTCTTTCGAATCTCTAGTTATTTAGTAACGCTCACGTCGCAGAGGCTCTTTCCAGCGTTGGCCTGCTTGATCCTATCGTCGTCGGTGGCAGTTCACGGGCAGATAGCGTGCCCGGCACCCTCGAACCAGGCGTACGCTGACTGCAGGTATGCTTGCAGCCGGCCCGGATCAGCGTGCTGGGAGCTGAAGAACGGAAACCAGACCATCTACAACAACTGCCTGGAGAAGTGCTACGCAAAATGCCCGCCACCCCCGGCAAATCCGTCGTCGACCGTAGTTGCGCCGTATGACCTGACGTGGAAGACCGTGGACCTTAATGGTCTGCCGCTGAATCCGCGGTGGGCGTTACAGGACAGCCCAACCTGCCCTGGCCTACCGACCACAGCTACGTGCGCAAAGCCGTGGGCCAGTCCATGCACGACGCAAGAGACTGAGGAAGTACCTTTGCCCCCCATACTCGACCCTTTTCATCTTGGGTTTGTTTGTGCGCTTCACGGCATTAACGGTCACCACGAAAACTGGGCAGTCGCAACTTACACCGGCACAGCACAATGGGTGGAACACTCGACGTGGGGGAATGATAATTTTGGAGCCGATGATGACTACAACATCCTGATATCTCGTGATGATCAATCGGGGTACACGCAAGACAATCCCAATGGGGTGTTAACCGAATTCGATTCGGACGAAACCATCGACCACTTTGTCACGCCTTGGTGGAAGGCATTTCACGCCGCCGTTGATCACAGCAATGCCGATGCCGAATACATGCTCACTTTGCTTGGACAACCGGCCTACATTATCGAGGTCGGAATGATGGGCCTCGATTGTGCCCACGATTGCAGCAGTGAAATTCATCCTACCTACGCGCTTGCC
>Ga0210400_10005620_pt1 | contig 10618 bp, 8 predicted proteins | sample IncBWH26MmetaG_FD_155456 | JGI IMG/M metagenome (GOLD analysis project Ga0210400, IMG submission 155456) | Forest soil microbial communities from Barre Woods Harvard Forest LTER site, Petersham, Massachusetts, United States - Inc-BW-H-26-M | ecosystem: Environmental > Terrestrial > Soil >... | reverse complement strand
TTTCGATTATTTGCGCGGCGGGCCGGCGGAGCCTCTGGCCGCCGTCGTGCGGCACAACCAGATGGATTTACGCGGGCTGGCCGCTCTAGTCGGCAAGATCGACGCATTGTTGACATCCGACAACACCCACGATGTGGAGAGCCTGGACCTATTCGGTCTTTCGCGTTTTTTGCAGCGGCGCGGTGATTCCCAGCGGGCGCACTCTGCCTGCGCGCAAGCCATCGATCTCGGTCTGCCCAAGGAACATGACGGGCAAGCCCGCCGCGAGTTGGCACTGCTGGCGAAGCGCCGCGGCGAACACGAGAAGGCTGCGGCTTTGTGGCACCAATTGGTGCAAGATGAGCGCAACGGCGTGCACGCTTGCGAGCAACTCGCCGTCTATTACGAACGGAAGAGAAAGGATTTGCAACGCGCGCTGGAGTTTGCGCAGCTCGGGCTCGCCAAGGTTCGCCGCACGCGGGCTTTGTTTCTAGATCGGCATGGCGCACATGGCAGTGCACGGACCGAACAGCGGCTAGCCGATCGCATTGCGCGGTTGCAAACGCGAACGGAATTGGAGAGAGGAACGCGTCCTACTCTGCCTCTAGAGAGTCGGAACCCAATGCCTGACTTGAGAAAACTGCCTGCTTAAGGAAGTCCATGCGAGGCCATCGCGACTCCCGTATGCGCCGCGATTTCCTCCACATCTTTTGCAAGGACTTTCGGTTGCTCCGGCACAGGCGACCACTGCAATTCTTTATTGAATTTGAGGAACAGCGCGCGGTCGCCACCTTCGAGCGTAACGCACTCATTTTCAACGCAGCGGAGAAAGACGCCGCCGTCCGGAGTGTCGAAAGAAAAGAAGTCAGGCTTGCGAAAAAGATTGCTGCGCTGTTCGTGTTTTTTCTCCAGCGCTTCGGAATACTGCCCGAAGAAACGCTGGGCTTGCTCTTGGGAGGCCAGTCGTTCGCGCGTTATCAGCAAGAGATGCTTCGTTTGCTTTTGCTCGTAGACAGCGTATCGGTCGCCATCCCACGCCGCGGACAGGGGCTTGGCTCGCGTCTCATCCAGGAATTGCTTGAGCACTTCCTTCCAGCCGAATTCCCCCATGACGTTCTCTTCGAGTTTAGTCCAGTCGGCTCCTAAGCTCTTCTCCATGGAAGGCAGCGCGACGGGTGCCGGCGTTTTGCCGGAGCTATACAGCGCCGGATGCAATATTTGCTGCGTGCTCGCCGGCGGCTTGGTAAAAATGCCCGGCAGGCTTGCCCAACCGTTGGGCTTCAGCACCGCCGCTGAAAACGTAAGGCCGTCCAGGTAAGGGAAAACCAGTGCGTCTTTAAGAAACGGAGGCGCTTTCTTGAGCAAGGGCGTCGCGGCCATGTCTCCAATGAGCATGGCTGGATCAATGTCCGGAAGATCTTCCAGCGATCGCCCGCTGCCCTGGAGGAGATATTCCACCATAGCGGCCATCGCGCTGCCTTCCAAGACCGATTCACGCGCGAGCTCGCCGTCGTCGTTGGGCCGCGCGGCTTTGACCCACGCTTCAATTTGGAAGTGCTGGTCCTCGAGCGCGTGGGTCAACTCGTGAGCCATGACCATTCGCTGGTCGTCGATCGGAATCCAGTCGGCAACATAGAATTCGTGGGCTTTGGGGTCATATAGACCAGCGATCTGCTCAGTCAGCAGGTCGATCATGAAAGAATCAAGGTCGAAACCTTTGGGGAGCAAGCCGAAGGCCTCGGCGCTTCTCGCGCCGGCATAACGTTCCGCCGTATTCTTGTCTTCGTTCATCTCCTGAATAACGTGAGCTCGAATCTCTTCGCGCGACCGCAGGCTCTTCTTGAGCGGGCTGCGCTGGTCGAGGCCGGTTATTTGACTCATCTGCGCGAGTACCTCATCGGCTGCCGCGGCGAATGCAGCGGCACTGGGCTTGCCTGTCAGACTCGGCAACGTGGCGGGATCGGTGGTTTGCTGCGCGAAGCCAAAAGATGCAAAGCTCGCACCAACGCCTATTAGGATGACAATGAGCAACGTGACTAGGCGGCGAGAAGGTGGAAACGGAAAGGCCATAACGTTTTCAGGATAGCAGATTCGCTGTTCGGTCGCCGCGAGGCTTGGCGCGATGCTGAAGTGGTTCCCAAATCGGAACTTCCGGAAAAGGACCTAACCGCTTACCGACTCTAATGTAGGGATAAGCTATACGAAGTTCAGACGAGCCGTCACCCGGCTGCCTGTCCCGCTGAGGGCTCTTTCTCGAGAATCTCCAGAATTGCGCGCACATTCGAGCAAAAAAGCTCTTTGAGATAGTCCGGCGAGCCAGCGGGCAATAAGGCACGATAGGCTTCGAGCCTGCGCCACTGTGCGGCAGCGCTGCGCGCGCCGTTTGGCAACGTGCGGAGGTGCGCGCGCAGATCTTCCTCCTGCACCACCAAAGGTGTCTCCAAAATTCGCTCGAAAAGCTCCTGATGGCACTGCTCGAGGGCTTGCCGCACAGCCTCTTGTGGATAGACGGCGCTTAGGCCGGCGTGCTCATACACGTTCGTGGAAATGTCGCGCAGGGAAGCCAAATAGGCGAGACGCGAAAAAAGACTGGAGATTCTTGCCAGCGTGGACAGCGTCAGGTCATGGATGATGCGCCGATTCTGTTGGAGCTGCGTTAATGTATCCATTTATTTCCCTGTTCAGGTAACTATAATCCAAGCAATTTCGCGGGGACAGCATTTTTGCCGGCCCATTGATTTCGATCAATGACTGTCCGCGATCATCGCTGCCACCTCTAGTTCCTTATACGAGTTTGCCTGAGGATTGCTGATAGAGGGTGGTTGTTGCCGCGGAACTCGCTTCAACCCTGAACCGGCGCAACCTGAACGTGGCCCAATGCCGTTTCGATGGCGCACAGCAAATCCGCGGCTTTGAAGGGCTTTTGCAGCACGAGTAAACCATTCCCGGCATGATTCTCCGCCGGAGCGGCAATGGCTGACGCACTCATCAAAACCAATTTGCTCGCCAGCGCGGGTCTGTTTGCGTCCAGCCAATCTCGCAGACTCTCCGCCCCGGCACCCGCGCGTACTTCGGCATCGGCGACCACCGCATCAAACTCCTCCTCAAGGAGAAACCGCTGTGCGTCTGGAAAGTTCGCAGCAGTTCGCACGGCGTAATTGCCCTGACGCAGGATGGCCTCGACAGCTTCCAGAACCGATTCATCGTGATCGATTAGCAGGATTCGCCCCCCACGGAAAGCAACCAGCCCGCCAGCGGGCGTTGTATCGCGTGGAGCGGCCGCTCGCTGGTACGGCAACTCAATCGTGAAACAAGCGCCGGAGGGCTGCACGTTGCTTACGCCGATGGATCCGCCATGTTCGCTGATGATTCCATAGCAGATGCTCAGGCCTAGTCCGGTGCCCTTGCCCACGGGCTTGGTGGTGTAGAAAGGATCGAATACGCGCGTCGTATCCTTCACACCCGGCCCGTTGTCCTTGAATTCCACAATCAGGCGCTCGTCCTTTGCCCTAGTGCTGACCCACAGATCCCCCTCGTTAGAATGCTCCAGGATCGCATCAACGGCATTGTTCACCAGGTTCAGAAATACCTGCTGAAGTTGGTGCGGGTCCGCACCAGTTATCGGCAGATCGGGGGCGAGGTCGTAGTGAACGCGAATATTGTTCAGGCGCAGGTCGTAGTCGCGCAGGGCGAGGGTATCTTCCAGTATTTGATTTAGTTGCACGGCCACACGCTCCGGCTTGTGTTGGCGGGCAAAGCTCAGAAGATTCTGCACAATTCGATGCGTGCGTTGAGCCTGTTTGTAAAGCTTGTCCGAGTACTCCATGCCCTGCGGCGGCATTTGGCCGCTGGAAAGCAGCAGTTGGCTGTATCCCAGGATGGCCGTCAGTGGATTATTGAGCTCGTGCGCCACACCAGAAATCAGTTGGCCGACAGCGGCCATCTTTTCGCTGTGGAGGAGCTGTTCCTGTGTGCGGCGCAAGTTTTCGTAAGCCTTTCGCGTCTCTTCGTACAGCACAGAGCGATCGATAGCATTGGAAATTTGGCTGCCGACCGCAATCAACAAATTGATATCCGCGGGCGAGAATTCCCTGGGAGTCCGGCTGCCGACCACTAATCCGCCAAGCACGCGGTCCTTGGACCATAGGATCACTACAAAGACGGAATGCAGTCCTTCCTTGCGTTGCGCTTCCCGCAAAACCACTGGGATTGGCAAGCCTTGCACCGATAGGAACGTGGCATGCACGGCCCTGATGTGTTGCAGCAACTCCGGTTGTACGGTGACCGGCGGTATGCGCATAGCGTGTTCCGACCGATGGCCGACGGCGGCGATACGCCGCAGTGTCAGGCCGGCTTCCTCAAACAGGTAAAGAGAGGAGGCGTCCAAACTGAAGAGCTCCGTCATTTGCCGCAGGGTACGGTGAATCGAGTCGGTGAGGTCCAGCGACTCCGTAAGAGTTTGACCGATGGAGTTCAGCACCATCAATTCGCGATTTCGGCGCCGGATTTCCTGCTCGGCATGCTTGCGCTCCGTTATGTCCAGCAGGAATCCCTGCAGGGCCGTCAAGTTGCCGGCCGCGTCTCGGATCGCGATGGAAGACTCCAACATCGCTCGGACTTCGCCATCTTTGCGGCGAATTTCGTACTCAAAATCCGCGACTGTCCCGTGATCATGCAGAAGCTTCTTGAGCCGGTCGCGTTCCGTGGGATTCACGAACATTGCAGGAATGTCTGCATTGAGCAACTCATCTCGCTCTTCGAATCCCAGCATGTGCATCAGCGCATCGTTGAAGTCGAGGAATCGTCCCTGCGGATTCGAAATGAACACTCCCTCTTGAACGTTCGATACCAAAGTCCGGTATTTTTCTTCCGCCCGCTTGCGTTCGGATATGTCCTTCAGTGCATGCACCGTGCCTAGCTGGTGGCCGCGGGGATCTGTGAACGTCGAATTCGAAGCTAGGAAATATCCGGTGAGCCACGGATCCGGATCGTCTCCCTCGCCGGCGATTCCTTCGCAATATGGGCAACTCTTGTAGTTCGTGCCCTTCCGTGGAAGCAGATCGGTAACCATGCGTCCGACCAGCGCGGCTGCATCTCGCCCCAGCAAGTTCCCAAGCCTTTGGTTGGCGCGCAGGATGCGAAACTCGGTGTCATGGACGAAAATAGGATCGCCAATCGAGTCGAACGTGTAGGCCCATTGCTGCTGAACTGTCGCCACCTGTTCAAAGAGGCGCACATTCTGCAGCGTCAAACCCAGAAGATTCGCAATGTTCACCAAATATGAGATCTCGTCACGTTGAAACCGAACGTTTTGAAAAGACCCTACGGAAATGACTCCGACCGGTCCCTCTTTTCCCGGCAGTGCCAGAGAAATGCTTTCGCTGACTCCGCTCTCTTCCATCCTGGTGCGCTCCTTAGCGTCCACTCCTTCCTCCAAGCGCACAAAGAGGCAATCTTTTTGAAGAACGCGTTGTACCCAGGGCTCAGATACCGCCACGCGCTCGTGCTTTTGCAGATAGGTTTGCTGGAACCCGACCGAGGCTCGCGCAACCAATTGCGCTGCGCTTCCCTCGCCTTCCAGCAAACGCACAATTCCGTGCGTGGCGCCCAGGCTTTCCACTAAATGACCTAGCACCTGTTCGAGCACTTCCCGCACCGACAGAGTCTGCGTGCTCGCTGCCGTGAGCAGCGACAGCCGGCGCATTTTGTCGTTCAATTCATCGCTGCGTGCGCGCGCACTTTCCAGCACCAGAACGGCCATCGCGATGCCTATGGAGACATTCAGCAAATGGTCGAAAGCCAGCCGCAGCAAGAAGAACGGGTGCGACAACCACTGGTAGCGATCCATGCTGTTAAGTCCGCTGACTAGCAAAGCTCCTGCGAGCAAGCGGGCTCCGTGCCCTTTGTGCTTGGCTCTAGCCCGCCAAAGCAACCAGCCGGCCCACAAGCAGATAGCAGACTCGAGTGCGGCGGTCTCCCAATGGACTTGAGCGAAGTAAGGCGCAGGAGCACTGCGCTCGACATAATAAGTTCCGGCCAAAATTGCCGTTGCCAGCGGCAGAACCGGCCAATTGCTCTTTGCGCCGCCCAATGTAAGTTGCATCGCAGAGGAAAGAAAAAGAAGCAGGGCCAGCACCTGGGTCGCAAGCGCAGCCAAGCGCAGCGTCTGGCTCTCTTGCACGATCAGGCCGAGTTCAAAGACTGAGGAAAGCGTCAGGCCAACCCAGCCCGTCAGCCAGAGACGAAAATAGCCGTCGGGGTGGTCGCGGTGGAGTTGAAGAAACAGCACCAATAGGACGATGAGCGCCGTCACTTCGAAGAAAGCTATGGCAAGCAGTCCCTGATTTACGAACACCTTGTGCCGCCTCCGAGATTGGTACGCTTGGCGACTTCCAGACACACGGGTGCAGGCTCGAACGCGAAGCCTGGAACCGCGATGGATGCTTACCTTTGAAACTACATGGTGTTTTCTGAATGGGCAATGGCTCCAACTTGTCTATGTGCTGTCCCGTATAATGGCAGATGGGAAGAATGACCCCTGGGAGCCAACCAACCGTGGACGTAGAAAACATACTGGTCGTCGATGACGAGGAAGCGATCCGCGAAGTCGTTTCCACCATGCTGGAGTCCAAGGGTTATCGCTGCACGGCTGTAAGCAACGGACGCGCGGCACAGGACCAGGTCAAGCGGACCACTCCAGACCTGGTGCTGAGCGACATGATCATGCCGGAGATGGACGGCATCAAGCTCCTGGAGTGGCTTCGCCAGTACGACCCGGAAGTCCCGGTAATCATGGTCACCGCGATTCACGACATCTCCACAGCATTAGAGGCCATACGCCGCGGAGCTTACGATTACATTTTGAAGCCGTTTGAAAAGGACCAGCTTTTCCTCGGCGTCGGCCGCGCATTGCAGCATCGCCGCTTGGTGATGGAAAACCGTACATACCAGCGGAATCTCGAACAGTTGGTGGAAGAGCGCACCGCCCAACTGACCGGGGCGATCGCGCAACTGGAGCAGTCCTACGACGATACGCTGGAAGCATTGGGCAGCGCCCTTGACTTGAAGGATGCGGAGACCGAAGGTCATTGCCAGCGTGTCACTGCGTTCTGCATCTCCATCGCGAAAGCCATGCCCGTGCCCGATGCGTACCTGGCGGTTCTGGCGCGCGCGGCATTCCTTCACGATATCGGCAAAATGGCCATTCCAGACGGCATTCTGCGTAAGCCCGGCCCGCTCACGGAAGACGAAAAGGAGATCATGCGCAAGCACTGCGAAATCGGCTACAACATGCTGATCCGCATCCCGTTCTTGCGCGACGCTGCAGAAATCGTCCTGGCGCACCAGGAATTTTTTGACGGCTCCGGTTACCCTCGCGGGTTGAAAGGCAACGACATTCCGCTGGGCTCTCGCATTTTCACCATTGCCGATTCGCTGGATGCCATGATCAGCGACCGGCCATATCGCAAGGCGTTGCCGCTTTCGCACGCGAGGGGAGAAATCAAGCGCTGCTCGGGCACGCAGTTCGACCCCAAAGTAGTGGACGTTTTCATGTCTATTCCTGAGGAGCACTGGCTGGAATTGCGCGAGAACTTGGGATCGCCCTTCCGCCTGGCGCATTTAAAAAATTTGTAATTCTGCCGTCTGCGGCCACAAGCGGCTTACGCCGCGCGTTTTCGCAGCGTATACTGACAGCACTCGCACTTCTTCGAGGAGGCGTAAATGCGTACGACGTATTTGAAGACCATGCTCTTTGCGGCAGCACTGGCCGGCAGCCTGGTCGCCGGATCGATTGGCGCGCAGCAAGATGCGAAAGTCAACCATACTTCCCTGAAGGCCGGCGATATGGCTCCGGACTTTACGCTGCTCGACAACCAGTGGAAGCAAGTGCATCTTAGCGATTATCGCGGCAAAAAAAATGTCGTCCTCGCCTTCTACGTTCTGGCCTTTACCGAAGGTTGAACGAAAGAACTTCAGGCCTATCAGGCTGATATGGCCAAGCTCGAAGCATCTGATGCGGTCGTCTTCGGAATTAGCATCGATAGTCCCGCCGCCAACAACGCTTTCGCGCAAAAAATTGGGGTTACCTTCCCTCTGCTTAGCGACATGAATCGCAAAGTGCTGAAACAATACGGTATTCTGAAAATGTACAACGTCGAGAAGGAAGAATATGATTGGGCGCAGCGCACTACCTTTGTTGTCGACAAGAAAGGCGTCATCCAGTCCGTCGAAGAAGAAGCCAGCGCCATCAATCCAAACAATGCCGTCGCCGTTTGCACCAAGCTCCCGAAAAAATAACGCTTCGCGGCCCACTGGATTGATGCGCGTGCCATTGCCCGGGTCTTTGTCGCATGAGCTCTAATCCACTCACAACTTCCTATAGTCCAATTCCCCAGTTTGATTTGGCCGCGCAATCCGCGACCATTGGCGGCGAAGTTCGCGACGCCGTCGAGCGCGTGCTTTCATCGCACCAATTCATCCTGGGACGCGAAGGCGCTGCGCTGGAGGAAGAAATCGCCGCCCTTTGCGGGGTAGCCCACGGCGTGGGCACCGCCTCTGGCACGGATGCGCTAGTCCTTGCGCTGAGATCGTGCGGAGTTGCCACCGGCGACGAAGTCATTCTGCCTCCCTTTACGTTTGTCGCAACCGGCAGCGCCGTGAGCGCGCTCGGCGCGAAACCCGTGTTTGCGGACATTCACCCCACTACGTACAACATCGACCCTGCGCAACTCGAGCGCCGTGTGACTCCGCGCACTCGCGCCATCGTCGTCGTTCACCTTTACGGCCTGCCCGCGGACATGGACCCCATCATGGAATTCGCGCGACAGAAGAATTTGCCCGTGGTCGAAGACAGCGCGCAGGCCATCGGTGCAGCCTACAAGGGTCGGCGCACCGGTTCTCTCGGCGACGTCGCTTGCTTCAGTTTTTATCCGACTAAAAATCTAGGCGCGTGCGGCGATGCGGGCATGATCGTAACCAACTCCGCGGAGCGCGCGGCGCGTTTGCGCATTCTGCGCAACCATGGTCAGACTGAGAAATATATCAGTAGCGAGCCCGGCTGGAATGGCCGGCTCGATGAAATACAGGCCGCCATCCTTCGCGTGAAGCTGCGCCATCTTGCCGAATGGCAGCGCGCACGGCAAGCTCACGCTGCGGAATACACTCGGCACTTTTCGCAAGTTCCTGGCATCATGCCGCCGCCGGTGCCGGAAGGGTACGAGCACGTCTTTCACCAATACACGATTCGCGTGGAAGAGCGTGACGCACTGCAACGTGTGCTAACCGAGAAAAAAATCGGCAGCGCCGTCTATTATCCCGTGCCGCTGCATCTTCAACCGATCTACGCTTCTCTCGGACACAAAGCCGGCGACTTTCCGCACGCCGAGCGTGCCGCCCAGGAGGTCTTGTCGCTGCCGATGTATCCAGAGCTCCGGCCGGCACAGTTGGCGCGCGTGGCGGAAGCAGTGACTGAATTCGTGCGCCATTAGACGCGGCTAAGCTCCCAAGTAGAGAAGCACCAGCAGCACGACCCACAAGCCGTCCATGAAATGCCAGTAGTACGACGTAATTTCCACGGCCGTTTGCCGCGAGATTTTTCCCTTTTCAAAATCGCTCACCGCCACGTACAGCAATGCGGCAACGCCGCCGAGCAGATGCACCGCGTGCGCCGCGGTAAAAATATAGAAAAAGCTTGTAGCCTGATTACTCGCGATGTAAACGCCCATGGCGACCAGTTGCAGCCACGCAATCAGCTGGCCCGCCAGGAACAAGATGCCGAGAATTGTCGTAACGCGCCAGAGTTTCCGGAATCCCGAAAAGTCGATGGCCCATAGCCGCCGCCGCGCCCGCTCGAGCGTGTAGCTGCTCACCAACAACATCGCGGTGTTGAGCAATAGAATCTTTGGCAGATGCAGCGGCGCCCAGGTTTGGCTCACCCATTTCAGCGCAAGGAACGCGCTGCACAGTCCCAGGAAGAACATGAGAATGGAAATCATGCCCAGCGTGATCGCCGTCGAATAGCGGCGTTGCGGCGGTTTGCGGGGCCGGCGACGTCCATCGCCATCGCCGCCGCCGTCGCCGCCCGGAGGTGGCGTTGGCCCTCCGCCTCCTCCGCCGATGTCAGTTACGATCGGCTTTATGTCATGGATGACTGTTGTCCCGGGCATAAACTTCTTCCAAATCCCATTCTCTTCACTGTCTGAACGCGCCGCCTCTAAATTGATGCGGCCGCAATATCAGCGGATGCGTCAGCGCGACTGTTCTAAATACATACCATTGCCCTGTGGAATTCAAGCAGGGAAAGCCATTACCAGGGATTCCTGCGGTGTTTCACCTTGAACGCTGGAATTGGCATTCATCAAGGCCGAGCAAAAGCACGGGGTAATTCTGGAGAATCTGGAGAATTGGCTGGCTGACGCTCGCGACACACACGAGCGCGCTCAACTGTCCGTTGAGCGCCTTCGCGATCGACCCTTCTTGCTGGTTCATTGGAAATGGTGCGGTAGAGAGGACTCGAACCTCCACGGTATTGCTACCGCCAGCCCCTCAAGCTGGTGCGTCTGCCAGTTCCGCCACTACCGCATTTCACAGACTTGCTGATTATAGTTGAGACCCGCGCGAATTGCGAGGTTCGCACGAA
>Ga0210400_10005619_pt1 | contig 10620 bp, 7 predicted proteins | sample IncBWH26MmetaG_FD_155456 | JGI IMG/M metagenome (GOLD analysis project Ga0210400, IMG submission 155456) | Forest soil microbial communities from Barre Woods Harvard Forest LTER site, Petersham, Massachusetts, United States - Inc-BW-H-26-M | ecosystem: Environmental > Terrestrial > Soil >... | reverse complement strand
ACGCGAAAAAATTGATCCCGCCCGCTATATCACAAATCGATCCAGTGGGCGGATGGGCTATGCCGTGGCTGAGGCCGCGTTGCGTCGCGGCGCTCGCGTTTTGCTGGTAAGCGGTCCTACGGCTCTGACCCCGCCGGGGAGCGCCGAAATCACTCGCGTGGAATCCGCAGAACAGATGCGCGACGCCGTGCTCAATCTCTTGCCGCAGTCCACCATCGTCGTGAAAACCGCCGCGGTCTCCGACTACCGTGCAAAATCAGTTTCTGGACAAAAGATAAAACGCAAAGGACCGCTCACACTCGAACTCGAGCCCACTGCCGATATCCTAAAAGAAATTTCCGCGAGCAAGCAGTCTCAGATTATCGTCGGATTCGCTGCCGAAACTGAGAACGTGCTCGAGAACGCCCGGCAAAAACTAGCGTCCAAAAAACTCGATGCAATTGTCGTCAACGATGTTTCCCGCGAGAACATCGGCTTCGATTCCGAGCGCAATGCTGTGACCATCATTACTCACGATGACGTCGTCGAAGTTCCTGAAACCACGAAGTGGGAAGTGGCCCAGCGCGTCCTCGATCAGGTCGTTCGCCTGCGCCAGCGAAGGCAATCTTCAGTCAAAGCCTGACCCACCTTTGTAATTTCTCATTTACAATCGAAAGGCGAATGCCCACAACAATTGACCCGGAACTCAGGCGTGCCCTCGCCGAACGTGTCCGCTATTACAACGAGCTGGGCATTTACGATTTTTACCGGCGCGGTCCGATTTCGCCGCCTGCTGAACTGGCCGCCAATTCAGCTTCAGCGCTCCAGCCTTCGTCATACCAGTCAGAAATGCGAGAGGAAATGGCCGCCAGAAAAACCGCCGTCGCTCAAGCCGTATCGAAGGAAAGCGTTCTCGAAATTCTTACGCCCAAGCCCGAGCATGGAGTCGTCGACCCGATCGCCGCACTCAGACTGATTCGCGAAGACCTTGGCGACTGCACCCGTTGCAAGCTTCACCAACAGGGCCGCAAGCAAATTGTTTTTGGCGTCGGCAATCCACGCGCAGAGCTGATGTTTGTGGGTGAGGGGCCCGGCGCCGATGAAGACGCGCAAGGCGAGCCTTTCGTCGGCCGAGCTGGTCAGTTGCTCAACAACATGATCAAAGCTATGGGACTGCTGCGCGAAGATGTCTATATCGCGAACATCGTCAAGTGCCGTCCGCCGGGAAACCGCACGCCAGAGCGCGATGAGTGCGAGACTTGCTCGCCATTCCTGATGCGACAAATCGCAACGGTGAAGCCCAAAGCAATCGTTGCGCTCGGCGCGGTCGCAGCAAAGAATCTTCTCGCCATCAATGCGCCCATGTCAGAACTGCGCGGGCGCTGGTACGACTTCAAACCCGCCGGCAGCGATGCTTCGTGGCCGGGCTCGCGTCTCGCAGTGACTTACCATCCCGCCTTTCTGTTGCGCGATCCTCGACAGAAAGGCGAAGCATGGAAAGATCTGCAGATGGTGATGAAATACCTGGGCATCGAACCTCCCAAGAAGGCTGCCGAGCAGTAGCTTCGCCAAGACGCCAAGAATTTGCTCGCGCTAGACGGCGGTCCGTCGAATCGACCTGGTTTATCCTTCAATAAATGCCTGAATTCTGCGACGTTGCCTTGCCCGTGCCGCTCGACATGGTATTCACCTACCATGTGCCTGCAGATTCAGCTCCCATCGTCGGCGGACGCGTGTTGGTACCGTTCCGCCAGCAACGCATCACGGGCATCGTCGTCGAGTTGCACGACCGCAAGCCTTCCGTCAAAACGAAGAGCATTCTTAATGTTCTGGATACCTCGCCAGTACTCGACGAAAAATTGCTCCACCTCGGCCGCTGGATCGCGGATTACTATCTCGCACCGCTTGGGGAAGTTTTTAGGACGATGTTGCCGTTGATCGCCGAGTTTAAGCGCACCATTGCGTACCGGATTTCCACGGAAGGCCGCTCGGCGCTGCATCGAGCCGGAACGTCAGGATCGTCCGCGCGCTCGCGCCGCACTCCCGAAGAAGAAGCCGCCGAATTCCGCGCTCTGGATTATTTGGCCAACAAAATACTCGACACCGAACCTGAGCGATCCGCGCTCGTCCGTGAAGAAACTCTCCGTTCCGCAACCCGCATCTCCAAACACATTTTGAACGGGATGGTGCGAAAGAAGTGGCTGGTTCGCGAAGATGTCTCCGCCGTCCGAGATGCAACTCGTACGATCAAGATCGCGTTGCTCAAATCTGCCGAAGGCAAGCTGAACGAGAATCAGCAAAAACTGATTGACACGCTGGTGGCCGGCGGCGGCCGCGTTCCGGTCGAGTCATTGCAATCGCTGGACGTTCCACGAACCACGCTTACCACGCTGGTAAGGCGCGGCCTGGTCGAGATTGTTGAGGAGATCGCGAGCGTTGGGGTCTCCCGCAGCAAGCCGCGCCCCTTCGCATTCGAATTCAACTCAGCCCAGCAGGCTGCGCTAAGCAGTTTGCGTGACGCGGTCGATGCCAGGAAGTTTTCCGGCATCCTCCTGCACGGTGTGACCGGCTCCGGGAAGACAGCCGTTTATCTTGCCGGAATGCGCGCCGTGCTTGAGGCCGGACTCTCTGCCATTCTTCTTGTCCCCGAAATTGGCCTCACCCCCGCAGTGGCTGCCGATCTGCACCAGATCTTCGGGGATGAAGTCGCTATCCTGCACTCGGCGTTGTCTGACAAAGAGCGCGCCCAACAGTGGCATCGCATCAAAGATGGCGAAGCGCGTATGGTTGTGGGCACCCGCTCGGCAGTCTTTGCGCCTGTCCCCGATCTGGCCATGATCATCGTCGACGAGGAGCATGACTCTTCCTACAAACAGGAGGAAACGCCGCGCTACCACGCCCGCGACATCGCAGTCGTGCGCGCCAAGATGGCGAGCGCCCTCGTGGTGCTCGGCTCGGCCACCCCATCGCTCGAATCATATTTCAACGCGAAGAAAAATAAATATGCGCTGGTCGAACTGCCCGGGCGCGTCGAGCAGCGTCCGTTGCCCGAAGTCGAGATCATCGACATGCGCCAGGAATTCCAGGAAACCGGCCAGGAGCAAGTCATTTCGCGCAAACTGGTGGCGGAAATCAAAGAACGCTTCGACCGCAAAGAGCAGGTCATGGTGTTGCTGAATCGCCGGGGATATTCTCCCGTCGTCCTGTGCAGGACCTGCGGCAAAACGCTGGAGTGCCAGAACTGCGCCGTCGCTCTTACCCATCACAAGCGTGAGCACAAAATGATATGCCACTACTGTGGCTATAACGCCGCTGTACCTAAAGCCTGCGTACATTGCGGCAGTGAATATGTTTATTTTCTTGGCGCCGGCTCAGAGAAGCTGGAAGAGTTGTTGCACGGCATGTTTCCGCAAGCGCGCATTGCCCGCCTGGATCGCGACACCGTCCGCGGACATGAAGATTTCGAACGCACCCTGAACGCGCTGAACGAAGGTGAACTCGATTTGCTTGTCGGTACCCAGATGATCGCCAAGGGCCACGACATCCACGGCGTCACGCTGGTCGGAGTGGTGGGCGCAGACAGCGCGTTGGGGTTTCCGGATTTTCGCGCAGCCGAGAGAACTTTCCAATTGCTGACTCAGGTAGCCGGCCGCGCGGGCCGTGGTCAGGTGCAGGGTAAGGTGATCTTGCAAACTTATTTTCAGGATCACTATGCCGTGCAGTATGCCGCACAACACGACTTCGCGGGATTCTACGAAAAGGAATTGCGTTTTCGCAGTTGGATGCACTATCCACCATACTCGGCGCTGGCGAATGTCCTCATCCGCAGCGACAAGTTGGACGAGGCGTTGCAATGGTCAGGCACACTGGGAAAATGGTTCGAGCGGAATCGGCATGATGGCGTGCGCGTTCTCGGGCCTGCTACCGCGCCGATTATGCGGCTGAAACGCGATTATCGTTATCATTTTGTGATGAAATCGCCCAGTCGCGAGAAGCTCAATGCGACACTGCGATCAATGCTCGCCTACGCCACACAGCAAAAAATCCCGCGTACGCAAGTGATTGTCGACGTAGACGCGTTGTGGCTGATGTGAAACAGGACACAAAGAGACGATGCGGAGCTGCCAGCCGTCCTATGAAAAATAATTTCGCGTCGGGGCGGCCTTCAGGCCGCCCCGAATTGCGAGTTACTGTTTATTGCCCAGGAAAGTCATCCCGTGCGGGCTGACCATTCCAGTGACAACACTGGTGATTACGCCTGTGTCGAGATCGAGCGCGCCCACCGATGTCGGTGTGGCCGAGTAAGCCGCGCCCGGTTTGAAAATATCCTTCGTAATCGAATAGATGGTTTCGCCATCGCGGTCGGAGACCAGAATCGCTCCATGCGTGGACGACGCATAGACTGTGTCATCAATCTGTACGGCCGCCCCATTCAGCGTTAAGCCCAAATGATAGACGCTCTGGTTGATGCCGCCGGGGTGGTGCACGATGATCAGTTCCGCGTCTGCCTGGCTGTCGAGCACCAAATCGCCGAAAGGATTGAAATGCATCGAATCTGGATCCTGCAGGTTCAAAGCGGTCGGAGTGTCGGTCGGAATGTCGGTGGCAGTAGCCGTGCCCATGAGCACTGGTGTCACACTGATCGTGGTGCCGCTGATTTGGCCTCTCACGATTGCGGGCGCATTATTCGGGTTATTTGCCGATTCGAACAGCTGAAATATACGTCGTTGCCGATAAAAGCGATATCGTCGTAACCGCCGCCGTGCGGGGGCGGAGCGGCGAAGGTATAAACGGTCTGACTCCCGCTTACCGGATCGATGATCACGAGGTTGGGATTCGCATCCTCGTTCTGCATCGCCCACAGTAGCTTGGTGCGCGGGTCGACCTTCAATCCATCATTGTGGCCCAGCACGCTGAACATTTTGAGGACGTTGCCGGCGGCATCGTATTCCACGATGGTGCTGCTTTTCCCGTCGCCGCCTGTGGTGGAGACATTGTTTCCGAAGCCGATGAAGACGCGGCCGTCGACCGCAGCAATCGAATCAGGTTGAAAATAAACTCCGAGCACACTGGTTGCGAATGTAGAAACGGTGTACGGTGCTGATGCTGTGACTTGTCCGGCGGCAGCCATTGCCAGAAGGACAACACTGCACAGCGCGATCATCTGGGCGGTTTGACGAAACTTCATGGTCTTCTCCTAGGAGGAATGCCCGAGGATGTAGTTGTGTGGGCGTACGTTGGACGCTCAAACGCTGACGCGAGATTGTTAATGTTGTGTAAAAATCCGGGGAGGATTTCTCGCCCGAGAGTGAAGAGGAAATGTGAGTTCGGCAATTCAACTCAGTTCTTGGCGCCCCCGAAATTTCCCCGGATCACCACCACTGACGCCGCTGGAATCTCATAGATCGTCTCTTTCGCGGCGGTCAGCGTGCTGTGAATGATCGGTCCGTCCGGATTCGCCCAGCCTTTGGTCGTAGGCACGATCGTACGTTCGCCGCTATTTTCCGCGTGAGCCATGAAGCGCGTCTGCGCTGGATGCCACTGATACTGGGCTGCGCCGAAGGTTGAAGTTTCTACCGCCCCGGCGAAGTTACTCTCTTTGCCCCCCGGCCCTTCAAAGTTGATTCGAACCTTGTGCGCATTCTGCTGATCCCGATTCACCGCCATCACCGCCCACTTCCCATCTGGACGCCTCACAGCGTAAGCGGTGAGGAGCGAATGCCCGGCCCCATCGGGAGTGTCGCTCGTCGCGGCAAACACCTGATGCTCGCCGCCGTCGGGCTGCACCCATTCACGATTAATCAACTGCGCCACAAAAAACTGCGCCAGAGGTTGCTCGATCTGGTAGTTGGCATCGACGGTAAACATCCCAAAGGTTCCCGGAGAACTATTGCAGCCGGGCTCCATTTGCAGCGGCAGATAATGGAAAAAATAAACGCCTTTGCCTCCGGTGGTTAGAAAAGATCCAATGTAGTCCGCCAACCAGACTCCCGCGAAAATGTCCTGATACGTCTCGCTGGCCCCCGACGATAGATTTCCTTCCGTAATAAACATCGGCATATTGGAGGGAATGCCGTCCTCATGCCACACTTCCATGATGTGGCTCACCAACTCCGGCTCGTCATACAGCATGCCCCATGGAGTCTTGCATGGATCGTACGGATAATGTTCGAAAGAAAAAAAAGCCAGATCATTCATTCGTCCGTGCTGCTTCAGATAATCAACAAAGCGTGCGGTCCAGGAAACTTTTCCATTCGCATCCGGCCATACTTCGATGTCCTTGTTTACTCCCTGAAATGACGGACCTCCCAGCTTCAAGCCAGGGTCCACACGATGAATCGCCGTAGCCCACTGAAGATATAGCGCGGCATAATCTTCCGGCAGCATGAATTGCCCATCGGCCTCTTCGCCCATCTCGACGTAAGAGATCGGATAGCCGCGCGCCTTCAGATATGCAATCTCCGCGGCCGCGTTTTCTGGAGTGTCATACAGCATGGCGACCGGTACCATGGCCGGTAGCCCGCGCGTTACACCGCTCGTGAAGAACAAATCGAATCCCACCTGCGCCTGCTTGGTCGATCCCAGGTCCGATGGTTGATGCCAGGGATCGACGGATGAGGCGTATGTTGTCGTCTGCTCCTGATCGGCGGTGTGGCGCAGGATGTCATGAAACTCACCGTCTTCCGTGACTGTGCCCAGATACAACTCGCGAATGGCATAGCCAACGCAATCCCGCGGATCACTTTCCTTCGAAATTATCTTCTTAGAATCGGCCGGCCCGCTTGTAACGCAGGTATTCGACGATTCCGTCATCCAAATACGCAGGAATCGAACGGGCACCGGGCTGCTGCTCAGCCGGATCGTTTCGGTTTGGCCTTTTCCATCCGTAACCAGGCCTTGAGCAAATGTCTGCCAGGTTCCGCGCGTCACTGCTTTGATCGGGTCGTCGCCCGTCCAGTACTGCACTAAATAATGTCGTGCGAAAGGTTCGCCCCATGCGATGCGAATGCTGTCGACCTGCTGCACCTGCGCCAGGTCCAACACCACCCACTGCGGATGCAGCGCGTCGCTCTCGCCCGTGAAGTGTTGTGTCAAATAAGGATTGCTCTTCCAGAGAGTGTTCGGATCGCCGTCGGTCATCCGCGAAAAGCCAACATTGTCGGTACCGTCGTTGCGCGTGGTGCCGCGGCGCGGCAGGGCGTAGCCATAGGAATAGCGAACTGTTTCCGTCGGAGTCGAAGAGCCGGTAAAGTAGCCTTTGCCGTTCCCCTCGCTCCAACTCCCTTGCGGATTCCAATGCCAGGCCTCAATCGCGAGTTCTGTATTCTGGCGGTACGTGACCGGCTGCCAGCCCGACGCCAGCGTCTTCTCCAGCATCGAGGGCTGCAAGTCTTTATCGATTGCGTCTGCGGCGATACGGTCTACGCCGGCGCCCAGCGTTTCACGGGGCACGAAACGATTGGTGGGATGCGACAGATCCACTTCGATGGTTTGGCTGGAAACAAAAATCGCGCCCGAAAACCACACAATTGCGCCCGCCAACAATAAACCTGTCCTTTTCAAGTTGGAACCTCTGTGAAAAAGAAGTAGTGAAACGATTGAATAACGGAGTATACGAGATAATCCCGGTTGAGCAAATTACCTCTTACAACTTTCTCGTTCCAGCTTGGCTTGATTGTCTGGCTGATTTCGGGGATCGCGATTTACATTGGCTTCGGCAGCAGCCGCAGGCGAAAAACCGCCCCTACTTCCAGATCAGTTGGAATGGCGCAACTGTGAACGTGAGCACAAGCATGACTAATCCCAGCGCAGCCAATCCCCAGCGACTGGAAGGAAGCTCCGGATACGAAGGCGCTTGCCGCTGTCGCCACGTCACAACGTTCATCACCAGCAGCAATCCCGCCCACACTCGCCATCCCGCATACAACTGGCCCAATCCAATCAGAACTGCGACGGTGATCCACGAAACCACACGATGGATGCGCGGCGAAATCGCGTAAACAATATGTCCGCCGTCGAGTTGTCCGCTGGGCAGTAAGTTCAAGGCGGTCGCGAACATCCCCACTAACGCCGCGACTCCCGTTGGATGAAGATAGACCCGCGACATGGGCAGTCCCGCGATCGCATAACGCGGAACCACGACACTCAACAAAGAATGCAGCCCCTTTACGATCAAAGGAAATCCCAACTGAACGTCCGATGGCCCTATGCCAGGCGCTAACGGCTTCGACAAGACCAGAGAGATCGCAAGCGTAGCAACCGCCACAACGAACCCAGCAATCGGCCCCGCGATCCCGATATCAAACAGCGCCGCGCGCGAGCGGATCGGCGATTTGATCCGGATCACCGCTCCCAGCGTTCCCAACAACGTAGGCGCAGGAATAAAAAACGGCAATGTCGCGTACACGCGATGGTACCGGCAATAAAAATAGTGGCCCATCTCGTGCGTCATCAGGATCAGCAACAAAGCGGCAGAGAAGGGAACACCCAAAAGCAGTCGCGACGGCTCCGCCATCACCCAACCCAGCGCAAAGAACGGAATGTACTCATCGCCGGCAACAAAGGGCGGCTGGTTATGCAGGAAGCTGAATTCCATCCGCGCACCCACCACGAGCGTTGTAAGGCAAGTCAGCGCCAGCAGCAAGCCATGCAGCCAATAGCGCTCCCGCGGAGCGCGCCACTCCATCACGGGAAGCGGCCGGTAATATTCCAGGGTGGACGAAGCAAAAGAAGAAGTTGGTTCCGACATGCGATTTTCAGCCCCGCAATTCGTCGGGACCTTCTCTTTAGATGCTACTACGTCCAGAGGATGCGCGAGAGGGGAGCGTCATTCGAAGTAGAAGGCCGAAGTCCGAGGGCCGAAGTCCGATCATGGACGCCGCTTTAATCGATCGACTGCAATTCCTTCCCCGGTTTAAACCGCACTGCCTTGCCGGGAGGAATCGAAACTTCGGCGCCAGTCCGCGGATTGCGCCCAATGCCGGTCTTTCGGGGCCGCACATTGAAGACGCCAAATCCGCGCAGCTCAATGCGGTTGCCGTGAGCGAGAGCTTTCTTCATGCTCTCAAAAACAGTTTCCACCGCCAACTCGGCTTTCGTTTTGGTTATACCGGTTCTAGCCACTACTTCGTTGATAATGTCGAGCTTGATCACGAACGGCTCCCGGATGCGTGGTGAGGATGATCCCTCAAGTGATTGATGCTATGGGAGATATGGGAGATTGTCAAACGGGGAGCATCTGCAGCGTAAATGCCGGAGTCCGAATTCCTATCTTCTTTCGCTTTCCTTAAACATGTACTTTATCGCGGGCTTGTAGATCATCAGGTTCGGCCCGCCATCGTCGCGGATCACTTTGATACAAGTCTTGTCGTACCACTCGATCGCGCCATGCACTTCCTCGCCGTCCTGCAGCACGATTACCATCGGCGTTTTCGACTGCATCTGCTTCTGGTAATAAAAGTTTTCGGCATTCGTCTGCTCCGGAGGCGCTGCCTTTCGTCCGCCCCCTCCGCCACTCGAGCGGTCGCCTCGATCACTCCGGTCAAATCCACGCTCTGGTCGGTCGTGCCGGTCGTTTCGATCCCGGCGCTCCGCCATCTGCACATGATTGGAGTTGTGATTGGAATTGTGGTTTCCGTGGTTGTGATCCGGGCGCGACAGCGCCGGACGGATCAGTTTGCGGTTGGCGAAATTCTCGTCGTCTCCCGCCTGCTGGGCCAGTGTCGAATCGATGGCTTCCTTCATAGTGGCGCAACCCTTGCACACGCTTCGCCTAGATTGATTATTTGACTGCCCTGAAAAAGTATTTACGAAGGTGTGAAATTTCACCTACCGTACCACAGGAAACTCCCCATGACAATGCCTCTATCGTGCCACTTGGAGTGCCATAGCAAAGGCCGGTCCTCCCGCCGCGAAGTATGCCAAATCTTGCATACTTTCTAGTTCGTCTTCGTCATGTCGATGCCTCTTTTTTCCCGCCCACTCCAGGTGACCACAGCGACTAATGTGGCGACAATCAAGACAGTCCAGGCCAGCACCGGCGCGAAAAGCCCGCCATACCGTTGCTCGACGAGCTTCGCCTGAATCACCACATTCCGCGAAGAGAGCAGGGTCCCTAATTGGTAAGCGAAGCCGGGAAACGTTCCCCGCACAGCTGGAGGTGAAAGCTCGTTCAGGTGCGCCGGAACCACTCCCCACGCTCCCTGGATCATGAACTGCATCACGAAACCGCCCAGCGCCAGCATCGGCACGGTGTGTGAATATGCCCACAACCGGGTCACTGGAATCGCCAGCAGCGAGGCGATCACTATCGCCTTCCGCCGCCCGATTTTTTCCGACCACGTCCCGAAAAATATTCCCCCAAGTATGGCCCCAACATTCGCAATGATCGCGATCAGCCCCACCGTCTGTGGCGTGAAGTGGTGGTCTTTCTGCAGAAATGTCGGATACAGATCCTGCGTTCCGTGGCTGAACGAGTTAAAGGCAAACATGAGAATGATCAGAAAAATAAATGTGCCTACATAAGTCATGATGTCTTTACCCAAGTGACCCTCTTCCTTTCTCGCGACTTTCCCTTGCAGCCAGGCCGGGGATTCGTCCACTTTGGTGCGAATGTAGATGATCAGAAACGCCGGAAGAGCG
>Ga0210400_10005618_pt1 | contig 10622 bp, 8 predicted proteins | sample IncBWH26MmetaG_FD_155456 | JGI IMG/M metagenome (GOLD analysis project Ga0210400, IMG submission 155456) | Forest soil microbial communities from Barre Woods Harvard Forest LTER site, Petersham, Massachusetts, United States - Inc-BW-H-26-M | ecosystem: Environmental > Terrestrial > Soil >... | reverse complement strand
TTTGTTTTGCTGGAGGATGTCGCGATAAATGGGATAGGCGAACTGCCCCCCGCCTTCGGGAAAACCGGGATACGCTTGCGAAACGTAGACCAGGCGTTTCGAATCGGGGTAGGAAACGCCGCGAAGGAAGATGCTCCGGGCGACGCTGAAAATAATGGTGTTGGAGGCGATGCCAACGGCGAGAGTTAGCACGACGGCGGCGGTGAAGCGGCGCGACTTGAGAAGGATTCGCACGGCGAAGGCCAGATCATTCCAGAGAGAGTTCATGGACACCTCCCCGCGGGGTTAGCTTGTTAGACGAGGCAGGTTAGGTTCCAGCTTGCCGCAAATAACGTCAATGATTTCATCGCCTTTAAGAAGCAAGAAAGGTCAAATCGGCAGGACGTCGCCCGAATATGGGATTGACTGTCGCGAAACCGCGCGGGAGCGCGAGCGGGCGTTCCAGCCCTTCATCGAAGTATTCCAGGGGTAATCCGCCGGTTACAGCTCGCGCAGCGCCGTGGCCACGGGCATGTTCGCCGCACGAACCGCGGGCAAGAATCCGCCGATTAAGCCCATGACCAGCGCGAAAATAACGCCCTTGGCCAGCAACTCGGGCGTGATTTTGAAGGCAAACGCAACGTGCGAGAAGGTCTGAAGGTTCATCGCGCCCGTGGTGAATCCATTGAGAGGAAGAACCACAAGGCAGCCAACCAGGCCTCCGATAAAGGCAATGAGCAGCGCCTCGATGACAAACGAGAAAACTACGGACGGTCCGCCAAACCCCAGCGCCCGCATCGTGGCGATTTCCCGCCCGCGTTCTGCCACTGCGGAATACATCGTGTTCAACGCGCCGAAGACCGCGCCAATCGCCATGACCGCGGCAACCAACCCGCCGAGGACGGTAATCAGCGTGGTCAATCGGCTGGACTGCTTCGAGTAGTAGTCGATTTCCCGCGTCACGTCCACATTGAGTCGAGGATCGGCAGTCGCCGCGTCCTTCAACTGCTGAAATGCGGAGGGCGAAGTGAGATGCACGGTCACGGACTGGAAGAAAATATCCGGGCGATTGTAAGCGGGGCCCAGCAAGTGCGCATCGGCCCAAACATCCGAGTCGAACGCGCTGCCGCCGGCATCAAACATCCCGACGATTTTCCAGCGCACGCTGCCGAGACTGATGGTGTTTCCGAGCGTCAGCCCGGCATACGATGCGTTGGCATTCTTGCCCACCACAATTTCCGCGAGCCCCGGCGTAAACATCCGCCCTTCAACGATTTTGATGTTCTTGCGGATCTCCAAAACATTTTTGGAGACCCCGCGGATTTCCACGTTGGCGTCGGTTCCCGTGGATTTGAGCGGAATCGGTGCAACCAGCACGACTTCCGGCGAGACCAGCGGACCATCCTTCCCGCGGGCAATTCCCGGTTCGTCTTGAATGATTTTCACCGTATCGATAGTCACGCCGCCGGTCATTTCCGAAGTGGCGCCGGCGCGCATGATGATGGCGTTGTCCTCGGAGCCCGAAGCCACCAGCGTGGCCTTGAATCCCCGGGCGAGCGACAACATCGCCACGAAGACGCCGACGGTGCCCGCGATGCCGACGACGGCGACAATCGCCGAACTCCACCGCGCCTTTACGCTGCGAAAGTTGTAGATAACGGGAATAGCCACCTCAGACCCTCCTTAGCGCATCGACGACGCGCAAGCGCATCGCGCCAATTCCAGGTAAGAGTCCACTGGCCACGCCAACAAACACTGCCAACACCACGCCGAGCCCCAAGGCGGTAGCCGACAGCAGCAACGGCGGGAGCATCCCGTTCAAGTTGGCGCCCACCACGGGTATGGCCAGGATCGCCAGGCCCAGCCCGAGCAGTCCGCCAAACAATGCAATCACCAGCGATTCCCCCAGCACGAAGAACAAAACAAAGCGATCGGAGTATCCGATGGCCTTCAGCACCGCGAGTTCGCTAGTGCGCTCGCGAATGGAAATCGCCATGGTATTTCCGGTGACGAGCAGCAAGGTGAAGAAGACCACGCTGCCTATCGCGGTGATCAGCAGTTGGATATTTCCCAGCTGCTTCGCGAAGCCCGCCTGGAAGGCAGACTCGGTTTCGGTCTTCGTTTCATAGGACGAGTTCGCGAAGCCGTCATCGATGGCTTTTCCCACGCGAACGGCGTCGTCCGGCGAATCCAGTTTCAGGACCCACCAGCCCGCCTGGCCCTTGATGACATCGGGAATGTTTTCGTAGAAATAGTCCCACTGCAGCCAGAACTGGCTCTCGTCGCCGCCTTCCTTGTCATTGGTATAAATTCCGTCGAGGTTGAATTCCCAGGTCTTGGTCGAGCCGTAAAGCGCGTTCTGCAGGGGAATGCGATCGCCCACTTTCCACTTGAACCGCTTGGCAAGGTTTCGCCCCACAACCGCGCCCTGACGGTCAGCCAGGAAGTTTTTCCACTGATCGTCGGGCACACGAAGCTCCGTCATTACTTTGAGCTGATTTCCCGGATCGATTACGAATTGCGGAAAGAAATTTTTCTCGTCCTGATAAACGCCGCCGAACCAGTTGTTGTGGGTGACATATTTGACGCCCTTGATCTGGCGGATCTTGTCGCCGTAGGCCAGAGGCATGGTGTTGATGAGGCCGACGCGATTAATCACCACGAGGCGGTCCGCACCGGCGAGCTCGGTGTTGCGGCTGAACGCGCCGCGCACCACCGCGAGAAACGTAAACAAAAATAGCGCAATGGCAAACGAACCCACCGTCAGAACCAACCGGATTTTCTTGCGAAACAGATTCGCAAAGATCAGTCGTGAGTATTTCATGCCGCGCCTCCAGCCATCACGCCTTCATGCAAAGCATTGGCCTCCACCAGCACGCCTTTGTTCAAGTGCAGTGTGGTGTGTGCGCGGGCCGCGACCTGCGGATCGTGGGTCACCATCAAAATCGTTTTGTTGTACTTCCCCACCAGTTCGTCGATAAGCGCCATGATTTCGTCGGCGCTCTTGCGGTCGAGGTCGCCGGTGGGCTCATCGCAAAGCAGAAAAGTGGGGTCGGAAACGATGGCGCGCGCGATGGTGACGCGCTGTTCCTGACCGCCAGAGAGCTGGCGCGGATAGTGATTCATGCGATCGGAGAGGCCGACGACGGCGAGAGCGGTTTCCACGTGTTTGCGGCGCTCCGCTTTGGAAAGCTTGGTCAAGAGCAGCGGAAGCTCGACGTTCTGGAACGCAGTGAGAACGGGAATCAAGTTATACATCTGAAAGATGAAGCCGACGTGGCGTGCGCGCCATTGCGTGAGCTTGCTGGCAGACATGTGTGTGATTTCGTCGCCGTCGACGGTGATGCTTCCGGCGGAGGGCACATCCAGGCCGCCAAGGAGATTAAGCAGCGTGGTTTTGCCGGAACCGCTGGGGCCCATGAAAGCGACAAAGTCGCCTCTGTCGACGTCAAGATTCAGGCCCTGGAGCACCTGGATCTGCTCGCCGCCGCGGCTGTAAGTCTTGTTGATACCACGAACTTTGATGAGGCTCTTCGAATCACCACGTCCATCCACACGGATCATTCTCAGCTCCTACTGCCGGATTTCGACTTTGTCTCCATCGTGCAAATTCTCGGGGCCCTTGACGACCAAGGAATCGCCGGGCGAAACACCCGCCATAATGGCAACATCGGTGCCACGGTCGATGCCCAAGCTGACGGCGCGGCGTTCCACTTTTCCTTCGTGAACGAGAAAGACGACGGAAGAGCCCCCTTCGGTTCGCACGGCAGCTTTCGGAATGTACGACAACGCGACCGGGCCTTTAACCGGAGCGGCCTGCTGGGGTCCTTCGAAACTCACCTTCACGCCCATGTCGGGGAGAATAAAATTGTATTTGTCGAGATTCGGAATGGAGATACGAACTTTGACCGTGGCCTTCTGTCGGTCGGCAGTTGGGATGACCGTGCGGACTTTTGCTGGAATCTCCCGGTCGGGATAGGCGTCCAGAATGGCTTTCACGTCCTGGCCCGGCTCGACGCGGGCAATATAGGATTCGTTGACGTCCACTTCAAATTCGTTCGAATGCATATCGACAATAGTAGCGATGCCGGTGCGCGTGAAGCCGCCACCGGCGGAAATGGGCGAGACCATTTCGCCGACCTGAGCATCCTTCGAAACCACGATGCCAGCGAAGGGCGCGCGAATCGTGCAATTGTCGACGGCCTGCTGTGCTTCAGCGATGCGCGCTTCGGAACCAAGCACCTGCTGCTTGGCCAGCGCAATTTTGGCTTTGAGGCTGTCGACAGCGGTGGTGGCGTTGTCCAGCGCTTCCTGGGTCTGTACGCCGGCTTTTTGCAGCTGCTCGGCGCGGCGAAGCTCGATCTGGGCATTCCTATGCTGAACCTCGAAGTCGGCAATGGCGGCCTGGCTCGAATTGCGGTCGGCCCTGGCGGAATCTAAGGCGCGCTTAACGTCGGAATCATCCAGCGTGGCCAGGAGCTGGCCCTGGCTGACGCGTGTGCCTTCATCGAAGAATACGCCGGTGACACGGCCAGTAATCTTGGCGGCAATAGTGGCGCGGCGGCGAGGAGTAACATAGCCGCTGGCGTTGAGAAGCGTCTGCCGCCCCCCCGGATCGGCTTTTGCGGCGGTGGTCACCTCCACCACGGGCTTCTGGTTGCGGAAGGCGAAGGCAGCCGCAACGATCCCCGCGAAAATGGCAACGGGAATAGCTGCATAGACGATGCGCTTGCCCAAGCCAGACTTGGCCCGCTGGCCGTCGTGAATACGCAGTGAGCCGAGGTCAGGTTTTGGGGTGTTCAGTGTCGACGCCATCAGCGCCCCTGCTCCTTTGCGCTTAGAAACACGCTTCTTAGGATCATACGGAAGGGTGAAGCCAAAAATTACAAAGTTGGCCCGGACCCGGTAACTCAGCATCTCCATTGTAGCGTGCCCGGACGCATTTCGGGATGCTCCCTGGAGCATATCCCGCATATTCGGCTTTTGATGCGGGTGCCAAGTGCCTGGATACAAGCAATTGGCACAAAATCAGAAACGGCAGCCTTGCAAAATCACTGCTTGACAGACGGGCTGGTAGGTCATATGAAGGAGCTTCCGCAAGGCTTTTTCTGCAAGCCACCTGCGGACGAGGCCCCAGCATGAACCCTACCCGCCGTGATTTTCTAAAATTAACGACCATTGGTGGAGCTGCGGCTGCCGTATTCGGCTTCGACCTGAAGCCGGCATACGCGCAACTGCGAACGCTGAAGATTGCGCGAGCCAGCGAGACACGGTCGACTTGCCCGTATTGCGCGGTGGGTTGCGGCACGATCATCTACACGATTGGCGATCGCGCCAAGAATGTGACTGCGCAGGTGGTGCACGTAGAGGGCGACCCGGATCATCCGACCAATCGCGGCACCCTGTGCCCTAAGGGAGCTTCGCTGCAGCAAGAAATCATGAACGACCGCAGACTGCTGAAGCCGCAAGTGCGGCGGCCAGGCGGAACGGATTGGGAGGATATTTCGTGGGACCAGGCGATCGATGAGATTGCCGCAAAAGTGAAGAGGACAAGAGACGACACGTTTATCGAGAAGGATGCTGCAGGACACACCGTGAACCGGCTGGAATCGGTGGGGTGGATCGGCGGTTGCACCGACACGAATGAGTTTAATTATCTCGTAGTGAAGTCCATGCGCGCCCTGGGGGTCGTGCACCTGGAAAACCAGGCCAGAGTTTGACACGGCCCCACGGTCTCAAGTTTGGGACCAACGTTTGGCCGCGGCGCGATGACCAATGGCTGGGTCGACATGAAGAATACCGACATGATGCTCATCATGGGCGGTAATCCGGCGGAGAATCATCCCTGCGGATTCAAGTGGCCGGTCGAAGCGAAACGCACACGCAACGCAAAAATGATCGTGGTGGATCCGCGCTTTACGCGCACGGCCGCTCTCGCCGACCTTTTCTGCCAGATTCGTGCGGGATCGGACATCGCTTTCTTGGGCGGTATGATTCGCTACGCCATCGAGAACAAGCGCATCGCCAAAGATTATCTGGTCAACTACACCAACGCCGCCTTTGTCGTTAAAGGTGATTTCAAGCTTCCGGGGGACTTGGATGGCGTTTTTTCCGGTTTTGACGAGCAGAAACACACTTATGACCGCTCGTCGTGGAACTATTCGGGCACGGGTGCCAAGCCGTCGCAACCCCCGGCCCCACCCGCGGGACAAGCCCCCGCGCCGCCTGTACTGCCGCCGCTGCCAGAAAAAGTCGATTACGATCTCACGCTGCAGAATCCCAATTGCGTTTTTCAACTTCTGAAAAAGCATTATTCGCGTTATACGCCGGAGATGGTCGAGCGCATCACCGGGATTCCCAAGGAGCAATTCCTGAAGGCCGCGGACCTATTCACTTCGGTTCGAAAAGACGGCGACATGAAGAAGGCGGCGACGATTATTTACGCCGTGGGATGGACGCAGCACACCTTCGGAACGCAAATCATTCGAACGGCGGCGATGCTGCAACTGCTGCTGGGAAATGTGGGCCGGGCCGGCGGAGGAGTCAATGCGCTCCGCGGGCATTCGAACATTCAGGGCGCCACCGACATGGCCGGAGTTTTCGACACTTTGCCCGGGTACTTGAAGGTGCCGACTCCCGCGGACACCTCCTTCGATGGCTGGATGAAGCGCATTACCCCGACGGCCTCGAAGCCGGCGCCGTGGGATTCGTTCAATTACTACAGCAATACGCCGAAATTCGCCGCCAGCTATCTGAAGGCACTTTTTGGGGATGCGGCCACCAAACAAAACGGCTGGGCGTTCGACTATCTTCCGAAAGTGGATCGAAACTATTCCTGGGTGCAACTGTGGGACGACATGTACAACGGCGTCCTGAAAGGCCTGATGGCTTTTGGCATGAACGGCGTGGCCATTGGGCCGGACTCCAAGAAGAATATTAACGCCCTGAAGAAAGCGGACTGGCTGGTGGTCGGAGAGATTTATCCCGACGAGACGAGCGAATTCTGGAGATCGCCCGGCATCACCCCGGAGGAGATGAAACAGATCCAGACGACCGTGTACCGTCTGCCTTGCGCGGGTTTTGCCGAAAAGGACGGCTCCTTCACGAATTCCGCGCGGTGGCTGCTCTGGAAGAATACGGCGCTGCCGATGCCGGGAGATTGCCGGCTTGACCATGGCATCGTGGCCCAGATCATGCTGAAGATCCGCGAGTTGTACAAGAAGGACGGCGGAAAGTTCCCCGATCCGATTTTGAATCTGACATGGAATTACTCTGTGCCCGCGAATCCTCCGCTGGCGGAGGTATTGAAGGAAATCAATGGAAAGGCGCTGGCGGATCTGGAAGATCCGGCGACCAAGCAGCAAATCAAGGCGGGCCAGCAGCTTCCCGGCTTCGCGTGGCTGAAAGACGATGGCACGACATCGTGCGGCAACTGGATTTACTCTGGCTCGTTCACGGAAGCGGGCAACCAGACGGCGCGGCGGGATCCCTCCGATCCCTCCAATCTAGGCATACATCCCGGTTGGGGCTGGTCGTGGCCGGCGAATCGGCGCGTGCTCTACAACCGGGCGTCCTGCGACGCGGACGGCAAGCCTTGGGATGCCACGCGCAAGCAAGTCTGGTGGAACGAGGCAGCCCAGAAATGGGTGGGTAACGACGTGCCGGACTTCAAGGCCGATTCCAAGCCTAAGGATCACATGGGCCCGTTCATCATGAATCCGGAAGGCGTGGGACGAATCTTTGCGCCCCTTGGCGCCTTTGCCGAGGGACCGTTCCCCGAACACTACGAACCCATCGAGAGTCCGATTGACAACCCATTTCATCCCGCGCAGTCGCACAACCCCGTGGTAAAGCGTTTCAAGACGCCGGACGATAAATATGCCACTCCGAAAGACGGCTATACGGTGATCTGCACGACGTATCGGTTGACGGAGCTGTATCACTACTGGACCAAGAACAATCCCATGAACGTGCAACTGGTCCCCGAGCCCTTCGTGGAGATTGCGGAGGAAATGGCGCAAGAGATGGGGCTCGTGGGCGGAGAAAAGGTAAAGGTCTCGAGCATCCGCGGAGAGTACATCGCAAAAGCCATGGTCACCAAGCGCATTAAGCCGATGACCATCGACGGCAAGAAGGTCTACCAGATCGGCATCCCCATTCACCAGGGGTACCGGGGCATCAAGGAGGACGAAAAGAAGGACGCCAGGACGCTGATCAATTTGCTGACGCCGACGGTTTTTGATCCCAACGCGTACACACCGGAATTCAAGGGCTTCCTGGTGAAGCTGGAGAAAGCGTAGGGGAATGCCATGAGCCAAGCCACACTACGCGTTCAAAAAATTTCCGGACATGCCGGAAGCGTTCCCGGCGAAGACACGCAGCGCGAATACACCGTCTGCAAACTCATCGACACCACCACCTGCATCGGCTGCAAAGCCTGCGAAGTCGCTTGCATGGAATGGAACGACCTGCCCTTCGGCGAAACCATCTTTAACAATACCTATCAAACCATGCCGGAGACGCGCTGGAACTATTGGAACCTGATCCTCTTCAACGAGCACGTGCGCGAAGAGGATGGCTCGCTGATGTGGCTGATGCGCAAGAACCAGTGTATGCATTGCGCCGAGCCGGGCTGCCTGGCAGCATGTCCTGCGGACGGGGCCATCGTCCAATACACCAACGGCATCGTGGATTTTCAGCAGGCCAATTGCATTGGCTGCGGCTATTGCATCACCGGATGCCCGTTCGACATTCCCAAGATGAATCCGAAGACCAACCGCGTGTTCAAGTGCACGCTGTGCACCGATCGCGTGAGCGAAGGCCTCGAGCCTGCCTGCATCAAGTCCTGTCCGACCGGCTGCCTGCACTTCGGCAGCAAGGACGATATGAAGTTCCTTGCCGAAGGCCGCGCGAAACAGCTTCGCGATCACTCCAACTACCCGAAGGCCGGCGTGTACGACCCGCAGGGCGTTGGCGGCACCGGAGTGATCTACGTCTTGCATGACGCCAGCAATCCGGAAATCTACGGTGGCCTTCCGAAGGATCCACATGTCCCATGGACAGTGAAACTCTGGAAAGGCCCGCTGAAGTGGCTCGGCAACGTCGCCATGGTCGGCGGATTGATCGGTCTGTTCGTGCACTACCTGCGCTTTGGCCCCAAAGATCGCGATGATGAGGATATGAAAGCGGGGGGAGTAAAGCCGTGAGCCAATCCCAACAGATTCTCCCGCATGGCCGCATTCTTCGTTATGAGCTCCACGAACGCCTCACCCACTGGGCTGCCGCTTTTTCCTACATCTATCTCCTTTTGACCGGGCTGGCCTTTTACACCCCGTGGTGTTTCTGGATTGCCGTGGTGCTGGGCGGCGGCCAGGTTTCCCGCATGCTCCATCCCTGGGCCGGGCTGATCTTTTTCGGCGCGGTTGTCAAAATGTACAGCATGTGGGCGGCACAGATGCGCACCACGGATGCGGACAAGGCCTGGTGGAACTCCGTGGGCCACTACATGCGCAATGAAGACGATCAAATGCCTCCAGCGGGGCGCTACAATGCGGGACAGAAACTTCTCTTCTGGGGCTTTTTCTGGTGCAGTCTCTTGCTGCTCCTCAGCGGCGCCATACTTTGGTTCCCGGAATATATCCCGTGGAATCTGCGTTTGCTGCGCTTGCTTGCTGTGTTGATTCATCCCGCGGCGGCGCTTCTGACCATCGGGCTCTTCCTGATCCACATCTACATGAGCGTCTTTGCGGAACGCGGCGCGTTTGGCTCCGTGATTCGCGGCGACGTTTCCGAGGAATTTGCCAAGCGCTATCATCCGGGCTGGTACAAAGAAATCGCCGGCGGGTCGCCCACGCCGCGCAAATGACCACGGCACAAACCGGTGGGGCCGAGTATGGCGCGCGAGTCCGGCGCGCCGAGCGGCTCTCTGCTGTGCATCCCTTCGCTTCCGAATTCCTCGATTTCTACAAACAGGTAGCGTCGTTTCAAAAAGTTCTGCGCGCCAGCTTTGCCGCCGCCAGTGACGTGAAATCCAGCCGCGTGTTTGCCGATGGAAACCGCGATCCGCTCGACCTCACCGTGCTCTTGCCGCATTACCGCGGTTTTCTGTCGGTGATTGAACAGCACGCGCCGCCGGCCCTCCGGGCATCCGCGCGGCAAATGTCCCTGCTGCCATCCGATTCCTGGATCGCCGGCCTGAATGCCTATTGGGAGCATGCCGGCAAGCGTGACCAGGAGATTGGCGCCTTTGCTCAATTCTTGCCGCGCGCGTTCCTGCAGCCTTACGCGGAACTGCTTTCGGGAGACCGGGCAATGCCGCCGGCGGTCATCACGCCGCGCGTTTGTCCGGTTTGCGGTGCGCGGCCCCTGCTGGGTGTGCTCAGGCCCGAAGGCGACGGCGGAAAGCGTTTCTTGCTGTGTTCCTTTTGCTGCCGCGAATGGGAGTTTCGCCGCATTCTGTGCCCCACCTGCGGCGAGGAGGCCGAGGCCAAGCTGCCCGTGTACGTCGCCGAGCAGTTGCCCCACATTCGCGTCGAAGCCTGCGACACCTGCAAGTTCTACATCACCGGCGTGGATTTAACCAAAGACGGCCACGCCGTCCCGCTGGTCGATGATCTGGCCGCGATCCCCCTCACTCTCTGGGC
>Ga0210400_10005615_pt1 | contig 10623 bp, 7 predicted proteins | sample IncBWH26MmetaG_FD_155456 | JGI IMG/M metagenome (GOLD analysis project Ga0210400, IMG submission 155456) | Forest soil microbial communities from Barre Woods Harvard Forest LTER site, Petersham, Massachusetts, United States - Inc-BW-H-26-M | ecosystem: Environmental > Terrestrial > Soil >... | reverse complement strand
TATGTCTACTATGCATGTGAGGTGATGTATGGCCGTTAATCATTCCGTAGAGTTCGCCGGAGGCAATCTCGGCGGGCATCGTCACATTTGCGCTCTCTTCAACAGCGCCGACGAGGAGCACAGGGTCCTACGCTCGTTCTTCAAAGATGGCTTTGACCGGGGGGACAAGGCTTTCCACCTCGTCGACTCCGAGCTCCGCGAAGAACATCTCAGGCGGCTCGCTGAAGCAGGTATCCATGTGCATGAGGCGATGAACACCGGCCAGCTGGAGGTGCGGCGCTGGCAGGACGCTTACCTGCGCGGGGACCACTTCGATCAGGATGCGATGTTGGCACTGATCGAAGAGGTGCTCCAATCGGCCGCCGCCGCTGGGTACCCGCTCACCAGACTGGTGGCGCACATGGAATGGGCCCTGCTCGACAAACCCGGTATCGATAATCTCGTGGAATACGAGACCCGCCTCAATTATGTCCTCCCCAGGTACGACGATCCGGTGGTCTGTACGTACGACCTCTCGAAATTTCCAGCCAGCGTGGTCATGGACATCATGCGGACGCACCCGGTCGTAATTATCGGCGGCATTCTTCAGGAGAACCCGTTCTTCGTTCCTCCCGATCAGTTTCTCCTCGAATTGAGGGAGCGGCAGGCGGTTCGCAAAAGTGCGCGCACGGCGAACTAAATGCCTACGGAATCGCAAACTGAGAGCGTAGCGCTGCGCACAGCTCTCCGAGAGCTGGTAGCACTTTCGACAATCCCGGCGGCGTGGGTGGGAAGAGAACCGCCCGCCATTGCCGCCGGGCTTGCCGATGTGCTGGTCGGATCGCTGCAACTGGATTTCGCTTTTGTGCGCTTGTGCGATCCCAAAGGGGGCGCCGCCATTGAAGTCACGCGCGGGCACGCATGGAAAGCATTCCCGGAATGGCTCCGAACTCACGCGGGCGGCTTCGGCCAGTTTTCGTGTAAGGAAGTTGTTGCTGACCTGGGCGGCGAGGAGCGATGTCGCGGTGTTGTCATTCCCATTGGTGTCAGTGCCGCGGCTGGCCTGGTCGCTGCGGCGAGCACTCGCACCGACTTCCCCAGCGAGATTGACCAGTTGCTGCTTTCCGTGGCTGCCAATCACGCCGCGGCAGCCTTTCAGAACGCGCGCCTGCGCCACGAACTCGACGTCAAGGTCGCGGAACTCGGTCAAGCCCGCAACGAACTCGAGATGAAGGTATCGGAACGAACCGCCGATTTGCAGCGCAGCGAGGCCTATCTCGCGGAAGCGCAGAAGTTGAGCCACTGCGGCAGTTTCGCGTGGAATGTCTCTAGGCAGGGAATCTACTGGTCCGAGGAAACCTATCGGATCTTTGAATGCGATCCCACCACCGAACCCACGCTGGAGTTCGTACTACGACGAACGCATCCCGATGACCGAGCCCTCGTACAGCAAGTCAGCGGTCGGGCGCAAACCGAGAGGACAGATTTTCATCTTGAATACCGGCTCTTGATGCCCAACGGCTCTGTCAAACATATCTCCACCGTGGGTCGTGCCGTCCGGAGGCAAGGATCGGACGCCTTTGGATTTGTTGGTTCCGTCCTGGACGTCACCGAGCGCAAGCAAGCCGAGCAGAAATTCCGCGGGCTTCTGGAATCCGCTCCGGATGCCATGATCGTCATGAATCGGCAGGGCCGGATCGTGTTGGTCAATGCTCAGGTGGAGAAGCTGTTTGCGTATCAACGGGAAGAACTCTTGGGGCAGGAGATTGAAATTTTGGTGCCGGAACGGTTTCGGCGTCGACACCCCGAGCACCGCGCGGGGTTCTTCGCCCAGCCTCGCGTGCGGCCGATGGGAGCGGGTCTGGAGTTATACGGACGCCGCAAAGACGGCACGGAGTTTCCCGTGGAGATCAGTCTCAGTCCGCTGGAAACGGAGGAGGGCACGCTCGTTTCCGGTGCCGTCCGCGACATCACCGAGCGTCAGCGCGCGCAGGAGGCGCTCCGTAGGAGTGAGGCCTATTTGGCTGACGCGCAGAGACTAACGCACACCGGCAGTTGGGCATGGGATGTCGTCACGCGAGAGATGCGTCACTCGTCCGAGGAGCATTCCCGCTTGTATGGCTTCGATCCGGAGAAGGGAATGCCTTCATTCGAAGAATTTGTGCAGCGTATTCATCCAGAAGATCGACCTCGGGTCGTTGAAATCGCCGAGCACGCCAACTGCGCGGGAAAGGATTTCGAGGTGCAACTCCGAGTCCTTCCTCCAGACGGTACGACGAAGTATTTGCATAGTGTGGGCCATCCTGTTTTCAACGCATCCGGCGATCTCGTTGAATTCGTCGGTACCGTGATAGACGTGACCGAACGCAGGCGGGCGGATACAGAGCGCGAGAGACTGCGTCAGGCCCAGGCCGATCTCGCGCACATAAATCGGGTGACCACGATGGGCGAGCTCACCGCCTCTCTGGCGCACGAGATCAAGCAGCCGATTGCGGCGGCAGTGACCAACGCAAAGACTTGCTTATTATGGTTAGGGCGCGTTGACCCCGACCTGGCGGAGGCACGCGAAGCCGTATCAAGAATAGTCAAAGACGTAACGCGCGCGGCCGACATCATTAGCAAAATCAGCTTGCTGTTCAAGAAGGGCAGCTTGCAGCGGGAGCTGGTTGATGTAAACGAACTCGTTCGAGAAATGGTCGTCCTGCTGCGCAGCGAGGCCAACCGCTACTCGATCTCCATCCGCACCGAGCTTGCCGAACATCTCCCCAACGTCATGGCAGACCGTGTCCAACTGCAGCAGGTCTTCATGAACCTCATGCTCAACGGCATCGACGCTATGAAGGAAACGACTGGCGGCGGTGAGCTTGCCATCAAGTCCGAAGCCCGCGATGGTCAATTGCTGATCTCGGTCAGCGATACCGGTGTGGGATTGCCCCCGGAGCAGGCCGACCAGATCTTCCGGGCATTCTTTACGACCAAGGATAACGGGACCGGTATGGGCCTGCCCATCAGTCGGTCCATCATCGAGTCGCATGGCGGTCGCTTGTGGGTCGCCCGCAACTCCGCGCGGGGCGCAACTTTTCACTTCACCCTGCCCGCCACGGCCGCAGCCCACGCATAACCTCGCCACCTGCTCCCATCACGCGTCATTGGTGTTGACGTCCTCCTAGCCTCTCGTCAAAATGAGCTTCTTGGGGGTCGTGCAGCGGTGGCTACGAGGATGTCCTCCATCTCGGGGCCTTCTGGCTACTGCTTCCACAACGTGGAAGTGCCCCTTTTCCGGCTCACGGTAGCGCTTCTGATCCCTTTCTTCGATTCCTTTTTCACGGGGCCGCGCTACACCTTTTTCGTCACAAGCTTGCATCTCTCTTACCTTTTTGTCCTCGCTACCATCGCATTGCTAGCGGGACGGTTCAGCGCACAGCCAAGGTTGCATTTTTCCGGATTCAGAGATCCGCAAGATGCGTGATATTCAGCGCCGGGTGGAGTTCAATGAAGATTGTCGGCATTTTGGGGATTTTGCTGCTCTCTTTAGGTCTGGGTTGTTCGAGGCGGTCCTCGCCTGCACCCGTCACTGTGACCTTTTTGGATATTGAGTACGACACCCCCGATCGCCTGCCCGGATTAGCTCAAGACTTGCAGGCCTTCACACAGGAAACAGGAATCCGCGTTAAGCGCCTTCCCCGCCCGGAAGGCTCTCTAAATCAGCTTGTGATGTGGAGAGAGTTACTCCAAAAAAGAGGTGCCACCCCTGATGTGTACGGAATTGACGTAATCTGGTCCGGAATATTTAACAAGTATCTGATGGATTTAAAGCCGTACTTCGCTACAGAGCTTTTCTCACAACATCCAGTGGTGGCCGCGAGCTACACCGTGGGTGACAAGCTGGTCGCAATACCGCGCCACGCCTATGTTGGTGTTTTGATGTATCGCCCTGATCTTCTGCGACGGTACGGGTATCGTGAGCCGCCCAAAACATGGGATGAACTCGAGATGATGGCCACCCGGATTCAGGCGGGTGAACGCGCCAAAGGTCAGAAAGACTTTTGGGGCTATGTTTGGCAAGGGGGCATCAGCGAAGATTTGACCTGCTCCGGTTTGGAATGGCAGGTAAGCGAAGGCGGAGGACGAATCATCGAAGATGACCAGACGATTAGCGTCAACAATCCTCGAACCATCCGGACATGGCAGCGCGCCGCGCGCTGGGTGGGGTCCATTTCACCACCCGGCGTGGTGGCCTACGAAAAGTGGGACGCAGAGAACATCTGGAACTCGGGGAAGGCAGCCTTTCATCGGGCCTGGGTGTCGGATTACAGTCTGGTCACCTTGCATACGCCTCCCGGCAACGTCACCCAGTATGGCGTAACCAGCCTGCCAGGCGGCAGCGCAGGCCGCGCAGACACATTGGGAGGAAACGGCTTGGCGGTTTCCCGAACTTCGGCACATCCCCGGGAAGCGCTAGAGCTGATCCGATTTCTTGTGCGAAGAGACCACCTCATGCGCTCAAGCGCGAATTCCGAGCCGCCCAACGAGCAAGAGCTATATGATCTGCCTGAAATCCTGGAACCGTATCCTCAACTTGCCGCTTCCAGGCGACACCCGGGCCGGCTGGTGGCGCGTCCTTCCATAGTTTCGGGCGAGAAATACGAGGATGTGAGCCGGGCGTACATCCAGGCACTGCATTCCGTGCTGACTCGCGAAGCGCTTCCGTCGGTGGCGGCAGCAGCTTTGGAAAGGGAACTGATTCAAATCACCGGTTTCAGGCCGGGATCGCCGCCCAACTGAGCGTGGCCTGGCAAAACGCCTCGGATCAGTTTTGCCAGCATCTTTCGACGGGTTTCAGCTTCGAGTTCGTGCACTGACGATCGGGCGCGTAATCTGAGGAAAGCTATAGGAGTCACAGGTGCTCGGGAAGCTTGCCGGATGGGCGAAAAAAGTTAGCGAAAGCACTTTTTACCTGCATCGTTTCAATATCGGTCTCCGCTTAACGCTTTGCTTTCTTTTCATTATCTTGGCGCTATTGGTGGGAAACGCGGTTTCGCTTTGGCAATTCCACCTGGCCCGGACCCAAGCTGATCGTCTCCGCGGCGTCGACCAGGAGTTAATTGCCGTATTGCAAGCGCATACGAGTCTCATGTCGTTTTATGAAAGGCTCGATGTGCTCGCGGATTCAGAAAACACCGGCCAATTAGTTAGGGAAGTGGAAGGTCTTCGTAACGCCATCCTTCAGGAGAGTCGGCGCAGTAGAGACGCCCTCAGTCGTTTGCCGCCCGAGGTTCAGATGGATCCGGCGCTGCTGCCAACCCTCTTGTCAATTCAAGACACTCTGCCCGCCGAGCTTGAGGCTATCACGGCCTTGGCTAAATCGAACGAGTGGGAGGCTGTTCGTTTGCGGCTGGCGAATCAAGTGCGGCCGCTAGAGTCCAGGAGTTCGGAGCTCGTCGAAAGCATTGACCATGAGGTCGGCGGAGAGCGGGCGCAAGCCGTCTTGAATATTGAGCAGGCTCAACGCCGAATTCTTTTGATTTTGCCGATAACAGCCGTGTTGACGCTCCTGTTTGCCGGCTTCCTCGGCTCGGCCATCACGCGCAGTATCACTCAGCCACTCAGGCGATTGATGGAAGGCTCCACAGCTTGGGCGCGAGGTGATTTCAGTTATCGGGTGCCCGCCGCGGGCAAGGACGAAATCGCCCGCCTCGGCAGCGTCTTCAACGACATGATCGTAAGGCTCCAGGAGCTTTATCGCGAGCTTCAACGTAGAGAGGCCTACCTCGCGGAGGCGCAGCGCCTTAGTCATACGGGAAGTTGGGCTTTGAACGTTGCCACCAAGCAGATTTTCTGGTCGGTCGAAACTTTTCAAATTTTTGGCTTCGATCCAAATACTACAACGCCGACCACAGAAATCTTCCTGGAGAGGGCGCATCCGGAGGATCGAGCCTCTATCGAACAGGTCAACGCCGAGCTTTACAACGGGAATGACGGCGAATACAACTACCGCATCCTTCTTCCAGACGGTTCAATAAAATACATCACCGGTGTCGGTCACCCCATCCGCAACGACGCCGGCCATGTCATTGAGTTCGTAGGTACAGTGATGGACGTCACCGAGCGCAAGCGGGCCGAGGAAGAGCGCGAGAGACTGCGCCAGGTACAAGCGGATCTTGCGCACTTAAGTCGCGTGACCACCATGGGCGAGTTGACCGCATCCCTGGCGCACGAGATCAGGCAGCCCATTGCCGCAGCAGTGACAAACGCAAAGACGTGCTTGCGATGGCTTGTTCGCGATGACCCCGATCTGCCAGAGGCACGCGAAGCCGCATCAAGAATAGTCAAAGACGTAACGCGCGCGGCTGACATCATCAGCAGCGTCAGCTTGCTGTTCAAGAAGGGCGCTCTGCAACGCGAGTTGGTGGATGTAAATGAACTCGTTCGAGAAATGATCGTCCTGGTGCGCAGCGAGGCCAACCGCTATTCCATCTCCATCCACACCGAGCTTGCTGAGGATCTTCCCAAGGTCATGGCAGACCGTGTGCAACTGCAGCAGGTCTTCATGAACCTCATGCTCAACGGCATCGATGCCATGAAGGGAATGCCTGGTGGCGGTGAGCTTACCATCAAGACGGAAACCTGCGACGCTCAACTGCTGATCTCGGTCAGCGATACCGGCGTGGGATTGCCTCCGGAGCAGGCCGACCAGATCTTCCGCGCATTCTTTACGACCAAAGATAACGGCACCGGTATGGGGCTGCCCATCAGTCGGTCCATCATTGAATCGCATGGCGGACGCCTGTGGGTCGCCGTCAACTCCGCGCGCGGCGCAACCTTTCAGTTCACCTTGCCCACCACCGTCCTGACCCACGCATAAACTCACCAGCCGCCGGACGTCATTGGTGTTGACGTCCTCCGAGCCTCTCGTCAGAATGAACATCCTGGGGTCGTGCAGTCGTGGCTACGAGGATGTCCTCCATCTCGGGGCCTTCTGGGTACATGCTGGAGCCCGTTCGCGAAGACGCGGACTTCACTCTTTACCGCGGCCGGCGGCACGGCAACCAACCATCGCCAGTCCAACTCCCCAAGTGCCTCAATCTGAAGAAAGCAAAAACCACCTCATGCAATTCTTCAGGTTTTAAGTGAGCGGTAAACTTCGCGGCATTTGCGGGCGTTGTGGAAATGTCATCGCGCGTCGATGTGAGGCGAACCATGGCCCGGCCGAATCTCGAATTGCAGATTGCCCGCTCGCCCGTGCTTCGCTACGGTCTCGCAGTGCTTTCCGTTTCCGTGGCCTTCGGAGCGTCGCTTCTCCTGGAGCGCTTCCACTTCCGCAACGTGGCCGATCCCCTGTTCTTGTTGGCCATTGCCATAGCCGTCTGGTATGCAGGGACCGGGCCGGCAATACTCGCCGTTGTTCTCTCCGGCATGACGGACACCTACTTTTTCATCGAGCCGATTTACAGTATTTACATAACGCGCGCCGATGTCCCGCACTTTGTCATCTTCGTACTATTTGCGTCGCTTCTTACCGGGTTCGCCGCCGTCCGGCGGCGGGTTGAGCGAGATCTCGTTCAAGCCCGCGACGACCTCCAGATCGAAGTAGCGGAGCGCACGCAGCAGGCCAGCCTGCTCAATCTGACACATGACACGATCTTCGTCCGTGATATGAGCGATGTCATCACCTACTGGAATCGGGGGGCGCAGGAGTTGTACGGATGGACTGACAAAGAGGCGATCGGAAGGCATTCACAGGAGTTGCTGCAAACGATTTTTCCAACGCCGCTCGAGGACATCCGAGCGGAGCTGCTGCGGACCAACCGTTGGGAGGGCGAGCTTAAGAAGACCAAAGCCGAGGGGACGCAGGTGGTGGTGGCGAGCCGATGGTCCTTGCGGCGCGACGACCAGGAGCGACCCCTCGCCATTCTGGAAACGAACAACGACATCACCGAACGGAAGCGCCGGGAAGAAGAAATCCAAGGCCTCAACCGGGAACTAGCAAAGCGTTCCACGGACCTCGAATCCATCAACAAGGAACTGGAAGCATTTGCTTATTCGATCTCCCATGACCTGCGTGCGCCCTTGCGCCACATGGCTGGTTATACAGAGCTGCTTCAAAAGCACGCTTCGGCGGTTGTGGATGAAAAAAGCAACCGCTACATGGCGATGATACTGGAGTCGGCCAAGCGTATGGGCAACCTGATTGACGATCTCCTGGCTTTTTCGAGAATTGGGCGGGCTGAAACGCAGAAGACGTTGGTTAGCTTGGCGCAGCTGGTAAGAGAAGCTCTTGCGGAAGTTCGGCAAGACACTGAGGGACGCAACATTGCCTGGAGGATCAGCGCGCTCCCCGATTTCTATGGAGACCGTTCGATGCTAAGGCTTGTACTGGTCAATCTTATTTCCAATGCGATCAAATTTACGCGCACGCGCCCGCAGGCCGAGATCGAGATCGGATGCGCCGACGGAAACAGAGATGAGTTGATAGTATTCGTTAGGGACAACGGAGTGGGCTTTGATATGAAGTATGTAAATAAACTGTTTGGCGTGTTTCAACGCCTGCACCCGTCTGATGCATTTGAAGGAACTGGCATTGGACTCGCTACGGTTCAGCGGATTGTACATCGTCACGGAGGCAAGGTATGGGCCGAAGGCCTCGTTGACAGTGGCGCGACTTTCTATTTCTCAGCTCCGAGAGCAGAAGGACACTTATGGAAACCATGAGCAAACTAGGACGCATCTTGATGGTTGAAGACGATCCCAAAGACGTCGAACTCACTCTGACGGCCCTTGAGGAATACAACCTCGCGAACGAGGTCATTGTTACTCGCGATGGCGAACAAGCCCTCGATTACTTGTATTGCCGTGGGGAATACCAGACACGCTCCCGCGACAACCCTGCAGTCATGCTGCTGGATCTGAAATTACCGAAGGTCGATGGGTTGGAGGTGTTGAAGCAAATTAAGTCCGAGGGGGAGCTGAGAATGATCCCCGTAGTTGTGCTCACCTCATCGAAAGAGGAAAAGGACATGGTGGCGAGTTACAAACTTGGCGTGAACGCGTACGTAGTGAAGCCGGTCGACTTTCATGAGTTTGTCAATGCCATCAAGGAGCTGGGCGTCTTCTGGGCAGTGATTAACGAGCCGCCGCCGGGAAGTGTAAGGAAGTGAGCATCGTCGGGAAGAGAGCATGCGGCAACCATTGCGGATTCTATCGATCGAAGACGATCCTAAGGACGCCAAGCTAATTCAGGATCTGCTTGAGGCGGAAGGCCTCGTCTGCGACGTAACGCGGGCCGATACTCAGGCTGCCGTGCTGGCTTCCCTCGAGCAAGGCGGAATTGATCTGATTCTAGCGGATTACACTCTACCCTCGTTCGACGGCATTTCCGCATTGAAGTTGGCCATGAAAGCCTGCCCAACCGTGCCGTTCATCTTTGTTTCCGGAACACTCGGCGAAGAAGTAGCAATTGAAGCCCTGAAAGTTGGCGCTACAGATTACGTTCTGAAGACGCGGTTATCGAGGCTTGTGCCGTCGGTGCTGCGGGCGCTGCGTGAGGCCACACAAAGGACCGAACGCAAGCGGGCCGAGGAGGCGCTCCGCCAGAGCGAGACTTACCTGGCCGAGGCCCAGCGCCTGAGCCGCACCGGCAGTTTCGGCTGGAACGTTTCGAGCGGAGAAATCTACTGGTCGGAGGAAACCCACAAGATCTTTGAGTACGATCGACCGGTTAAGCCCACGTTGGAGTTAGCATTCGCGCGAATTCATCCCGACGATAGAGATCGCGTGCAGCAGACTCTCGATGACGCCACCAACGCAAAGGCACATCTTGATTTTGAGCATCGTTTGTTGATGCCGGACGGTTCGGTCAAGTACCTCCACGTTTTAGCTCGCGCGTTGCAGACTTCCTCGGGCAATCTCGAATATGTGGGTGCCCTGATGGAGGTCACCGAGCGCAAGCGGGCCGAGGAGGAGCGCGAGAGGCTGCGCCAGGCACAGGCCGATCTCGCGTACCTAAGTCGGGTGACCACGATGGGCGAGTTGACCGCTTCTCTGGCGCACGAGATCAGGCAGCCGATTTCCGCAGCACTTACAAACGCTAAGACCTGCCTGCGATGGCTTGGTTGCGATGACCCCGACGTGCCAGAGGCACGCGAAGCCGCATCGAGACTCGTTAAAGACGTAACGCGCGCCGCCGACATCATTAGCAGCATCAGCGTTCTGTTCAAGAAGGGCGCGCTGCAGCGCGAGCCGGTTGATGTCAATGAGCTCGCTCGAGAAATGATCGTCCTGCTGCGCAGCGAGGCGAACCGCTACTCGCTGGCAATCCGAACCGCGCTTGCTGAGGACCTTCCAAAGGTCATGGCAGACCGCGTCCAACTGCAGCAGGTTTTCATGAACCTCATGCTCAACGGCATCGATGCCATGAAGGGAACGACTGGCGAACGTGAACTTACCATCAAGACGGAAGCCTGCGATGCTCAACTGCTGATCTCGGTCAGCGATACCGGCGTGGGATTGCCCCCGGAGCAGGCCGACCAGATCTTCAGGGCATTCTTTACGACCAAGGATAACGGGACCGGTATGGGCCTGCCCATCAGTCGGTCCATCATCGAGTCGCATGGCGGTCGCTTGTGGGTCGCCCGCAACTCCGCA
>Ga0210400_10005614_pt1 | contig 10626 bp, 10 predicted proteins | sample IncBWH26MmetaG_FD_155456 | JGI IMG/M metagenome (GOLD analysis project Ga0210400, IMG submission 155456) | Forest soil microbial communities from Barre Woods Harvard Forest LTER site, Petersham, Massachusetts, United States - Inc-BW-H-26-M | ecosystem: Environmental > Terrestrial > Soil >... | reverse complement strand
CTTCAACACGCCGTCGACGAGCTTGCGCCAGTCGTCATAATTCGCCGGCGCGAAATCGGCCGCCAGCCGCAGTTCGTCCGTTCCAGATGTCATTCGGCAGGGCGTCCCTTTGAGCCGTTTTAGTGTTGGCCGGAAATTGCCACGTGCCGACCGCCAAGCCAAACGGTTGTTTTTTGGGCTAGGGGCCGGTTTTGCGGTTAGCCGAGGTCAGGGAGCCGCTCGATTCCCGCTGTAGATAGCTGTGCCAGCGCGCCCGAGACGCTGCGTCCTGCAATGAGACGGTCGGGCGCGATTTCCGCAAGCGGCACCAGCACGAAGGCGCGCTCGAACAGCCGAGGGTGCGGCAGCGTCAATTCCGGCTTTTGAATTGAGACATCGTCATAGGCGATCAGGTCGAGGTCGAGGGTGCGCGGACCCCAGCGTGTCTCTTTGGCGCGATCGCGGCCGAATCTTTTTTCGATCTTGTGCAGCGTGAACAGCAGCGCGTGGGGATCGAGGCTGGTTTCGATCTCGATGCAGGCATTGATGAAGCGGGCTTGCTGTTCGTCGCCCCAGGGCGGCGTGGCATAGTCCGACGACCGTGCCAGCAGCGCGCCTTGCGTCATGCCGCAGATATTGGCGATCGCTTTTTGAAATGTCGCGCGGACGTCGCCCACATTGCCGCCAAGCGCGATCAGGACGTCAGCCATGCGACGGCGCTTGCCGCGCGCGCATCAGGACGATGCCGACATCGTCGAAGATCGCGGCGATCGGTGCGTGCGGCTTGTGCACCGCGACCTTGACGGTGCTGACGCGGGGAAACGCTGCCAGGATGGCCTCGGCAACAGCGCCGGCCGCGCGTTCCAAAAGCTTGTAATTGGCGTCTTTAAAGGCCGCCGTCGCGGTCGCGACCACATTGGAATAGGACACGGTATCGACGAGGCGGTCGGTGTGTGAGGATTCCGACAAATCAGTCGTGAGTTCGAGATCGATCACAAAACGCTGCCCGACCTCGGTCTCATGTTCCATGACGCCGTGGCGGGCATGGAGGACGAGGCCGGTGATGAAGATCATATCGGTCATCGTTGCTCCCAAATCGCCGCTGCCACGCGCAGCGCTTGCACGGTTTCCGACACATCGTGGGTCCGGATGATCCGCGCGCCGCCTTCCGCCGCCACCAAATGTGCCGCAAGCGAGCCGCCAAGCCGTTGATGGGGCTCTGACGGCACGACCGAACTGATAAAGCGCTTGCGCGAAGCGCCGACCAATAGCGGCAGGCCGAAAACGCTGAATTCATTCAGCCCGGCCAGCGTCGTCATGCTCTGCTCAGGCGTCTTGCCAAAGCCGATGCCGGGGTCGAGCACGATATTCCCGGACGAAATGCCGGCCTTCGCCGCGATCTCAAGCGAGCGCATGAAGAACTCGGCAATATCCTGCATGATATCGATGTCAGCATCGACGCGGTCGCGATTGTGCATGACGACGACAGGCGAGTTTCGCGCCGCCAACAACTGCGCCATGTCGGGATCGCGCTGCAGGCCCCAGATATCGTTGGCGATCGATGCACCTGCATCGAGCGCCCAGGCAACCACAGTCGGCTTCATGCTGTCGATGGATACGGGAATACCGAGGGAGACGACCTCGGCGAGGATCGGCTGCAACCGTCGCAGTTCTTCCTCGGCCGAGACAGGCTGCGCGCCATAGGGGCGGGTGGATTCCGCGCCGATGTCGATGATGTCGGCGCCTTCCGCGATCATGCGCCGAGCTTGCGCCAGCGCGGGCTCGGGCGCGTCAAACTGTCCGCCATCGGAAAATGAATCCGGCGTAATGTTCAGGATGCCCATCACGGCCGGATACGGCTTGGACAAGAGTGTGGGCAATAGCGGATGATCTGCCGAGGCGGCCGCCGGGGCGGGTCTGGACGTGGTCGCGATCATGCGGTCGCTTTGCGCGGTCCGTGCATGGGAGTCAAGATGCGAGAGACACGGCCGGCAACGGCCGGGCCAGCTCTGACCGGTCCGGCAAGGGATTCTGGCCGGTCCGAGCTGATCTTGTTCAGTGTCTAGTAAGTGATCTTGGGCTGCAGCTTGCGGGCCTGCGCGATCAGTTGCTCGACCGATCTTTCCGAAGGCAAAACGCGGACGAGTTTATGCTTGGTGTTCACTTCCTTCATGTTCTGCGCCAGGCGTGCCGGGTTGCGAAGCGTGAGTTCGCGAACCGTGGTGACGCCGGCGGCACGGACCAGCCCGACCTTTGCCTTGCCCATGCCGGGAATCCGCATGTAGTCCGAAACATTGGCCCATTCCAGCAGTTGCTGCGCGCTGATGCCGGTTTTCTCCGCAAGGGCCTTACGGCCTTTTACGGTCCGGGCCGCCTCAAGCAGCCCATCCGTGGTGCGAATGCCCAGCGATTTCAGTTTGGAAGCGGCGAAGGCTGGCAAGCCTTCAATATCGGAAATTGGATATGTCATGATACTCGATATAAAAAAAGGTGCTTCAAGCGAACTGACTGAGGCCCGGCGTCCCTGCGATGATCGCGCCCATTCGATCCGCTCCGATTTTGTCGCGGCCAAACTTGAAAAGTTCACGCGCGACGTTCTGAATCTCGCCCATGCCCAAACCAAGTCCCATCAGCTTGGTGCCGAGCGCCATCAGACCGCCGCCCATCAGTCTCCCGAGGCTGCCGCCGTTGCTCCAAGCCGCGATCGCGGCTTCGGCGCCCGGAATCGTGTCGATCAGTGCTTGAACTTTGTCGGAAGGGCCCTCGTTGCGAAGGAATCCCAGAACGATGCCGACGGTTTTTTCAGCGACGGCATTATCTATGCCGGCTTGTACAGCCGGCCGCTCAATCAATTCGTCCATATTGACCCGCCCTCAACCGGTTGCGCGCCGGCTCCTTGCTTGAAAATCTATCTTGGTCTTCTGCGCAGCGAATTACAAGCGATGACCGCATTTGAACCTTCTATGGCGCAGCGAGTGTTGCCGCAATGCAAGGGCAGTTGCGAAATTCGCCGAAAATTGTCGCGGACCCGTTCCCTTCTGGACGGCGTTGACCGGTTTCAATCTGCTTGCAAGATGCAGTATGATGGCCGCGGCCGGCGGCTGAAACCCGCGATGCGCGCGGAGGTGGTGCGATGGTGACGTCCGATAACACGATGGCCGATACCCATGAGAAAATCTTCATCGGGAAAGGTGAACAGCCCACTTGGCTGACGCTCGCGCTTGCAAATCGCCATGGCCTCGTTACCGGCGCCACCGGAACAGGAAAAACCGTGTCGCTGCAGGTGATGGCCGAGGGGTTTGCGCGTGCCGGCGTTCCGGTATTCGCCGCCGACATCAAGGGAGACCTCTCGGGCATTTCCGAAGTCGGCGAAGCCAAGGATTTTATCGTCAGGCGGGCCAGCGATATGGGGCTGAGCTTTCAGCCCGACCAGTTTTCGACGATTTTTTGGGACGTGTTCGGCGAGCAGGGCCATCCGGTGCGCGCCACGATCTCGGAGATGGGGCCGCTGCTGCTCTCTCGCATGATGGATCTGAACGACGTCCAGGAAGGCGTGCTGAACATCGCGTTCAAGGTGGCCGACGAGCAGGGGTTGCTGCTGCTGGATATGAAGGACCTGCGGGCGATCCTGTCTTTCATCGCGGAACACGCCGCCGAACTGACCACGGAATACGGAAATGTCTCGAAGCAGACCGTGGGGACCATCCAGCGTCAGCTTCTGGTGTTGGAAAATCAGGGCGGCGCCAGTTTTTTCGGCGAACCGGCGCTGGCGCTGAAGGATTTCATGCGCAGCGACAGCGATGGCCGGGGCATGGTCAACATCCTGGCGGCGGACAAGCTGATGCGGAGTCCGCGGCTGTACGCGACCTTCCTGCTGTGGATGCTGTCCGAGCTGTTCGAAGAGCTGCCGGAGGCCGGCGATCTGCCGAAACCCAAGCTCGTGTTCTTCTTCGATGAGGCGCACTTGTTGTTCAACGACACGCCAAAGCCGCTGATGGACAAGATCGAGCAGGTGGTGCGGCTGATACGCTCCAAGGGCGTCGGGGTTTATTTCGTGACGCAGAACCCGATCGACGTTCCGGACAAGGTGCTCGCCCAATTGGGCAACCGCGTGCAGCATGCCTTGAGGGCCTTCACCCCGCGCGACCAGAAGTCGGTCGCGGCGGCGGCAGAGACATTCCGGCCCAATCCGAAGCTTGACACCGCCCAGGTCATTATGGAATTGGGCAAAGGCGAAGCGCTGGTGTCGTTCCTGGAAGGCAACGGCACGCCAGCAATGGTCGAGCGTGTAATGATCCGCCCGCCTTCGGCGCGGATCGGTCCGATCACGCCCGAGGAGCGCAAGGCGATCATGGACAGGAGCCCGGTGAAGGGCAAATACGACACGGCCATTGATTCCGAATCCGCCTATGAGGTGCTGCAGAAGCGCGTGGCCGGAAACGCCGCGCCGGGGTCTGCCGGCGGCGGCGGAATTTTGGGTCAGATCGGCGCAATCGTCGGGACGATTTTTGGCACCAATGTGCCGCGCGGCAAGCTGTCGACCGGTCAGCTTATCGCGCGCAATGTCACGCGCTCGGTCACCAATAAGGTGGTCGGAGGGGTGGCTGCCGATCTCGGCAAATCAGTGGGCGGCTCGATCGGCGGTTCGGTTGGGCGCGCGCTGGTGCGCGGGGCGCTCGGCGGGCTGCTGCGACGCTAGAGCCCTAAAGTTTTTACCCATTTTGCATTTGCCGCAACGTGGTCTCCCTCTTGTTTTTCGGAAAGGTGCGTGTGCTGAGATATCCGTCGTTGCGAGCGCCGCTCGATATACTCTTTCTGGTCTGCTGTATCGTGCTTACCGCAGACGTGCTCGGTCCGGAGATTTGGGGGAGCGGAAAGACCAAGGATTATCCGCTCTGGTTTTGGGCAGGCCAGCAGGTTCTTCATGGCAAGGATCTTTATCCCAGCGATCCCAAAGCCTATTTCGAATTCATCTATCCGCCATTGTCGGCGGTCTTGCTGGCGATACCCAGTTATTTCGGCAAGATACCTCTCTATATCTGCCTGTCGGCCCTCAACGTGGTCGCGTGGTGGATGACGGTTCAATTGTCGAACGCGATGACGGGATCGGGGCGGACACCCGGTCCGTGGCTATTTGCGCTGCCGGGCTTCGCGACAGTTACCTTTGTCTTCGACATGTTCGATCTCGGGCAGCCGAACCTCATTCTGCTGGCCCTGATGCTGTTCGGGTTCTGGCTGCTGCAGCACAAGCGCCCGTGGAGCGCGGGCGGCACGTTTGCGCTCGCCACTGCGATCAAGGTCTTTCCGGTGGCGGTGTTTCCCTATCTCGTGTGGCGAAGGCAGTGGGCATCGGTCGCGAGCATGGCCATCTTCCTGGGAGTTTTTCTGTTTGTGGTGCCGGCACCGGTGCGCGGTTTCCAGCACAACGTTTCCGAACTGAAGACCTGGTTTCACGGAATGGTTGGATCGAGTTCGGAGCAGGGGTTCGGACAGCGTGGCGAGCAGAACTGGTCCTGGGTCAATCAATCCATCATCGCGGTAACGCATCGGCTGACGCGCCCGGTCAACTACAACCAGGACAATCCGGCCAAGCCGCCAGCGTACATGAATCTGGTCGATCTCGACTTCAAGACCGCGAACTGGATCGTGCTGGCCGTATCGTTCGCGATCGGGCTTGGCTACGTCGCGGTGATGCCGGCGCGCTCCAAGACGACACCGCGCTCGAATGCCGAAGAAATTGGTATCCTGTTTTGCCTGATGACGGTGGCGTCGCCGTTGGCCCGGCAGTACTATTTCATGTGGCTGCTGTTCCCGATGACCATCCTGATCCACCGGGCAGCCTATGATCCTCGCGCAGCGGTGCGCGCGGGCACATGGGCTGCGCTGACGATCGCGGGACTGCTGATGTGCCTGTCATTCCCTGTGTTTCCGAACGTTCTGCAGGCCTGGGGGAACAACCTCGCGGCAACCGCCATCATTGCCGCGGGATTGGCCTGGCATATCCTGCATCCGCCTCCGGAGGGAGCAGCTAGCCCCCCGTCGCCGGCGGAGCTAAAACCCGATATGCAGACCAAGCCCCGTTAAGCCAAGGGAAGATCGAAATGTCCCACGCGCCGCAACTATCAACGGTTCTCGACCGCATCGATGCCGATTTCGACAACAGCCTGGAGCGGCTGTTTGCCCTGCTGCGGATCAAATCGATCTCGGCCGATCCGGCCTTCGCCGGCGATTGCAAGGCGGCCGCCGATCATCTCGCCAAGGATATCGCGACACTCGGTTTTTCGACCGAGGTGAGGCCGACGGCCGGTCATCCCGCGATCGTCGCCAGAGCAAACGGCAAAGCCAGCGGTGAGCGGCGGCCGCATGTGCTGTTCTACGGTCATTACGACGTGCAGCCGGTCGATCCGCTCAATCTTTGGCATCGCCCGCCGTTCGAGCCGGCCGTTACCACGCATGCCGACGGACGCAAAATCATCGTCGCGCGGGGGGCCGAGGACGACAAGGGCCAGTTGATGACCTTCGTCGAAGCCTGCCGGGCCTGGAAATCCGTGACGGGTGAGCTGCCGCTCGACGTGACCATGGTGATCGAGGGCGAAGAGGAGATCGGATCGAAGAATTTCGTTCCGTTTCTTGAAAAGAACAAGGACGACCTCAAGGCGGACTTCGCCCTGGTTTGCGACACCGGCATGTGGGATCCGAATACGCCGGCGATCACCACCTCGCTGCGTGGACTGGTCTATGAGGAAGTCCGGATCAAGGCCGCCAACCGCGACCTGCATTCCGGCATCTTCGGCGGTGGCGCGCAAAATCCGATCCGTGTGCTGACCCGCATTCTCGGCGGTATTTTTGACGAGGACGGCCGCATCACGATCCCCGGCTTTTATGACGGGGTGAAGGACCTGCCGCCCGAGATCCTGGCGCAGTGGTCGAAGTTGAACCTGACACCGGAGACATTCCTCAAGCCGATCGGGCTTTCGATCCCCGCCGGCGAAAAAGGCCGGCTGCTGATCGAGCAGCTCTCGTCGCGCCCGACCTGCGACGTCAACGGCATCATCGGGGGATATACCGGCGAGGGCTCGAAGACGGTGATCCCTGCGGAAGCCTCGGCGAAGATCTCGTTCCGGCTGGTGGAAGGGCAAGAGCCAGGCAAGATCCGAAAGGCGTTTCGTGACTACGTCACCGCGCGGCTGCCGGGGGATTGCAAGGCCGAATTCGGCGATCATTCCAGCGCACCGGCCATCGCGCTCGACTGGAACATGAAGCCGCTCGCGGCCGCCAGGCGCGCGCTGACGGACGAGTGGGGTAAGGAGGCGGTGCTGATGGGATCCGGGGCCTCGATCCCGATCGTCGCGGATTTCAAGCGCACGCTTGGCCTCGACACGGTGATGGTGGGTTTTGGGCTCGACGACGACAACATCCATTCGCCGAACGAAAAATACGACCTGAAGAGCTTTCACAAGGGCATTCGCTCATGGGCGCGGATTCTCGCCGCACTCGCCGACGCGCCGCGCTAGCCCGCGTCACCGTGCGTCTTAGCGAAATAAAAACGCCGCCCGGAATTGGGCGGCGTTTGGATTCGAAGTGCAGAGGTCGTTAAACCGAATCCTACACTGAAATCCGAAATTTTCAATTCTTGTAGCTGGGGTCGATGCGGTCGAGCTTGCGCAGCAGCGCCGGCCAGACCAGCGTCGTCGATCGCAGTTCCTGACGATCCGGGTTCGAGAGCAGGGCGGTATTCTTGTCCACCACGGCCGGGTCGACTGGATAGGCCAGAGGCCCCAGCATACGGGTGCGAACCTGCATGGTGCAGGCCCGCTCCAGATGGAACATGCGCTCGAAGGCGGAAGCGACGGAGCGGCCAACCGTCAGCGTGCCGTGATTGCGCAGCAGCATGTGGTTCTTGTTGCCGAGGTCCTTTTGCAGGCGCGGGCGCTCGTCATGATCGAGCGCGATGCCCTCATAGTCGTGATAGGCGAGATCGTAGGTGACGAGCTGCGCGGTCTGGTTCAACGGCAGCAGGCCTTCCGTGCAGCTCGCGACAGCCGTGCCGTCGGGCGTGTGCAGATGCAGCACGCAGCCGGCGTCTTCGCGGACTTCGTGAATTGCCGAGTGGATCGTGAAGCCAGCCGGGTTGATGCTGTAAGGGCTTTTGGTGAGCTGGTTGCCGTGGAGGTCGACCTTTACCAGGCTGGAGGCGGTGATTTCATCGAACATCAAGCCATAGGGGTTGATCAGGAAATGATGCTCCGGTCCAGGCACCCGCGCCGAGATGTGGGTATCGACCAGATCGTCCCAGCCATAATGCGCTATCAGGCGGTAACAGGCCGCAAGATTGACCCGCTGGCTCCATTCGGCCTCCGTCATGTCCGACGGCACTTCCTTCAGGCGAGCATCGGCTGGTGACATGACCGGTTTCTCCCGTTTGACTTTTTGATTTTCGTGTTCAGCCTAGTCCCGCGGCAGGTCCGCGGCAAGCTGCCCGCACGGCAGCTCTTTGGTTACGGCGCTGGAATGGCCAGCAGGCTGGAAATGCTGCGCCCGCGGATATCGTAGACCCGCGCGAACACGACGTCGTCGCGCTTGATTTCCACCATGACGGGCGCGGTCAGGCCCTTGCAGTAGAACTCGCCGAGCGTCATCGCGAAGTCGGCGGCGTGGCTGTCCCAGCCGATCGTAAAGTCGGGGCCGAGCGCGACCTGCGCCGGGCGTTGCGGACCGCACACCGCAACCTTCCATTTGCGCCCCTTGGGCGGCGCTTCCCCTCGTTCGGCGATTTGCTCACGCAGGCCATCGGAGGCCTGCTTGAGGGCAAGGCCCCAGTAATCCAGCATGAACAGGTCGTCGGCGCCGCGAACCGTGCCCGCGATATAATTGAAGTGCGTATATTGGTAAGGGTGCAGGCGGATCATTTCAGCGAGTGGCAACATCAAGCCGAACGAGAAGAGGGCCAAGGCGGCGGGCTGCCAGCTGCGGCGATTTTCCTTGAGCCAGTTCATCCCCCAGGCGAAGGCTATGCCTGCGAGGATCGTCATCGGCGGAATGACAAAAATGAAATGGCGAATGCCATTGTAGAGCGCCGGGCGTTTCACCATCGCAATCAAGAGCGGCAGCATTGCCGCCGATGTCAGCATCAAGAGGATGGTCTTGCGGCGGGCCGATACGTCGCGGCGCGGCAGCGCCGCCAAGCCGCCGACGACGCCGGCGATGGAAAGTCCGAGCAGCACTTCGGGAAGCTGCAGCGCGAACAGGGTCGGCAGGTACGACCATGGCATATCGGGCACCGACACCAGCGCGCCGTCGAACATTTCCTTCCATGGCTTCTCGAAGAAGTGCGAGAAATAGGTCAGCGCCTGGAACGGATGGTCCGGTTCCATGATCGACCACGGCCAGATCAGCCCCATCACGAGGTAGCCAAGGATGAGGCCGGGCATCAGCATGTAGAGGACATGCACGAAGCGCTGAGCCGCTTCGCGAGCGCCATGGATACGAATTTCTTCCACCAACAGCGGAACAAATCCGACCAGGGCGTAGACCAGAGCGAGCCCGCCAAGAATACGCGAACCGATCGACAGGCCGGCGCCGAGGCCGACGATCAGAACGGTCCGCGGCGAAGGCTCTGGATATTCTTCGGCCAGACGGACAAGGCCCAGCATCAGGATCACCATCGCAACGGCGAATGGCGCATCCTTCGGATTCATGAACATATGCCCGTAGAAGGTCGGGCACAGCGCCAGCAGAAGCAACGCCGCGAGCCCGGCAAGCGGGCCGCCGACCCGCCGGCCAAGCCGCCAGGTCACCGCAAGGCCGATCACGCCGACGATCGCGCCAAGCAGGCGGCGGGTTTCAAACAGTTCGAGCGGGATGACCTTGTGCAGCAGCGCAGCCGCCATGTCGAAGCCGCCGCCGTACATGTAGAGATTGGCGAAGGACAACGCGCCAGTGTCCTTGAAACCGGAACCGTACATGCGCAGCAGGAGATCGGCATATTCGGCGTGGGTGTAGTCGTCCCAACCCAGTCCATAATCCCGAAAGGTGAGGCTGGCGACCAACCCGACCGTGGCCAGCACCAGGATCGCGAGGTCGTCGGAAGTCCGTTCCACCGAGCGCTGTGTGGGCGTTTCGATGGCCGAAGTGGTAACGGATGACATGGCTATTGGTGATCCGGCGTCCCTTTGGGCCCAGTTTTGGCGCTTTAGGGCCTCATTCCCCGGCATCCATATAGCGCAGTTCCCTTTCCGAGTAATTGGCAATTGTGGCGTAATTTTCCTGGTGCAACGCAGCAACGCTTACGAGGTCCTGAATGCGAATTAACTTGCGGGCCGCCTTCCTTTGCGGGAACTGCGTCCGCAATTGCCCGTTGGCGGTCCGGAGAATATGACGGTATCATGGCATAGGTGGCTTGCGCGCGTGTCCGGCGCCGCGGGGGATGATTTCAATGGTAATTATGTTGTTGATCGCCGGGATTGGCTTGATGTTGGCTGGCCTTCTGACGGTCGTTTTTGGGATCCAGCTGGAACTCAGCCTCGGCAATACACTGATCTTTACGGGTGCGATCGTGGCTTGCACCGGTGTGTTGATGCTCGGCCTTTGGACGGTGGTCCGGGAGCTGAGCGATATCGCGCGGCGGCTTGGCGGGGCTATTCCGGC
>Ga0210400_10005613_pt1 | contig 10626 bp, 10 predicted proteins | sample IncBWH26MmetaG_FD_155456 | JGI IMG/M metagenome (GOLD analysis project Ga0210400, IMG submission 155456) | Forest soil microbial communities from Barre Woods Harvard Forest LTER site, Petersham, Massachusetts, United States - Inc-BW-H-26-M | ecosystem: Environmental > Terrestrial > Soil >... | reverse complement strand
AAGTGCTACTTCAGGATCGAATCCAAGAAAGCGAGCCAGGTTGACGACAACGAATAGGAGATCGCCCACTTCTTCTTCGCGGCGAGATCGGTCGGCGCCGGCGAGGGCTGCACGCAACTCGGAAGTTTCTTCTCGGAGCTTGGTGAAGATGCCTTCGACAGTTTCCCAGTCGAAACCTACCTGAGCGGCTCGGCGGGTCAGTTGGTAGGCTTCCATAAGCGCGGGGAGGCTACGGGGAATGCCTTCTAGGGCGGAGGGGATGAGTTGCGTCGCGGAAGTAGCGTCTTTGTTCTGGCTGGCTCCGACTAAGGCCCGCTCCCCCTGGCGGTCTCCTGCTGTAGCCCGCACCGCTTTTTCCTGACCTTTTATTTGTGCCCAATTTTTCAGGACTTGTTCGGGGGTATCTGCTTTCACCGTGCCGAAGACATGGGGGTGCCGGCGAACCATTTTTTCGTGGATGCCGGAAATTACGTCAGCGATGTCGAAGCGTCCCGCTTCCCTGGCAATATCGGCGTGGAAAAGAATCTGGAGGAGCAGGTCACCCAGTTCTTCGGTCAATTCATTTGCGTCTTCGTGTTCGAGAGCGTCGAGAACTTCGTACGCTTCCTCGATCAGGTAGGTTTTAAGTGTGTGGTGGGTCTGTTCGCGATCCCAAGGACATCCACCCGGGGCGCGGAGGCGGGACTGGAGGGCGACCAAGTCTTCAAACAGATGGCCGGTTTGTCGGCGGCAGACTTTCGGTGCTGGCGTTTGGCGGGCTTGGACTTCTTCTCCTTCTTGGGACGGCGTGGAGGCACGGGTCGGGTTGGCTCCTGGCGAAAGAAAAACTCTACGGCACGTTTCGGGAATTCACAAGGCGGAAAAGTATTTAAGACGGAGGAGCTGTCCAGAGTTATTCAAGGAATCCAGTGCGCCCTGAAATCCTTCAAATCTGGTGGGTTTGCTATGTGCCGCCCCTACGGAGCTTGATGATCCGTGCGAACATTGTCCCACCGCTGCCGCGGTGGGCTACGGTTTGTCGTCCCTGGCGGGACTGGAACGCAGTGGAACCATACGCAGGATAAGCGGACTACAGCAAGACCGAATGATTCCATCCATTTTGGGCGGTGGAAGGCTGCCTCGCTTTCGACGTAGGACAACCCTCCCGCGTGGGCGGGACTTGTGAGGGCGTGCGAGCCAGTGCTAAAATCTAAGTTCTGTTTGTGTCCTTGAGAATTAGCTGAGGGAGAAACCGTTGTCCGAGCCTAAACGCGATGAGACTTTCAAGGTTGTAGATCGCCGATTGTTTACGCCCGAGGGGGAGTTTCGCAAGGACGTCGCTGAACAGCAGGACCGGGAGCAAGAAACAGCAACCTCGGTTGGCACGGCACAGGCGGCACGCAATGCCACTCCCGCCAAGGATCTAACTGCGGCGGCGAGTAGTGCCGCGAAGCCTGCGGCTCGCGACGCTGTTCCTAGCTCGCAAGCTGCGGCTCCTGCGACGACAGCGAAGAGGTCGCCTGCGTTTGAGAATCTGGTTCGCTCGCTCGGTCAGAATGCGGCGATGCTGCTCGGCGGATATGCTGACCCGCGCACGGGACAGCCGATGCTCGACCTTGAGGGCGCGCGGGAGATGATCGACATGCTAGATGCCCTGCGCGAAAAGACCATGGGAAATCTGGCACCCGAGGAAGATACGCTGGTGCTCGACGTTCTCGGCAATCTGAAGCTTGCTTTCATGGAAATGACCAAGGCCGCGACGGCAGCCGCTATGCAGCAGGAAAAAGCTAAATCCCGACCGTAATATTGGCGGGGGGCCACGCTTCACTTGAAGCCCTTGGCTTGAAGGGCTCAGGGTAAACGTTCAAGACAAGAGTAGAGCCCGCACCCAAATCGAGGGTCTGCACTGCCCGCTTCTCCAGCAAATTCGACACTTGAACTCACCGTGTTAGGCTCCGGCACATCCATGGGAGTGCCGACGTTGACGTGCCATTGCCGCGTGTGCAGTTCCAAGGATCCGCGCGATAACCGCATGCGTCCTTCGGTGTTGCTGATGCACGGCGGGCAAACCGCGGTGATCGACACTACGCCAGACTTCCGGCTGCAGGCGCTGCGCGTGGGGCTCGAACGGCTGGACGCGATCCTTTTTACGCACGCCCACGCGGATCACATTCTGGGATTTGACGACATTCGCCCCTTCAACTTGCGGCAGCGATCGGCGCTGCCCGTCTATGCTTCGCTTGAAACGATTGCGACTCTGAAACACACGTTCTCGTATGTTTTTGACGGCGCTCCCGCTGTCAGCACGATTCCGCAAGTGACACTGCATCCGGTCGACGGCCCGTTTGAGGTAATCGGAACGCGCATCGTGCCGATCCCGGCGCGACATGGCGATATCGGAGTGCTGGGATTCCGGTTTGGCTCGGCCGCTTACCTTACCGATTTCAGCGTGCTTCCGGAAACTTCGAAACCGTTGCTCGCGGGCCTCGATGACCTGGTGCTGGATGCGCTGCGTGACGTGCCCCACCCGATGCACCAGACGGTCGAACAAGCGCTCGAACTTGTGCGCGAACTTCAGCCCCGGCGCGCATGGTTCACGCACATCGCACATGAATTGCCGCATTCGGAAACGAATGAGCGCCTGATCGCCGCGGGATTCCCCAACGTAGCGCTGGCTTACGATGGATTACATTTTGAGGTTCACGTGTGATGGCGCTTACGGTTCTTCATTCACCTGAGGAATGGACGGCGCGGTTTGGCGCAGGGGGACGCACCGTTCTTTCGATCGGCAATTTCGACGGCCTTCACCTGGGACACCAGAAGATTTTGCGAATGGTCCTGGCGCGGGCGCGGGCCATAGCGCAGACCGCGGCAGCCATAACGTTCGATCCTCACCCGATGAAGCTGCTGCGACCGGATAACGCTCCGCGGATGATTGAAACACTTTCGCAGCGTCTTGCGGGGCTCGAACAGATAGGGCTTGATGCTGCGCTCGTGCTGCGGTTCGATCGCGCGCTGTCTCTCTTATCGCCTGAAGATTTTCTGCAGCGGATTTTGATCGAGCGGTTGCATGTCTCGGCGATTCTGGTGGGCGCGAATTTTTGTTTTGGACATCGCGGGGCAGGAGATGTGCGGCTGTTGACGCATTTTGGAAAAGAACATGGGTTCGACGTTGAGACCGTTTCGCCTGTAGAGATTCTGGGAACCTTGGTGTCGAGCACGGCGGTGAGGAATGCGATTTCCGACGGGCGTGTGGGCGAGGTTGTCCCGTTGCTCGGACATCCGTTTTCGCTTACGGGGGAGATTCGGGCCGGTGCGGGGCGGGGACGAACGATTTTGTTTCCTACGCTTAATTTGGTTCCAGAGCAGGAATTGTTACCGAAGCTGGGAGTGTATGCGACAGAGGCGATTCTAGAGGGGAAGGTTTTTCGGTCGGTGACGAATGTTGGGACGCGGCCAACGTTTGATGGGCACGGCGTTACGGTGGAGAGCCATTTGTTTGGATTTGACGAACAGATTTTGGAAGGGGCGATGGAAGTTCGTTTTCATGCGCGCCTTCGCGATGAACGGAAGTTTTCTGGGGCTGAAGAGCTGCGGGGGCAGATTGCACGGGACATTGTGGCGGCACAGGAGTATTTTGCGGTCCGCTAGGCAGGCTCCGCGCTCCGGCGGTTGCGTAGCCAGGCATGTGCCGCCCTTACGGGGCTTGGTGCCTTGCTCGAACATGGTCCCCACCGCTTCCGCGGTGGGCTACGGTGTTTCGTCCCTGACGGGACTGGTTTGGTGCTGTGACCTCTTCCCTTTTTTTTAGGATTGCGGATTTGTCTGAAACTAAGAATTTGAAATATCGAGCGGACGACTTAAGTGAAATTTTGACGGGTCAAGCGCTGCTTGCGTCCTACTCTTCCTCTTCGCAGGTCTTAGCCCTAGGTGAGGCCGCACGCATTCTACTTGCGACAATCTTGGCAGTAACCGCCTATTTCGGTGCGGGTCATCGTGATTTTGATGCCGCAATCCTGCTCGATCTGCCTTTTTAGTTTTTCGTAGAGAAGGGATTCGAATTCGCGGACTTTTCCGCACTTCAGGCAGGCGACGTGTATGTGGTCGCGGGGGCCGTGACTTTCGTAGAAGTGCTGATCGCCGCGGAGGTGGAGCAGGTCGAGTTCGTCGATGAGTCCGTTGCGCTTGAGCAGGTCAAGAGTGCGATAGACCGTGACACGATGGACGCGAGGATCGATTTTCTGCGCACGCTCCAGGATGGCGCCGGCGTCCAGATGGCGCTCGGCGTTGTCCATTACTTCTAACAGGACTTTGCGCTGGCGGGTTAGGCGTACCCCGCGCTTTTCGAGGGCAGCTTGAAGACGTCCAGGGCGGCCGTGCGCGTTGATGCGTTCGCCTGCGGAGACGCGATGTGCGGTTGTGTGGGGCATATTGGTGCTCCGGGCGGCCACGGAGCGCCGAAAGAGGCGTCAATCATCACGCGGCGGGCACGTAGCAAAATCTAAGTTCAGCGGCTAACAGGGTGCGAAAAATGCGGTTCCGGATCTTCAAGAGTTAAAACCCTAAGGAAACGCGCCGTTCGTTCCGTCGGACTAAAAACCCACACCCTTCACTAAAAAGCTGAAGGATGCGGCACCCAGGAGGAATACTAGCGTGCCTTCCCTGTCTGCCGCATCAGACGCGCGACCGGCGCTAGTGATGCGCCAAGCGCAAAACGTCATTGTACATAACGATTGCGAAGACCAGCAACAGGAAGACCATGCTTACGGTAACAAAGCGCTCTTTCACGCGAATGCTCAAATCGCGGCGTATTGTGCCTTCGATGAAGAGAAGCAGGATATGGCCCCCATCGAGCGGAGGAATCGGGAGTAGATTCAGGATGGCCAGGTTTATGCCAATCATGCCCATCAGAGATAGCAATTCCGTCGCTCCCTGACGCGCCGCTTCACCGGATGCCCTGGCGATTCCGAGCGGCCCCTGGAGTTGCTTCAGAGAAATGTTGCCACGAAACAGCTCAACCACCACGAACGCAACCTGCCGCCCCATCATGCTGCTCAACCCGACCGATTCGACGATTGCGCGACCGAAAGGCAAGCGGCGTTCCACCAACTCACCGACCTGGAGTCCTACGCCGATCTGCCACTGCGCGACACCATTCTTGACGCCCACTTGTTGAGGGCGGACTTCGATATGGAGCGTTCGATCTCCGCGACGAATTTCCAGATCCAGAGGACTTCCCTGCGACTTCTCGACGAGCGACGGGAACTCGGCGCCGCTGGCGAGAGGATGTCCGTTGACGCTGAGAACTTCGTCACCAGGCTGCAAACCGCTTCGCTCGGCCGGCATTCCCGGCGTGACCGATCCGATTAGGAGGCGATTCGGCGGATATCCAAAAATGTCGTCTATCGATTGACTCGTCGGAACAGTTACCGGAATTTCCTGACCATTCCGGTCGACGACAAGCGAAAGCGAGTGTCCCGGCAAGGTGGACATTACTTCCAACCGCGCCCGGTCCCATGTGGGATTACTTGCACCATTGATTTTGACGACGCGATCGCCGGCGGCAAGGCCAGCCTTCTGCGCAGTCGAGTCCGGCAGGACGCCCGCCAGCACCATCGGCTTGTCGAGGTAGGCCGGTTCCTTGGCGCCGTGCATGTAAATTCCAGCGAAAATTAAAACAGACAGAATGACATTCATTGCGGGGCCGGCGACGGCGATTAGTGCACGCTGCCACCTTGGCTTCGACAAGAATTCGTCAGGATCACCCTTGCGCTCTTCGAGGGGATTGTCGCCAGCCATTTTGACGTAGCCGCCGAGGGGTAATCCGCTGATGCGATAGTCGGTGTCGCCTTTTTTGCGTCCCCAGAGTCTGGGACCGAAACCGATGGAAAAAATTTCAACGCGGACGCCAAAGGCTTTGGCGACGATGAAATGACCCCATTCGTGTACGAGGACCATGATCCCCAGCACGACGGATACGGAAAGAATTGTTACGATAAGATCCGGCACATTGTTCTCCTGGGACTGCGGCGCGGCGATCGCGCTACAGTCGCGCTATAAGCTGAACTCAAATTGTTGGGGCTCCACGCCGCCGCGGCCGAACCCACACGCTTTAACCCTCACTACATAGATGCCCGCCTGAAGGCGGGAGCTACAGCGGCAGCGTCAGACGGCTGCCACCCGGGCAGCGGCGCGTTCTACTTCTTCGCGGGCCATCCGGCGGGCTTCGGAGTCGGCAGCCAGAACGTCGGCCATCGCTGTCATTCTAATTTTTGGCGTCCGGTTCAGCACGCGCTCGATCACTTCCGCGATCCCCGCGAAGCATAGCCGGCGTTCAAGGAATGCTTCGACGGCGACTTCGTCCGCGGCGTTGAAGGCGCACGGATACGCGCCCTTCTTGCGCAACGCTTCGCGGGCCAGGCGCAAACACGGGAACCTGCGACTAGAAACTTTTTCGAAATCAAGCCGCCGCAGCTTGGCCCAATCGAGAGCCACCTCATTAGATGCCGCCCGCTCAGGGTAGGTTAGCGCATATTGGATGGGCATGCGCATGTCTGTGGGGCCGAGTTGCGCCAAAATGGACCCATCCACAAACTCGACCATCGAATGAATCGTGGATTGGGGATGGACGACGACGTCGATCTGGTCCGGACGCATATCGAACAGCCAGTGTGCTTCGATGACTTCAAAACCTTTGTTGACCAGCGTTGCGGAGTCGATAGTAATTCGGCGTCCCATGCGCCAGTTGGGATGCGCGAGGGCCTGTTCCGGTGTTGCCGCGGCCATTTCCGCGAGCGGCGTTTTTCGGAAAGGGCCGCCGGATGCCGTAAGGACCAAACGCTTGACTTCTTTTTGCTGCCCGGCGCGTAAGCATTGATGAATGGCGTTGTGCTCGCTGTCCACTGGGAGTAGCTCGACGTTCGCCTGGCGTGCAGCCGCCATGACGATTTCGCCCGCGGCGACCAGGACTTCCTTATTCGAGAGCGCGATCTGCTTCCCTGCCTTCACAGCGGCATAGGTGGCTTCCAGGCCAACCACGCCAACGGCTGCGGAAACCACCGTCACAGCGTCGGGATGCGTTGCCACGGCCGTGAGCCCGGCGCTGCCATGCTGAATTTCCGGAAGCTTCGTGATTCCCGCGGCGCGCAAGCGATTTGCGAGATCCGTCGCGAGATCCGCGGTTGCGACTGACACCAGTTCCGGGTGGTGGCGCGAAATCTGCTGAGAGAGTTCTTCGATGTTGCTTCCGGCGGCGAGTGCGGAAACGGCAAAGCGATCGGGCATGGCATCCACGACGGCAAGGGTTTGGCGGCCGATGGAACCTGTCGAACCGAGGATGGAGATTTTTTTCAACGCGGGTGCCTCGCTAAACTTGAACACGGATTATTGCCATTTGTTAAAAATGACCCCGCCCCCGAAGAAGCGGGCTACAGTGGTCCGAACTCGCATAGGCAAAGGATCGGACTTAAACTCTTCTCATTACGAACCACTCGAAATAGTACCAGACTGCAGGGGCGGCAAGAATTAGCGCATCGATGCGGTCGAGCATTCCGCCATGGCCGGGAAGGAGCGTGCCCGAATCCTTGGCGCCGGCACTGCGCTTGAATGCCGATTCGAATACATCTCCCATTTGGCCTGCAATGCTGCCGAGAGCGGCCATCGCGAGCATGTGGGCAGGTTCGATCTTCATCCAATAACCGAATACGGCAGCGACGAGCAATGCTCCGAAAAGATTTGCGGCTGCTCCTTCCCACGTTTTGTTCGGGCTCAGATGGGGCGTCATTTTTATGCGTCCAATGGCGCTGCCAACGAAGTAGGCGGCGGTGTCACCGACCCAAACCACGACGAGGGTGAAAAGGAGGAGTTGCCGTCCAACGACGTCCACACCGTGAAGACGCACGACTGCACTGAACGGAATTGCAATGACGACGAGACCGGCCGCGCTGACCGAAACAGAGGAATATACTTCGGCCAAAGCGCGCTGGCTTCCGAGAGCGATGATTGCGGCGCCAAATAGGAAGAGAACCAAGACCATTTCCAGGGACACTCGAGGGGCACCCGCGCGATAGAGGAGGTCACCGAGCCTGGCGATGCTGGCGGCCTGAGCCGCGTACCATTGCTGCGCAAAAATTCCGAGCGCGGCGAGGAAGGTCCAAAAGCGGTAAGCACGAAAACCGATACGCTCGCCCAAGGCGAAGAATTCACCGAGCGCAAAGACCGCTACGACGGCTGCCAATCCCGCCACGAACCAGGTCGAGGCCCACCAAATCGACGCGATTACCGTCGGCATGAGTATTGCCGCGGTCAGTACGCGAAGTTGTATACCAGAATTCATGCAAATCCTCCGTCGACTGGCTAGTGTATCGTGAATAGGGTCCTCGACAGCAGACTGCACGAAAAGATCATGTGCAATCTTGCTTGGGGCGCTCTGGCAGCTAGGCCCGTCTTCTTTCTGCGAATTTTGCAGCGAACGGCCTAGCTCTCCAACATCCACAGGCAGCCAGCGTCCTTGGAAGTGATAAAGATCTAATTTGTTCTGGAGTAATGTCAGCGTGCCGGTTCAAGAAAATTCTTATGACAGAAACGGCGCTCCACTATCTTCTGGCGGGCCCAGGTAGAGCCTGCGCCCTTAGGCTGTGACGCGTTGCCGCGTTTCTGCCAGGCCGCCGTAACGACGTTCGCGCTTCTGGAAATCGAGCAAGGCCTCAAAAAGCTGGGCGCGCGTGAAATCAGGCCAGAGCGTTTCGGTCACATAAATTTCGGCATAAGCAATCTGCCACAGCAGAAAATTACTCACGCGCATTTCGCCGCTCGTGCGGATGAGCAAGTCCGGATCGGGCAATCCCGCCGTGTAGAGGTGCTGGGAAATCATTTCTTCATCGACGCGGGCATTGGCCAGCCCATTGCTTTTCACGCGATCGAGGATACGATTGAAAGCGTCCACCAACTCGGCGCGGCCGCCGTAATTGAGCGCCACGGCGAGTCGCATGCCGGAGTTCCCCGCGGTTTGCTGCATGGCGCGCTCAACATCCGTGCGCACCGCTTCCGGCAATTGGTCCGGACGGCCGATAACCAGGAGACGAATATTATTTCGATGAATGATGGGCAGTTCTTTACGCAGGTACTCGCGCAGCAAGCGCATCAGGAAATCGATTTCGGCTTTCGGGCGGCGCCAATTTTCCATCGAGAACGCATACAAAGTAAGCGCGGGAATACTGAGCCTCGCACAAGTCTCGATAATAGCTCGCGCCGATTGAACGCCGGCGCGGTGGCCCGCGATGCGGGGCAGGTGACGCCGTTGCGCCCAGCGTCCATTACCGTCCATGATCACCGCGATATGCTGGGGAAGCCTATTCGCGTCAAGCTCGGCGAGCAGACGTTCTTCCTCGGTTCCGGATGGTTTGAGCGAGTCAGGTACTATCACGCGATTAATCCTGCGAATTCGATTTTTTAAGCAGGGGCTCCAAGCAGAGCCCTCACCCTATTGGCGGGCTCCCAGTACAGCCCGCACGCCATTTTGGCCGACTCCCAGCGCAGCCCGCACTCGGAAGCGGGTTGAGGACGGCATGCAGACATCGCAATGCTCAAAAGCTAACATAGAGGGTCACACCGCGCAACACGGTGGAGGTGACTTTCATTGCAAGTGGTCATGAGTTTGGAGTGCTTCTAACTGCTGTGAATTACCGGGTCGGAATCGCTGAAAATTGGCCAGACATGTGTCGCCCCTACGGGACTTGATACTATGCGCGAATGCCGTCCCACCGCTTACGCGGTGGGCTACGGTGTTTCGTCCCTGACGGGACTTGGACTCGGCGCGCGGTATTCTGTGGTCTTTTGTGGGGCTGGCACCGTACGTTGCGCGACAAATTCGTGCATTGTGCATTAACGACGCAGTGCTTTTACGCCTTTGCTCGCTGACGTCGGCCAGGAAAGGCGCAGGTGACGGGCAAAGATTGGACGACCCTGGCCCGCTCCGATGGAGCGGGCCAGGGTCTCGGTTTAGAATCGGTTTAGAATTTGGGAAGAAGAGTCAGATATTCCGGAGAGCTCTAAGCGGATCCCATGCCGCTTTCCGGCGGCTCAAAACGGGCCGTGCTCTTCTTGCGGGCTCATGCCCTCACCGGAGGTCCTTCCCTTGAAGGGCCTCCGGGTGAGCCTTCAGCGTAAAAATTCGAGCCCACGCCGTGTCAGTCGAGGCCGCCCGAAATGATGCGGCCTGTGGTTGGATCCAGGATTAGCTTCGAGTTCCGACCTTGATCACCAGAGGCAAAATCGAACATACCGTCAATCGTCCCGGCAATCGCATCGGTCGAGCCGTTGCCAATTCGTCCGAGATCCCAGTTGTCTTCGATGAATCGGAGGATAGAGGACTGATCGGTCACGCGATGGTCGACGTAGTTCTTCTTCGCAAAAGGTGAAATGACGAGGAATGGCTGCCGCGGGCCATAACCGCACCGGCCGTTTTGGATTCCACTGGCTCCGGGGATGAGTTTCGGTGTTCCGCAGTTGCCCGGCCCAAGCAGTTGATCGTCCGAGACATTGGACTGATTTACGATGGGACCCATCTGGTGATCGTACCAGCCGTCGGAGTCGTCATAGGCAATGATGATGGCCATTTCGCCCCACTCCTTGCTCTCCTGGAGGGCG
>Ga0210400_10005612_pt1 | contig 10627 bp, 10 predicted proteins | sample IncBWH26MmetaG_FD_155456 | JGI IMG/M metagenome (GOLD analysis project Ga0210400, IMG submission 155456) | Forest soil microbial communities from Barre Woods Harvard Forest LTER site, Petersham, Massachusetts, United States - Inc-BW-H-26-M | ecosystem: Environmental > Terrestrial > Soil >... | reverse complement strand
ATGAGGGGAACGACCGCCGCTGACTGCCCATCTGGATATGACGTTTGTACCCCGCCAATGCCTTTGCCAACAATTCCCCTTCGTAGGGATTGTGACCGCAAGGCTTTTCCACATATACATGTTTGCCGTTTGCCGCACCAAGGATCGCGGCCGGCGCATGCCAGTGGTCGGGCGCCGCGACGATCAGGGCATCAAAATCTTTTTGTTGAACCAGCTTCCGGATATCATGAACGACAGTGGGTTGACGCGGCGCCTCCTTTAAAGCCGCAAGACCATTTTGAATGGCCTTTTCTTCCACATCGCAGATATAGGCTACTTCGACATTGGGCAACTGCGAAAAAGATTTGGCAAGATAGGCCCCCCGGCTGTTGACCCCCATCACGGCAACAACTACTTTGTTGCTGGGTGCCATTTTGCCACGAATGGGGAAATTGAGAAGGGTCACACCGGCAGTGGCCAGGCTGGTATTGCGAATGAATTCTCGGCGGCGCATGAGCAATCTATTTGATTGGTCTAAAGGTAGCTGCAAAAAATTTTAGTGACAAAATATGCCGGCGCCAGTTTGACGGAAAAGAAAAAATCCTTTCTGGTTACAGAAAGGATTTTGAAGACAAAGATGTATTGATGGTAAGATTAATAATCCCTGTTGTAGCCGCCACCACCGCCGCCGCGGTCATAGCCACCTTTTTTATAGCCACCGCCGCCACCGCCGCCGCCGAAGCTCCTCTTTTTGTAACCGCCACCGCCGCCGCTGCCGCCTTGTTGCTTGGGCTGCGATTCGTTGACGATGATCTTACGGCCCATAACTTCGCTGTCGTACAGGTTAGTAATGGCTTGCTGCGCCTCGCCATCGTCTTCCATTTCGACAAAACCGAAGCCCTTGCTGCGACCGGAGACTTTGTCCTTGACGATTTTAGCGGAAGCAACTGTGCCGTGTTGTTCAAAAAGATTCCTGAGATCCTCATCGGTCATCTGCCAGGAGAGGTTGCCTACATAAATGTTCATTGTACAAAAAATTAAAAAATGAAAAAAACTACTCTACATACTGTTAGACTATAATGACTGAGGAATCTCGCTGAATAGAAAGTTACGACAGCCTAATGACAACACTAAATAATAGAGCTATTGTAAAGATAACAATTTTTATTACTAGTTAAAATTTTGCTACAAATCGCCGAAATATAGCGTTAGTCAGCCTTTTAGCGGCATTCGTGGCCGGGAAAAAGCCCTTTTGTACCATAAGATTTGAGATTCTTTAAGAGATTAGCGGATAAGCAATTATCTCAATAAAAAAGCCCGCGATTTATTCGCGGGCTTTCAATAAATCAGCCGTTTTATTAGCAAGATTTTAGCAGGAATTTATTCTGCCGAAACTTCGAATTCAACCTCGGTTTCGTTGCTGTTGCCGAAATCGACCTTGGCCTTATAAGTACCCAATTCCTTGACCTCATCGAGGATATGGATCCTGCGGCGATCGATCTCATAGCCCTTCTGGGCGCGGATAGCGCGGGCGAGCTGCACGGAAGTGACGCTGCCGAAGATCTTTCCACTGGTGCCGGTCTTGGCGCCGATCTTGAGCGGAGAAGCCTTGAGCACCTCGATCACCTTGTTCACCTCCGCCATCATCTTGGCTTCCTTCTTCTGCTGCTGTTTCATCCTTTCTTCCAGCTGCTTCAGGTTGGAAGGATTGGCTTCTATAGCCAATTTGCGGGGGATCAGAAAGTTACGTGCGTAACCGTTCTTCACACTCACCTTTTCGTGCGCAGAACCCAGGTTGTCTACGTCTTGGATCAAAATGATTTCCATTATTCTATTTTTTGTTCACCGATTTCCCAATCCATCCCTTATGCGGCCATCCTGGCTGCCAGGGGGCGGACTGTTTCCGCAATAGCGCGGATTAGGGTGAGGTTACTTTAAAAGATCTGTTACGTATGGCAACAATGCCATCTGACGGGCCTTCTTCACCGCGTCCGACACTTTCCGCTGGTATTTCAGGGAGTTACCGGTGATACGGCGGGGTAACAGCTTACCCTGCTCGTTCAGGAATTTCTTGAGGAACTCGGCATCCTTATAGTCGATGTACTTAATACCGTATTTCTTGAAACGGCAGAATTTCTTGGCGCGTTTCTCGGGCTTTATCGCTGTCAGATACTTGATCTCGTTTGCTTTTGCCATGGATTATGCCCCCACTTTTTCGGTTCCGGTAGGTACACCACTTCTCTTTTTGGCATTGTACTCGACGGCGTATTTATCGAGTTTGGTAGCCATGAAGCGTAACACAGATTCGTCGCGGCGAATCTGAATGTTCAGCTTCTCGTTGAAGTCGGATGGCGCATTGTATTCCAGAACCCAGTACAAGCCTGTGGTTTTCTTCTGGATGGAATACGCCAGTGATTTCAGTCCCCAGGGATTGTCGTGCAATACTTCTCCGCCATTGTCTTTTACGAAAGAAGCATATTTTTTCTGAGCGGCTTTGTAATCCTCCTCAGACAGCACAGGGGTAAAAATCACCATCAATTCATAATTGTTCATGATCCCTGTTTGATTTGTTTTACGATTAAAAAATATGAAACGGGCTGCAAAGCTACGGTTTTAGGTGGGAAATAGCAAACTTAACTCATCTTGACAGTGTGTCAGCCCGGCAACCGTGGCATTTTCTTTGATTTTGGCCCTATACCCAAACCGGAAGAAATCCGGTTCGCCATAAAACATACCATAAAACACTATTTGTCATGCAAAAAGGAAATATCCGCGTTCAGACTGAAAATATCTTCCCCATTATCAAGAAGTTCCTTTACAGCGATCACGATATCTTCATCCGGGAATTGATCAGTAATGCGGTGGACGCCACCCAAAAGCTGAAAACCCTTTCGTCCCTGGGGGAGGCAAAAGGCGATCTGGGGGAGCTATACATTGAAGTTCAATTAGATACAGAGGGGAAGACGATCACCATCTCCGACAAGGGTATTGGCATGACGGGTGAGGAAGTGGATAAGTACCTCAACCAGGTGGCATTTAGCGGCGCCGAAGAATTCCTGAAAAAATACAAGGGGCAAAACGAGGCCAATATAATTGGTCATTTCGGACTGGGCTTTTATTCGGCCTTTATGGTCAGCGAAAGAGTCGATGTCATCACGAAAAGCTACCGGGAAGGCGCGCAGGCCGTAAAATGGGAATGTGACGGCAGCCCGGAATATACCCTGGAAGATATCGAAAAGGCCGACCGGGGCACGGATATCGTTCTGCACATCAACGAGGAAAGCAAGGAATTCCTGGATGCCGACCGCATTCGGGGTATCCTGAAGAAATTCTGTCGTTTTCTCCCCGTCCCCATCCGGTTTGAGGGGCAGCAGATCAACAATCCCGCTCCGGCCTGGACGAAGAAGCCCAGTGAACTGACTTCCCAGGATTATCAGGACTTCTACAAGGAACTGTATCCTTATGGCGAGGCTCCGCTGTTCTGGATCCATCTCAATGTAGACTATCCCTTCAACCTGACGGGCATCCTCTATTTCCCGAAAATAAAACAGAGTTACGAGATCCAAAAGGACAAGATCCAGCTATACAGCAACCAGGTTTTTGTCACGGATGAAGTGAGCGATATCGTCCCTGAATTTCTCATGCTGCTGCATGGCGTCATCGACAGCCCGGACATTCCCCTCAACGTAAGCCGCAGCTATCTGCAGGGCGATCCGAATGTAAAGAAGATCAATAACCATATCACCCGGAAGGTGGCCGATAAGTTGGACGAGATCTTTACAAAGGAAAGGAAGGAATTCGAAGAGAAATGGGAAAGCCTCGGGTTATTTGTCAAGTATGGCATGATGACGGATGACAAGTTCCTCGAAAAAGCGGCGAAGTTCCACATCATGGAAGACGCCAAAGGTGGAAAATTCTATACACTGGAAGAATACCGGTCTGCCACTGAAGCCCTGCAAAAGAACAAGGAAGACCAATTGGTCATTCTTTATACTACGAATCCCGTGCAGCAGGATAGTTATATCCAGCAGGCTCAGGCAAAGGGATATATCGTTGTAAAACTGGAGACCATCGTAGACGCCGCGTTTATAAACCAGATGGAAACCAAATGGGAGAAAGTGCATTTCGCGCGGGTGGACGCCGACATCGCCGACAACCTGATCGATAAGGCGGAAGCGACCGGCAGTGTGTTAAACGGTGAAGAGGAATCCACGCTGAAGGAGTTGTTCGGGCGCCAGGTGCCCGAACTGCATGTGACAGTGGAAATAAAAGGAATGAGCCCCGAGGCCCCGCCGGTTATCGCGACCCGGCCGGAATTCATGCGCCGGATGAAAGATATGGCGGCTATGAACGGCGCGATGGGCGGGTTCTATGCGAATATGCCCGATGAAGTAACGCTCACGGTGAACGGTAATCATCCGATCTATCGGACCATCCTCAAAGAAGGAGACAAGGGGAAACAGGAAAAGCTGGTCCACAATCTTTCCGATCTTGCCCTGCTCTCCCAGGGGTTGCTCAAAGGCAATAATCTCACCAGCTTTATTCAGCGGAGCGTAGAGTTGATGGGGGGTGAGGGAAAGCCCAAGATCATCCTGGAAGCTTAGGCCGAAGGCGCAAAGTCGATCACTTTCAATTGCAGGGATCTTATATTGTTCCATTCGTTCTCTTCCAACGTGAACAGCACATCAAGGGGCGTTCCCGGCCGGAGGAGGGCGAATTTTGACGCCAGCCCGAACCCGATCCCGTCGGCCTGGTGACTGCCTTGCTGCAGGCAGAACCGGATATGCTGTTCCTTTACGATCCGCGATCCCCTGTCCATCAGCCGCCGGGCCATAAATACCGGTTGCACGTTACCGGGGCCAAAGGGCTGCATCTGCTCGACGATGTTATAGAATCCGGTCCGGATGGCTTCCAGCGGAAGCTCGGCATCGATGATCAGTTCCGGTCTTAACGAATCCGGCTGTATCGTCGATGCGACGATCTCCTCGAATTTTTGGGTGAAGGCTTCTACCTTGTCGGGATGGAGGGTAACGCCGGCAGCTGCAAAATGCCCGCCATACCCCAGGAGATGCTCCCTGCACGCATGGATCGCTTCATATACATTAAATCCATTTACACTTCTGGCGCTGCCGGCGATCAGTTCTCCGCTTCGGGTGAGCACCACGGTGGGACGGTAATAGCGCTCGATCAGCCGGGAAGCCACGATCCCTACAACACCCTTATGCCAATGCGGTTGGTAGAGTACGGTAGACTTGCGGCCGGCATAGGCGGCATCTTTTTCCAGGATAGCCAATGCTTCTTCGGTCATATTGCTATCTGTTTCCTTTCGATCGCTGTTATCAGCGTGTAACTGGCTGGCATAAGCGAGCGCATCCTCCGGGCTCGCGGCGATGAACAGGAGCACCACCTTCCGGGCATCATCCATCCTGCCAGCGGCGTTCACCCTTGGGGCGATCATGAAAACCAGGTTCACCATCTTGAGCTCCTTTTGAATCCCGCTAAGCTGGATGAGCGCCTTGATCCCGTTATTGGGATTCCCGTTGACCTTTTTTAATCCGAAGTAGGAGAGGACCCTGTTCTCCCCGTCCACCGGGACGATGTCGGCGGCAATGGCCGTGGCCACCAGGTCAAGATATTGCAGGGCTTCCTCTTCCCCGAATCCCAGGCGTCCGGCCAGGGCCGTGATCAGTTTGAAGCCTACACCGCAGCCGCATAGTTCTTTGTATGGATAACGGCAGTCCTTCTGTTTGGGATTGAGGATGGCAACGGCAGGCGGCAGTTCCGCGTCCGGCAGGTGGTGGTCGCAGACGATAAAATCGATGCCCAGGGTGGCGGCGTACGCGATAAGATCGGCCGATTTAATGCCGCAGTCCAGAGAAATGACAAGCGTGAATCCGTGAGTATGGGCAAAGTCGATGCCCTGCCTGGAGATGCCGTATCCTTCCCGGTATCGGTGCGGAATGTAAAAATCTATCTTTTCCGCGGGACAGCATTTGCGAAGAAATTGAAAAACACAGGCTACCGCCGTCGTCCCATCCACGTCATAATCTCCGTAGACGAGGATCTTTTCCTGACGCTCGCAGGCCTGGATCACCCGGCCGACGGCCTTGTCCATGTCCTTCATCAGCCAGGGGTCGTGCAGGTCGGCCAGTTGGGGGCGGAAATAGCTGCGTGCCTGATCGAAGGTCCGGATACCCCGATGCACCAGTATGCGGCAAAGGATCTCGCTGATCCCCAGAGCCGCCTGTAGGGAGCGGACCTCTTCGGCATCCGCCTGCAATATGTTCCAGCGTTTTTCCATGGTGTGCGTCCGATCCGGCGCGGGGGTTTTAATATTTCCGGTCCGTGGTATAGCGAACCAGCTCTTCGAGTCCCTTACGGGCATCGCTATCTTGAAATTCGTGGAGAATGGCAAGCGCCTCGTCGCGGTAGGCATTCATCCGGCCGATGGCGTATTCGATGCCGCCTGCTTCCGCTACCTTTTTAATGACGTATTGCACCTTCTCCGCATCCTTGTTCCGGTTCTTTATAATATAGATCAATTCCCGGCGGGTCGTCTTGTCCAGGTTATTGAGGGCATAGATGAGCGGCAGGGTCAATTTCTTTTCCTTGATGTCGTTGCCGGTAGGCTTCCCGACATCTTCCGTCCCATAGTCGAACAAGTCATCCTTTATCTGGAAGGCAATACCCACTTTCTCACCGAATTGCCGCATTTTTTCGGTCAGCACCTCGTCATGGGAAACAGCAAAGGCGCCGGCGGCGCAGGAGGAGGCCAGCAAGGAGGCCGTCTTGTTGCGGATGATCTCGAAATATACGGATTCACTTAGGTTGAGCGATCTCGATTTTTCCATCTGCAGCAACTCTCCCTCGCTCATTTTGCGGACGGCGTCTGATAGCAACTGTAAGACCCGGAAGTCGCCGTGGTCCAGGCTAAGCATCAATCCTTTCGACAGCAGGTAGTCTCCAACCAGAACGGATATCTTCGTTTTCCAAAGGGCGTATGTCGAAAAGAAACCTCTCCTCTCCAGGGACTCATCCACGACATCGTCATGCACGAGGGTTGCAGTATGCAGGAGTTCCACCAGCGATGCCGCCCGGTAGGCGGACTCGTTAACGGGGCCGCATAGCTTAGCGGAAAGCAGCACGAACATGGGCCGCATCTGCTTCCCCTTCCGGTTGACGATGAACTGCATGATCCTGTCCAGCAAAGGGATCTGGCTCTTCACCGCTTCCTTGAACGTCCGCTCGAAAACTACCAGTTCTTCACGTAATATGGCCTGTGCTGTCTTCATGAAGTGGCAATATTACTACTTTGAAAATATTTTCAGTTGAATGCATCGCTTTTTAAATTTAGGGTGTCTAACGGTGGTTTCAATACAACTTTAATTTTATATGTATTGTTAAAAAAATTTGGTTATTGCCTGTCAATATCTATTTTTGCACCATATTCTTCTCAGGTTTAATTCATTCATTCACATAAACTTCAGTTATGGCAAGTAAGAAATGGACTCTTTTATTTGGGTTACTCTGCCTGTTTATGTCATATTCGCAAGCCCAGACGGTGGGCAGCAGCTATGATATTCGGGATTCTTCACTTATTCCTACAAAACGCCTTGCTCAGCACAATGAATTTTTGAATAATGCTTATCCTTTTCCGGCTAAGCCCAGGAATGAATGGGAGATTGGAGTCAAAGGAGGGTATACCACGGGTTTTACTTCCGTCACAAACTGGGGTCCTACGGGTGGATTTGGTTTCCACGTCCGGAAAGCCATAGGGTATATGTTTTCCCTGCGAGCTGAATATGACTGGATCCGCCTGAGAGGTTTGAATTACCAGTACAGCCAGTCCTATGGACGTAACAGCCAACTGACAAAGGTATACCCGCAATCTCCCAATGGAGTCTATGACTCTATCTTCTATAACTTTCGTTCTACGGTACATGAATTAAGCCTACAGGGTGTTTTCTCTCTCAACAATATCAACTTCCACAAAGCTAAAACCGCCTGGAATGCCTATCTGTTCGGCGGTGCAGGCCTTATGACTTACGGCACGCTCTACAAGCAGGATGGCAACTACCTCGCCGGATACCGCCAGGTGATCGGCGAATTCCCCGAAGACCGCGCGCATAAGGGCGATATCCGGAAGGCGCTGAAGAATGTAATGACCGGTAATTGGGACCAGATAGCCGAAAGACCCGGCACGAGCGGAATGCTCGGCGGTGTGCCTATCACCGTCGTCGGCGTCGTTGGGGTGGGTTTCGAATTCAAGCTGAACGACCGGTGGAACCTCGCACTGGAGGACAAGTTCACATTCACCACGAGTGGGCTGATCGACGGCCAGCAGTGGCAGAACAACTATACCTTTGGCGCAACCAACAGCATCGCAACAACAAATGCCAAGGATCGTTACAACTTTGCTTCCCTTGGCCTCAACTACAATATTTTTGCGAAACATGCGGTTGAACCCCTCTGGTGGATCAACCCCCTCGACTACGCTTACAACGAGATCAACCAGCCCCGTCACATGAAGCTGCCGAAGCCGGTTCTGGATGATACGGACGGTGACGGGGTTACCGACCAGTTCGACCTGGAGCCGAATACTCCCAAGGGCGCCCCGGTTGACACCCATGGTGTAAGCCGCGATACGGACGGTGACGGCGTTCCCGACTTCAAGGATAAGGAACTCATTACCCCAACCCAATGTCAGCCCGTAGATGCCGACGGGGTTGGAAAATGCCCTGATCCTCAGTGCTGTAAGGATCTGAAAGCTTATATCGATTCCAACGGTGGTGGCGGTCACCCGAGATGCAGCATCGGCGACCTGCCCAGCGTAACCTTCAAGGGCCGTTCGGTAACCCTGACCAAGGACCACAAAGCCCTGCTGGCTACCGTTGCCGATAAGATGAAGAATAATCCCAACTGTAAGGTTGCCGTCATCGGTTATGGCGAATCCAGCAAGGCCGCACAACAGCTGAGCTGGGATCGGGTAAATGCCGTTATCAACTACCTCGTTGAAAAAGAAGGCGTTAACTCCGATCGGTTTATCTTCCGCTACGGTCAAAGCGGTGGCGAAGAGAACACCATCGATCTGAAGGACGGTACCGGCGAAGAAGGTCCGAACACGGTTCCTGCTCCGCACCCCAACCTCCGCAAGCGCTAAAATTTGCCCTTCGGGCGAACCGCTTCAGGCGGTTCCGGATAAGATTCTATATAAATAGTTAAGAGCGAGTCCAAAAGGCTCGCTTTTTTCATTTCTACCCTATATTTGTCCAAATACCTTAACTTTGCAGGCCTTTATGCGACTATTTACTGTCTTATTTTTGGGGATCTTTCTGTTCACTTCCTGCTCTCACTTTTCTAAAGTGATGAAAAGCAACGACTACGACTATAAATTGCGGGTGGCGGACAAGTACTATGCGGACAAGGATTATAGTCATGCCCAGCAGTTGTTCGAAGAACTTTTTCGCATTTTCAAGGGCAGCGAGCATTTCGAGGACATTTATTACAAATTCGCGTATTGCGCCTATTATCTGCGGGATTACGCGAATGCCGAAAACCTGTTCAAGGGGTTTGTAGAGAACTTCCCCAACAGTAATAAGGCCGAGGAGATGGACTATATGCGGGCGTACACCTTCTATAAACAGTCGCCAAAGGTGGACCTGGATCAGACCAATACGACAAAGACGATTGGCTTTATGCAGGCCTTTATCAATACGCACCCGGGTTCGGACAAAATAAAGGAAGCAAGCACTATCATTGACAGGTGCCGGGCGAAGCTGGAACAGAAGGAGTATAAGAGCGCGCAGTTGTACTACGACCTGGCCTATTACAAAGCCGCCGGCACGGCGCTTAACAGCCTGATGAACAGCTATCCGGACTCCGAGAAGAGTGATGAATATAAATATTTGATAATCAAGGCAGATTATCAATTCGCGCTGCAAAGCGTGGACGAAAGAAAACCGGAGCGGTTCGGTATAGTTGTTACACAATGTAATGAGTTCATCGATCGTTTTCCAGAAAGCAAACTGAGCAAGAGTGTGCAGGAGTACCTGACCATCTCCCAGAATAACATTAAATCTCTACAAAATGAGCAGGTTAAGAAGGCAAGTTAACGCAAACACTACCAACGTAGTGGAAACCAAGAACCTTACCGATATCAAGGCGAAGACCGGCAATCTGTACGAGTCTATCGCCATTATCGCGAAGAGGGCTAACCAGATCAACATCTCCCTGAAAGAGGAGCTGCACAACAAACTGGAGGAATTTGCCAGCCATACCGATAGCCTGGAGGAAATTCATGAGAACAAGGAGCAGATAGAGATCTCCAAGGCCTATGAGCGGATGCCCAACCCCGCCCTGCTGGCAACACAGGAATTCATGGATGATAAGATCTACTATCGCCGGAACGACGATGATCTTTTTAAATAATTGCCAATCGCAACGCAGGAGGGCGCCTATGGCGCCCTCTTGTTATTAAGTTATGTTACAGGGAAAAAAGATCTTACTCGGGGTAACAGGCAGCATTGCCGCCTATAAATCCTTGCTGCTGATCAGGCTCCTGATCAGGGAAGGGGCATCGGTGAGAGTGATCCAAACCCCTGCCTCCCGCGATTTTGTCACCCCGCTTTCCCTTGCAACGCTTTCCAAA
>Ga0210400_10005611_pt1 | contig 10627 bp, 9 predicted proteins | sample IncBWH26MmetaG_FD_155456 | JGI IMG/M metagenome (GOLD analysis project Ga0210400, IMG submission 155456) | Forest soil microbial communities from Barre Woods Harvard Forest LTER site, Petersham, Massachusetts, United States - Inc-BW-H-26-M | ecosystem: Environmental > Terrestrial > Soil >... | reverse complement strand
ACGGCTGGGATGGCTGCTGCGAGCCCGGCGGCAGTGGTCACGAGAGCTTCGGCGATGCCGGGCGCAACGGCGCGCAAGCTGGCGGCACCGGCGCTGCCGAGACCGGAGAAGGCGTCGATGATGCCCCAGACCGTTCCGAAAAGGCCGATGAAGGGCGTGACGGAGCCGGTAGTGGCGAGCCAGGACATTCCTTTTTCCACGCGACGGACTTCTTCGGCGGAGGCGAGCTGCATGCTGACGGTTACGGCCTGCAAGCTTTTCAGTTTGGGCGGCTGCGGATTGCCGGTGACGCCGCCGACTTGGCTTTGCAATTCGCGATAGCCCGCCGCATAGACGGAAGAGAAGGGCGAGCCGGCGGTAGCTAGCGCTTGTGGATTGGCTACGCCACGCGTGGCGCGGAAGATGCGGAGAAACTGGTCGCTCTGGCGGCGGATGCGGCCGAAGAGCCCCATCTTCTGGAAAATCATGGCCCAGGAAATCACGGAGAACATCAGAAGAAGCAGCAGAACGCCGCGGGCGACCCAGCCGGTTGTTTTGAGAATTTCGAAGATGTCGGTTGCAAAAATCGTTGTGAACAGAAAAATGATGTACCCCTCAGTGAGAACAAGTGGTTGGTGACCGCAGAACGGTCAACATTTTTCCGGGCATAAAAACCGTAGCACACGCATCCAGAGCACGCAACAAGTAGGATGCGCATGTTTCTAGTTTTGCTGCTTATTGGAGAACAAGCGGGAGGCGGCCCGTTGGAGCAAAGCAGGTGTGATAAACTGCAGTTTCGCGATGAGCAAACTGTTCGACATCGGATTGGAGCGGCTCATGGGCGCGTTGCCGGGTGCGGCGCCGCACGCTGACGCCGCTGCGGGGCAGCGCGGGACGTTTTTTCTTGAGACGTTCGGCTGCCAGATGAACGACCACGATTCGGAGAAGGTGGCCGGCGTTTTGCTGTCGCGCGGATACCGGCAGGTGGAAACGCCGGAAGCCGCATCGATGATCCTCTATAACACCTGCAGCATTCGGGAAAAGGCGGCGCAAAAAGTTTTCTCGCGGCTCGGGGAGTATCGCGACCAGCCCCGAGAGAGGAAGATCATTGGGGTGCTGGGCTGCGTGGCACAGCAAGAGGGCGAGGACATTTTCAATCGCTCGCCGTGGGTGAGCCTGGTTTGCGGCTCGGCAAGTTACAGCAAGCTGCCGCAGATGATCGCGCAGCTGGAAGCAGGGAATCGCCGCGTCACCGGGCTGGACACGGACACCGACGAAACGTTTGAGACAGAAGTCACGCGGCGCGACAATCCGTGGCGCGCGTATCTGACGATCATCGAGGGGTGCGACAAAGCGTGCTCGTACTGCGTGGTGCCCTACACGCGTGGACCGGAGCGCAGCCGGGCGAGCGATTCGATTTTGAAAGAAGTGCGGCAGCTTTCTGAACTTGGCTACTCGGAAGTGCAACTGCTGGGCCAGACGGTAAATTCCTACGCAGATCCGAGTTCGCGGAAAATGCGATTCTCGGAATTGCTTTTGGCCGTGGCTGAAGTGAGTGGGATTCGGCGGGTGCGCTTCACGACGTCGCACCCGAGCGAGTTCACGCGGGACATCGTAGAAGCCATCGAATCCGAGCCGAAGATTTGCGATCACGTGCATCTGCCGGTGCAATCCGGTTCGACGGAAATCCTGCGCTCGATGCAGCGCACCTACACGCGTGAAGAGTACTTGGAAAGAATCTCGATGATTCGCGCAGCGAAGCGGCCGATTGCCATAACTACTGACGTGATCGTGGGCTTTCCGGGCGAGACGGAAGCACACTTTGAAGAAACGCTCAGCCTGCTCGAAGAAGTGCGCTACGAGAGCTTGTTTGCGTTCAAGTATTCCCCGAGGCCGAATACGCCGTCGCTCTCCATGAAAGATTCCATTCCGGAAGAAGAGAAAAGCCGGCGGCTGGGCGTTCTTCAGGAAAAGCAGCGTGAAATTCAGACGGCGCGGAACACGAAATTGATTGGCGACGCGTTTGAAATCCTGGTCAGCGGGAAATCGCGGCGCGAGAACCAGTGGTTCGGTTACACAACGTCGCACCGCGTGGTAAATTTTGCTTCCCAAGAGCGCGAGCTTCTGGGAACCTACGTTCAGGTGCGCGTCACCGGCGCCGGTGCGAACAATCTGTTGGGCGAGCATGTGGTTTAGCTCAGGGAGGCCTTCGATGGAAGTGGAGATGAAAATCCGCGGCCTGATGATGGATCCCGTCACAAACATGCCGATCGTGGTGCTGAAGGACGTGCACGGCCAGGCGATCCTGCCCATCTGGGTTGGCGTGTATGAAGCGAACGCCATCGCGCTGGAAATCGAGAAAGTGCAGACTCCCCGCCCGATGACGCACGACCTGCTGAAAAATGTTCTGCTGGGATTCGATGTGCGCGTGCAAAAAATCGTGGTCAACGAATTGAAGGATGACACGTTTTTCGCGCTGATCTGGGTGGAGCGCGACGGCCAGATGATGTCCATCGATTCGCGCCCGAGCGACGCGCTGGCGCTGGCGCTGCGAATGGATTGCCCCATTTTTGTAGAGGAAGCGGTGCTGAAGAATTCCAAAATCTCCAGCGCGTTCTCTACGGACCGCAGCACCGACGATCGGCTGCGCACCTGGTTTGAGGGCCTCTCCGACGAGGACCTCGGCCGTTACACGATGTAACTGGGTTCAGGCAGAACTAGCTTCGCTTTTTCCCCCGCTAAAGCCCGCGATTGATGTCGCCTCAGCGGCTAGAATCAAATGTCGCACTCTGCGCCTCCATGCAAAGAGCAGCACGATTCCAATCAAAATCAGAGCGAGGCTCAGGCCGGCCCAGAGGCCGAACGCGCCCCATCCACGGCCGAAACACAGCCACGCGCCCAGTGGCAGGCCGATGATCCAGTACGCCGTGAAATGGCAAAACATTGGCGTTCGCGTATCGCCCGCGCCGCGCAGCGCGCCAGTGGCAACGGTTTGGATGCCATCGAACAATTGGAAGGCCGCTCCCGCCGCCAGCAGGTAGACGGTACTGCGGATAATCGCTACATCTGGAGTGAAGAGGCGCGCGATCCCGCGCGGAAAAACCAAGAGCGCGATGCCCGCGAGGGTCATGAAAGCAGCACCGTAGAAAATGGCGCTGCCGCCGGCATCCCTAGCGCCTGCAGGGTCTTTGCGGCCGATAGCCTGGCCCACGCGCACGGCGGCTGCTGAGGAAACGCCGAGCGGCACCATGTAGGTAAGCGAGACGGTGTTCAGAGCAATTTGGTGGCTGGCGAGAGAGACAGCTCCGAGACGGCCGATTAGCGCGGTGACCAGCGCGAAGACGCCGATTTCCAGACTGATTTGCATGGCCGCAGGGAAGCCCAGCGCGAGCAAGCGACGGATGCGCCGAAGGTCCGGCTGAATCGGAGTGCGCAACAATCGCGTCCGGTGCTTTCGGTCGTACCAGAGAAGATAACCGACAAGCACCGCGGCCAGATAAATGCGCGCCCAAGCCGTGGACCAGCCGGAGCCGACGGCCCCCATGGCGGGGGCGCCGAGCTTGCCATAGATGAGGAGCCAGTTGCCGACAGCATTGATGATGTTCGCTGTGATCAGAGCAAAGGCGATGGGGCGCACCATGTTCATGCTTTGCATGCAGCGGCGCACGCCAAAGTAGAGCAGCAGTGGCAGCGTACCCCAAGCCATCGCTTTGGAATAGGGAACCGCTAAGGCGAGGATGTCCGGTGCGATCCCCGCATGGCGAAGCAGGGGATCGAAGAACCACACCGGCGCCATGAGCAGCGGGGTCAGCGCCAGGCTGAGATAGATGCCGTGGACGAGCGAACGATGACAATCTTCGCGCTGTCCCGCGCCAAAGGCTTGAGAGACAAGCGTGTCCAGGCCAACGAGGAGACCGCCGCCGAAAAAGGCCAGTGTGTGCACGAGAATGCCACCCAGGCTGACCGCGGAAATAGCAACGGCGCTATTGGGAAGGCGGCCGACCATCATGGTGTCGACGATGGCCATGCTCATCCAGCCGAGCTCTGCGAGGACCAGCGGGATGGCTAGCCGCAATGTGGGGCGGAATTCGGCGCGCAGTGTCTGGAGTCGAGTCATCGAAGCTGGAAAAGAATAAAAAAGAGTTTAAGCGGTGCAAAGAAAAGGAGCAAATGACCGACGGCAGATGGCGATTATTTCGCAGGCAGTGCGGCGATTACGGCTTCGGCGAATTCATCCGTGCCAGCAGGGCCACCGACGTCGCGCGTAGTGTGTTTGGCCTCGCGGTAGACTTTTTCAAGAGCGACCTCGATGTGGCGCGCGGTGGTGCGTTCTCCCAGGTGGTCGAGCATCAAGATACTGCTCATCAGCAGGGCCGTAGGATTCGCGAATCCTTTGCCGGCGATATCGGGGGCGGTGCCGTGGACGGCTTCGAACATTGCGCAGTCGTCGCCGATGTTGGCGCTGGGGACAACGCCGAGGCCGCCGACCAGGCCCGCGGCAAGATCACTCATCACGTCGCCGTAAAGATTGGGTAGCAAGAGCATGTCAAATTGCTGCGGGTCCATGACGATCTGCATGCAAGCGTTGTCGACGATCATCTCTTTGTATTCGATATCGGGAAATTTCTCGGCGACGGTGCGGACGGAGCGCAGGAACAGGCCATCCGAAAGCTTCATGATGTTGGCTTTGTGGATGGCGTGAATTTTCTTGCGGCCGTGTCGCTTGGCATATTCAAAAGCAAAGCGCGCGATGCGCGTGGAGGCGCGCTCGGTGATAATTTTCAGGCTCTCGACGACCCCGGGAACGACTTCGTGCTCGAGGCCGGAGTACAAGTCTTCCGTGTTTTCCCGCACGAGGACAAGATTCACGTTGGAAAAATGAGACTTTACGCCGTGAAGATTTTTAACCGGCCGCAAATTGGCGTAGAGGTCCAGCGTCTTGCGCAAGGCTACGTTCACGCTAGGCGCGCCGCCGGCGATGGCCGTCGCCATGGGCCCTTTCAACGCAACATGATTGCGGCGGACGGCATCCACGGCCAACTGATTCACAACCTGGCCCTGGTCCGTGGAGTTGCCGGTGCGGCCGCCAATCTCTTCCCAATCGATCTGCACGCCGGCGGCTTCGAGAATGCGGCGCGTGGCGGCAGCCACTTCGGGGCCGATGCCTTCGCCGGGGATTAAGGTGACTTTATGTCTCATAGAAGCATCCAATTGTATGCGAAGCGGTTCGCCTTGTCGAAACTCCGGATAGTTGGCGTTTCGTGACACGAACGTGGATGCCGTGCAGCCGTGAGCGGAATTTGCTATAATAAAGGAGTTGTCAGCATTGCAGGCGAGCCTGCGTGCGGAGGCCAAGAGGAATTATGATCAATTTGACGCCCGTTGCGAGCACCAAGGTCAAGGAAATCATGAGCATGCAGAACCCGGCGCCGGTGGCGCTGCGCGTGGCCGTGGTTGGCGGCGGCTGCTCCGGATTCCAGTACCACATGGCGTTTGAAAACCAGACCAGCGACGCGGACCAGATTTTCGATTTTGATGGACTGAAGGTGGCCGTGGACCAAATGAGCTCCATGTATCTCGAAGGAATTGAGATCGATTACATCGAGACCATCGAAGGGGCCGGCTTCAAGTTCAACAATCCCAACGTGAAGAGCACCTGCGGCTGCGGCAGCTCGTTCAGCGTTTAACCGCGGAATCCGGTATCGCCGGACGCGATTTCAAACCGTCTTTGGGCTCCTGAGCAGTACGTTCAGGAGCCTTTTTTATGCCCTCAAGCCAATCTGATTGGGATGAGAAACACAGGCTGGCGGCGGAAACACCCGTTGCGGAGCCCGCGAGCATCGTGCGGGAACTGCTGCCAATTCTGCCGCGCGGCGCGGCGCTGGACGTAGCGTGCGGCACGGGAAGGCATGCACTACTGCTTGCCGCACGGCGTCAACATGTCACCGCCGTGGATTGGTCCGGGGCGGGCCTGAACATCCTCGAGTCGCGCGCTCGGGCGGCGCGTGTTCCCATTCACCGCGTCCAGACGGTAGAGAGAATCGGCAAGTCCCTCCATTTCGGAATTGATCTGGTGCACGGAAATCTCGAAGAACTGGAGCTTCCGGAGAGCTCTTTTGCGCTGATCTTGTGCGTACAGTTTCTGCAGCGGTCACTCTTCCCACAGTTTGTTCGTGCGCTCCGGCCGGGGGGCATGCTGTTGTTTGAGACTTACACTCAGGCGCAACTTGAATTTGCGGGCGGTCCGCGGAATCCGGCGTATCTTCTCGAATCAGGCGAACTCCGAGAAGCTTTCCCCCGTTTGCGCGTGATTTTTTACCGCGAGTTGCGAGCCGGGCAGGGAATCGCTAGCCTTGTGGCACAGAAGGCTGGAACCAAGCGCTGATGCCAAGTTGGACTCGATCACGCGGCATGGAGAGATGCCGGCCGTTTGCAATCCGCGAAAACCAACCGTATTCTTTAGTCCGGGAATGAAAATAGCGCTCGCGCAGTTCAATCCTACCGTTGGCGATTTCGCGGGAAATTCGGCCCGCATCCTGAGCCTGGCGGCGCAAGCCCAGCAGCGCGGCGCCGAGATCGCGGTATTCTCTGAACTTTGCCTCTGCGGATACTTGCCGCAAGACCTCCTCGAACGCCCTGCGTTCATCGATCGCAATCACAAGGAGTTGAAGGAACTGGCGGCAAAGATAGCCTTGCCGTCCATTGTGGGCTATGCCGGGCGCGTAAAAAATGGAACGGGAAAGTCCATCGCCAACAAAGCCGCCCTGATTTGCGGCGGGCGAGTGGTTTTCGAGCAGAGCAAGATGCTCCTGCCCACGTACGACGTTTTCGATGAGTCGCGTTATTTCCAGCCGGCGGAGCAACAATTCGTATATGGCTTCGGCAGCGAGCAACTGGGCATCACCATCTGCGAAGATGTCTGGAACGATAAAAACTTCTGGGCCAACTGCCGCTACGACCGCGACCCGGTTACGGAAATCATCGGGCAGGGAACTACGGTGCTGGTGAATATCTCCGCCTCTCCCTACACCATTGACAAGCGCTCGCTGCGTTTTGAAATGCTCCGGTCGATCGCGATGAATCACCGGCGCCCGGTGATTTACGTGAATCAAGTGGGCGGCGACGATAGCCTGATTTTTGACGGCGCAAGCATGGCGGTGACCGCGGATGGCCGTGTCGCCGCACAGGCTCTGGCGTTTCAGGAAGATCTCGTACTGTTCGACACAGCGACGGGGCAGGGAGAAATTCACGCCCAGCCGCATGAAGAAATCGCATACGCGTATCAGGCGCTGGTCATTGGAACTTACGACTACGTGCAGAAGTGCGGCTTCAAAAAAGTGCTGATTGGCTTGAGCGGGGGCATTGATTCCGCCGTAGTTGCGGCGATCGCGGTGGCTGCTCTCGGCGCGGAGAATGTGCTCGGAGTTTCGATGCCGGGGCCGTATTCGTCGGAGGGGAGCAAAGCCGACGCCGCGGCGCTGGCGAAGAACCTCGGCTTCCAGCTGGTTACCGTGCCCGTGACGGAAGTATTTGAAGCGTACCTGCGGTCGCTGGCACCGGTATTCGCAAACCGGCCGGCCAACGTGGCGGAGGAAAATATTCAGGCGCGCATTCGCGGCAATTATCTGATGGCGCTTTCCAATAAATTTGGTTCGATGGTACTGAGCACGGGAAACAAATCGGAAATCGCCGTGGGCTACTGCACGCTGTACGGCGACATGGCCGGCGGGCTCGCTGTAATTTCCGATGTTCCGAAGCTGATGGTGTACGAGCTGGCGAGGTGGATCAACCGTGAAAGGGAACTGATTCCCCTCTCGACAATCGAGAAGCCACCCTCGGCCGAGCTGCGCCCGAATCAGAAAGATGAAGACAGCCTGCCGCCTTACGACGTTTTGGACCGCATCCTCAAGGCGTACATCGAGGATTTGCGAAGTCCCCAGGAGATCGCGGATCACTACGGCTTCGATTTGAAACTGGTGCGCGACATTGCTATTTTGGTGGACCGCAGCGAGTACAAACGCAAACAGGCTGCACCGGGGTTGAAGATTACGTCACGCGCATTTGGATTCGGAAGGCCATTCCCAATCGCACAGAAATTCATTCCCTAGCAGATGAGGTCACTTTGAAAACAGCACTCAGCCTATTGGCCTTTCTTGCATTCGATCTCGTTCTGCCTGGAGCACGTGGACAGCAGAGCGCGGCTCCGGCGGCAAACTCCGGGACTGCGGCAGCATCGCCAATGCAAAAAAACATCGAAGCCTATCTGCGCCATCTCTATGCCTTCGGCCCGGATGTGAAAGTGACGGTCGGCGTCCCTAAGGAATCTGGCGCCGAGGGAATCCTGGAAGTCAGCATCAAAGTGATCATTGGCGAGAACAAGGAAGACGCAAAGTTCTACGTGAGCAAGGATGGGAAGTTTCTCTTCCGCGGAGACATGTCCGATATGAGCAAGGACCCCCTTGCTGAGGCTCGTGCGCTGATGCAGCTGAACGGCGCGCCCTCTCTGGGGGACGCCAAGGCCCCGGTCACGCTGGTCGAGTACTCGGATTTTGAGTGTCCCGTATGTAGGAGCCTGCACGACGCGCTACGCGGGCTGCTGCCGAAATATGGAGGAAAAGTCCGCGTCGTCTTTAAGGACTTTCCCATTGAACAGATCCATCCCTGGGCGCGAACCGCCGCTATTGCCGGCCGCTGCACCTACCAACAAGACCCAAAAGCCTTTTGGAAGATGTATGACCTTATCTATGACAATCAGGAGATCATCTCCGCTGCCAACGCCTGGACCAAGATGACGGACTACGCCGAACAGTCCGGACTGAATGCGGAGACGTTTAAGACCTGCATGGCCGGCGCAGAAGCCGGAGCGGCTGTGGACGCGAGCCGCGCCAACGGATTACAGGTCGAAGTGAATTCCACGCCGACGGTCTTCGTCAACGGCCGCAGGATGGTGGGCGCCGATTCCCGCCTACTCGAGCAATACATCAACTACGAGCTCGCCCAACAACAACCGTCAAAAACCGCCGACAAGAAGTAACTGCTAAAAGGGCAGGGGAAGTCACAGGAAACAGCAGGGTTGCGGGTGCAGGGCGGAAGATTCAGCCCGATTTTGTAGTTAACATAATATAACTTATGGGACGCGCTGTCAAGGAGAATCTTTGGCTTTTCCACAGCTTTCTCGCGGCGGAGCTCTATTTCAGCCTGTTCCTTATAAGGGTGTAGGAGGTTCATGAACGGCTGGCGCGGGGGGGTGCGCCAGCCGTTCATGAAATTGCTGTGGCGCGCGGCTTTGGGTCCGGCATGGCGGAAACCGCCCGATACGAATGTAAAACCTGGATGCGGCCGTTTCTAAGACTTTGGACCGGCCTTGAAGACTCTCATGATTCTCGAAACCAGCGCAGGGGTTCTTTAGAGCAGGGAACCACTTCCCTTCTCTGACAGCAGCATTGTTCTAATGCAGACCGAGCTTCTGCATGAGTTGGGTGAAGCGGGGGTCGGAGCGGATGGGATCGGCCATGGGTTCGACGCGGAGGTAAACGAGGTAGTCGATCTTATCCTGATAAGCGAGGTCGAGGAGACGGAACGTCTCGTCTCGTTCACCCTGCCCGAGATGGATGGCCGCGAGATACACATTCGGAATGAATCGCGTGGCACGGAGCTGCTCCAGTTTGCGGAGCGCGTCGCGAGCTTCCTTGCCATTGCCCGCCAGCGCCTGCGTGTGACCATAGGCCATGAGCATGAAGGGCATGTCGCCGGAGAGCTGCCTGGCGTGGGTAAAGGTCTGCACGGCCTCCGGATACATTTTCTTTTCGCGGTAAGCGCAGCCCATCCAGTATTGCGCGAGGACGAAGTTGGAATTCACGCCGAGGACATTTTGCGCTTCGGCAATCGCATCGTCATACCTCCGGCCGTAGTACATGGCCTGTGCCAGAACGGTATGGAAAAGAGGTGAGACGGGGTCAAGATCCAGAGCGTGGTGGATCTCGGTGAGAGCTTCGGCATTGCGTCCCTCGACCATCAAGAGGTGCGCGTAGAACTCATGCGCACTGGTGTTATTGGGATTGAGGTTGATAGCGAGCTTTAGCTCATTCTCGGCGTTCTGCAGGTCCCAATCGTAGCTCATGGCCACGAGGCCGAGGACCGCGTGAGCCTCTGCCAGCCTCGGGTCGAGTCGCAAAGCGTGCTGAGCGGCTTCTTTCGCTTTGGGCATGGCAGTGCGCGGCGGAATTCCGTCGTTAGGAACTTGTCCAATAATGGCGGTGGCCGCCGCGAGGCCCGCGTAGGCTTGCGCATAGGAGGGATCCTGCTGGATGGCCTGGTCGAAAAAATCAATGCTGCTGTGCAGGTCCCCGCGGCTACCCCACATAAATCTGCCGCGCAAGTAAGCATCGCGGGATTTTCTGGCTGCTTCGGCCGTGACCGCAGCGGGTTGGCCTGGAGTTTGCGCCGGGACGGGTATGGTGGCCATCAGCTGGCGTGCGATCGATTCGGAAACATCGGACTCGACTTGTAGAAAATCGCTGAGATCGCGGGTGAAGGAATCGGCACTGGCTTGCGTTTCATCGCTGGCCTGAATCAGCCGGACATCAATGCGTATCTGAGTGGCCACGCGCTGCACGCTGCCTTCGAGCACGTACTGCACGTTAAGGGT
>Ga0210400_10005610_pt1 | contig 10627 bp, 7 predicted proteins | sample IncBWH26MmetaG_FD_155456 | JGI IMG/M metagenome (GOLD analysis project Ga0210400, IMG submission 155456) | Forest soil microbial communities from Barre Woods Harvard Forest LTER site, Petersham, Massachusetts, United States - Inc-BW-H-26-M | ecosystem: Environmental > Terrestrial > Soil >... | reverse complement strand
AAGAGTGGAAGCTAAGCGGCCTTAGTATAGTGGTAGTACGGAACCTTGCCAAGGTTCAGGTGTCGGTTCGATTCCGATAGGCCGCTCCATCTTTTCAATCACTTACAGCGACTCTTGCTTGGCCGCCGGAACACAGACGCGCCCGCCGATTCCGCGTCGCCGAATGACGCCAGTGCTGCGGGCCAGCGCATCGCATCGGCCCAGGATCGAAGCCGTTAGCCGCCACAGCCCAGGAGTCGCCGCACAAGCGCTCCACCGCAAACCAATCTAGCCTCTAAGCGCACCTGCGCCTCATTAGGCTCGCCTTGTCGTGCTCGCGAGCCGCGCAGTAGAATTGAGACTTGCGCACTCTTTAGGAGAACCAACATGGCGACCGCTGAGACAAAACCGATGGTTTCGGAGTTTGTGAACGAGCCGTTTATTGATTTTGCGCGGCCGGAAAACCGCAAACGAATGGAAGAGGCGTTGAAAAACGTCGCGGCGGAGCTTGGCCGCGAGTACCCGATGTACATCGGCGGCCAGAAGGTGATCACCACCGAGAAGAAAGCGTCTACGAATCCTTCGCATCCTTCGCAGATCATCGGGGTTTTTCAGTCGGCGAGCGTGGAGCAGTCCCATCAGGCGGTCGAGGCGGCGGCGAAAGCGTTTGAAACCTGGAAGCGTGTGCCCGCGGAGCAGCGGGTGCAGTGCTTGTTTCGCGCGGCGCAGATTTTGCGCGAGCGCAAGTATGAGATGAACGCGCTGATCGTCTACGAGGCGGGGAAGACTTGGCCCGAAGCGGATGCCGACACCGCGGAGACCATCGACTTTCTCGAATTTTACGGCCGCGAGATGCTCCGCTTGGCCGGTCCGCAAAAAGTCGTGCCGATGAAGGGCGAGAAAAATTATCTCCTCTACATCCCGCTGGGCGTGGGCGTCGTGATTCCGCCGTGGAATTTTCCCGCGGCCATCATGGCCGGGATGACGATGGCGTCGCTGGTGACCGGCAACACCGTTGTGCTGAAGCCCGCGGGCGACACAATGACCGTCGCGGCGAAATTCGTGGACATCGCTTACGAGGCGGGGATTCCGAAGGACGCGCTGAACTTTGTGACCGGTACAGGTGCCACCGTGGGTGACGCCCTGGTGCAGCATCCCAAAACGCGCTACATCGCGTTCACCGGATCGAAGGAAGTGGGTCTGCGCATCAGCGAACTGGCGGGGAAGACCGTGCCGGGCCAGATGTGGATCAAGCGCACGGTGCTGGAGATGGGCGGCAAGGATTCCATCATCGTGGATGAAGAGGCGGACGTTGAGGCCGCCGTGGAAGGCGTGGTGCAGTCGGCGTTCGGATACCAGGGGCAGAAGTGCTCGGCGTGTTCGCGCGCCATTGTGTCGCAGAAAATCTACGATAATTTCGTGCAGAAATTGGTGGAGCGCACGAAGAAGATTAGCGTGGGACCGAGCGAGGATCCCAACAATTACATGGGCCCGGTGGTCAGCAAGAACGCCATGACCACGATTTTGGGCTACATCGACGTGGGCAAGAAGGAAGGGAAGTTGCTTCACGGCGGCGATCGCGCGCCGGGAGACGGTTATTTTGTGCAGCCGACGATTATTGCGGACGTCGATCCTAAGGCGCGGATTTCGCAGGAGGAGATCTTTGGTCCAGTGCTGGCGGTGATCAAGGCACGCGATTTTGATCATGCGCTGGAGATTGCGAACAACACGGAGTTCGGCTTGACCGGCGGCGTGTATTCACGAAACAAGGAAAAATTGGAAAAGGCGCAGGAAGTCTTTCACGTAGGCAATTTGTATTTGAATCGCAAATGTACCGGCGCGATGGTGGGCGCGCATCCTTTCGGCGGATTCAATATGTCCGGGACCGACTCGAAGACCGGCGGCAAAGATTATTTGCTGCTATTCCTGCAAGCAAAGACGGTGGCCGAGAAAGTGAGTTAGTACTCTCGGTTAGCGGCAGAACCCCCAAGCGTTGTAGGCGCGCTCCTGTAGCGCAGGGCGGGGTATGCGGCCTGGTCCGGGCAGCAGCCGGACAGCCCTGCGGCTTTTTCTTTGCTCTGAGGTTCTGTAGCGGCCGGGCTTCAGCCCGCCCAGCGAGCGCGTCAGCGCAAGCGCTCCTAGTTTTGGGGATCGAGTTTCCGCTCCCCCCCGCGCTCGCGCTCGATCCTCTAAGTTTAGCGCTCTCTGTGCTAGCCGGCGTCCGTAATCCACTTCATTACACGAAACACTGGATAACTCAGCAGCAGGATGACCAGGGCCAGCATCGCCGGGCTTGGGGGCCAGAGTTTCCCTGTGGTCAACGCGGCCTTCAAATCGGGCGCGATCGACGCCACTAAAAAAAGCGCCGACGCGAGCAATGCGATTCCCGTAGTCCACGGATAACCCCACGCCCGATACGGCCGCTCCATTTGCGGTTCCTTCTTGCGCAAGGCAAAAAGCGACGCGTAGGAAAGTGTGTAGTCGGCCACGAAGAAGAACGACAGCATGGCGATGACAATTTCGAACGAGCCCAGCACAAACAGCACGCCGACGATGCTGCTCAGGAGGAGCGACAGAGTGGGAGTGCCGCCTGCATTTACGCGCGTGAAGCTGCGGAAGAACAAGCGGTCGCAGCTCATGGCATAGAGCGTGCGCGAGCAGAAGAGTTGATTGGCGTTCAGGCAACTGAGCAGTGAAACGACCATAATGGAGCGGATGATAGTATCGCCGTAAGGCCCGAAGATTTTTTCGGCGGCCGTGCCGAGCACAAACGTGTTCCCGGCGATTTCGGACATGGGCAGGACGTAGAGCACGGCGGCGTTAATGAGCAGATAGATGCCCATGATGGTGGCGACGCTGCCGAAAATCGCGCGGGGGATATCGCGGCCGGGATTGCGCACTTCTTCGCCAAAGTAGATGATTCCGTCCCAGCCGTCGATGCTGTAAAACACAGCTTGGAGCCCGAGCACCATGGCGATTACGAGAGGCCATCCGGACGGAAGCCCAGCCGTCGCGGCGATGGGGGTGCTGGCGGCCCGAGCGTGTCCTCCCCAAAGGAAACAGGCGGCGACGAGAATCACAAAAGCGAAAGTCTTGATCGCTGCGGTGAACATCTGCGCGCCGCTGCCCCACTTGATGCCGCGCGATTGCATAATGAAGAATCCAAGAATGATGACGACCGCGATAAGCTTGATGTGCCCGGCGAGCGGAGGAATAAGCTCGCCGCTGTATTCGCCGATGACGATGGCGACCGCGGCCGCCGTACCGCAGGTGGAGAGCCAGTCGCTCCAGCCGACGATGAAGCCGGCGTACTCGCCGAACGCGCGCCGAGCGAAATTATATTGGCCGCCGCTGCGCGGGATGGAGGCGCCGAGTTCGGCCAGGGAAGATGCGCCGGCGAGCGCGTACAGTCCGCCAATGACCCAGACGCCGAAAAAGAGATAAATGTTGGGGAGCCACAGCGCGATGTCACCCGGAGCGCGAACGATTCCCGCCGCAATGGCGTTGCCAATCGCGGCGGATATACCGAACCACATGCCAAGGACCTTGAGGAGGCGACTGCGGCTGCGCGGGGCGGAAAGCGCGTCCAAACTGTTGCTCGACGTGGAGGGAGTGGGCGTGGAAGATAAGTCTGACGGATTCAGCAATTGGTGAGTCTCAGGGACTTCGCGAAACTTGGCCATAATAGTCGGCATGGTAGAAAATGCAAGCTCGAAGTGGAGAACGTGCGAGGTGATGAAATTGGGCGTTGAGGGAACGGGAGAGATGCCGGCGAAGAACGCAGCGCGCGTTGGGTTCTCAGCTGAGGGCTGCGTCGATGTGTCCGTCGTGATCCCCTGTTTAAATGAGGCGAACTCCATTGGCATTTGCGTGGAGAAGGCGATGCGGGCATTTCGTTTGGCGGGACTCCGCGGCGAAGTAGTGGTGGCGGACAACGGGTCGACGGATGGGTCGATTGAAATCGCCGAGAACCTGGGCGCGCGTGTCGTGCGCGTCGAGGCGCGGGGCTATGGCTCAGCGTTGCACGCGGGGATCACGGCGGCGCGGGGCGCGTTCATCGTAATGGGCGACGCGGACGACAGCTACGATTTCAGCGACGTGCCCCGCTTCGTCGAAAGGTGGCGGCAGGGCAACGATGTGGTGATGGGGAATCGCTTTCGCGGCGAGATCAAGCCGGGCGCCATGCCGTGGCACCACAAATATGTGGGCAATCCCGCTCTGTCGTCGCTGCTGAATCTGTTTTTCCACACGGGAATTGGCGATAGCCATTGCGGCATGCGCGGGTTTACGCGCGCGGCGTACGACCGCATGGATTTGCGCAGCACGGGAATGGAGTTCGCCTCAGAGTTTGTCATCAAGGCGGCGCAACTGGGCGCGAAGATGGCGGAGATTCCGATTACGTTGTGGCCGGACAAGCGCGGCCGGCCGCCGCACTTGCGCAGTTTTCGTGACGGATGGCGGCACTTGCGGTTCATGCTGTTGTACGCCCCGAACTGGCTCTTCTTGCTGCCCGGAGCGGCGTTTATGTTGGTCGGATTGCTCCTGGTGTTCTGGTTGCTGCCGGGACCGCGCGCGCTTACGCCGCGGATTACTTTAGACGTACATTCCATGATCTTCGGCGTGATTTTCACTTTGCTCGGCGCGCAGATACTTTCGATCGGAGCATTCGCCAAGGTGTTTAGTTATGCGGAGCGGTTTGATCGCAGCGGCACCGTTTCGCTCAAGCGCATTTTGAAACGCGTAACCCTGGAATCGGGACTGCTCCTGGGCGGCGCATTGTTTTTTGCCGGACTGGCGGGCTGCGCTTGGGTCACGTGGCAGTGGGTCAAGAGCGGATTTGGTCCGCTCGCACAGGTTCGCCAGGTTTTGTTTTGGTCGATGTGGCTGTTCCTGGGCTTGCAGATAATTTTTGCTTCCTTTTTCTTGAGTATGTTGGGGATTAGTCGCGGCACGTACATCGGCGACTACGACTTGAAATAATGTCCTACACCGGTCTGGACCACTTCATTGCGCGCATGCGGTTTCGTGCGGCCTACCCGCACATCCGCAAGGGTGCGCGCGTTTGCGATTTGGGATGCGGCCTGGACGCGGCGTTTCTGGATTATGCCTCGGAGCGCATCGCGCATGGTGTAGGCGTGGACGATCAGGTGCGAGATGCCAGCGGAGGACGATGGCGGCGGGTGCGTGCGGATATTCGGGTGGCCTTGCCGCTGGAATCAGCACAATTCGATCACGTCGTGATGCTGGCGGTACTGGAGCATTTGCCGCAGCCGGAGCCCGTGCTGCGTGAGGCCTACCGCATTTTAGCGCCCGGCGGCTCGTTGATAATGACGTGGCCGTCGTCGGCGGTCGACCCGATATTAAACGTATTGCACCGGCTGCGGCTGGTGAGCGACGAAATGGAAAGCGACGAGCATCAGAAGCGCATTCCAGTAAGCACTTTGCAGCAGATGCTGCACCGGATCGGCTTCTCGGAATTCGTGCATTACACCTTTGAAATGGGCCTGAACAATTTGATGGTGGCGACGCGCTAATGCCGACGCGTCCGGCATCTGAGTTGCGCCGCCAACCCTATGGTGGTTGAGCTCCCCATCCTCCGCGGATCGGCCGCGGAGGAAAGCCCGGACTCTGCAACTACTCATCAGAATCGTGTTCACCAGAGACGGGCGGGGTGTACGGTTCGAGGTAAGTGTTGTCGGTGTCGGGAGTGACTAGCCAGATTTTGCGATTGCCAAAAAAGGCGAATAGCTTGCCATTCTGCTCGGCATCCAGCTCGCGCGCCCACAAAACTTTAGCATTGTCAATTTCGGCGCCGTTGTAGACCCATTCGTCGTGGATATTGTGATCATCCTTCGCGTAGCGGACCATGATCAGGTGTTTGCCGGGAGTGTGCTGGAGTTTTTCGGCAATGACGGCGCGGCTGGGATCACCCTGGCAGGTCCAGGGGAGCGGGCTGCACATGCGAAAAGAGGCGTAGGTGCCCGTCTCGAGTACAAGCAGCAGCACGATCGCGCGCGACAATGCGATGCCCACCGGGCGAGGTCCGATCCGCATCGTTCGCAGATGGCGAATAGCTTGTACCATCAGCGCAAAGATGGCGCACGTTACCGGCGCGGCATAATGTGCGTTGGACCAAATCACGGCAAACACTCCGACCGTAACGAGCAACAAGGTAATGATGAGCAGGCGCATCTTGCGATCGCGAAACAGAAAAGGTAGCGCAGGCAAGAGCAGCAGCTCTCCCACCCAGAAATAGGTAACGCCCAAGCGCCCTAACTTTTCCGCGCTAACGCGCCACACGTCAGCCCAGGTATTGTCGTAGTTTTCTCGCTCCCAACCGTTGTAGAAATCCTCGAACTGTTGATTGCGATAGTGCATCTCGGGCTTTTTGTGGTCCCAGAGGAAGAGACCGGTGGTGTGATACGTGCGCTCATTCAGGGTATGTGGCAAGAGGAGCGCGTTTCCGGTCACACGCCAGTTGTAATAGCCCATGAAAGCCGCGGTGAGCAGCAGCATCGCTGCAAGCGGCAGGAAAACACCTCGCAAGCGCGCGATTGGCTTCACTTTCGATTTGCTTCCTCCCGCCAGCCACCAGACAAACCAGAGCGCTGCCGGAATGCAAAAGAGCAACCCTTCGTAAGGACGGCTGTTGGCGAGAATGGCGACGCCGAGTCCTAGCAAGATTGCATCTCGCGTCTTCGCGCGTCTGGCAATTCGCGCGAGCGCACCCAGCACGAGCGCACCGCCGATTGCCGCCGTCGCCCCTCCCCAATAGCTATTCATCCAGTAGCTGGCCACGCCCAGCTTCAGCGCGACGAGCACACCCCCGAGGAACGCCCACCTGGCGGGCAGCCACCCTTGCAGCATCCAGAGAATTGCGGCGCACATGGCGGCATCGCTGAGCAGCACGCCGATCCACGGGTGCCCCAGCAGTTGGCCAATAGCCAGAGCGAATCCCTGCGCAGGCGGATACATCGAAGCGTATCGGGGCACCCAGTTGACATGAAAGCTTTCGAAGCTGATCCACATCGGATGCGTCGAATTAGCAAGCCGGCCGTGCGCGAACGTATCGCCCATCAGCAGGTAGCTGTACTCGTCATGAATGCCCGGAACAGGGACCGGGAGCAGTGGAAGAACGAGAAGACGAAGAACGATTACGGAGAAGAACAAAACTATGACGGCGAGGCGCCTGCGTTCAGCGAAACGGGCGACGATTTGCTCGAGGCGGCGCAAAAAGTTTTGGCCGGCTTTGGCGAAAAAGAGCGCGACGCCGCCGAAGACGACGGTCAGAACTGCAGAAATAATGACGACGCTAAGAGTCCGGGTTGTAGACGGGTCGAGGAGGGCGGCCATAAGTGGGAAATTGTACGACACAGCGAGCGATGAGTCCGAGCCGCAAGGGCGAATTGCGAACGATGGCCGATCTAGCGCTTGGCTTCCGCGTGAACACTCTCGGAATCGGCGTTGCCGCCGCTTTCCAGGAAGTCCGCCACTTCCAGGCGGAAGTTGCCGGGGTTAGTGGCGTAGGCGAGGGCGGTGTCGAAATCGATCGTTCCGGCGCGAAGCAATTTTTCGAGCTCGCCGTCAAAGTGCTGCATGCCGTCCGTGTCTCCGTCGCGCATGGCATCGAGCAATGTCTTGCCTTCGCTTTCACCTTTTTCCACGTAGTCGCGCGTGCGCAGTGTGGCCTTCAGAATTTCGATGGCGGCGATTCTCCCTTTCCCGTCTTTTCTAGGCAGCAGCCGCTGCGAAACAATGAAGCGAAACGCCTTCCCAAATCGGTTGCGCACCGACTGCTGATCCGCGAGAGGAAACACCCCGATGATGCGCTCGACCGTTTTTGCGGCGTCGATAGTGTGCAGCGTCGACATTACCAAATGCCCGGTTTCCGCGGCTTCCAGCGCAATCTCAATGGTTTCGCGATCGCGCATTTCGCCGACCAGGATGACTTTGGGAGCCTGCCGCAGCGCAGCACGCAGCGCGAGAGAGAATGTGGGTGTGTCGCTGTGCAGCTCGCGCTGATGAATCGTCGCCTTCTTGTGACGATGCAGAAATTCGATGGGATCCTCAATCGTGAGGATGTGAAAAGCCTTCTCCGAATTCATTTTGTCGATAACGGCGGCGAGCGTGGAGGACTTGCCGGAGCCGGTGGGCCCCGTCACCAGAACGATGCCGTTCTTCAGATGCACGATTTCTTCGAGCGTCGAAGGCAGCTTGAGGTCAGCGAATCCGGGAATGTTGTCCGGAATAACCCGCATCACAATCGCGCAACTGCCGCGCTGGCGGAAAATGTTGACGCGAAAGCGCCCCACCCCCGGCAGGCCGTAGGAAAGGTCGGCGGAGCCGTCTTGATCCAGCTTGCGCAGCGGGTGCTCGTTTTCGCCCATGATGTCATAGGCGATGGACTTGGTATCGGCGGAGGAAAGGCATTCGAGCCCTTTGTATTTCAGCTCGACAAGCTGCCCGCTGACCTCAATTTGCGGAGCGCGCCCGGGAGAAAAGATCAGGTCGCTGACGTGCGACTTGGACTTCAGCATCGCGGTGATGAGTTGCGCGGTGTGAATGACGCGCGGGGCTGCGGGAGTCTGGGTAGTAGGAGTCTGGGTAGTGGGAGTCTGGGTAGTGGTTTCCATGGGTCGCGAAGTCCTTGTGCGTAGAAGCGACGACGGTCGCCTGAAGATAGGTCGAAGGGCTGACCGACAACAGTTCCAGTATGCGCGATTTTCGCGACGATTCGGGGAATCGCAAGGCCACAGGTTGCGAGAAGATTACGTCGTTGAATGGTGCTCGTCGAGCGGTGCCAGCGCAGGCGCCGCCCAGAACCTTGAATTGGGGCGCGCGAGTTCATCGACATGCTCGCAGCCCCGTTTAGAGTTCGTTCACTGTCGCGTTCAGTGTTTCGACGCCGAATCGATGAACGCGCCGATGTTGGCCTTTAGTTTGGCCAGATCCTCGTCGCGCAGATACATCATGTGGCCGGCGTCGTAATACTGCAGCCGAATATTTTTTTGCAGCGGCTCCGGCAGACCGAGATGGTCCATCGTGTATTCAGTCGCGAAAAACGGCGTGGCCATATCAAAATAGCCGTTCTCGACCTCGACCTGCAGGTGCGGATTGGAGAGCAATGCCTGCGCCAAATCGCCTTCGACGTTCGGCGAGCTGGGGAAGAACCCGCGGCCGCGCCCGGTTTGGTGCTTCCAATCCCAGTTGGAGCCGACGCCTTCGCTGATGGCGTGGTAGTTCTTGTCCTGCCCGAATTTCAGGTCTTCGCGAACATAGGTGTTGAACACCGCCGTAAACGCGCCGGTCACCGCTGCGCTTTGCGGGTCGGATTCGGCGAATTCACTCAACAGGTCATAGGTCAAGCCGGAATAGCGCGAATCCAGCCGGCCGGTGGTCAGCCCGCGATTGCGCTGCAACTCCTCCCTGAATTGAGCGAGCGTGACGCGCAGTTTCGCTTTGATCAGATAGTCTTCCGACAGTCCAGTGTAGCGAGACAGCTTTTTGGCCATCTCCGCCTGTTCCGCCGCGCTCAGTTTGGCGCCTTTCATCAGCGCGGCGGCATATTCAGACTGCGCGAACTTGCGCGCTTCCTCCAGGAAAGCGTTCAAGTTTTCCGGCCGGTCTTTCAGCACCTTGTGATACCAGGCCGTCGCTGCGTAGCTCGGGAGGTAAAAGACATAAGGCATGTCCGAACCCGGCGGGAACGAAATTGTGCCGAGATCCAGCACCGAAGAAATCAGACAGATGCCGTTGAAGTCCATGCCGTCGTGCTCTTGCAGGTAGTTGCCGAGCGCGGCCGAACGAAAGGTGCCGTAGCTTTCCCCGATCAGGAATTTGGGCGAGTTCCAGCGGCCGTTGCGGCTGACGTACAGCGTGATGAACTGCGCCAGCGATTTTACGTCCTGGTCGACCCCCCAAAAATCCTTGTCTTGCGCTTTGCCCACGGCGTGGCTGAATCCGGTGCCCACCGGGTCGATAAAGACCATGTCCGTTTTGTCCAGCAGCGTGCTGGCATTGTCGGCGAGCCGGTAGGGCGGCGGCGGCGTGGGTTCGGCGTTCGCGGTGAGCACGCGGCGCGGTCCGAAGGCGCCCATGTGCAGCCACACGGAAGCGGAGCCGGGGCCGCCGTTATAGATAAAGGAGATCGGCCGCTGCGAGACGTCTTTGGCGTCGCTGCGAATGTAAGAAGTGGAATAGATCAGCGCCTGCGGCTCGTCTTTTTCGTTCTTGAGCAGGATCGTTCCGGCGATCGCTTTGTACGGGATGGTCTGCCCGCCGATCTTGATGGAGTGCTCGGTGAGGGAGGACTCTTCCTTCGGCGGAGGCGTAGGCTCAGCCGGCTTTTCCTTCTCGACGGTCCTGCTTTCGTGTTCCTGGACGCGCTCCTGCGCGGCAAGTACGTAGGGGCACGGCACTGCCGTGCCCGCCGCTGCTAGCAGCAACATGGCCCTCAGGGTGGTGACGCGGTTCAGACTGGGCATCAGGGCAGCTCCAGAAGCGGATTTACGCCAAACGGGGTGCGAGTGTACACGCCGACCGAAACCGAAGTCAAAGAGAGTGGCGAGTGACAGACAGAAGGGAACTGATAACGCCGAGACGCAGAGAGCGCGGAGTTGGCGCAGAGAGGACGGAGTACCCCCTCCCT
>Ga0210400_10005609_pt1 | contig 10631 bp, 6 predicted proteins | sample IncBWH26MmetaG_FD_155456 | JGI IMG/M metagenome (GOLD analysis project Ga0210400, IMG submission 155456) | Forest soil microbial communities from Barre Woods Harvard Forest LTER site, Petersham, Massachusetts, United States - Inc-BW-H-26-M | ecosystem: Environmental > Terrestrial > Soil >... | reverse complement strand
GCGAGACCTTCCCGCACAACGGAGACTGGCGCGTGTTCGTCAATGTTGGCGGGCAGTGGCGCTACATCAGCGGTATGGCTGCGGACGCCAATACCGGTGACTGCAATCACAGCGGCACCTTTAGCGATAATTCCCTTACGGGAAATGAGGACGAGGACTGTTACAGCTACGATTCGCACCCTTGGATCGTGAGCGTCCAGCAGGACACTGACATTAATGTCGGGGTGGGCGGTTTCGAATCAGACGAGATCGACAGCGATTACTGCCCTTCTTCCCCGGATCCTTTCTACGGTTGTAACTTCGATGCCGAATCGTACATAACTCTGTTTCGAGCGAATGACGACCGCATCGGAACCCTGGGCCTTAAAATACCGTCCCCAGGCTACACTGCCGAGCAGATGGTTGCATTCACGTCCGGTAGTTCGATTGCACCGCCGCGATTCACAACCACAAACACGGGAGACCTTTGCCATCTAGGCTTCCCGCTTACCTGTGACGAACTGCAGTACACCGTCGAATTTCGCGTTGGAGAAGTGAACTCGGTGGCGGCCCCGGTTAGTGGCGCCCTGCAAATCGGCGATCCTCACTACAACAGCTTCGTCTCGTCCGCCACGCCGTTCACGCTCTCTAGCTCTGACGCGAGCGCTCAGGGATTCCAGTATCGCTTCCACCGCCAAGGGGACGTCCTGCCAACCTACGCCTCGACGCCCTTCCCGATACACTGGACGAACGCTAATTTCGCGGCCAATGCCACTTCGGTCAACGTATTCCTCACCGGCGCGGGAGTAGCGGACGGGGTGTACGATCTTCAATACTCCGCCAACAGTTTTGCGAACCTGCTGGAGCCCCGGCACACGGCCACAACCGTCCTCGATAACACGCCGCCGGTGGCCACCATCGCTCAGCCCACCGCGACCCAATACACTCACGCCGATATTCTGACCGTCAGCTATCTCGTCTCCGACGGAACCGGCTCGGGCGTGAAGAGTTCGACCGCCAAAATGGACGGGTCCACCAATCTACCCGACAACACTCCCGTCACCGGGAATGGCCAGATGATTCCCCTGCTCATCATGCCGCTCGGCTCGCATACGTTCTCGGTCGATTCGGTCGATAACCTGAATAATACAGGCACCAATTCGGTGACCTTCTCGATCATCGTTACACCTGACAGCCTTATAACCGAGGTCAACGAATTTCTCGGTCTCGGGTGCATTGACAATTCCGGAATCGCAAACTCGCTCGCCTCAAAGATGGCAGCGGTGAAAAATGCGGTTGGCAATGGGCAGATTCAAGCCGCCATCAACATCCTGTCGGCCTTTATCAAAGAGGTCCAGGCGCAGGCAGGCAAGCACATCTCCACGACCTGCACGGCTGGCGGACACACGTACCATCCTGTGCAGACCCTGATCGGTGATGCGCAGTACCTGCAAAGCTTCCTGGGTGCGCCGCTGAAAGCTAACCCGATCATCGGTTCTGTAGTCAACATCGGCCTGGCTGGCATCCCCGGAGCGACGGTCAATTTGCTGAACTCGACGAAAGCCGTAGTCGCCACGGCTACCACGGATGTGGCCGGCTTCTACTATTTCGCCGCGACTGGGGGATTGACAGTCGGGAAGACTTATACCGTCAAAGCAATACTTCCGACTGGTTATAAAAGTTCCATGCCGGCGTCGCAAAGCTTCAACTGGTCGGGGAATATGGTTGTGCTGGCGAATTTCGGTCTACGCTGACAGTGTTAGCTGCTCAACGCTAGAGGTCTGGGGGCGTGCGACATGAACGATCATGCCAGTCAGTCGGGGCTCTCCGGCAACTATGGCGCAAAATGCCGGCAGTCGAATGCAGGTTCACGGCTTCGGTGTCCGTTCTGCGATCGCTTCAATCAACTGCTGCACTGGTGCTACCAGTACGAGCATTAGGTCAGCATGGGGAGTCTTTGCGCGTTCGAGCAATCCGGGTTGTTGAACTCTCCACACCTCTGGGGAGGTTTTGGAACTATCGACACGATCAAGAGCCAACAAGCCAGCTGCGCTAAGGGTCGAGAGGTCTACCGATAGGGGCGCGAGTTCGTCCAGCAAAAAGGATTGCTCCAGCAGTGGACGAAGTCTCACGTCATTGTCGCGCCAAGCGGCGAGGAGTGTCCGAATCTCTCCTTCAGCGGCCCGGTTGGTAAATCCGCTTGCGATGTACGCCTGCACGGAATCCCGAAAATGCCTCGCCTGATCGCTCTCCGGACTGGCTGCATCCACCAGTCGGTTCAGAGGAGCCCGGAAGTCCCAGACAGTTTTCAAACTCTCCATGCGCGCATAGTCCTTCACCGGTTCGACGACATCAGCAAGGGTGTGAAGCGCAGCGACATCGTCGGTCCCGGCCATGCGGTGCAGCGCGGAGATCAGGTGGGATCTGTGCGTCAGTCCAAGCCACTCGAGACGCCAGCTTAGCTCGTCAAGCCTCGTATACATCGAGACTGGATCTTGCACGTCGGGCGGAGACCACAGACGTTCTGCGATCGCAGCATTTCGCGGCCAGATTCTGGAATCGATGTTCTCGGGAGTAATCCACTCCGACCACATGCAAGCTTCCCCGCCAAGAATGCGGCGCTTTTCTTCAGAATTCAGCGCAGCAGCCGGGCCGCTCATCGGATCTACAGCGTAATGCCGCGAGGCGGGCCACATCAGGTCGAGGTAATAACCGAAAGAGAGCAGGCCGCTGTAGCCTTGCTGCGCCGCAGTCGCCAACGACTGCTGCCCGCGCCAGGACTGCACGACGACGCTCTTGGGTAAATCAGGATGCAGCACCTCATCCCATCCCATCATGATCTTGTGATGCTTGCTCAAGATCTTCTGCAAGCGTTGATTGAAGTAGGCTTGCAGATCATGGTTGTTTTTCATCCCATGAGCGTGGATGAAGGCCTGGATTTTCGGATTGGTGTCCCATTGATGGCCGTTGACTTCATCTCCCCCGATATGAAAATAGTCATCGGGAAAGAGCTTAGCCATTTCATCGATGAACTTGTCGATGAACTTGTACGTTTCCTCCCGTGTTGGATCCATGACAGCGTCAGCGCCGCCGGGCTCGATCGTATAAGGCCCCGGCCCGCTTGCCAGTGCCGGATATCCGGCAAACAAAGAACGGCTGTGGCCCGGCATCTCGAACTCAGGGACGACTCGGATGCCGCGGTCACGAGCATAGGCCACGAACTCACGAATTTCGCCTTGCGAGTAATAGAGCCCGTCGGACCCAGCTTCTTGCAACTTGGGGAAACGCTTGCTCTCAACGCGGAAACCTTCGTTGTCATGCAGGTGCCAGTGCAGCACATTCATCTTTACCGCTGCCATTCCATCCAGGTTGCGCTTGAGCACGTCCAGCGGAATGAAGTGGCGGCCAACGTCAATGAGCAGGCCGCGCCAGGCGAACCGGGGCTGATCCTTAATCGTCACGACCGGCACAGCAAATCCGTCGGTAGTCGTTTCCAGGAGTTGAAGGAAGGTCTGAAGGCCATGCAGAACGCCCAGAGGAGTGGCCGCAGTGAGCTTCGCGCCTGACTGGTTAATTACCAGCTCATAGGATTCATCCTCACCGAGTCTTTGCACTTTTCCACTGCTGTGAACGGCATGGATCAGAAGAGTCGGATTGGTCGAGTCTGCAGGCTTCTGCTTGAGGAGCATTCCTGTTTGGCGGGATATCTCGCCAACAAATCTTTGTACTCCGCGCTCAAGTGTCGCGTCCCTGAAACCCGTGATCGAAACGGAGAAAGATCGATCAACCGCCAGCTGCCCAACTCCAGCTTGCACAGAGGACGGCATGGGCATGAGACTGAGCCCAGGCTGGGGTTGTGCCGCAGCAAGAGATGCAAGTACAAGAGCAGCGCTGACGATCAGCAGAATTCGACTGTTGTTAAAAAGCATTCAGAATTTACCCACAAGTATTTCTTCAAAGTATGCTAATTGATTACGTTCGCGTCTACCGATGGTCGGAGCCCGCAAAAAAAGAGAACCCCTCTTGACAGCGAATACCTCGGACGCTAATAGCGAAATTCTACTTCTAGTACCTCTCTTCCCTCCAGCCCCGCGGCTTTGGCCTCGGGTTTTTTGCGGGGAACACTTTACAGTTCATACCGAGGTCACTAATGACACGCATCTATATGCGGGTTTCGTAGCCGCACTCACCCAGCGCAGAATTGCAATTTAAAGTCGGTCGTAAGCAGTACCCGTAGTAAGCAGTGCCAAAGGAGATCACATTTATGAAAAAGAATCGGTTCTCGCGCCGTGAGTTCTTATCACAAGTCGCATTAGATCAGCTCAGCCAGATTGCTAACAGCTCGGCATGAGGAACAAACAGTAGGTGGTCTTGCAGAAGTTCGGATCGGCCGGCCCCAACTCTTGTTAAAAAATTACTACAGTTTTACTACAGTCGGGAGTTTTAAGCAGGAGTGTCCAAATTCTTAAGACCCTACCTCGCCGTAAATCATTTGAACAACAAGAGGATGAGGATGATGATGGTGCCGGGAGGGGGAGTCGAACCCCCAAGGGCCGAAGCCCGGCGGATTTTGAGTCCGCTGCGTCTGCCAGTTCCGCCATCCCGGCTGAGTGCTTAAAACCGAAAGAAACAACAGCTTAATTGACGGGGTGAGCCTTTGCAACCGCGACCTCTTCTGGCTCACGCTCACATGTGACACGGATCTGCACGCGGCACGGCAAGGCCATACTGCGGCCTCGCAGAGAGCCGAGAAGACTACCACCTCTCTCTTCGCTGCCGGAGTAAGCCGGAGAAGAACCGGCTCCCGCGCTGGCATAAACGTTCAGAGGCATCGTGGTAACGGATGTGACATTAAGTCTATTGGCTTGGTTTATTGGCTGGCGCGGCGCGCTCTTTCGAATTCATCGCCTTTCTTCCAGTCAACGGGATGCGCCTGATTGGCAGCCTCCCAGCCGAGCCCGAAACCGAAGCGTGCCATGGCGGCGTCGGAGGTGTAGTCCATGCCGGGATGGTACTCGTCGCTTGGTTGGTGGTAGTGATGAGCGGTGTAGTCGGCGTCCTGATCGAGGCCCCAGGCTTCATCGTGGCCCTTGAACTTCATTCCCTCATTGATCGAAAATGCGGGAATGCCTACGCGGGCAAGGCTGAAGTGATCGGAGCGGTAATAATGTCCGGCTTCGGGGCGCGCGTCGGGACGAATCTTGAAGCGGAAATCCTGAGCAGTCGCCTGCACCACCGGATAAAACGTGGTTCGCTCGGCTCCGGAAACCTGGACTTCCTCGGGTGCGCCAAGCGGCCTCACATCGTCGTAGTTGAGATCGAGAGAAATCTTGCCCGCCGGAATCGGGGGATGCTTGCCCAAGTATTCGGATCCAAGCAAGCCTTGTTCTTCCGCAGTGACTGAGACGAAATAGATTGAGCGGCGCGGCTTCTGCACGGCGACTGAATAGGCACGAGCGATTTCCATCAGGATGCCGCAGCCGGTTGCGTTGTCCATGGCGCCGTTATAGATGTTGTCGCCGGGCATGTCGGGCCGGATACCGAGATGATCATAATGCGCGGTATACATCACGCCTTCATTTTTCAGAACCTTGTCAGCTCCCGGAAGCACGGCAATCACATTGTTCGATTCGAAAGGACGAACCTTGCTGGTCATGTGAGCGGAAAGGCGGACGGGGAGCAGTACCGGCTTGAAGTCGCGCGAGTTCGCCTCGGCCATCATCTTGTCGAGATCGAGATGTGCGGACGCGAAGAGATTGCGTGCAATGCCTAGCTGGATCCAGGCTGCGGCTTTCAATCGGGGGGTGGAGTCGAGTTTGAGATAGGACTTCTCGCCGGAATTGGAATTGCGGACGACATCCCAGCCATAGCTTGCCATCTCGGTCTTGTGGATGAGAATGGCGCCGACGGCTCCTTGGCGCGCGGCTTCTTCGTATTTGTAGACCCAGCGGCCGTAATAAGTGAGCGCCTTGCCAGTGAAAAACTTCGGATCGTCCGAGGGCGGCTCGTTGACCAGGATAAGCAGGACCTTGCCTTTTACGTCCACACCTTTGTAATCGTCCCAGTTGTATTCGGGCGCTTTGATGCCGTAGCCGACGTAAACGATCTCGGCGTCGATGTTCGATTCCGGCTGCTGGGTCTGATCGTAGGCTACGTAATCGTCGAGCGGCTTGAGGTCGGATGCTTTGCCTTTGGCGGGAACGAGCGTGAAGCGCGTGTCGGCGCCGGGCGTGATTCCGACCATGGGAACTTTTTGCAGGTAGGAACCATTGTCGCCTGCGGGTTTCAGTCCGTAGAGCGCAAACTGCGCCGCGATGTATTCGGCGGCAACGTCGCCTCCGCGCTGGCCGGTGCCGCGACCCTCGAGCAGATCGTGGGAGAGGAAACGAACATGAGTCTCGATATTGTCGGGACGAATGCTCTGCATTGCGGCGATGGCGGTTGGGGGAAGATGCGAGTGCAAATGCGATTCGGCGCGCGGTTTGGGCGGCTTTTGTTGCGCCGGCATTTCTTGCGGCGATAACGCGGCAATCGGAAAAAGGACGGCGGCGAGCACGGCAATTCTGCGAATCAACAGGCACCTCAAAATATCGTTTTCAACGAAGGGTGCCAAGATTGTAATAGAAAATGCGCGGCCGGCGGGGTTACTTGAGCAGTAGTGCGGCGGTGCAATCGATTGTTCGCTAAGCCGGAAAATCAGCGCCCGGGAGCTGATTTTGTCGGTCCGGTCGTTGATTCCATGGCCTCTCCACAATTGTGCAAACAATTGCTCTACCCCACGCCAACCCCCGAAAGCCGCCATTTTACGCGGCCGAAGTTTGGTACCGCGCTTGCTCCTATACAGCCCGAGAAGCCAACATCCGCGGATTGCTTCCTGGATGATCCCTCGCTTCCTCGACAGTCTGGAGACCTTGCGAATGAAACCGGCCCTGTTTGTGCTCTGCCTGCTTTCCACCAGCGCGGCATTTGCCCAGTATCTCGGTGGCGCGTCCTACATCAGCAGTGAACCGCAGATCTATCAATTCGCGAGTCATGAGGCTCATGCAGCCTATGCGCCCATGTCTCAGGAACAGAATGTCCTCGCCGCCACGAGTTACTCCTCGGCCCATGGAGAACGGCCGGCTTCGGATTTCCCGCAGCCATCAAGCGTTTCTCTCGGCGCCGCTGCCCGCGAACTCAAGCAACAGCATTCCCAGTTAAAGAAATCTCCTGTCGTCTGGGTAAATCAATAACGAGTGGATTGGACACTTTTGTCCAGCCGGTCGTGAACCGTGATCGGCTGATTGCTGCGCGCCATGCCATAGGGTCGGTCGTCCCTCCGGAATTCGAACCATTTCCTCGATTTCCCCCGCGCTGAAGCGCCGGGCTAGTCTCACGCACCCTCCGGGGCTCGATTCCTGGACACTTCCCACTGGTCGTCCTAACACTCCCGAACCCCTGCGCCAATCGGCGTTGCCCGAAACGAGTTCTCACAAACACCCTACCTAAAGCCTTGCTAGAGCCTTGCTCGAAGGCATGCCTCGATGCGAACCTCCTGATCTACCGGCTCCTAAGAGGAGAAATGTTAACCTAAAAGAAATTCAAATGAACGTCCTGGAATTCACCGCCGTCGTCGCCATTGTTTCCTTCGTCGCCGGACTTCTCGGATCGCTCACTGGGCTCGGCGGTGGTGTCGTCCTGGTGCCGCTGCTCACCATCTTCTTCCACGTGGATATCCGCTACGCCATCGGCGCTTCGCTCGTCTCGGTGATTGCGACTTCCTCCGGTGCCGCCGCCTCCTATGTGAAAGAAGGGTTCTCCAACATTCGTATAGGCATGTTTTTGGAAATTGCCACTACCTTTGGCGCGTTGCTGGGGGCCTTCCTCGCCACTCGCATTCCGACGAGCGCGCTGGCGATCATCTTCGGGGCTGTGTTGCTCTACTCGGCATATCTTTCGCGCAAGCCGCGCACGCAGGCCCAGCGAAATCTGCCACCCGATTCGCTTGCCAGCCGTCTGCGGCTGAATGGAAGTTTTCCGGATCTCGACGGCCCGCGCAGTTACAACGTTCAGCACGTCCCCACCGGCTTCAGCCTCATGTTCGGCGCCGGCGCGCTTTCTGGATTGCTGGGCATCGGTTCCGGCGCCGTTAAAGTGCTGGCCATGGATCAGGCAATGCAGATCCCCTTCAAGGTTTCCACTACCACCAGTAATTTCATGATCGGAGTGACCGCCGCCGCGAGCGCCGGTGTTTATCTCAGCCGCGGATATGTCGATCCCGGGCTCTCCATGCCTGTCATGTTGGGAGTGCTGGCGGGCTCCTTACTCGGCAGCCGCATTCTTGTGAAAGCCGAAACCAAATCGCTTCGCCTCGTCTTCAGCGCAGTGATTCTGGTTCTAGGTTTGCAAATGCTCTACAACGGTTTCTGGGGGAAAATCTGATGTCCGCTGCGCAAGCGCCCGCGCGCCGACCACAGCCCTTCCAACCGCAACCGTGGAGAGATCGCCGCATTGAAATCATCCTCGGGAACCTGCTTCGCGCCGGAGTTCTGCTCTCGGCGGCTGTCGTTCTCTGTGGAGGTTGTATCTACCTTGCCCGGCACGCGCACGAACCCACCGATTATCGCGTCTTTCGCGGCGAGCCCTCCGCATACCGCACCATCCCCGGAGTTATCCAAAGTGTCATCCGTGGTCGAGGCCGGGGTTTGATCCAGCTCGGATTGCTCCTCCTGATCGCCACACCAATCGCGCGCGTCGCCTTCTCCGTAGCCGGATTCGCTATCGAACGCGATCGCCTGTATGTGGCCTTCACACTGATCGTGCTCGCCATCCTGCTCTACAGTTTCCTGGGCTCGGGCATCGGCATTTAAGCCGGGCCACAATTCACGCGCGACGCAAGCCGGGTCCGACTCACGATCCCACTTTGGATCCTTCGGAGACCGTCTTGCGGCTGCGGGATTCAGCGGCGAGTTTCTTCCCGTTGATTCTTTTCCAGTCGATTCTGGTGCGGAGGAGAGAGAGGATCAGCATGAGTATGAAAATCTCCAGCAGTCCTCGTGAGGCCGTTAGGATGGTTTCGGATCGCTTGGGAAGCAGGGAGAAGCGTCCGTAGACGAATTCTATGTGGACCCAGTAAACGAGGAGAGACGTCTGGCCTAGTTGCATTAGCGGGCTGAAGCCGCGGGTTCCGAGGCCCCAGCGGCACCAGGCATAACTCAGGAAGGCGATGACTAGCAGAAGACCTATGCGCGTCATGAGGAAGTTAGGGCTGGTATGCCAATAGTCATAGGTGGAGTAAAGATCGAAGGAAGAATGGTCGAGCAGGCGGGCTGCGAAGATTGCAATCGTTCCGACGGCGGCGAAGACTGCCAGCGTCTCGGCGGTGTGCGTGCGGGCTTGGTCTTTAGAGACACGGCTGTTGAATAGAAGGTCGTTAAAGAGAATGAAACCGGCGGCCAGACCGGCGAAGGCGAAGGCGCTCCAGGGGAAGATGGGGAAGAGCCAGGGCTGGGGAGCGCCGAGGTTGTGGCATCCGTCGATATAGGACTCCAGTGGCCAGGGCAGCCAGGTTGGGCGCCAGGTGGTGTAGAGGGGCGGAGTTAGTAACGCGATTGCAGACGCGGCGGAGATGGCTGCGGCTGCTAGAGCGGCACCGCAACGGCTAGAGCCGCGGACCCTTTCAATACCGTTTTGGCGAGCTTCGCTCGCCGGACAGCCGAGGGCGGCTGTCCCTACGTGATTCTTTCCGCTTTCAGGGGCCTGATGCGAATCGGCTGAAGGCGTGGGTTGATTCACATCGTGGGGCTTTGTGCAAATGGTCAGGGTGATGCCGCAAAGTAATGCCATGAGAATCATGGAAAGGCCGATGATGTTCAGGACGTCCACACGGAGTAAGTCGGACCATGGGGCCCATCCCCAGGCGATGAGAAATTCCTGCAGACGGAAGAGGAGCCCGAAGGCGAAGATTTCGGCGCCTCGGCGGAGTAAGGTGCGGGTGATTTCGGCGGGGCTCAGGTTCTTGCGAATGAGTTTGTCGGTGACCAGAGCAAAAGAAACTCCGGCTAGAAAAAGAAAGAGGGGAGCGGGCAGAGTGCCGAGGAGTTGCGATCCCTTGAGGAAGCGAGTGTTGCGGGCATCGCCGCCCAGCCACGCGTCGTAACAATGCGTCTGGAACATGAGGAGGCAGGCCAGGCCGCGCATCCAGTCGATCCAGGCGAGACGAGGAGAAGGGGCCGAGGGCACGGACGAAAGTGTAACGTGCTCGCGGGCTGGGGCCAAGATGAAAGGCGACGGGCGGGGACGCCCGTCTCTCCACCGGCTTTTCATTTTTTATTCTGGGCTTGAATTTGATGGACCAGAGCGTCGATTTCTTCCGGCGTTAGCTTGCTTGCGAATTTCGGCATGCGACCTTTGCCATTGCTGATGATGTTGCGCAGGTCGTCGGGGGAGGCGGCAGCGGTTTTTTCGGAGATGAGCGATGGTCCGGCGAAATGACGGCCCACGGCGGTTTTGCCGTGACACTTGGCGCAGTTGTTTTGGAACAGGGGGTTCGCGGTCAGGCGAGCATCAGCCGGCTGGGTTTGGGCGGAGAGGGCAGTGGGTGCGAAGGGCAATGTTAAAGAACACACGGCGATGATAAGGCGGAATGTTTTCAAGTCGAACCTCGTCGAGAT
>Ga0210400_10005608_pt1 | contig 10632 bp, 9 predicted proteins | sample IncBWH26MmetaG_FD_155456 | JGI IMG/M metagenome (GOLD analysis project Ga0210400, IMG submission 155456) | Forest soil microbial communities from Barre Woods Harvard Forest LTER site, Petersham, Massachusetts, United States - Inc-BW-H-26-M | ecosystem: Environmental > Terrestrial > Soil >... | reverse complement strand
CCTATCGCTTTTGGCAAGTGTGCGCAACTTGTGCCCGTGAGACAAGCTCAAAAGGAACCAGCTCGCCGTTCCCGGGCCGGCTTTTGGGGGCGCGAACCATATTTGTCTGCGATGTCAGCCGACCGGAGGCGGCGGTGGCGGTGGCTGGGCTTCTGATTCGGGGGGCAGCAACACGTCGCGCGGCACTGGATATCCGTCAAATTCGTCCTGGTGATCGGCATGACGACCGTGTTTGCGATGGGTAGTTATAGAATGATCGAGGTTCCCTCTCGCAATTGGCTTCGATCCAGATTGCGAACGAGGACATTAGTGCAAGTCGGCGCTCCGCAGGCTCACGTTGCTGCTGCGATCTATCTCGACCGATAGAAAATTTCTGATCCCGCGCCGGCATGGCACCTCGATAAACGTCCACGATGCCAAAGAAAGACCAACAGGTGCGATCGTTTCCATTCCCGGCGTGACATGGTCCGGCTCGGCTTTTACTGGAACACAGCGATATAAAGCCAACCTTCTTGCCCTCATAGATTCCGGGGCGTGCAACAACATTCCGGGGACGGTCGCGGGTACGCCAGCCGCTGATACTTTGGGTACGGACGGCGCGTACTGTAACTAGCGCGATTGGCAAGCCTTGTACTCTTCCCGCGTGGGCCGCCCGACGCAATGATCTCCGGCCATTGCCGCGGTGAAATTCTCGCCCGAGAGCGGGTTGAGATCATACGGCTGAGGTTTCGGAGGCTGATCGAAATATACGGCTACACATAGCCCGCGATTAATAGCAGCGGCCAAATCCATCGCGGTGGAGCGGGGATAGCAACGCCGCGCGTTTTCATTCCAGTGCTTCTATTGGTTGTTGTAACCGAGTACTGCCCGTGATTTGCTTGTGCTCGATGCTGAGGAGCTTACGCAATCCTTTCCGCGCTGGCACCTCGATAAAATTCCACGACACCAGAGACAGGCCGATGATGGACGCTAGAGCCACGATGAGCTGGAGTAACGCGCCGAGCGCGACATTCCACGATGTAATTGTAGCGGCCTCGTATCGGAATGCGTTGATGATAAGGAAGTGCAGCAAATATATCGAATAGCTCGCTTCGCCACCAAGGACGATCCATTTTTCCGAAAGAAGGCTGACCACACTGTTAGTGTACCTGGCGCAACAAAAAATAAGCACAGCCATCGAGGGCGCGAATCCAAAATTCTGATGCAACTGCTGGATTAGCCAGTGTGTGAAGCTGTTGTCGGCAACGCCAAACATAAACCAATGCATAGCTAAGACGCTGACGATCGCCGCCAGCGTCAGCCCGGCTCGGGGCGCATCCAGCCTTTCTTGCGCCCTTAAGTCAACCCCACCAACCGCCCTTCATGTGCGCTTTCCGCGGAATCAACCGGAGATTTACCATGCCCGACACCGCTCAAGCGGGCGCTCCCGCTTTGCCGCACCTGCACCGGAACTTGCACGGCGACTGGAGGGTCCGCACCGCAATTGACTTGGTTTCAGGCCAGCTATATCTCGCCGTGATAGGCGTCACCGACCACCAAACAGAAACGCAAATCGTGCCCTCATCCATTCGCGCGGCGCCTTGTCCTTGAGGCGCCAGAAGAACGAATCCAGCCAGAAGTGAGAGAGTAAAATTCCCCAGATAAATCCGGTCGCGAGCCCTGCGATCATTGGACCTTCGAGCTTCAATCGCATGACATCGTTGGTGATGCGTGCAATCATGTCGCTGTACTTAAACCATACATAATCGGTGTTGTAGTTTAACGCCACGACGACAGACACAGCGAAAAAGAACAGCGGAGCAAGCACCTTGGCGGCGCGCGCGAGCGGTTGAGTGGAGCTTTGCGAAGTTCGCAGATTAACGTCAGTCAATCCCAGCGAGTGGTAGAGCAGAATGAGTATATATTGCAGGCCGTGCCCCATAATAAATTGAGCGAATACGGTCAGGCTTTGAGGAAGGTCAATCGCCAGATACTGCGGCAAGAAGAAACAGACGCCGAAGAAATACATAGCTGCTGTTGACGGGGTAAACTTTCGGAAGTTGAGGACGATGTAGACTGCGGCGGCGACTCCAATCGCATACTGGAACCATCGGAATTGCGCCGAAAAGAAATCCATCGGGCCGAAGAAGAAGCTAAAATCGCTACTTGGGCTAAATTGCTGCTGCAATGACCGGCCGACCATAAGATAGGCTGCGACGATCCCGCAGATCGCTCCAGCGACAATCGTGTGCCGTTCAAATCTGGTTACTGGGCCTGACTTCGTTGCGATCTTGGACAGCGCAAATACGCCAAGGTTCTGCTTTCCGAAGTGCCAATGTTGCCACATTATGCCAGTGAACGTGAATACATATAGCACTTCGGTGTGCTTCGCTCCGAGCGATGCGGAGAACGCCGTGAAGGCAACCATCGACACCACGAACCAAAATACACAGCCTCCGATCATCAGGATGCGGCGGTGGCGCATTTGGTCACGAATGGCGGGATCGAAAAAAAGGTACACCGTCATCGGGACATGGATCAGTGCCAGGAACAAGATGCACGAGATGATCCACTGAGCGCCGATCACATTGTAGATCGTCAGCCCACTGACGAAGAACGGGATGACGGTAGACCACACCAAGAGACTGACGAAAACGCGCGGTCTTAGAAGGAAACCAATCGCTCTTTCGGCCAACGAAATCTTAGCGGCCCCGCTATCGATCGGCGTGGCGATATCAGCCTGAATTGACATTTTTAGCCCCAAAACCCCATTCCAGCGGGCATCCAGCCCTTCCCCGCGCCCCTAAGTCAACCCCACCAGCCTCCTTATCAGGCGCGTTTTCCGTTGAATCACCCGGAGATTTACCATGACCGACACCGCTCAAGCGGGCGCTCCCGCCTTGCCAATTCCCTCCGGCCACGACTGCAGCTTCATTCCATATTCGATGGGGTTGATCCTGACCTTTGAGAAATGCTTGCCGGATACTAGAGGGCGGCTATTCCATCGATGCCGATGATGAGTTCTTCGATCTTGATATGGCGCTCCGCACCGTCGCCATCGTGACGCTTCGGCGCGTGCCGAACATTCACTCTCAGGTGGGCAAACTTCTTGTGAGCGCCGCCTCGCTAATGACCGGGTTGGTAATGATAGCCAGAACCTCGCGCGGGCTGACCCAGTTTGCTGATCCGCCGCTTTGGACTCCAGAATGGCCGATCTTGATTAGATCGCCGGGGACGAAATAGGTATATCCCTCAGCCGGTTCGCGAATGATCCGCGAATTTTTGTAACGCTACCCCCCCGTTTCCCGTCCACGGTGCTTTGAATGGTGTCACACCTTGAATATCAATGGTTTAGGCCATGCGCCTAAAGTCCAGCATATGGGTGGCGGCCTATTTGCGCCGTTGCCAGACCGAAGGGATCTTCGGCGCGGTGCGCCGCCGCGGTGCTGAAGAGGCCGGTGCCGTCTTCGTCAAGGTGGCGTTGCTCGACGGCAATGCCGTGCTGTACGCGCCGGCGCCGCAGACGGTTTACGACGACAGCCGGCCGATCGAGCGTATTTTCGCCGCCACGTCGCTGCAGCCTGTGCCGGAAGCGTCGGTAGAAGAGCGGTTGGCCAAGGAAGTCCGGTTCGACCCGGATGTCTGGATCGTGGAGACCGAGGACCGGGCAGGGCGGCATTTTCTCGATCTGGCGCGGACCTGAACGGCGCCTTTGCCAAAAAGGACTAGTGTGGTGGTTCAGAAGTTCTCTTCACCTTTGCCGCGAGACCTTCAAGAGAACTTCTGAACCAAACCACACTAGAATCATCGTTTTCTAGTGTCCTTTCAAATCCGAAGTTCGCTCCGGTAGTCGCCGCAGAGATTGCGAACTTCGGATTCGGGACACTAGCCGCAAAACGGATTTGCCTAATCCCTAACGGTCCGAGCCATGCGAACCCCTGCGCGGCGCGACGCCGGCACCGGGCAGCGAGGCCGCCGGGCGGGTTTGGGTGGCGGCCGGGCGGGCGCGATTGCGTTCGTCGTCGTAAAGGGTCGGCCGGTACTTCGCACGGGTGACCGCCATCGTGGAGCCGCGCCACGCCGCCAACATGATCAGGGCGGATCGCTCGCTCAATCTGTCGTAGAGTCGTGACAGCCGATAGACGGTGTTGACGGAAGTTCCGAATTCCGGCTTGAGGAACAGCAATACCCGCTGGAAAACCGGCCCCGGCATATCCAGGGCCCTGGCTGCGCTAGCCAGCGGCTCGCCGCCGGGATCGTCGACCACCTGCGTGGCAACTTTCCACGGCAAGATCAGGGCTTCGCCAAGCTCGATCGTGAAACTCTCGACATCGGCGGCAAACGCGGCCATCTCCAGCGTTTCGATGGCACGCGCGGCGCGCGCGGCGGGAATGCGCGGCGAAGCCTTGAGCGGCGTGTCGGACAGATTGTGCAGGATCAATGCGCGTTCGCTGGCGCCGGCGCTAAAGAACATTCCACTGATTTCGGCGGCGTCCTTTGGCTGCATCGACAGACTGGATGCCATTCGCAAGTGCGCTTCGCTCAATGGCGTGACCGGCGGCGCCGAGGGGGTTGAAGGAAGCTCCTCCGCGAGCGGCAGGCGCTGATCGGCACCGGAAGGCTTCAGCCCGAATTGTCTCATGACCTCGACCGGCGTGCCCGGATAGATCGCGAGCCGGGCCCGCACCGCCGCGCGCGTCGCGTCGTCAACCTGATCGATCAGGCGGGAGGTGAGTTCGACAAACTGCCGCGTTTCTTCCTCGCTATGGACGCTGGCCTGAACGTAGAGATCGGTCAGCACGCGCAGCAATGTGGGTCTGATATCGACGCCCTCCCGGCGCGAGAGCGTCATCAATCCATCAAAGCCTGGAAACAGCGGAGATGTGGGCATGTCAGGGTACGCGACTGAGTAATCTTCCCGCCACGCTACGACGGTTGCTTTAACAGCTCGTTAAGGAAAACAATCGGTGAAGTGTTGTCATCATATTTGCGGCACCGGCATGCAAGGGCGCGGCTGCGGATTTCCGCGCGTGGACGCCAAGTGCAGTGGCGAGAAATTAAGATGCCGTTAACCACGTCCTGTTCTTAATGCGGGCCTGTCGCCGGCAAAATCGCGTCAGTGCGGCAACCAGAGAGAACTTGGCATGGCCACCATCATTGAATTTCCGGCGGATGCGGCATCGCGGCGGCCGGGCCCAACCATGGATGGCGCTCCGCGCGAAGGCATGGGCACCGTCCTGATCCTTCCGGTCATCCGGATCGAGCGCGTACCCGATGAAACCAGCGGTGGCAGCGGGCCGGAAGAGGGCAGGGCGCCGCGCCGCCGTCGTCGCAGACGCTGACATCGGACATTTCAACATGCCGGAGACGTGTTTTCCGATCCGGACCAGGCTGTGGCTTCCGGCTTCAATACCGGTGCTGGCGCTGTTCCTGCTGGGCCTGACGCTTGGGGGGTGCAGTGGCGGCGATTTCGGCCGCACCCGCCAGGATTTCGTCAACGACGACATGCATCGATGGATGGGCAGCGAGGCCACCGCAAGCGTCGGCCTGCATGGGTCGCAATTCCAGCTCACCGACAGCGAGCGGCAGCTTCGCGATCTCGCCTACCCCCTGATCGAACCGCCGCATTCGCGGCCCGCCTGGAAAAGCGTGTTCGGCGATTACGCGGCGCTGCCTTCGCCATGGCGGCAGAAGCCGGTGTTCGACCGCACCAGCTATGGGCGCCAGTTGATCGACGAGCCGCACCGCTCGCATTCGTCGCGCTACGCGCAACTGATCGATGATGTGCGCGACGATATTACCCGGTTCGAGCCGTTCTTTGACACGGCCACGCATGTGCTTGATCTCGACAGGAAACGCAACGCCAGCCTGGCGTATGTTTCACAATTGTCGCCGCGCGAGCGCGCCGACGCGGTCGCCCGCATGGAAGAGAATACGCTGATCGTGCAGTGGGTCCAGCAATGCCTGGAGCGCAGGATATCTTCATATCGCTGGGCCCTGGAACGGCTGGTGATCCAGGCGCCGGACAACATGGCGGCCGATGCCGATCGAGTGATCGGCGAACTCGCCGTGCTGACAGCCAATCCTCCGGTCGCGGTGCAGCCTGTCATCGGACACGTCGTCAGCACGCGCGGCTAGAACCTTTTTCCGTTCCGATTGAGTCGGAACGGAGGTTCTATTTCTTATTTTGACGCGTTTTCTTCACGCGAACCGTTCGCTGGAAAACGCTTTGGAAAATTTCGAAAAGACCGATCGCGTTTCGATCAGTGTTTGGCTGGCGCCGGATCGGTCTGCACCTTGCAACTCGATGCCGCGAGAGAAGCCTGGGCCTGCGGCATCAGGCCGGGTTCCGGCGCCAGGGCTTTCAGCACGATCAATCCCGCCGCGGTGGGAGAATCGATGATCAACCGGTCGGCCGCGGTTACATCCTCGTCCTCCGGCAATTCGGCGTGCTGGGCTTCGGTCATGAGATCGAGCTCGATGACCTTGCGTCCGGCGGACCGGTCGTTGATGGCGTAATACGCCACTTCGTTGCGCGTATAGAATGATACCGAGGTGTAGGCCTGACTGACGGGGACCGTAAGCTTGATCGGACCGCCCGACAGGTCGTAGCGGCAGATCGCGGTCGCGAACGCCGGATCCATGAACGGCATCGGGGCATTGTTCGGATCCGCCTGCGGAAGGGAGCTGACGGCGTTGAGTTTTGTCAGCGGCGTGAGACGCGAATAGGCGTCCTGGGTTGCAATCCGCGGCAATGCCAATACGCTGACGAGGTGCACCACGCCGCCGAGCAGCACGCCTGCGATGATCGTGAACAGCAGGCGGATCATGGGCAGCCCACGATCGTAATCGACGGCATCGGCGCATCGCGCTGGGTCCGCGTCGCCACGCCTACCGGCGTATCGTACAGCCGAAGCATCAGCGCGTAGCGCTCGATTCCCCCGGTCGGCAGCCAATTTCCCGCCCGCGATCGCGACGCCACCCGCACCTCGAACGCTCCGTCTGCGCCGCGGATGATTTCCTGGCTGGTGAAGCCGTAACGCTGCAGCGAATTCGCAACGAGGCGTCCCTTGGTGTCGTAGAGCGTCAAGGTCCAGAACCGTGCCGCCGGCGTGATGCCGCTGACCACCACGTCACACCGGCCATCGAGCGGTCGTTTGCGATCGTCCGTCGTCGCCGAGAATGCCACGCCGTCGCCGGTGCCGATCGGCAGTTCGCCGCTGCGCGCGATGGAGGCGCGCGAATAGGGATCGACGTCGGCGGTGCCGGTTTTGGGCCGGGCGGTCCAGGCGCCGATCTTGAGGGTGCCGAGATCGGTGCCGCGCGTCGCCGTCATCCATGTCGCGCCGAGGCCGACGACAGTGGCGAGGATCAGCGCCAGTAACGTGGTGAATATGAGCCGCACGGTCAGTCTTTGCGCGGAGCTGACGTAGCTGGGTCGCCCGGCGCCGCCGCTGCGAAGCTGTCAGGGAAAGGAAGCGACCCGGACGATACCGGCTTCGCCGGCTTTACCGGATCGCCAGACGGGGCATTTCCGGCAGTCTGGGCCGCGTCGTCGAGCATCTTCTCGACACGCACCAGGATGTCCGCACCGCGTTTGGTGAGGATCGGCGGCGGCCTGATCTCCGCCGGCTTCGACGCGCCGTTGGCCGCAACAGTCGCGGAGGCGACGGGGGTGGGCAATTTCGTGCCCGCGCCGATACCCGCGATTTCCTTGATCTCGACGCCCTGATGGGCTGCAACCATGATGTCGTGCCAGGTCTGTGCCGGCAGCGAGCCGCCGGTCATGCGGTTGGTCGCCGAATAATCGTCATTGCCGTACCAGACCGCGCAGGTGAAGTTGCCGGTATATCCGACAAACCACGCGTCGCGATAGGCGTTGGTGGTGCCGGTCTTGCCGGCGGTCGGGATGCCATCGAGTGCCGCCCGCCGTGCGGTACCTTCACTGACGACGTGGCTCATCATGCCCGCCATGTCGGCGGCAACCGAAGCCGGGATCGCCTGAAGCGGCTTCTTGCCGTCGCGATCGAAGCGCCAGACCAGGTCGCCGGCGCCGGTGCGGACTTCCAGCACCGCGTGCGGGGTGACCGACTTGCCCTTGTTGGGGAACGTCGCATAGGCCACGGCATGTTCGATCACCGTAACCTCGTCGGCGCCGATCGGCAGCGACGGCGTGTCCGGCAGCGGCGCCTTGATACCGAAGCGGCGCGCGACCTCCACAATCTTGGCACGGCCGGCCTTGGGGCCGCCCTTGCCGCCGATCGCAATCGACAGTTTCACCGGAACCACGTTGATCGAGCGGGTGATCGCCTGCGTCAGCGTCACGGCACCGGAATAAGAGTGGCCGTAATTCTGCGGACACCAATTACCGATGCAGACCGGACCGTCGACCACGATCGAGGTCGGTTTGAAGCCGTTGAGCAGCGCCGTCGTATAGACATACGGCTTGAAGGACGAGCCGGGTTGCCGATACGCGTCGGTGGCACGGTTGAACTGGCTGGCGCCGTAGTCGCGGCCGCCGACCATCGCACGTACGCCGCCGTCGAGATCGGCGACCACGGTGGCGGCCTGGGTGGCGTGATAGTCGCGGCCGAACTGGCGCAACTGGTTCTCGATGGCGTCTTCTGCGGCGCGCTGCACGTTCATATCGATCGCGGTGCGGACCACGAAGACACGTTCGTTGTAGGATTTCGGAAACGTATCGACCAGCTTGCGCATCTCGTCGAACGCCCAGTCGAGGTAATAGTTCGGAGAATTATCATCGCGGCGATCGACCGCAGTGGCCGGATTGCGCCGGGCGCCGAACACCTGGCCTTCGGTCATGAAGCCGGCGTCGACCAGATTATCCAGCACCACGTTGGCGCGCGCACGCGCCGCCGGCAGGTTGATATGCGGCGCATACTTGGTGGGAGCCTTGAACAGCCCCGCCAGCATCGCGGCTTCGGCCAGGTTGACGTCGCGCGCCGACTTGTTGAAATAGAAATGCGCCGCGCCGTCGACACCGAAGGTGCCGCCGCCCATATAGGCGCGATCGAGATAGAGTTTAAGAATTTCGTTCTTGGTGAGCCGCGTTTCCAGCCAGATCGCCAGAAACGCCTCATTCACCTTGCGCTCGATGGTGCGTTCGTTGCTCAGGAACAGGTTCTTGGCAAGCTGCTGGGTGATCGATGAACCGCCTTGTCGCACCCCGCCGGCCTGCGCGTTGGTCAACAACGCGCGCAACGTGCCGGCGACGTCGATGCCGAAATGGTCGTAGAAGCGGCGGTCTTCGGTCGCCAGCGTCGCCTTGATCAGATTGTCCGGAAAATCCTCCAGCGGAATCGAGTCGTTGTGCTTGATGCCGCGGCTGCCGATCGGATTGCCGTAGCGGTCGAGGAAGGTCACCGCGAGATCGGATTTCTTCAACCAGTCTTCGTCAGCGGTTTCGCGAAATGCCGGCACCGCCAGCGCCAGCATCAGCAGCAGCCCGCCGAGCCCAAGGGTGGCCGCTTCGGACAATGGCTCGATGAAGACCCAGCGTTTCCAGCGGCCGACATAGAAGTTGTCCATGAACGTCGAGAACCGTTCATAGAGTTCGCGTGCGCCCTTGCCGGAAGAAAATAGCGTTGAATCGATGCGCGCATCGAGATCCAGCATCCAATGCCGGATCTTCTGCTTCCATTCCGTTGGTACGATCTTGCGCACCGGGACCCTTGGTCAGTTTGCAGCGCTCAAGCACCCGGCGGGGTACCGTTGAGACGTCTTGCGGGAATGTTGCGGCGAACCCAAGGCGCCTCGGCGCCGTGGGGACTCGGTCCCTATCTATCCGAGCGGGGGCCATAAACCAATGGTCCTGCTGCGATTTCGATCGGCAGGGCTAACGCTGTCCCGGCCCTTGTGGCGCAGTCGGACCATGACACTTGCACCCATGCCGTCGCAGCCCCTAGAACGGCTTTCGCGTATCGACCGTCCGGAAAACGTCAGGATTCATGACCGCCCCGCCCAAGCCGCCCTCGGGTCAAGAGGGATTCTTCTGGAAAACCAAGACGTTGGAGCAGATGTCCAACGCCGAATGGGAAAGCCTGTGCGACGGCTGCGCGCGGTGTTGCCTCGAGAAGCTCGAGGACGAGGATACCGGCAAGATCTATTTCACCCATGTTTCCTGCAGATTGCTGGATGCCGGGCTGTGCGCCTGCAAGGATTATGCGAACCGGTCCGACCAGGTTCCAGACTGTGTCAGGCTCACGCCGGAGAACGTGCGAACCCTGAACTGGTTGCCGCCCAGTTGCGGTTACAAGCTGGTCGCCGAGGGCCGTGATCTCTATTGGTGGCATCCGCTGGTTTCCGGCGATCCGAATACGGTGCATGAAGCCGGCGTTTCCGTGCGCGGGCGGGTGCAGGGAACTGAAGCCGAGATCGCTGACGCCGACCTCGAGGATCACATCGTGCAATGGCCGGCGCTGTTGCCGAAACGGGCGCGACTGAAAAAACGGCCCCGATCCTGAGCTCTGGCCGAGCGGTCCCTTCACGTTGCGGCGTTGGTCCCCTCGCGGGACGCACCCATGCGCACAAACCGCTGCCACGACCTCGATTTGCCGCTTAGATAGCGGCCGACATGATGATTCCCGTGGCCCCCGGTCGCGTCCCCCCAAAAACATACAACTCCGCATGAAC
>Ga0210400_10005607_pt1 | contig 10632 bp, 12 predicted proteins | sample IncBWH26MmetaG_FD_155456 | JGI IMG/M metagenome (GOLD analysis project Ga0210400, IMG submission 155456) | Forest soil microbial communities from Barre Woods Harvard Forest LTER site, Petersham, Massachusetts, United States - Inc-BW-H-26-M | ecosystem: Environmental > Terrestrial > Soil >... | reverse complement strand
TGCATCCTCCGCCTGGTAATGAGGATTCTCATACCGCATGTCGATTACGGCGGTGCCAATTTCAATCTTTCGTGTTTTAGCGCCAACCGCTGCGAGCAGTGGAAACGGGGATGCCAGTTGCTGCGCAAAGTGATGAACCCGGAAGTAGGCTCCGTCCATTCCTAGTCGCTCGGCCTCCATGGCGAGGTCAATGGATTGCAGAAGCACATCAGCGGCGGACCGTGCTTGTGATTGCGGTGAAGGCGTCCAGTGGCCGAATGAGAGAAAACCAATTTTCTTCATGCAATATTAGTGTGACATACCGTGGATATGGCCGTGCGCCGCCTCTCCCGCGTCGCTTCGCGCTGGAGTAATTGTTGCCTCTCGTTGATGTCGAACGGGTTCAGGCCCAGAGTCGCAAGATATTCTTCGGGAGGGAGTCCTTCGCGCTCATCATTGGCGAATAGATCCGCTCGGCAGAAGTAAAGTTCTGCCGTGGTTATCAGATCGCGAAACTTCCGCATGTTCATGAAGCGCCAGATCGCCACATCGTGGTCTTGTGGTTCAAGCTGGTCGGGATAGGTTTCGAGACTCATGCAATGTGGCTAAGGCTTTGGCTGGTCCGGTGGTGACGCCGCCCCCGCTTTTATCTTTGCCTGCTGTTCCGCCCAGTAGCTCGCGGGTTTGTGCAGGCTGATGACTCCAGCTAACACGTCCTGCTTCGACTTTCCGCCCTTGAACATCTCGTGCATGTAATTCAGATACGTGCAGTACTTCCCGACATGTTCGATGTACTTATCAGGAGAGGGCAGCGCCTCCGGGTGATGGGCAAGGCCAATGCAGGTCATGATAGCGGAGAAGGAACCGTGTGCGCCCGCGTGAAGTGCGTCGACAGGCTTGAAGCTACCTACGGTCAATCCGGGCTGGGTAGCATCGAGCAGACCCCGGTCTTCAAACACAAGTTTGTTCACAGGCTTGTAATAGCCCATCATCCCGTTCGGAGTATCTCCGGAGACGATGTGAGGCAGTTCTTCCTTTGTGGCGATGAAGAGAGTGTAGAGCGTGCGAACATAAATCTCCTCCGGCTGGCGAAGCCGCGAAAGCCACGCGAAAATCTTCTTTTCTTGCAAGTCTCGGCAAATCGACTGGCTGAGTTCCGCCATCGCTGTTCGCGTCCATAGCGTCAGCTTTTCAGGTGAGCCAAACTCGGCCAACATCCCCTGAACCAATGGGTCGGTGTCGTGTGGCTTGTCTGTTCTGCAACCCAGCACTGGACAATGCGGATTCGGTTTCTTCATCGTAATCCTCATCGGGTCGCGAAGCCGCGACTCGGGAGTGCTAAACTTCCGTTTCTGCAAGAGTAAACGAAAATCGTCGTGCGCCGTAAAGCTCTTGGAGTTCTTTCGTCGCACGCCCAGCTAGTTCGGGTTGAACGGGGGGGCCGCGATGTCGAAGGCACGTGTTGGCATACTGAATCGACACTTCGTGATGGACCGATGGCTCGACATCCTGAAAAACGAACCTCCGCGAATGGTGGACGCCCCTGTGCTCCATCACTACACCGATTCGTTTGGAGTCCAAGGGATAATCTCTTCGAATTCTCTGTGGGCGACAGCAACGCAATTCTCGAACGACCTCTCTGAAATCGAGTATGCAGTTTCAGTCGCCGCTGAGATTGTCGGTGAGATGTGGAGAGACAAGACGAACCTGAGTCCTTGGGAAGAGCTCCTTGTTGCGCACTTGTTGCGGCTATTAGATAGCCCGCTGCACAGTTTCGGTCAGCCATTCATCGTTTCATTTTGTGAAGAGGGAGACTTGTTAAGCCAATGGCGGGCCTACGGAGCCGCGAGTGGGTTCTCCTTGGCTTTCCGTCCTCTATATCAGCGTGACACAGTCAGGCTAGTCTGTAAGGGTGGCTTTCGAACGATGGTTAAAAAGGTCGTCTACGACCCCAAAAAACAGCGGGCGCGGGTACGCTTTCTTTTTGAGCATTTGACCAAGTTAGTGAACGGGTTTTCATTTGCACCAACCTCACCGCGAGGCACATCGGCCCATGTCGAGTTATCGTTGATCCTCATTCTGGAGATGACGGACTGGGCTTGCGCCGTGAAGCACAGTGCTTTTTCAGAAGAAAAGGAATGGAGGATTATTACCTATCCTAAGGCCGCGACCTTAGTTGGGTCCCAGACGGAGAACTATGAAGGAGTGTCCGTTCGACCCACAGCGAAGCTTCTGCTTCCATACATGATTCTGGAACCATCGTCGCGGAAACGGTTGCCATTGATCGAAGTCCGATGCGGGCCAAGCCAATTTCAAGAACAGTCGGCTAGGGCAATGAAAATCCTGTTGCGTAAACATGGATATAAGGATCTTCCGGTTACGCTTTCTGGAGTCCCTTTGCGAATCTGAAGATCCGCCGAAAACATGCTCTTCGCATGACCTCCGTACGTTGCATAGCATTTTGGAGAATTTATCGTCCACAGTGGTTACAGGACTTTCGCAACTTCGACCGCGGTTTCGAGCTGCGTATCTCTCCCTTCTTTCAAAGCATCTCGCGAGAGTTCGATGGAAAACTTTGGGACGATGCCGTTGTTCTCCAGCATCCGTCCTTGCCACGTTAGGTAGGCGGCAACTGGGAGGCCAAGAATGTATCCGTGGCCAACCTTGTATGCGCTGCCACTGAGTAGACGACCGGGCGTTTTCGTTCCCACGATGGTTGCCAGATTATTTTCCTCCGCAAACGCCGACACCATCTCGCCGGCGCTCGCGGTGTGCTCGTTTACCATCAGCACGACTCGACCATGGAATCGCTGCTGGCCGAGTCCTTCAGTGACCACGAGGATAGATTTTTCAACGAAGGCATATCGAGCCGCTAACCATATGAGAGTCGCTTTGTGAGACGGAATTCGTCCAAATCGAGTCAGCTCCTCGCGGCGATAGCCGCGCGCACGTCGTTTTCGCGTGAGACTGTAGCCAACCTCAAGTTTTCCGGGCGTCAAATAGCTCATCAGGCGTAACCCGCCGATTCCTCCGCCGGTGTTGCCGCGTAGATCGACAATGAGCCGACTGCATCCGTCGAGTGCGGCGATGCCGCGGTCAATGTCCTGCGCTACGTCGATACCGATGGCGCCCGGAAACATCGCAACTCTCAGCAATCCAATTTCAGCGCTGAGCTTTTCGGTGGTGACCGCCTGCGGCGCCGTAACCGGGTGCTTTTGGGATTTGGGTATCGGCAATTGAAGATTGACCTTCTGCACTTCGCCGTTGAGCTTTTCAATAAGTAGACTCGCGGATTCGCCGACGGAGAACGTCAGGTCGTTTGGGGGGAGAACTTCCCGTCCACCGGATTCGAGCAGGAGATCGCCAGGCCGTATGCCGGCCGCGAACGCTGGACCGCCTCGATGCACGTCTTGGAACATCCAGTGCTCACTTCCGTTTACACCGATGCGCTGCAGAGTGGCGTTGATTGCGTGGCGTGCTGGAATATTCCGCATCCCCGTATGGCGGAAGCCAGTGTGACTCGTCTTCAGTTCGGCTACCAATTTGTGAACCTCTTTCTCGAAGACCTCCGGGTCGGTACTCGCCAATATCTGATCCTGGCGATCCCGGACCAACGCATTCCAATCCACGCTGTTCATTCCGGGATTGAAATGCTTTGTCTCCACCAGTCGGCATACTTTGTCGAAAATCTTCGTGCGGTCGTCGAGAGTCAGATTCATTGCTGTTTTATACCTATCGGTGTCGAGGTCTCCCCTACCGCTATGAACGCCGCCCAATAAAAAGGACTGACCTGACCGCCGTATTTAGAGAGCAGGTCAAGCTTTGCGTTTCGCAGGAGCCGAACTCGTATCTTCGCCCTGGGCCAAGCGCGAGTCCGTCCGCGTACTCGCTCCAAAACGTTGAAAGCGCCTGGCACGTCGCCGCTCTTGGTGACCAGTTCAAAATGCTGCAAGTAGGTTTGACTCATCGAAGCAGCAACCGAACTGTTCCAATACGGCTCATCCACGCTGATTAACATGCTCTCGATCACGTCTTCGGCCTGTTCGTAAAGAGCGTTGGCTTCGCTAAGGCGACCGCGGCGCGCCTTCAGGTCGGCAAGAATGGTCAGGTTACGAGGCACGTAGTAACGATCGCCAACACGTTGGCTCGCCTCCAAGCCATCCGTAGCACGTTCCTCCGCCGTGGGGAGATCGCCGGTATCGCGGTAAAGCGTCGCCAACTCGAACATGGCGTCGGCCTCCATTCGGAAGAATTGCACTCGCTTTGAGAATTGCGCGGCACTTTCCAAATCGGCGATGGCCTGTTTCCTGTCCCCTGTTTGCGAAGCCAGCCTTCCAAGCAAGATGAACAGCTCCGCCTCATGACCTCGTTTCTCCTGTGATCGGGCTTTACCGAGTGCGTCGTCAAGCACCGCCTTTGCCTCTTGTGGTTTTCCCAAGGCGACCAGAGCTCGTGCTTTCCCCTCGTACGCCATGAACGGCAGACCAGAGTCTTTTTCCGTATCCGCAAGCTTGATTGCTCTCTCGAAAAATCTCAGCGCCTCAGTATGACGATTCACCTCTTCGAAGCCTCTGCCAATCAATTCCAGGAACCTGATCTGACCGCCTGTATCGCCGCTGGCCATCGTCGAAAGAAGTGCGCCACCGAGGAGGCGCGCGGCCCGTCCGGGACTTCCCTCAAGGAAGGCGACCAGCCCTAATTCGCCGGAGGCCCGAGTTGCCCATTGCTTTTCGCCCAACTCATTTGCAATCTCCTGGGCTTCCAACCAATCTCGCTTCGTAGCTCGATAGTCAATTTCGATATCCGTGTAGCCCTTCGCGATCAAGCACCAAAGCCGCAGTCTTTTGTCAGTCTGCACGATGGGATTTTGCAGTTGTTCGTTTAAGAACCGTGAGAGATCGACAAACGACATCGTTTCGGCCTCTGATCTGAGGCGTCCGACCTTGGCGTAAAGTTCGTTCCTGGCGTCGCCCCGCTCGGAGAACAGCTTCTCTGCTCTGGCATAGAGTGGCGTCGCTGCGGGTCCATTATTTAACCAGTAGAAGTGATCGGCGGAGCTAAGTAGCGCCTGCGGATCCGTGAACTGTTGTGGAGCCGCGGAATCAACGGGAGAACTGGCCGCATTGCCAGAAACTGTTCGGTAGTGGCGAGTGTAGGCGTAGTAAGAGCAGATTGTCAGGAACACCACGACCGGAGCGGCTACCAAGCCCGCCCATCCTCGGACACGTCTGCCCATTGAGAAACCACGCGAATAAGGAATCTACAGAGTCGTAGCGACGAGGCGGCGCAAAGCAGTGGCGATGCGGATTAGAACCCAAAACCTTCCCAATAGTTTCTCATCAGATAATAAAAACCAAAAGGCGGTTTTGCCCGAAACTGCGCGTCGGGCAAGCGTTTTGGCGAAATCGACCGTCGGAGTCAATTGACCAATTGGCAGTGTCCGTCAAATCACGAACCCTCCACACGGTTGGCCGGAATATCGGACAAACGGCGCATTAAGGCCGGGCATACCTAAGAAAGCCACAAAAGTCTTACAATATGGACGCAAGCTTCAAATGGCCACTCTATCCCAAGGCACAGCTAGAACAACCATTTGGCATGCCGCTGCCTCTTCAATCGTTAAAGCCCTTGCTCCCGCGCCAAGTTGACGGGCTATCTCCCGTACACTGTCTGGTCCTCGCCTATTGCTGAGCAAAACCTCATGAGTGGCCTTCGATGCTCGTTTTGCAACCGCCTGTGCGAAGTCTCCAGCGCGAATAAAACCGAGTTTCATATCCTCTCCTCAGCCTCAATCCTCCACGAAGTAATTGGGGCCATATTGTGTTTCCTTTGAAACTAGAGGCGGAGGTCGCTTAACCCTGGGTGATCATCGGGACGACGCCCGAGCACCCAGTGATACTTGCGCTCTGATTCCAGAATGGGAATGTCGTTGATTGATGCAAACCGTGAAACCATGAGTCCATTATCACTGAATTCCCAGTTTTCATTGCCGTGGGAGCGGTACCAGTGATCCGAGTCATCGTGCCACTCGTAAGCGAAGCGCACGGCAATGCGATTTCCCGTGAATGCCCACATTTCTTTGATCAGCCTGTAGTCGAGTTCTTTGGACCATTTGCGAGAGAGGAAAGCAATGATTTCGTTTCGCCCTTTGATGAACTCCGAGCGATTCCTCCATCGTGAATCGATCGCGTAGGCAAGAGCTACTTTTGCGGGATCGCGAGTATTCCAGCCATCCTCGGCGAGACGCACCTTCTGAATCGCGCTCTCGCGGGTGAACGGAGGCAAAGGGGGACGGGATGTCGTTTCAGTTGCCATTTCTCCTTCTTGCACTACTCAAAACTCGATGCTCCCAATCATTTCTGCGTCCTCATGAACTCGCTCACCAGAGCCGCAATTTCATCCGCTGCCGTGTCCAGCGCGAAATGACCACCATCTACAATGTGGACTTCAGCATTGGGCACATCTCGCCGGTAGGATTCCGGTTCCGAGGAGTCAAACGATGACTCATACTTGCCCCAAATCACCAGCAGACGCGGCTGCTTCTCACGCATCCAAGCTTGCCACTTGGGATAGTTTTCTACGTTGGTGCGGTAGTCGTAGAAGAGGTCGCTCTGAATCTCGACCTGGCTGGGCTGATTGAGAAAGTAAAATTCGTCCGTCCAGAGATCAGGGTCGTGGCGTGCTGCGTCTGGGTCGTTACCAGCGTGGCGGGTTCGCGCCGTCTCAAGCGACAAGAGATTTACGCGCAGCGCGCTTTCGTTGGCGGCGCGATCGGTCCAGAAAGCTCGTCGTGTTTTCCAATTTGCCCCCAGACCCGTATTATGGGCCACTGCGTCTTGGACGATGAGCGCCTCGACTCGCTCCGTGTGCGCCAGAGCCATGCGAAAACCCACGGGACCACCGTAATCCTGCATGTAAAGCGTGTACCGCAAGAGCCCAAGAGCTTCGGAGAAATGATTCATGGTCTCGGCAATGTGGTCGAATGTGTATGCGAATTTTTTCGGGTCCGGCCAGTCGCTATGTCCGAAGCCCGGGTAATCGGGCGCGATCAGGTGATAGTGATCGGAAAGTCGAGAGAACAAGGGATCGAACATCCGCGAGGAGGACGGGAGTCCGTGCAGCAGGAGAAGCGTTGGCGCGTCTTTCGGCCCGGCCTCCCTGTAAAAGATGGAGAGTCCATCTACCTGTATCGTGCGATAAGAAGTCGGGTATTTCACGGGGCGTTCCTTTCCTTGGGCGTGGGCCGGCAGTTGAAATATTGCGAGCATCACAAAGACTACCCGCGCGATACGAGAAACCTGCAAAAATCGCGGCTTAGGGATCGAGTAGAAATGGTCCATAGTTTTCCTCCGCTTTAGAAATCCTGTACCGTTGGGCGGATAACTATCTCATCGACTTCCACCTCATCCGGCTGCTCGATTGCGTAACCGATCGCTCTTGCGATCGCGCTAGCCCTGTCACAATCGACTAGCGCTTCAACCTACTTCGCTCGGACTGCAAGACCCGACTATCGGGAACTGACCGGCGGTCGATCTAGCGACAGGGCAATGCTCTGCGCGAAGCGAGAGGCGCCTCTGCCCAGGCCGAGAAACAGAATTGGCTCAATCAGCTCCAATTCCATCAACACGAATTTACCTCCGCGTTCCAGTCCATCAACGCGAGCGTACAGGTTTTGGTATTCAACCGCCCGCAACACTTCGGTTGCTCCATCGATGAGCGATCGGCTGGGAAAGGCCTCGCGGACGCTTCCGCCAAATTGTGTTTGCACCCGGAAATCGCCGGTGGCCGGAAGCTTGCATACGGCGTGACTGAATTCTCCGTGAAAAAACATGAATGAATTCTCGCCTTGAGTCTGAATCTCGGGCATGAACTGCTGCACCATGGCCGGACCGCACAGAGTCTCATCCGTATCCTTCGGGACAAGCCTCGTCCCGTGAGCGGTGGCTGAGACCGTGGGTTTCACGACCGCACAATCCCAGCCGTGTGCTGCGAGAACAGCGCTCAAGCTGGCTTCCTCATGTTCAGACAGCCAATGGGTTTCCGGAATCGTAATGCCGCGCTGCTAAAGCCGTCGAAGGTACGCTTGTCGGCGTTCCAACGCACCAAAGGCCCACTGTTTTGAAGATCTACATCGTGCGATTCCACAACGGCGATCCATGCGAGGAACTCAGGTAGTCGAAGGTGGTAGTCCCAGCAGGAACGAATGATGACTTGGTCAAATTCACTCCAGTCGGTTTCTTGGTTGTCCCAAACCACTGCTTTTGCCTCGATATCAAAATCACGAAGGTGGGGAATGAGAAGCTGATCATCCGCACTCAGCTTCGGACATCCGCCATGAGTCGCTAGCGCGACGGTTCTCATGCCACCTTCTCCTCTAACATGTCGTAACGGCTAAAGCCTTCTTCCTTTCCAGCCCCCAATGCCGCCTAGCATTCTCTACCCATAACATCTTGCTCGCTTTGACCCACCTCGAACCCGCCAATGCTTCGGATTTACGTCCGCGTTAGAAGTCCTGTACGGTTGGGCGGATCACCATCTCATCGACTTCCACCTCGACCGGTTGCTCGATTGCGTAAGCAATCGCTCTCGCGATCGTGCTGGCCGGGATGGCCATTTTCATGAACTCGCGCAAATTCTTTCTGGTCGCTTCGTCCGAACTGCTTTCCGACAGTTCTGTGGCAATCGCTCCAGGTGAAATCATCGTGCAGCGGATATTTTGGGAGTGCAGTTCCATGCGTAGCCCCTCAGTCAACGCGCGCACCGCCGCCTTGGTAGCGCAGTAGACTGTCCCGCCTGGGGCGAACATTTTGATCCCGAAAACCGAAGCAATATTGATGATGTGGCCCGTCTTCTGCTTCTGCATGTGTGGCAGGGCTGCGGCAACCCCATATAGAAGTCCTTTGATATTGACGTCAATCTGCCGGTCCCATTCATCTACCTTAAGGGCCTCGATCGGTGCGATGGGCATAATACCCGCGTTGTTGACGATCACATCGACGCGACCGAAATTGTCGACGGCCTTTTGGATGAGCGCTTCAACTTCTGCCCGCTTCGTCACATCGCAGGCAAATCCGATAGCCTTGGCGCCGGTGGCCGAGATATCTTGAACCACTGCGTCGATTCGGTCCTTGCGGCGTGCTCCCAATACGACTTTGGCTCCTTGTTGCGCGAGAACTTTTGCGGTGCTTTCCCCGATGCCGCTGCTGGCTCCGGTAATCACTACAACTTTGTTCGTGATATTTGACATTTCCATTCTCCCCTTTTGTCCTTATTTAAGAATTTGCTTTTCACGGCGGGCTGCGCTCCACTGCATGATGGGCGCCGCGATTTCAGATACCTCCTTGACCAATGAGGTCAAGAAAGCCGGTACATCCGTGCAAGTCGAAAGATTGGCGCTTTGCCCGGCCCACATCGGCACAAGATCTGCTCGACCCGCAGCGTCTGCTGCGATTGTGAGATTTCTGACGAGTTCTCGTTGCAGCGGATACGGCAGGATCTCGGTCCCGTTCCGGTTCAAGTCCTCCATCACGCGGTTATGGATTGCCCGTGCGAGTCTTCCCGTGAACCCTTTTGTCAAGGCAGTATGTCCGGCATTGCGTCGTCGCAAAGTTTCGCGATGAAGGGGGGAGGCGCCAGATTCTTCGCACGCCAGGAATACCGTTCCCATTTGGACGGCTTCTGCGCCCAGAGCCAGTGAGGCGATTACACCTCGTGCATCTCCTATTCCCCCCGCCGCAATCACTGGCACATCGACGATGTCAACGACTTGTGGGACTAACGACAGCGCGCCGGTGAGCGAATCCTCCGCCGGCCGGAGAAAAGATCCGCGATGCCCCCCTGCTTCGAAGCCGGAAGCAACAACAGCATCCACGCCGGCCTCTTGAAGCGCCGCACCCTCATCGGGCGTTGTCGCCGTGCCGATGGTGACGATGCCTTGCGCCCGGCACTCCTCCAAGATTTCTCTTGCCGGAATTCCGAAGATGAAGCTGAACGCCGGTACGCTCGCGTCCAGTAGCACGCGGACCTGATCTTCAAATCGCTTCCGCGAATATGGCTTGTACGTTGGACGGGGCGCCCCCAACGCAGCAAGATGAGCGACTAACGGAGCCAGGCTCCTCTTGAATCCGTCTTCATCCGCTGTTCGCGAACCTTCATCCTCCGTTGACACCCACAAGTTCATTGCGAACGGTTTGGATGTAAGAGAGCGAATTTCCGGGATCACGTCTTTGATAGCGTCGGGCGGCAAGCCATGCGCACCAAACGATCCCAGCCCGCCAAAGTTCGACACTGCGGCCGTCAGTCTTTGCGATGACAATCCGCCGAGCGGCCCCTGAACGATGGGATACTCGATCCCGAGCTTGGCGGTAAGCCGGTTCTGGTTCCACGAGGCAGGCATTATCATCCCTTGTAAATGAAGCCATTGCACCGAACGTTTAGCTAGCGTCGAAGCGCTGGAATCCGACCCTCCCTGATTTTGGTTTGAACGCTCCTACCGAGCCACTTATGCGACTGATTTCTTCTTGGCATTGAGTGCCGGTAGAAGAAGTTTCACAAGCGCTTCATCAGAGAACGGATTCTGACCTGAGATCACCTCGCGATCTTGAAGGACGTAGCTCTTCCAAGGCTCGACCACACTTACGTCACCGCCCGCCG
>Ga0210400_10005605_pt1 | contig 10633 bp, 7 predicted proteins | sample IncBWH26MmetaG_FD_155456 | JGI IMG/M metagenome (GOLD analysis project Ga0210400, IMG submission 155456) | Forest soil microbial communities from Barre Woods Harvard Forest LTER site, Petersham, Massachusetts, United States - Inc-BW-H-26-M | ecosystem: Environmental > Terrestrial > Soil >... | reverse complement strand
GGCCATCACCCGGACGGAGATGGCGAAGGTCATCCGCAGCCCTGAGATGCTGGCCATGGTGGACGAGATCGCGGCGGCCAACGGCGTGGACACCTACCTGGCCCGGGCCATCATCCAGGCCGAGAGTGCCTTCAACTACAAAGCCCGCAGCCATGTGGGCGCCCTGGGCCTCATGCAGCTCATGCCCAGCACGGCGGAACGCTTCGGCGTGCTGGATCCCTTCGATCCCCGCCAGAACATCATGGGCGGCTGCAAGTACCTCAAGTGGCTGAACGACTACTTCAAGGGCGATCTGGCCAAGGTCATCGCGGCCTATAACGCAGGCGAGGGCGCCGTGCAGCGCTACAACGGCGTGCCTCCCTTCAAGGAGACCCGCGCCTATGTGCCCAAGGTGCTGGATCTCTACCAGCGCAAAGCCGTGCAGCCGGACGCCAAGGACGCGGGCGCCATGGCGCTGCTGAACAAGGGCCGCGGCGGCTTCCAGGTGGATGGCAAGGAGTTGCCCGCCGATCAGAAGCCCGTGATCGCAGGCAACACGCGCATCTACCAGTGGATGGACGGCAGCGGCCGCCTCAAGGTCAGCGATTCCCCGCCCCCCAAGGGCACGCCGGGCGTGAAGGTGTTCGGCGGGACCGGCTAGTCCAGGCCCGGTCCGGGCGACCCATGGAGGCTCCGATGGCCACGCGGCTTGAGCACGACACCATGGGCGAGATCGCCGTGGCGGTGGAAGTCTACTGGGGCGCTCAGACCCAGCGCTCCCTGGAGCATTTCCGCATCGGCGGCGAGCGTCTGCCTCTGCCACTCATCCACGCTCTGGCTCTGGTGAAGAAGGCCGCAGCCCTTGTGAACGCGGAGCTGGGCGCGCTGGATCCGGCCCTTGCGCCCCTCATCGTCCAGGCCGCGGACGAGGTGCTGGCGGGGAAGCTGGACGATCAGTTCCCGTTGGTGGTGTGGCAGACGGGTTCGGGCACCCAGACCAACATGAATGTGAACGAGGTCATCGCCAACCGCGCCAACGAGCTGGCGGGCCAGCCCCGGGGCGGGCAGAAGCCCGTGCATCCCAACGACCATGTGAACCACTCCCAGAGCACCAACGACGCTTTCCCCACCGCCATCCACCTGGCTGCGGCGCTGGAGATCCATCACTTCCTCCTGCCCGCGCTGCAGGCGCTGCGGGACACGCTGGCGACCAAGGCCGAGGCCTTCCGCGACCTCATCAAAGTGGGCCGCACCCATCTACAGGACGCCACGCCGCTCACGCTGGGCCAGGAATTCAGCGGTTATGCGAGCCAGCTGGATCATGGGCGCCGCCGCATGGAGCAGGCCCTCGAAGGGCTCCACGAACTGCCGCTCGGCGGCACGGCCGTGGGCACGGGCCTCAACGCGCCGCCGCGCTACGCCGAGCTGGCCGCCGCCAAACTCGCCACGCTCACGGGCCTGCCCTTCGTGACGGCCCCCAACAAGTTCGAGGCCCTGGCGGGGCGGGACGCCTGCGTCTTCGCCCACGGAGCCCTGCGCGGCTTGGCGGTCAGCCTCAACAAACTGGCCAACGACATCCGCTGGATGGCCTCCGGCCCCCGCTGCGGCTTGGGCGAGGTCCGCATTCCCGAAAACGAGCCGGGCAGTTCCATCATGCCCGGCAAGGTGAATCCCACCCAATGCGAGGCCATGACCATGGTGGCGGCGCAGGTGCTGGGGAACGATGTCACCGTGGCCCTGGCCGGGGCCAGCGGCGCCTTCGAGCTGAATGTCTTCATGCCCGTCATCGCCTTCAACCTGCTCCAGAGCATCCGCCTGCTGGGCGATGCCTGCGCCAGCTTCGACACGAACTGCGCCCGCGGCATCGAGCCGGACCGGGAACGCTTGGGCGACCTGCTGGGCAAGAGCCTCATGCTCGTGACGGCCCTCACGCCGGAACTGGGCTATGAACGCGCGGCCGCCATCGCCAAGAAGGCGCTCCATGAAGGCAAGACGCTCAAGGCCGCGGCGGTGGAACTGGGCTTCCTGGACGCGGCAAAGTTCGATGCCCTCGTGCGCCCCGAGGCCATGCTCGGTCCGGAGGGCCGCGCCTAGCCCGTCGCTCCTTCGACATCAAGAGGGGGGGTCCGAAGACCCCCCCTTCGCCCTTGCTTCAACTCCTTCTCAGGCTCGTATATGCCCTCCTGTGAGTGACTGGTTTAGAAACGGAATCCGAGATCCAGTGAATAGGCGCGCCCGGCATTGGCGCCTCCCCAGCTGCCCGCCGTGGTGGATGTGCCATAGGCCGCAGGGTAGACCCAAGGGCTGGTCGTCCCAGTGCCGCTTGGCCCAGTGGCCGCGGCGCTCACGGTATTCCAACCGGTGATCTGCTGGTGGTTGAACACATTGTAGGCGATGAATTTCACGAAACCGTTGACCGGCTTGGTGGCCACCTTGAACAGCTCCCATTCCTGGGTGATGGCGAAATCCAGCGTGGAAACGCCGGGGAGCACCTTGGCGCCACGGACACCATCCTTGTACTGGGTGGCCGTGGTGCCGAACTGGGTGCTCAGGGCCGGGTTCAGGCGCGCCCGGGAGATGGTGCGGGTGTCGCTGTAGTGGGCGCCGGAGTTGAAGTTGTAGACGAAGCCCACGGTCGTGGTACCGAAACTGGTGTGGTAGGCGCGATCCGCCTGCCAACGCATGCGGATGGGCACGTGGCCGGCCAGGTAGCCGTAGGGTGCCGTAACGGAGTTGTCATACATGACCACGCCGTCCTGAGTGGTGAAACTCTTGAGCCCTTCACCCCGGGCGGGGGTGCTGCTGCCTTCACCCTCGTAATTACCTTCCAGCTTGCTCCAGGTGATGTTCCCGGTGACGAACCAGTCGCCATGGGTCAACTGGGCCGCGAGTTCCAGGCCCCGGTATTTGCGGACGGCGATGTCGCTGTTCTCCCAGATCTTCACGTACACCGGCGCTCCGAGCGGCGTCAGCACTGTGCCGTCATTGCCCACCCGGTAGTCGATGAGGTTGTGCCACTTCTTCTGCACACCCGTCAGGCTCACGAAGCCCTGTCCGACCGTCGGGTTGTTGAAGGAATAGGCCGCCTGCAACTGGTACTCGTCCACGGAGGGCGCCTTCAGGTGATCGCTGAGGCGGACATTCAAAGCCGGGTTGTTGTAGTAGGACGGGGAAGTGAAGTCGTAATTGTTCAGATCGTAGATGACGCTGTAGGGCTGGTTGCCCGCGGGGCCGATGTAGTCGTAGTCGATCTCGGTCGGATTGCCCTGATTGGTGACCTGGTTGACGATGCCGTCCTGGACCTTGGCGTTGTAGCGGGCGTAGGACGCGCCCAACACCCACTTGCCATCGCCTAAGAGGTCGTACTTCATGCCCAGGCGGGGCGAGAAGCCGGATGCGCCCGCGGATCGGTCGCCCTTGTCATTCACCGCCTTGTATCGGTCGAAGCGCGCGCCGACCTGAACGGCCAGGTGCTGATTCACCGCCCACTTGTCGTTGGCATAGAAGCCCAGGCTTTCGTTGGTGGCCTCGCCGCTGGCGCTCTGGTAAGTCCAAACATCAATGCCCTGTGCTGTCTGGGCTACGATATCCACGCCCACCGTTCCGAAAATCAAGCCGGTCACCGACTGGTCGTTGCGTGACTTGGAAGTGTCCTTGCGGTAATCCACGCCGAAGTCGATCTGGTGGGTGCCCATCCTGTCCACGAACAGCGTGCCCTTGGCCCCGGCTGTCTTGTTGTTGCGGTTGTCGCCGCCGTCATGGGAGTTGAAGATGCCGTTGTTGTAGAACAGGCCCCGGTTGTAGTCGTAGATGGGGCTCAGGCTCTCGTTGGTGGCGCCGGCGGAGAGCCGCTGCTTCTTCGCGCCGACCCGGATATCCGTCGTGAAGTTGGAGGCCCAGAGGGCGCGCCAATCCAGGTTCCAGAATTCGCTGGTGTTGGTCTGGGGCACCAGGGCCGCGAGCTCACCGGCCGAGTAGTTCCTGTTCCCCTGGGCGTTCTGGCTGTTAGCGAAAGAGAACACCAGGGTGTGGTCCTCGTTCAGGGAATAGGTCAGCTTGAATTGGCGGCGGATTTCATTGAGAGTGCCCGTGAAGGCCGCGCCCGCGCCATTGGGCTGCGGCACACTATTGGTGCTGATCGAGCCTGAGGTGAAGCTGTTCGTCCGGTAATAGGCCCCGGAGAACCACAGCTTGTCCTTGATGATGGGGCCACCGACCGTGAGCGTCTTGATCTCGCTGAGCTTGTTCTGGATCCCGTTCCGGTCCTGGTAGGGCACCACGGCGTTCCAGGAAGGATCGGTCAGCGCCCAGCGGAGCTGGCCTTCGAACTCGTTGCTGCCGGACTTGGTGATGGCGTTGATGACGCCGCCGTCCACATCGCCGTACTCCGCGGAGATGGCGCCGGTGATGACCTGCAACTCCTCGAGGGAATCGTTGATGAGCTGAACACCGCTGTTGTTGTAGGCGTTGTCGGCGACATTCTGGCCGTCCACCAGGTAGGCGTTGCCGCTGGTCATGGCGCCGCGGATCTGGACGCGGCCGCCCACACCGGCGGTCACGCCGGGCGTGAGGAGCGCCACCGAATCCAAACTGCGACCCGTGGGGATGGTGTCGATCCGGCTCAGGTTGTAATTGACGGCGGTTTTCGGATCCGTCTTGTCCACCAGCGGGCTGGCGGTGCCCACCACTTCCACCGTCATGTCCTGGGACTTGGGCAGGATGACGCGGGGCTGGTAGTTCTGGTCGATGCCCAGCACCTGGGTGAACTTGCTGGTCTGGAAGCCATCCTTGATCAGCTCCACGGAATAGGTTCCGGGAGGCAGGAGGCGGGTGATGAAGTTGCCGCTGGCGTCGCTCATCACGACACGGACGCCCTGGAGACTGGGCGAGGAGAGGCGGACCTGGACGCCGGAAATGGGAGCGCCGGCGGCATCCGTTACCTGCCCCGTCACGCTTGCGGTCTGGGTGCCCTGAGCCAGGGCGAGGGCGGGCCCGGCTGCGATGACGGCCGCAATGCGGCCCACACGGAAGAGGGTTTGTTTCAAGGCGAGTTCTCCTGTGAGAGAAGCCCCAGAAGGGGAATGTTAAGAATCGGAAAGGTTCCGATTGAATGTGAAGTTTAGAAATTGTCATGTTCAAAGTCCAAGCAAAAATACAAACCTGTGACAAAATATTTACAAAGTAACTAAAATAAATGAGTTATACCCAACAGAGAAAGGACTGCAAACAATTGCAGTCCAATTAATCTATATAAATTAAATATAATTGCTAAACTAATCTATAATATGGATAAATTTAATTAAACACTATGATATATGCTGCTAACTAGCTATCTGGTCTCGAACGGCAGTCAACCCTTGGCTTCCTCGTCCAGCGCGGCCGCAGCTTCGTCGAAGGCGGGCTTGAGGGAGGCGATGCGTTCGGCCGCGCCGCCGAAGGCGCCCGCGCGGGCGCCGCGCTCGATCTCCTGGGTGAAGTTCTGCAGGCGCCGCGCACCCACAGCCCCCGCCGCGCCCTTGATGGCATGGGCCTCCTGGGCGATGCCATCCAGATTGCCCGCCGCCAGCGCGGCGTCGATGGCCACCAACCGGCCGCCGATGTCCTCGCGGAAGAGCTGGGCCATCTCCTTCAGCAGCCCCTTGCCGCCGCCATCCAGCGCCACCAGCTGCTTCAGCACCGCAGGGTCGAGGATGGGCAGCGTGTCCGGAGACATGGAAGCTCCTTGGGAAGCTCCCAGGTTAGGGCAACGGGGCCCGCAAGGGTAGATTGGGAACCGATGACCGACCCTTCGAAGGCCCACGCCGCCGCGGCCGACACCGCTCTGTCGCTGCTCTTCCGGAAACTGCATCCCCACCTGGAGGATGCCGCGCACGCGCTCACGAAGGCCGCGCCGAAAGCGGAGCTGGAGCGGCTCCACGGGAAATTGCTGCGGGCCCGGGAGACCACGGTCGCGGCCCTGGATGGCGAGGCCGCGAAGCTGCCCGAGAGCGACGACCTGCGGATGAGCCTCGAAGCGCTCGCGGCCGATCTCGCGCCCTTCGGCGAGACCTGGAAAGAGAGCCTCACCCTCACCCAGCTCTGCCTGGAGGAGGCGCCCTCGGAGCTGCTCCCCTTCCTCCCGGACGAAATGGCGGAGCCGCCTAAATGGGCGCCGCGGCTGGCGGCCTTCTTCGAGAAGCTGGAGGATCCCGCCTATCACGCGGAAGGACGCTGGGCTTCTGTGGACGAAGAGATCGGTGATGTCGAAGTGGACGAGGACTAGCCCCGATGCCGGGCGCCGCGAAAGACCTCGTCCTCGCGCTCGACCAGGGCACCACGGGCAGCACCGTGCTGGCGCTGGACCGGAGCTTGAAGGTCGTCGGCCGCGGCTACGCCACCTTCGCGCAGCATTTCGCCGACCCGGGGTGGGTGGAGCACGAGCCTGAAGAGATCTGGGCGTCGGTGCGGCAAGCACTGGCCCAGGCCCTTGAAGGCCTCGATCCCGCGCGACTGGCGGCTCTGGGCATCACCAACCAGCGGGAGACCACCTTCGCCTTGGACGCCGATACGTTCGCGCCGCTGCATCGCGCCATCGTCTGGCAGGATCGCCGCACGACGGAGCTCTGCGCGGCGATGAAGGATCAGGAGCCCGCCATCCGCGCAGCCACGGGCCTGCCGCTCGATCCCTACTTCAGCGCCACCAAACTGCGCTGGTTGAAGGATCATCTGGCGGGAAGACGCCTGGCCTTCGCCACGGTGGACACCTTCGTCATCCACCGCCTCAGCGGCGCCTTCGTGACGGACCCCAGCAACGCCAGCCGCACGCAGCTCTTCGATCTGGCCAAGGGCGCATGGTCTCCCGATCTCATCCGCCGTTTCGGGGTGGAGGACATCCGCCTGCCGGAGATCGTGCCCAACACGGGCATCTGCGCGCGGGTCCGCGGCGTGCCGGGACTTCCTGATGGTCTGCCCATCGCGGGAATCGCGGGCGATCAGCAGGCAGCGCTCTTCGGACAAGGCTGCTTCGACGCCGGTCAGGCGAAGGTCACCTACGGCACCGGCAGCTTCGTCCTCCTGAACTCTGGAGAACGCATTCCAAACAGCCGCCACGGTCTGCTGGGCACCGTGGCCTGGGAGATGGAAGGGCGCCGCTGCTTCGCGCTGGAAGGCGGAGCCTTCGTGGCAGGCGCCCTGGTGCAGTGGCTGCGCGATGGACTGGGCCTCATCAAACAGGCGGCGGAGAGTGAGACGCTGGCCCGCAGCGTGTCCGACAACGGCGGCGTCACCGTCGTTCCCGCCCTTGCGGGACTGGGCGCTCCTCATTGGCGGCCCGAGGCGCGCGGCGCCATCCTCGGCATCACGCGTGGGACCACGGCTGCCCACGTCGCGCGCGCCGCGCTGGAGGGCATCGCCCACAGCCAGGCGGACATCCTCCAGGCCATGGCGGAGGACACGGGCTCCCCGCTCAAAGAACTCCGCGTGGATGGCGGCGCCTCCGCCAACGACTTGCTCATGCAGATGCAGGCGGATCTCCTGGGCATCCCGCTCCACCGGCCTTCTCTGCTGGAGACCACCGCCCTCGGCGCCGCCATGCTGGCGGGCCTGGGCGTGGGCCTCTGGACGCTTGACGAGCTGCGCCGCGCCTACCCTCTCGATCGCACCTTCGCGCCTCAGGGTGAGGCGGAGGCGATCCGGGCTTCGCGAACGCGATGGAAGGAGGCGGTGGCGAAAGCCTAGACCTCGGCGATCACTTCGATCTCGACCTTCGCGCCCTTCGGCAGCGCGCTCACCTGCACGGTGCTGCGCGCGGGTTTGGCTTCACCGAGATGCTGGCCGTAGACGGCATTGAAGGCCGCGAAGTCGCCGAGGTCCGTGAGGAAAACGGTCGTCTTCACCACGCGATCCCAGGTCGTGCCCGCGGATGCCAGCACCGCGTCCAGGTTCTTCAGCACGCGCGCGGTCTGGTCCTGGATGGGCCCCGTCACCATCTCCATCGTTTCGGGAATGAGCGGGATCTGCCCCGCCGTGAAAAGGAGGTTGCCCACGATCTTCCCCTGGCTGTAGGGGCCGATGGCGGCGGGAGCTTTGTCAGTGGCGATGGTCTTCATGGGGTCTCCTACTTCTTCCATTTCTTCCGCCCGCGCCAGGGCCTGTGGCTCGTGCGGACGGCGGCGTTGCTGTCGAAGGGGCTGCTGGGGATCTCGCCTTCCACGGATTCGCCTTCGAGGGCGCGCGGGCCCTGCTCGAACTGCTCCTGCACCCACTGGCCCGTGCGGTGCAGCAGCGCGGCGAGACAAAGCGAAGCCTCGATGCGCGCGTGGGGCAGGGGCCCGAGCATGGTGAACACGGCGGGATCCGGCGGCGGCGTGCGGGGGATGACCAGTTCGGGCAGCGGCCAGCGCAGGCGGTCAAAGGCGTCCTCCTCCAGCGGTTCCCAGGGCTGCGGCATGGGGCGCTCCGGCGTGAGCAGTTCGGCCAGCGTCTTCACGCCCTTCTTGGCGCGGGGCTTCTTCTTCGGCGCCTCGCCGGACGCGGCGTTGAGCGCGTCCTGCAACGCGGCCATCACTTCTTCCTTGGCCTTGCCGCGCAGGTCGAAGAGCAGCCAGGGATCGCGGTCCAGCGCTTCGGCCATGATGTAGCAGACGGCGGCCACATGCTTGCAGGGGTTGGCCCAGTCGGGGCAGGTGCAGTGGGTCTGCAGTTCTTTCGGCACACGCGGATAGAGACTGGCGCCCGCCTCGCGGAAGGTCTCGTCCAGGCCCTCCGGCATCTCGCCCGCCAGTAGCGAGGCCACGAAGCGGCTCTCCTGGGCGATCCTGGAAAGCGCTTTGTCCCATTGCGCCGTCGTGAGCGCGGGCAGGGCCAGCGTCACTTCATATGTTTTGCGGCCGTGCACGAGGGCCTGGATCTCGCCAGGCTTCACGGCGAAGTGGGAAACCTGGCCGTCCTCCGCGTACTTCTTGCCGCGGGGCAGGCGGTTCTCATAGTCGTCGCCCAGGCTTTCCAGCCCCTTGATCCAGAGGCGCCCCCACCAGGTGCCGCCGAAGCGTTCATGGGCCATCATCACGGCCGCACCTCTTCAGGCAGCTCGGGCACTTCCATCTCCAGCTTCGAGGCCTCGCGCACCTTGGCCGCGGCGCCATCCACGCGGCCGCCGTTCTCCTCCTCGTCCATGACCTCGGTATCCGAGTCCAGGGAGACGAGGCGGCGCAGCGCGTCGTCGTCCAGCTCCGTGAGCCAGCCCTCGCCCGTGCCCACGACGCGGTCCGCGAGATCGCGCTTGGATTCCAGGAGCGCGTCGATCTTCTCCTCCAGCGTGCCGATGGTGACGAGCTTGTGGACCTGCACGTTCTTCGTCTGGCCGATGCGGTAGGTGCGGTCCGTGGCCTGGTCCTCCACCGCCGGGTTCCACCAGCGGTCGAAGTGGAACACATGTGTCGCCGCCGTGAGGTTGAGGCCCACGCCGCCCGCCTTCAGCGAGAGCAGCATGACGGGCGGGCCCTGCTGATCCTCCTGGAAGACGCGCACCATCTCGTCGCGCTGGTCGCGCGTGGTGCCACCGTGGAGGAAGGGCGGCGCGAAGCCCAGGCGAGATTCCAGGTGAGCCTGGAGCCGGTCGCCCATCTCCTTGAACTGGGTGAAGACGATGGCTTTCTCCCCGTTCTCGAGCACCTCCTCGAGCATTTCGGAGAGGCGGTCCAGCTTGCCGCTGCGGCCGGCGAAGGGCGCCCACTGGCGGAGGAACTGCGAGGGGTGGTTGCAGATCTGCTTGAGGTGCGTGAGCAGCGCGAGGATCTTGCCGCGGCGCTCGATGCCGCTCGATTTCGCGAGGTCCTGCTCCATCTGGTCCACGCGGGCCTGGTAGAGCGCGGCCTGTTCACGGGAGAGGGTCGTGTAGACCTTCATCTCCTGCTTCTCCGGCAGGTCCTGGATGATGCTGCGGTCGCTCTTCAGACGGCGCAGGACGAAGGGCCCCACGCGCTGGCGCAGGCCCTGGGCCGCATCGGGATCACGGTACTTCTCGATGGGCTGGCCGAAGCGCTCCTGAAACTGCGACTCGCTGCCCAGGTAGCCTGGCAGGGTGAAGGTGAGGATGGACCACAGTTCGCGGAGGCGGTTCTCGATGGGCGTGCCCGTGAGCGCCAAGCGGAACGCGCCCTTGAGGCGGCGCACGGCCTTGGCCTGGGCGCTGCCGGGGTTCTTGATGGCCTGGGCCTCATCCACCACAACCATGCCCCAGGCGCGGCTGGCGAAGCCGTCCTCCTCGCGGCGCACGACGCCATAGGTGGTGAGCACGAGGGTGTGCGGCTTGAACGAACGCGGCAACGGATCGCGGTTGTTGCCGTGATGGACGAAGACGGGCAGCGAGGGTGCGAACTTGTTCAGCTCCCGCTCCCAGTTGCCCAGCAGCGAAGTGGGGCAGACCAGCAGCGTGGGCAGGCCCTCCTTCGGGGCTTGAGCCTGGCGCAGCAGGAGCAGGGCCAGCACCTGGATGGTCTTGCCCAGACCCATGTCGTCCGCGAGGATGCCACCCAGGCCTAGGCGGGACAGGCCCTCGAGCCAGGCCAGGCCGCGCAGCTGGTAGGGACGCAACTGGCCCTGGAAGCTCGCGGGCTGTTTGATGGGCTTGTCGGGGAGATTCTTCAGCTCGGCCAGCGCAGACCCGAAATCGCCA
>Ga0210400_10005604_pt1 | contig 10633 bp, 11 predicted proteins | sample IncBWH26MmetaG_FD_155456 | JGI IMG/M metagenome (GOLD analysis project Ga0210400, IMG submission 155456) | Forest soil microbial communities from Barre Woods Harvard Forest LTER site, Petersham, Massachusetts, United States - Inc-BW-H-26-M | ecosystem: Environmental > Terrestrial > Soil >... | reverse complement strand
ATCCCAGCGCACGCAGGGTGCGGCCGCCGGCGGTGAGCGTGCGCCGCGTGCGCGAAGGCGAGAATTCATCGTAAATCATTTATCAACGCTCATGTACTTTGCCCATGACACCGAGGAGCACCGGCCAGAGCAATGCGCCGATGAAGGGCGCAAGCCAGCGGCTGAAGGTGGTCACGGGGTTGCCGGTGGCGCCGTCAACCCAGAAGAGAACGAATTGATAGCCGGTGAGCAGCGCGAACACCACCAGACATTGAGAGAGTATCGAGAACACCCGGATGCGGAGCCGCAGATTCGTGGCCCAGGCGCCCATCAGCGTGAGCGCCAGCGCGTGCTGCCCCAAGACTACACCGTGAATCACGTCGAGCGCCAACCCCGAAAAAAAGGCCAGCGACAGGCCGCCGGCGCGGGGCGATTCGATGCACCAATAAAACACCACCAGCACCAGAAAGTCGGGACGAAGCGCGTCGAGCACCGCCGGCAGGGGCAGGACCGCCAGCGCGAGCGCCATCAACGCCGACAGCGCCATGGGCAATCGCCGGATTCGCGTTTCGCGCATCATTTCTTGGGCACCGGGGTGGGCTTTGGCGGCGGCTGCAATTCCGCGGCTTGCGGCTTGAGCCACACGAAGAGCAGCTCCCTCGAGCGATCGAGTGCCGCCGCGGGTTTGACGTCGATGTCGGCAAGAGACTGCGCCGGATCGCGCTTGACCTCCGCGATCGTGCCGACCGGATAGCCCGCTGGAAATCCCCCGCCGAGGCCGGAGGTGACCAGTAAATCGCCCACCACCACGTCGGCGCTGGTGGGCAAGTAGGGCAGCTTCAGCCGATTGGTGTCGCCGGTTCCCACCGCCACGGTGCGCAAGCCGTTGCGATTGATCTGTACGGGGATGGCATGTGCCGCGTCGCTGACCAAAATGACCTCGCTCGTGAGTTGCCCGACACGCGCGACTTGACCGAACACGCCGCCTGAATCGAGGACGGCCTGTCCTGCATAAATGCCGTCGCTCGCGCCCTTGTCCACCAAGACGCGCTCACGGAAGGCATCCAGATCCACGTTCATCACGTCGCCGACGACGAAGCGGTCGGTGACTCCCGCCGTATTGTCGCGCAATGCGCGCAACCGCTGGGTTTCGGCTTCGAGCGCCTCGTAGCGCTGCAGCCGAAACTGCGCCACGCGCAACTCGGCCTCGAGCTTGGTCTTATCCGCACGCAGCACGTCGCGCGTGGTGACGCTGTCGCGCAGCCAGTGCCAGCCTTCAAAGGGCGAAGCCACTGCAATTTGCACCGGATAGGCGACCACCGACAGCAGGCGGCGGATTTTTCCCAAGTGGTCGTAGCGCTTGTCGACGATGATCAGTGCCAGGGCGAGCACGGAATACAGCACGCAGCGGAACAGAAGTCCCGTGGTTCGACCGGAGGCCTCGGTACTACGAAAGGCGACCATGGGCGGAAGAATCCCTCGTCGCTTGCATCACTCCAATCCGAAAATGCCAGGTCCGTGTTCCTCGGTGAGTTCGAGGATTCGCCCGCCACCGCGCGCCACGCAGGTGAGAGGGTCATCCGCGATCACCACAGGCAAACCGGTCTCTTCCATGAGCAACTTGTCGACGTCGCGCAGCAACGCCCCGCCGCCCGTCAGTACGATGCCGCGTTCCGCGACATCGGCGCCGAGCTCCGGCGGTGTCTGTTCGAGCGCCTGCTTGACCGCGCCGACGATGCCTTGCAACGGTTCTTGCAACGCTTCGAGAATTTCGTTGGAGTTCAAGGTGAAGCTGCGCGGCACGCCTTCCGACAGATTGCGGCCCTTGACCGAGATCTCACGCACGGTTTGACCGGGATACGCAGAACCGATCTCCAGCTTGATGCGTTCGGCCGTGGCTTCGCCGATCAAGATGCCGTAATTGCGGCGCACATAATTGGTGATGGCTTCGTCGAACTTGTCCCCGCCGATGCGCACGCTGGCCGCATACACGATGCCGTTCAAGGAGATGACCGCGACCTCGGAGGTGCCGCCGCCGATGTCGAGCACCATGGAACCGCGCGCCTCCTGCACCGGCAGTCCGGCGCCCACGGCCGCGGCCATCGGCTCGGGGACGATGTCGACGCTACGCGCACCGGCGCCTTCGGCGGATTCCTTGATGGCGCGCCGCTCGACTTGGGTGGAGCCGAAGGGCACGCAGACCAGGACTCGGGGAGAAGGGCTCAAAAACCGGTTGCCGTGCACCTTCTTGATGAAGTACTGCAGCATTTTTTCCGTATAGGTGAAATCGGCGATGACCCCGTCCTTCATGGGCCTGACCGCGGTGATATGGCCGGGGGTGCGGCCCAGCATGTTCTTGGCTTCGACCCCGACCGCGACGATGATTTTACCGCCCCGCGTGGGCTCATCCTGCACCGCGACCACCGAGGGTTCGTTCAGAACGATGCCGCGTTCGCGGACGTAAATGAGGGTATTTGCGGTTCCAAGATCTATTGAGAGGTCATTGGAGAAATAACCTCTAAGGCGTTTGAACATAGGGATTTTTCAGTACTTTATGGGGGTTAAAAAAGATCGGCTAATGTAACAACCGACACGACATATCACAAGGCAACGTGTATCATCCCCCTAGCTTAAATTGCGTGAGTTGCTGCGCATTTTGAGCACCAACCCTATGAGCCTGACCCGTCAAGACGTCGAAAAAATCGCGCACCTTGCGCGGCTGTCCATCACTGCGCAAGAGATGCCGGTGTACGTGAGCAGCTTGTCGAGCATCGTCGACTTCGTCGATGAGTTGTCGCGCACGGACACCGAGGGTGTTTCGCCCATGGCGCATCCGCTCGATGGCCAGCACCAACGCCTGCGAGCCGATGTGGTGTCGGAGAGCGATCACCACCAGAAATACCAACTCAATGCCCCGGCCGTGACCGCAGGGCTCTATGTCGTGCCGCGGGTGATCGAGTAGAGCTTAGGCTATTCTTGACGGATGCTGCATAACCTTTTTATCGGCGAACTCGCCGACCGCCTTGGCAGGCGGGAAATCTCCAGCGTGGAACTCACCCGGCACTTTTTGAGCCGGATCGAACGCCTGAACCCCGCGCTCAATGCATTCATCACCCTGACGGGCGATCGGGCGCTCATCGATGCCGCCGCGGCGGACGCCCGGTTAGGCAAGGGCGAACGGGGCCCTTTGCTCGGCATCCCCCTCATTCATAAAGATATTTTCTGCACCGATGGGGTCAAAACCACCTGCGGATCGCGCATGCTGGACAACTTCGTCGCTCCCTACGATGCGACGGTCGTGGCGCGGCTCAAGGGCGCCGGGACGGTCATGTTGGGCAAGTCCAACATGGACGAGTTCGCCATGGGCTCCTCCAACGAAACCAGCTACTACGGCCCGGTCAAAAATCCCTGGGATACGGCCAAGGTCCCCGGGGGATCCTCCGGCGGTTCGGCCGCCGCCACCGCCGCCCGCTTGACCCCGTTTGCCACCGGCACCGACACCGGCGGCTCAATTCGCCAGCCGGCCGCCCTGACGGGCGTGACCGGACTGAAGCCCACCTACGGCCGGGTTTCCCGCTACGGGATGATTGCCTTCGCCTCCAGTCTCGATCAGGCAGGGGTGTTCGCGCGCAGTGCCGGGGATGCGGCCGCGGCGCTGCAAGTGATGGCCGGCTTCGATCCGCGCGACTCAACCAGCCTGGATGTGCCGGTACCGGACTATTCGAAGGCCCTGAATCAGCCCCTCAAGGGCATGAAGATCGGTCTGCTGCGCGAATTCTTCGAAGGCTTGGAACCGCGCAATGCCGCGCTCCTCGAGGAGGCCCTGAATATCTACACAGGCTTAGGGTGTGAAACACGCGAGGTCAGCCTGCCGCACCTGCCCCTGTCCGTGCCCACCTACTATGTGGTGGCCCCGGCCGAGTGCTCCTCGAATCTGTCGCGCTTCGACGGCGTGCGCTATGGCTACCGCTGCGAGAATCCAAAAGATCTCATGGATTTGTACAAGCGCTCGCGGGGCGAAGGATTCGGTGCCGAAGTGAAGCGGCGCATCATGACCGGCACCTATGTGTTGTCCGCCGGTTATTTCGACGCGTACTATTTGAAGGCCCAGAAGGCACGCCGCCTGATCACGGATGATTTTCGTTCGGCGTTCGAGAAAGTCGATCTGGTGATCGGGCCCACCACACCGACGCCGGCCTTCGATATCGGCGCCAAGATGAATGACCCCGTGCTCATGTATTTGAATGACATCTACACCATTGGCGCGAACCTGGCGGGTCTTCCCGGCGTGTCGGTGCCCTGCGGCTTCGTCGACCGGCTGCCCATGGGCTTGCAGTTGATCGGGCCGCATTTCGCAGAGGCGAAATTGTTGAACGCCGCGCACCAATACCAGCAAGCCACGGATTGGCATACGCACGCGCCGCGCGGGTACGAGTCATGAGCGACTGGGAAGTTGTCATCGGCTTGGAAATCCACGCGCAGCTCGCTACAAGATCGAAAATTTTCTCGGGATCGCCGACCGCGTATGGGGCACCGCCGAACACCCAGGCCGATCTGATCGACCTGGCCTACCCCGGCGTGCTCCCGGTCTTGAATGCCCGCGCGGTGCAAATGGCGGTGAAGTTCGGCCTGGCGGTCGATGCCACGGTCGCGCGCCGCTCGGTGTTTGCCCGCAAGAATTATTTTTATCCCGATTTGCCGAAGGGCTACCAGATCAGCCAGTACGAGTTGCCGGTGGTCGCACGCGGTTCGCTTAAAATCATGCTGGACGATGGCGCCGTGAAAACCGTGGGTATTACGCGCGCGCATCTGGAAGAGGATGCCGGCAAATCGCTGCACGAGGGCCTGGCCAATGCCTCCGGAATCGACCTGAACCGGGCCGGCACGCCGCTGCTCGAGATCGTCTCGGAACCCGACATGCGATCCGCCAAAGAGGCGGTCGCGTATATGAAGAAGATCCACACGCTGGTGCGGTATTTGGAAATTTGCGACGGCAACATGCAGGAAGGCTCTTTCCGCTGCGACGCCAACGTGTCGGTCCGGCCCCGCGGTCAGGAAAAATTCGGCACGCGCGCTGAAATCAAAAACTTGAACTCCTTTCGTTTCGTCGAGAAAGCGATTCAGTACGAAGTGGCGCGTCAGGTCGAGCTGATTGAAAGCGGCGGCAAGGTGGTGCAGGAGACGCGCCTCTACGATTCAGACAAGGACGAGACCCGCTCGATGCGCTCCAAGGAAGAGGCCAACGACTATCGGTACTTTCCGGACCCGGACCTGCTGCCGGTCGAAATCGACGAGCCGTTCATCGAGGCGGTGCGGGCGACCTTGCCCGAACTGCCGGATCAGAAGGCGGCGCGATTTGCACGCGACTTCGGGCTCTCGGCTTACGACGCCGGCGTCTTGAGCGCCAGCCGCGAACTCGGCGCCTATTTCGAAGCCGTGGTGGCGGGATTGAACGCGAACCACGCGAAGCTCGCGGCGAATTGGGTCATGGGTGAATTGTCGAGCGCTCTGAATCGCGACACGGTCGATATCGAGAAATCACGCGTCAACCCGGAACAGTTGACCGGTCTCCTGAATCGAATCGTGGATGAAACGATTTCCGGCAAGATCGCCAAGGAAGTGTTCGAGGCCATGTGGTCCGAGGGCAAGCCGGCCGATGCCATCATCGAGGCCAAGGGGTTGCGTCAAATCACCGATGCCGGCGCCATCGAAGGCGTCATCGAAGAGGTGATGGCAGCGAACCCGAAGCAGCTCGCGGACTATCGATCGGGCAAGGACAAGCTGTTTGGGTTCTTTGTCGGACAGGTGATGAAGGCTACGGGCGGGAAGGCCAACCCCGCGCAGCTCAACGAGTTGTTAAAAACAAAATTGGGCGGCGGCAATGCATGACCGCGACACGCTGCATCGCTTTCTGTTCGAACGCTTTCCCGTTCGCGGACACCTGGTTCACCTGGACGCGGCCTGGCGCGCCTTGATCGAGCACCGCCAGTATCCAGATCCGATACGCGAGACCTTGGGCGAAGCGGTCGTGGCGTCGCTGTTGCTGGCTGCCACCATCAAATTCGATGGCGTCCTGTCATTGCAGTTGCAGGGCGATGGTCCGATGCACTTGCTGCTCGCGCAATGCACCAGCGGTTTGGGCGTCCGGGGCCTGGCCCGCTACCGCGATTTGGGCGTCAATGGGGCGCATAAAATCAACGAACTCATCGGCGACGGCAATCTCACCGTCACCCTGGAAACCGATGAGGGCGCGCAACGCTACCAAGGCATCGTGCCCATCGAGGGCGAGCGCTTGGCCACCTCATTGCAGGCCTACTTTCAGAATTCCGAGCAATTGCCGACGCGGCTGTGGCTGCATGCCGATGCGCAAGGCGCCTCCGGCATGCTCTTGCAGAAACTCCCGGGTTCGGGCTCTCTGCCGCCCGCCGACGCCGCCGCGATCGATGACGCCTGGCGGCGCGTGCAGCTGATCGCCGACACACTGACGCCGGAAGAACTGCGCACGCTGGCCGATGCGGAAATTCTGCACCGGCTATTCAACGAAGACGATCTGCGCTTGTTCGAGCCATCGCCCGTGTTTTTTCGTTGCCGCTGTTCGCGCGAGCGCGTCGCCGGCATGCTGCAGGGACTTGGCGAAGCCGAAACCCGCGGCGTGATCGCGGAACGCGGCAAGGTCGAAGTGCACTGCGATTTTTGCAATCGCGCCTACATCTTCGATGCGGTGGATGTCGAGCAGCTGTTCAAGGCGCCGGTTGCCGCCGACAGTGGGGGCCGCGCGCCCACGCGCGTCCACTGACATTTCGGTAGCGCCGCCGCTATTTCTGGCCGCGACCGCGGTGTTGTTCCGCGCGATGATTATCGGCGCCGTACTGATCGGGATGGCGCGCGCCGAGGATAGCGGCCGCAGCACGGAGGACAGCCGCAGCGCCGAGGACAGCCGCCGCGCTGAGGACGCCAGCCGCGGCGCCGCCGCCAAACCGTTCTACGCCGCGTTTGCGCCGATGCCCTCGGCCGCGGCATTGACGGCGCTCGGCCGGCAGCTGTTTGCGGATCCCCGCCTGTCCGCTTCGCGAAAAATATCCTGCGCAACGTGCCACGATCCGAAGCACGATTTTGGGCCGGCCAACGACCTGCCCGTGCAGCGCGGCGGCGCGGATGGGCGCCGCTTCGGTGTGCGCGCCGTGCCTTCGCTCAAGTACACGCACAACGTGCCGCCGTTCGCCGAACATTTCGTCGACGACGACGGCGATGACAGCGTCGATCAGGGACCCGCCGGAGGACGCACCTGGGATGGGCGTTCCCAGTCGTTTCACGACCAGGCGCGCCTGCCTCTGTTCTCACCTTTTGAAATGGCCAACACGAGCGCCAATGACCTGCTCGCCGGCGTACAGGCGGGCTACGCCGCGCAATTCCGCGGCCTCTTTGGGGAGAAGATTTTCGAGGACAAGGCACTCGCGTTCAAGGGAGCGCTCATGGCGCTCGAGGCCTATCAGCAAACCCCTGCCGAGTTTTATCCCTACAGCAGCAAGTACGACGCATTCTTGAGGCATGAGGCCTCGTTGAGCGCGCAGGAACTGCGCGGACTGGCCGCATTCGACGATCCCGAGAAAGGCAACTGCGCCCGTTGCCATCCCAGCGCGATGATCAAAGGCGCACTGCCGCAGTTCACGGACTTCGGTTTTGCCGCCATTGGCGCGCCCCGCAATCGGGCCATCCCCGCCAATGCCGACAGCCGCTACGTCGATCTCGGCTTGTGCGGACCGTGGCGCACGGATTTGCAGGGCCACCGCGAATACTGCGGGCTATTTCGCACACCGTCGCTGCGTAATGCGGCGCGCCGGCCGGTGTTCCTGCACAACGGCGTGTTTCGTTCCTTGAGCGACGTGGTGCGCTTTTACGCCGAGCGGGACACGCAGCCGCGAAAGTGGTATCCGCGCGCGCCCGATGGAGGCATTTTGAAATTCGATGATCTGCCCGCGGCCTATGTCGCCAATCTGGACGCGCAGGCCCCATTTGATCGCCGCCCGGGCCAGCGTTCCGCGTTGAGCGAGCAAGATATCCAAGACATCGTCGCATTCTTGCAGACGCTGACGGACGGCTTTCGCTGAGGCCCAACGCAAGGATACGTTTAGGCTTGCGACCTTGGTGATAATCTTGCCGGCGCAGCGCAATCACCTTGAGACACCTAAGGGGGAAGGCATGATCAAGCGCAAACAGCGCATTCCAATGCGCGATCTTTCGCAATTGTCCGGGGAAGACGCCGACACCGCCGCCAAGCAGCGCGTCAACGGCCGCGACTTAAATCTGTTCAAAGTGCTCATGCATCATCCGACGCTGGTGCGGCGCTGGACCGTATTCGCGGGCCACGTCCTGCGCAAGCAGACCTTGCCGCCGCGGGAACGCGAACTGCTCATATTACGGATCGGCTGGTTGAATCAGGCTGAATACGAGTGGGCGCAGCATGTCGAAATCGCCAAGCGCGAAGGCATCAGCGAAACGGAAATCGAACGCGTCAAGCTGGGGCCCACCGGCCCCTGGGCAGCCGACGACGCCATGCTGCTGCGGGCGGTCGATGATTTGGTTGAGAACTCGGTGGTGTCCGATGCCACCTGGAACGTCTTGGCGAAAAAATACTCCACGGAGCAGATGATCGATCTGGTATTCACCATCGGTCAATACAACTTGGTGTCCTGGGCTTTGAATAGTCTCGGAGTGCCCCTCGACGACTATCTGCCGGGAGCTCGTTCGTGAGGCTGCAAGGCAAGGTGGGAATTGTTGTGGGGGCCGGCCAGACGCCGGGAGACACCATCGGCAATGGGCGCGCCGCGGCGATGTTGTTCGCGCGCGAAGGCGCCAAGGTGCTGCTGGTGGATCGGGAGCTGCAGCGCGCCGAGGAGACCGCGGCAATCATTGCGCGGGAAGGCGGCGAGGCGCGATGCATCGCCGGCGATTGGACTCGCGCGGCCGACTGCAAGGCCTATGCGAAAGCTTGCGTCGCCGCGTGGGGGCGCGTCGATTTCCTGCACAACAACGTGGGCAGCGGTGCGGGCGATGGGCCGCCGGCGGACATCGCCGAGGAACCCTACGATCGCATCATGCAGATCAATTTGAAGGGCTGCCTGCTCTCCTGTCAGGCGGTGCTGACGGTGATGCGCGAACAGGCCTCGGGCACCATCGTGAATATCTCCTCGATCGCGGCGGTGGCCTACGCACCGGGACTGACCGCGTACAAATTGTCGAAGATCGGCATGAACATGCTGGGCCAGCAGCTGGCCTTGAGCCACGCCAGGTACGGCATCCGTGTCAACACCATCATGCCGGGACTGATGGACACGCCGATGGCCATCGAAGGCCAGGCAAGTGCCCGCAAAATTCCCAAGGAGCAGTTGCGCGCGGAACGCGATAAGCGGGTGCCGCTTAGGGGTAAGATGGGAACTGCTTGGGATGTCGCCTACGCCGCGCTGTTCCTGCATTCCGATGAATCGGCATTCATCACCGGTGTGGCCTTGCCGGTTGACGGCGGCCAAAGTGCACGGATTGGCTAGGAGACCTTCGCTCGTTTGAACCCTTCATCGTCCCCGCGCGAATCCTTCATCGAGGGTTCGTACACGAACAACCACGGATCGCGGCAGTACAAGCTATTCATTCCGTCGCGCTACCTAGGCCAGCCGTTGCCGCTTCTCGTGATGCTGCACGGCTGCCTGCAAGATCCCGACGATTTCGCGCTCGGCACGCGAATGAATGCGATCGCCGAGGAACAGGGCCTCTTCGTGCTGTATCCCGCGCAACCGGAATCGGCCAATCAGACCCGATGCTGGAATTGGTTCATTGCCGCCCATCAGCGGCGCGATCAGGGCGAGCCTTCGATCATCGCGGACATGACGCGTGAAGTGATCCGTTCCTACAACATCGATGCGCGGCGCGTGTACATCGCGGGCATGTCGGCGGGCGGCGCCATGGCGGCCATCATGGCGGCGACGTATGCGGATCTGTACGCCGCCGTCGGCATTCATTCTGGCATGCCCTTTGGTGCGGCCCAGAATTTTTTCGCCGCGATTGCGGCCATGAAGGACGGTGCGGGGATCGGCACGCAGCTGCCGACGAAGAGCATTCCCGTGATCGTCTTCCATGGAGATCGGGACAGCACGGTCAATTCGCGCAATGCCGATCAGATCATCGCCCAGTCGTTGGGCGGCCCTGCGCTTCAACACCAGAGGTCCTCGACGGCGGAGGCCAAGGAAGGCAACGGCCGCGCGTTCACCCGCACGATTTATCACGACGCGGCGGGCCACGCCTTGGCGGAGAACTGGCTGGTGCACGATGCGGGACATGCGTGGTCGGGGGGTGGCGCCGCCGGCAGTTTTACGGATGCGGCGGGACCCGACGCGAGCCGCGAGATGCTGCGATTTTTCTTGAAGTCATCCGCGGCTGCGGCGGGAGAGCAGGGCGGCTTGCTCGAGCGCATCAAGAACCGCCTGCGCGGTTTGGGGCAGGCTGGCGCCGGCTAGTTCCTTTTCCGCAGCCACGCCATGACGGCGGCAGGAACGGTCTTGCGCGTCTTGCCGCCGACATACAGACCGATATGTCCGGCGTCAATTTCCAATGCCTCGTAATCCTTGCTGCCGATATGCGCGCCCAGGGGAATACTGGCGCT
>Ga0210400_10005603_pt1 | contig 10634 bp, 21 predicted proteins | sample IncBWH26MmetaG_FD_155456 | JGI IMG/M metagenome (GOLD analysis project Ga0210400, IMG submission 155456) | Forest soil microbial communities from Barre Woods Harvard Forest LTER site, Petersham, Massachusetts, United States - Inc-BW-H-26-M | ecosystem: Environmental > Terrestrial > Soil >... | reverse complement strand
CGAAAATCACGTGGTTGGTGCGGCCCGTGGTAGAGGTGGTTCCACCGGTTGCCGCTACCGCTGTGGCAGCCTGCATACCAGCATCCTTGGGGTTGGGCGTAGTGGCCGTGCCCGCAGTCGAGGCCGTAGTGGCCCGGATGATGCGGAAGACCAAACCGCTAATCGTGGTGAGCGCCGAGGCCCTTCCAATCACATAGGCGGCCTGAAGACCCACGTTACGCGCCGGGACGGCGCTGGCGGGCTTCAGAAAGATTGCGTTGGTTTCGGTGTTACCCGTACCAGACGTAGTTGAGACTCCAGGCGTGGCTAGCGAGGAGGTATATACCATAGGCATAGTCTAGGTTCCTTTTCCTTCTTTTTCTAGTTTACTGACGAGACTAGAAGGATTTCCCAGCTCGTCTAGAACTTCCCCCTCGGTTAAAACGTGGCCGTATTCCTCTTCCATAGCTGCCACCACCTTCTGACGGAAGACCTCGTCGGGCTCAACGTAGGTTCCGATGACGTGGCCATACTTGGCAAAACAAGCATCACAGATATAGTAGGCGAACTGTTTGGGCAAGTAAGTGTCCATGACCCGACCTCCGTCAGCTCCACAAGAGCCACAGAACAGGTAGAACCATGTACCGTTGCTACCCGAGAGGCGGTAATCAACCTTGGGCTCCTTGGTTAGGCAATTTGGAAGCAGGTCCGGCGAACTCACTCGACATCCTTTTCAATCTTGACTTCGAAGCGCCCATCTGTGGGCTCGAACAACTCGAAGTCCTTGCCGAATTGGCCCTTCTGTTCGAACTCGATGGCGTGGTGGATTACCTCTTCAAGTTCATCCACGCGTTCCTGGCGTTTACCAGGAGGCGTTAGGGCCAAATCTGTAACGTAGTAGACCATCCAACAGTCCTTGCAGCCATGTGTATTGGGTGGAATGGCCACGGTGGCATTGGCCCGCTTTCGGGCGGCCACATAGTTGTGTTTGCCGCAGGTCAGCGTGACCTTGTCGGATTGAATCTCACTTAGGACCTTCTCGGTGTTTGTATCCATAAATTTTGGGCGTTATTTCTATAGCGCCACGCCCAGGCGCAGCCCCCTCTGGTTATAGTGCTATGCACTAGGGCGCCATGAGGGGTTTGGCGCATCCCAGAAGGGGAAACCCTCGCCGGCCGGATGGGCCGGAACTCGTTGTTAGTTTGCGCCCTTAAAGCGCGAATCGCAGCTCATCGGATTTTGGAGCCTTTCTTGGTGTCTATGCCATCCACGTCCACGGCATAGAGGTCCTTCTTTTTGGTGACGGCCCGACCAAATTCCCGTTGGTCGTCGAAGGCCCGTCGGTCTGGAACATCCCGAACTTTTTCCACGGCGCTATAGCCCTTAGAACCATAGGCCTTGGACATGACGTTGTCGCCGGTTACGGTACCAGGCGTGACGGTTTCATCGTAAACATCCTGATGCTGCACACGGAAAGAACGCTCTTGGGCATGGTCCTCGGATTTGTAGTAGTCCCTAAGGGGAATGGGGTCATAGCTGGAACCGTATTGGTGCACGTCGATTTCCTCGGCCCGATAGTCCGTGTCGGGACCGAAGTAGTCCACGGGTGCGCCATAGTGCAGACCCTGACCGGCATCCCGGTTACAGGACTGCTTGCCCTTGGTGAACTGGTCGGCCTCGCCATCGATGGCCGGGGGGTCTAGCTTGCCGGGGTCGAAGTCCTTATAGCCCTTGTGGATGGGGTGTGTGAATTCGGGGCAGAGCTTCTTGCCGACCTCATCACAGGCCTCTTCGTGGAAGGTGATGTCCTCCAAGGAGCCATGCGGCTGAACTCGACTGGCAAAGTCCGAGAGTTGCCCCTCGGACATGCCTGTCTGAGTTTTTTGGCCCGACCGCTTGCGGCCCAATTCGGCACCCATGAAGCGCTGTTGCTTTTTGCTTGTGCTGGGCATTTTAGGTCCTCTGCAAATCCCCGACGTTATAATCCACACCGGGGTAGAGGTACTTGTTGCTGGTACTATCCCACACGGAATAATCCGCATGGATGATTACGGCATGGCCATTAAAGGCCCCGCTGGAGCCCAGTTTGCTCAGGCGGGTCTTTTGGTCATCAAGACTAATCTTGACGTTCTTGACGTTGCCCGAGGCGCCGGCCGTACCAGCCGGATAGCTGACTCCGGACTGGCTGGAGGTATCGCTGGTTTCTCTGTTTGACATAGGCATCTCCTTAGGAACTCAGTCCGTCGAGCTGCCCGAACTTGATGATGGTCACAATAAAGTTGGGGCTGCCGCCGGTGGGTGTTCCGGCACCGGAATTGGCCAACACCACGGTGAGCGTGTTGGCTGCGGAGATGTAGCCATAGACTGCAAGTCCGCCCGCCAAGGTTGAGGTGGGATTGATGATGACTGTATCCCCGGGGTTAATTTGGTTGGCAGCGCCCGCGGCAGTTCCGGCCGCGCCGGTGCCTGTGGGGGCCGTTAGACCCTTTAGAGTAAAGGCCACTGTCGCAGAACTGGTCGCCGACACGGTGCCAAAGGCACTGCCGCCGATTTCAGTCTGGAAAATGCCCTTGACCTTAGAGGTCAATTGCAAGTCCTGATTCCAGTAGGTAAGCTGGGCGTCTTTAAAGTTCATTGACATAGTTTTTTCTCCCTAGCTTACTGGGTTACTTATAGAGCTCCATCAAAATAACAGAGGTCTTGCCCGAGGCCACAGCCGCGGTCCAGTTGACCGTGACGGCCACGTTATTGAGGGCCGCCGAGGTATTTAGGATGGGCACGCCATTGGCCGTATCGTTACCACCAATGCGGGATAGCCTTACACCCGTGGGAGTAAAGGGAATGGCGTTGGTGCCATCGATGAAGTTCAGGTTGCTAAAGACCACCGAACCGTCTCCGGTGAAGGTGCCAATACCAACCCAGGCGGGTTCTTGGGCATCTCCAGGACCCAGGGCATACTGACCTGCGGTACCCAGATTAGGACCAACTAAGGAGGTTGCATTTACTGAGGGAACTGCCATGTTTTATTTTCCTTTTATTTGGGATTAGTGAAGGATTCTGCATCCTTCAAGGTTTTTTCTAGCCACTCCAAATCTACGTTTTTGCTTTTGCGCCAGCACTCATCCATGATGCGGGGCAGCACAAAGGCCTTCTCGGCCCGAGTTAGGAGGTGGGTATGAAAGAACAATTGGGCACCCTCAGAGCCCAGGTGTTTAAGAAGGTCCAGAAACTTTTTGTAGTGCAGACCATAACGAGCGATATTGCGACTAAGCACATAGTCGTCAATAAGGTGACCATCCGAACAGGTGTCAATTTCCTTGAGTTGGGGCCTAATTTCCCCCAGGGCCTCCTGGATGTTCATATCATCCAAGGGGTGCCATAGGTCCAAGCAATCCGATGAGGCCACCGTGAACCAGTTGCAGGAGCTGATTTGGCGCGTATCCCGCCGGAAGTATTTGTTGTCCCTGAAGCGGGTCCCAATGAGGTCGTGACCGTATTGCATGACCGTGTCGGGGTAGATGTGCCGAGTGGGGTCGAACATATCGGGATGCACCAAGGCATCGGAGTCTATATAGATGTTCCAGTCGTAGTCCTGGCCCAGCCAATGCAGTTGCAACTTCTCATAGGTAGCGGGTGCATCGGGCCATTTGCGCTCCGTGATTTGCTGGAAGTCGGCTCCGATTTTGTGGGCCCAGGCCTTGATGTATGGATAGGTCGTTTGGGTAATCTCGGGCGCATAGTTGTCTATATTGAGCGTCCAGATACACTTACTGGTCTCAGGCATCGGCCGACTTCTCCATCACGTGCTCCACCAGATGTGTGGAGGCCGGACCACAGGCCGTACAGACCAGCACTACCCAAATCTTGACGGTCTTATTGCCCTCTACCGTTCCGTCACAGGCCACAAAGTACCGGTGGCCCCCATCGCAAATATCGATAGGTGATTGCAAAGTCTTCATAAAACCCCTCAAGGGGCCCCGGTTGGAGCCCCAGTTAGTTTAGACCAAAAGGTCTTAAGTTGCTGAAATAAGAACCAACGCTGTCGGTGGCGCCGGGGGAAGAAGCACCTGTACTTCGTTGGAGAAGATGGAAACTACGCTCCCCTTAACGCTTTCCGCCACGTAGAAGAATGGGCCCAAATTGCTGAAGGGTCCCACGTCGACGAACGACGTGCCCGTGACTAGAGCCGAATTTACCTTGGTGTAGGGTCCACCCGATACGGTGCCCCTAAGGACGTTGTAGCCGTCTACGGGGTCAACTGAGGCTGTCCAGCCTACGTCTACTGTGTGTGCCATCGTTTGGACTATTATCACCTTTCACTTAGAGTCCCGCATCCTCGAACTTGGTGTCGCGGATGCGAGGTGCCACTTCAAAGAAATCGCAGCAATAGTTGTTGATTGGACCGGGAATGCGCTTGGAGCCATTCCACTCCACAAAGAGCTTCTGGCGGCAGTTCTGGCCCTCCACGTATTCGCACTTGGCGCAGTTAGAGCCGCCCTCAGGAACGATAGAGCCCACGGCGTGGTCCGCGGGATAGATGGGGAGCTTATGGCTCATCGATATTGAACTTCTCCAGAAGCTTGGACATGTTAGGCCTTTGGGGCTCCTCCAAGGGACTGCGTTCCTTGGGCCGGGGCTTGCGGTCCGCATAGCGCTTCTCAAAGCCCTCAGGCGAATCAGCAATGTCCCGGGGTGTAAATCTATCGACTCTTACCTTCATCGGACCATTCCCCTGTCGCCTTCTCCACCACCGAGGCCTCGCTTGGGCCAGGTCTGGAAGGTTTTTCCGGGCCACTGAGCAAATCCGCCTCCGATGCCCGTGGAGCCTCCCATGCTGCCGCTTTGAGACGTTCCACTAGCAAGAGGCGCAGGTCCAAGAGCTGCTGAGGGGATACTTCCAGTACCCTCACCGCTTCCGAGCTTTGGGCTGACCCAAGGCTGCGACGCAAGGCCTCCGCCTCCGATGGCACTCGAAGACGCCATCTAGAGCTTTTTAACTTCGGCGCTGAGGACACCGCCGGTTTTGGCAACATCGGCGCCAACGGCCTGAATTGCCGCGTGTTCCTTGCCGCGAAAACCATAGCCCACTGCTACGCCCGCGGCAAAGGCCGCCACGACGAAGCCGAAGGCATGTGCTCCTGTAACCAGAATAACTGCAAACATCTGTTCCTCCCTAGAAATATGAACTGTTGGTCCTCAAACGCTCCAACTCGGAATCCGTGCTGCCCCCGCCACGCATCCTAGACCGGGGCTTCTGGGCGCATAGGTACTGATAGGCATTCATGCAGTGGTCATTGCGCTTCATGGGCTTCTCCTTAGAGAGTCCCTTGAGCGGTCCCTGGGCAAATCGGTCCCAGGTGTAGTGCTCTATCTCGTCGATGAAGTTGGTGCAAGAGGGGTCTATCCAGACTTTGGGGTGTCGGTCAGAGGCGCCATTAGCTGTGGCTTGCATATACTCCATCGAGGCCAATAGACCATAGTCTTCTCCAACCTCTGCAAGTCTAACTGGGAGACCTCGCCCCGGGCCTCCGGCATCTCTATAGAGCTGCTGACCAGTTTTGTGGGTTTCGGCGTTTCGCTGCTGTCCCCATTTGGGGTCAATAAGCCAACTGTCGATGCTGTCGCCAAGTCGGCGGCTTTCAATGTTTCGGACATGTTCCCCCACAGTCAAATTCGCTTGGTAATACTCTCTGTAGATGTGCAAATTGTTTGAGCTATCGATAGCGCAGAAGAGCGCTGCCGTAACTCCGGTGGCGGCTGGGTCGATGCTAACAATCCGTTTCCACTCCTGTGGGGGATTAGTCCGCTTGATATGCAGCTTGCGGTCCCACATTGGGTAGATGAGCCCAGAGCGGCGGACAAACTCTCCAAATAGCCGGGCCCGCTCCTCGGGGTGACCTTTCCACTTTTCACAGAGCGCATCCTTCTCGGCTTGGGGCACGATGGGATTATCCAGGACACTCAGATTCACAAACTTGATGTCCTTGCGCCCGGCCTTCATATCCTCGAACAAATTGAATATCCAGGGCGTCTTTACACCACTGGCGATGTCTATGAGGGGCGTTACGGTGACTACAATCTTGCCGCCGCAGTCCACGGTTCGCTGGTAGCACTCATCGAAGATTTCGACATCGCATTCCTCGTCTATCCAGATGTAGTCTACCGAGGCGGACTGGAACTTCTCCCTACCGCTATCCGCCGACATGCCCGTGATAACGGTGCCGTTCTCGAAGAAGATTTGCTTGTCCGAATCCCGGATGTTTGCTACCGAGGCGTCCTTAGGCAGGAAGCCCGGGTGGGCCGAGCCCTGCACGAGCTTCTCACGCCAGATTACGTTCTGTAGAACTTTATAGTCCAATCCCACGAGCCAGATGTTCTTGGCTGGCTTGTCGGGAATGGGCAAATCCTTGACCCAGCTCCAGGCCGGGTCCCCTCTAAAGTATTCCTTGCCCTCGGCCCAGGCCGTAGTGAGCGCGGCGCCCACCTCGGTCTTCCCAGACCTATTACCCCCCGCTACAATAAGAATCTTGATTTCGGGCCCGAAGGCCTCAAACACCCTCCGCTCGTACTCGAATGGCTCCCAGTAGCGAATAAAGCTCTCGGCCCTACGCTTGGCCTCGACGCCCTCCAGGATGGCTCTGACAACAGATGGGTCCTTGGCCGCGAGCTTGGCCATTTGCTCAGTTGAGCTTGGGGTTAGAATCCGCTTTCTCCTGAGCCTGCTTCTCGGCAAACTTAGCCTTGAGCTCGTCAATGTCCCGTTGAGTCAAATTCAGCAAAACCGGCCTATCCTGGTCATGCTCATTCCAGCCCATGGCATCCAAGACCAGTTTGGCTGGAATGGCCACCTTGTCCCACTGCTGGGCCTCCTCCAGCCGTCTCACGGCCCGCATAAGAGTACCCACGATGACTTCTTTGGTGAAGAGCGGATTGTCGACAATGGAGGCGCTATAGCGATAATTCAGGGCATTCAGGATATTCTGGAAGGCCTCAGAGTATTGGGCGGCCCTCTCGGCTTGGCTGTTGTCGAACTTCTTGCCCAGGCTCTGACAGGCCAAACTGAAGCCCATACCCTCCTGGACCATGAGGTCAGCGACCTCCTTCATCCAGTTCTCTTGACCGCGTGCCTTGGGACCTCTTAAACCCACCTAAAACCCCCTAAATATTGGCTCTAAAGGTTGTTGAAAACAAAGGATTTATGGAAAACTCGAAATTGACAAAAACTGTGTGAAATTAAGCATGCTTCCAGGCCTCTATGTTCTAGATACGAAAGCCTTTACCTCTCGCGCGCACGCGAGGCATTTTGCAAGATTGAGCGAATTTTTTCGCTCCTATCCTCAACAAACAAATGGAGATAATCACATGGAAAACAATAAACCACTCTACAGAATATCTGGAAACAACATGGCCGAGCTAATTGCTGGCTTGGCCGAATTGGTCTATGTCGAGGACCAACAGCACATCGAAGTCATCAAGGCCCAGAAGGGCGATTCCACGTATGGCAAGTGGCTCTTTACGCTCACCAACGACGAGAACGAGAAGAGCCGCTTGAATTTCAATGGCTCGCATATGCCAGTGGAACTGAGCCGGGGATTGGATTTTGGCAATGAGTTCCCCAGCGCCTTGGGTATCACGATTGCATTCCGCAAGTTGGTTCCGGCCAGCGAAATCGGTGTGCAGCGAGTGGCCACGAAGGCTGCCACGGCTACCCGGCGCCTTGGAACACTCCGCGACCGCATTGCCCAACTTGAGGCCAAGAAATAACCTAACCGCTCTCGAATGAACAACCTAGCGCACTGGCTTATGGCCAGTGCGCTTTTTTTGTGTCCCACGGAGAGAGCGGCTGGTCTGTCGCCCCTCTTTGCTCCCCCGATGGAGAACTAATCTCCTAGAGATTAGACTCTCCAAGTGGGTGAAAGTGACAAACTATTTTCAAGTATTTTTGAGTTGGGCCAAGTAGTTGATTCTAAATCACTTGCGAGGTGAGCTATGAATAAGACATCAGAAGCCGAATTGCTCAGGTTGGAAGCCTTAGAACTGTTCAGGGCCGTATGGGGCGCTTGGAAACGCCGCATTATTACCCTGGATGAGTTCGATACCATGTCGTTGCGTATCTCAAGGGCCGCGCAGAACATCTGATGGCTCTGGGGAGCGGATGGCCGGGACGCATTTGGAGCCCGCCACGGTGAAGGTTGGGACAGTAGTGCCCAACACCATCTGTCTCCCAGAACTCTCAGAGAGGGTTCTATGCGAGGTCCTTATGCGAGCCATGCAACACTTGGTTGTGGATGTTCTGATTGACGAGGGCGTAAGTCGGGAAGAGGTCGTGCAGGCCGTCACGGATAGGGTGCTGGCCATGTTCGACAGCAACGCGGATGCCGAAGCCGCCTTTCCGGTTGTGCCCAATATGCTGGATTTTAGCAGGGATTTCTCAAAACGGCCCGTCTGAACAGATTGGCCAATCTGGTTGTGGGCTGGCCGCGCGGATACGTCGCTTGCCCACACCTAGAGGGGCCACGTAGTCGGTTCCCTGAGGCAATGGCAGCCTAGAATGCCAATGTGAGGTGAACTATGTTGGAAATCAACAAGCAGGATGAGCAGACCCAGGCCAATGCGGCTCCCATTCCGGGCAATCCGCCGGTCGAAGGCGAGGTCCTTCCCACCACGGAAGAGACCCTGGAAGCCGGTTCGGAACTGAACGAGGGCGACGAGAGCATCACGGAGCCCGAAGCCGAAGTCTAGCAAGTAGCCGAAGTCAGTCTGCTTGCTACCAGGGCCAGCGCCACGACGTAGAGGTACGTTGGGATGCTGGTCCGCACATTGTTCGTTCCTCTGTAAAAAGGCAGGCGGTGGCCTTGAACACCGCCATTCTCTTGCGAGGAGGATGCCATGTATTTAGTGCGATACAAAGAGTCCAAGCGGGTTGTGCAGGGATTGGTGTTTCGGAAGCGCTCCGAGGCGCTCAAGTGCGTTCAGCGCCTGAGCACCAAGGGCCAGTTTGCCGTGACTTACAAGCGCCTGCCAGCGGGGGTGCGTCGTGGCTAGTGAAAGGCTCTGTGGCAACTGCAAGCGTTATCCACCCGAACCTCGAAATGTCTACTGCTCCGTGTGCATAAACCATTGGCGCTCGGAGCATGAGGCCGTCAATTTTGCCCACTCGCTCCGAGTCTATGAGCCAAGGGGTCTCAAGCACCCCGATTTCTGCCGGGTTTGCAACTGCATTTTGCTCAAACGGGAGCACTACCCCTCTGGCTATTGCGATGTTTGCTCCAGTATGTTCATAGCCGTGTTCCGGTTGCCCTATTTCCGTATGTTGGAGCGTGCCAATGGGCAAGCTCTATGACCGCACGGACAAGGCCTTCGATTTGGACATGCTTCTGGATATGGAGCATCGTCTTAGCCGGTACGTTGTGGCTGGGACATTGGGCGCATTTGAGGTTCAGAAGCTCCAACAGGAAATAGACGCCGAACGCCAGGCCTGCAATATGCGCCTCTTGCGCACGGGCCAGCTTATTGCAGACATGAACTATGCCAAGCGGACGGTGAAGCGGTGTCCGCACTGCCATGAGGACCAGAAGGGCAAGATGCGGTGCTGTGTGGCCCACAGGGCGCTCTGGCATCGAGCCATTATGAGCATCAAGTGGGCCGCCGAAGAGAATCTGGCCCGTCGGGCCAGCTTGGGCCAAATGCGCTCTGAGGACCCTGAGCATGAGGGCTCCTGCAACAAATGGGAGCAACTATACTTCGAGGACAAGCGGAACAAGGTCTGGCCCGGTCAGAGCCGCGATGAGCTGGCCTACAACAAAGAACAATTCGGCTCGCTGGACTATCGGGGCTGGCTGCATATGATGCGCCATAGCGCTGAGGAAATCAGCGAACAGGACTTTCGCACGGAACTGGAACGGCTTAAGGCACCTCTGTTGGTAGCGGAGCATGCCCCAGCAGCGCCAGACAGTTCCAGAAAGCGGGACAAGGTGCTGCGATGAAGATAAAAGCTCCTTTCCAAGTTCGTGTTAGCAATAGCGGTCACTATTGGGTAATCTGCGCTCTAAGGGGGCGTTTTGCCCGCAAGATAGTGGCAATATTGGATTTCGGGCGGTTCTGCTCCACGCCAGGTAAGGCCTGCATGGGGTTGCATCACCCGGATAGAAATATCCCAGTGCAATAGAATGCTGGTACTAGCAGCACCAAATTCACATGTGAGGCAAAAATGAAGAAGATAATTGAAGTGGACAGCAAGACCGAGGGCCTGGACCATTTGCTCGGAGAGAGGGTCCTGCTGATTTGCTCGGCTTACTTCTATTCGGGCAAGCTCGTGGGTGTCAACGACACCTTTGTGGTGCTGGAAGATGCTGCAATTGTGTATGAGACAGGTGCTTGGAGCAACAAGGCCTACACGGACGAGCAGAAGCTCCATACCAAGTTCTGGAACGTCCAGAGGGCCGCGATTGAGTCATTTGGGATTTCAAAATGACTCGCCCTTATGTTTGTAAGTGCAGGAGCAGGAGCTGGAGCGGGAGCTGGAGCTGGAGCAGGAGCAGGAGCAGGAGCGGGAGCAGGAGCTGGAGCTGGAGCTGGAGCGGGAGCTGGAGCGGGAGCAGGAGCAGGAGCAGGAGCTGGAGCGGGAGCGGGAGCGGGAGCAATTAATGCTAAAA
>Ga0210400_10005602_pt1 | contig 10635 bp, 19 predicted proteins | sample IncBWH26MmetaG_FD_155456 | JGI IMG/M metagenome (GOLD analysis project Ga0210400, IMG submission 155456) | Forest soil microbial communities from Barre Woods Harvard Forest LTER site, Petersham, Massachusetts, United States - Inc-BW-H-26-M | ecosystem: Environmental > Terrestrial > Soil >... | reverse complement strand
ATTTTTGGGTTCATACTTTGCGGGGCCGGCGCGAATTTCGTTCGCGGGGTGGGGAAAACAATCAATCGCAGAAAGTCACAGGGGACGCAGGACGATACAGGCGGATAAATCTAAAACGTTTTAGAGGTTTATCCTCTCGCAGCCAATGTATCGGCTGCGTCCCTTATGGCGCTTTATGATGTCCCGGTACATGATGGTTTTAAGGTTCTAACCCATACATCTACCCGCCGCTTCGATCAAAACGGTTTTGGCCAGGTCGGCAATACAACTCTACCAACAAACCCAGTCAATCCAACGCCCATAGTTCGTTCGGCCATCTACAATAAAAATGTCAGCCTACGCGGCATTTCCGAAGCGGGTTACGGGCAACTCTATCCTAATTACGGTCTAAGCTATGCCGGCGCGGGTTCGCCGCGCGCATCCTTACGGTATGCGGGCGCTGGATCACCCCGAAGCTCTTTAAGATACGCGGGGGCCGGCTCGCCGCCGGGTTCTTTACGATACGCCGGCGCTGGATCTCCGATCACTTCGTTGCGTGATGCCTATATAAATGACAATCCGCGTCCCGGAACTCTTGGAAAAATTGGAATTCCTGGCCGGCGTAACTCGATTCGCGGCCTGGCAGACGATACGGCAACGTCTGTCGATACCGGCGCAACCGATGGTCCGGCCGCGCCGGCCCCGGACACGTCCGGCGGGATATTTTCAGAAATCGGCAGCGCTTTTTCGACTCTTACCACCACTTTAATTGGCACCACCGCGACCGCCGGAACCTTGGCAGCGAACAATGCCGTAGCCAATGCCATCCAGGGAACCCCATCAACCACACAGAAAGTTGTTTCAGCGGTAAAGACGGCCACAGCGCCAAACACCATTTTAGGCATATCGGTTGATACGCTCTTAATCGGCGGCATCGCTTTCGGTGCCTGGTACTTGATGAAAAAATAATGATTTACGGTATCGGCGCATCCTGGAATCCGGAAATGTCCCAATATAATCGGGATTTAAAACGCGGCCTGGCGGATGTCAAAGGCCTTTCGTTTGCCTACCGCTTAAATACCTGGGGCCCGAAAAATGGCCCCGCGATGCTGCCGGCCAATACGTTTCGGCGCGGGTATACGCCAAGCGTTCGCGGATTAGCTGGACCTCTTACCTGGGTGGAAGGTATCCTTGGCATTGAAGCGCCAGCCGATATTCTGACCGACGCGACCAACATTTTAAACGACATCAATTCGCAGCTCAACACCGCCGGCACCACCATTGCGACGCTCTTAAATCAGGCTCATGGGTACGATAGTGTGGCGGCCGCCGATGTCCAATCAAAAGCCCAGGCTTGTGAAGCGGAAGCAGCCGGCCTACAGGCAAACCTAGCGACTCTCCAAACGTCCTCACAGAATATCGCCACCTCAATTACAACGCTTTCAGGCACTACAGATAAGGTCGCCGCGCAAACCGCCAAAGATGCCGCCAACAATCTATCCGCGCAAGTGTCCACATTCATGAATAGCGTCGCGCAGCTGCAATCCGACGTTTCCGCGCTCGTCAAATACGCGCAATCCGGACCCGGCGCGGTGCAAACTCTTGAAAATGCGGCGGTCAGTTCGATTTCAACCTTGACTTGGCTTGTCGGCGGCGGCCTGGCGGTCTATTTTCTTTTGCCTAGCTTCCTTCCGCGCCTGGCATCCGGAATAAGAAAGTCCAGGTCAAGCTAGTGTGTCCTCGAAAAATCCGCACCTTAAAAAAGCGATCAAAAACTACAAAAAATTTCATGGCGGAAATCCGGAGCGCCTTTCCAGCTTTCAATTTTCAACACCTAAATCGGTTACGTTTTTGGGCTGGCTGTACTCCATTAAGTACGAATCCACAAAAAAACTTTCAGGGGTCCATCGTATGCGGCTGTACGAGCACAAAACCGGCCCCGGTGTCAGAATTTACTTACATCCCGACGGTAAATCGCTCATTATCACCGGCGGAAAATTTCGCGTTACAGATTGGATGAGGGGCTAAGATATGGCCAGAATTGTTGTTGTTAACCCGCCGCGCCGAAAAAAGAAACACGTCCGGCGATTCACCGCCAAAATGCGGGCGGCGGCCATGCGAAATTTAAAGAAGGCGCGAGCGCACCGAAATCCGAAACGCCGGGCGCGCCGCCGAGTCCGGATTCGCCGGCGATCCAAACATTTTGTAAATCCCTTCGCGGGCACGTTGGCCGTCCTGGGAAATCCACATAGAAAAAGGAGACATCATCGTATGGCACACCGGAAGCATCACAGGCGGCATCATCGCCGGAGTTTGTCAAATCCTTTTTCGGCTAACGCCCTTCTGGCGGGGCCGAAAGAGATGGTATCCACACAGTTTATTATGGAAGCGGCCGGCGTGGCCGCAGGATTCGTGCTGCCGAATATGGCCATGAATTATCTACCCGTCACGTGGCGGTCAACCGTCATGACGTACTACGCTTCGAAAGTGGCCACCGTGGCCGTTTTGTCGGCGGTCGGGTCCATGGTATCCAAGAAAGTCGGGCAATTTATTCTAGTGGGCGGCGGTGTCAGCCTCTTACTGGATCTGTACACGGAATTTGTTGGCGGGAAAGCACCGGTGACAGCGCCGGCGACCACAGCGCCGACCACGACAGCGCCGGCGACCTCGGCCTTTTACGGGAATCTCTCCGCGTATTATGGCGGGATGATGAATGATTGGGACATTCCCTGATCGACGTTTTGCAGGGGAGAACCCGCCCGGCGAACGGGAAATTTCGCCGTAATGCGACCGCTACGCCTAGCCTGTGAGGGCAAAAAATAGCGGAAAGCCCAGGGTGTCCGGCTGAAAAGGAGCACCCCCGCTGGAAGGTCGGCGGGTGAAAACAAAAGGAGTCTTAATCATGCAGCCCATTATCGTTCCGCAAATGGCGACGTTCTTAAAAGTCGCGGCCAATGAGGAACCCATCGACCAACCGCTATACCACATTCAGTCGTATGCAGCGGCCGGCACTACCCTGTCTTATACGTTCTTTAATACAGCGGTCGGCGGCGCGACGAATGGTTTCTCCGACACGAATATGGACTCGGCGTCCGTTCTGTCGGCCGGTAAGCGCTTCGCGATCTTCGGTATTTCGGTCGCGTTTCTGCCAGGCGCTAACCCGTCGGTGACTCAAGGCACCACGGCAAACATCATTCCGGCTTCGGCCATGAATGATGCGAAACTCGTACTGGAAGGTATCGCCAACTTGCAGCTGTCAATTCTTGATAAGCCGTATTATCAGATTGCGCCTTTGGCGTATCTGCCGGCCGGTTTCGGCGCGTTCGTTTCCTCGGCGTCCGTGGCCAACAATCAACAAACAGGAGCCAATGCGAGCTTCATTGCCGGTTACGCCAACAATGGCGTACCGATGGTGTCCGCCTCGCGCCGGCTCCGAGTGCCGATCCCGATCCCACAGCAAGTGCGGTTTTCGGTCACGGTCACGCTCGCGGCGACGATTGCCGTTTCAACGGCATCGCGTATCGGCGTGTTTCTGGACGGCGTACTCATTCGCGCAATGCAGTAAGTCTTTGCGGCCTATACGGCCGCGCTGTCTCAATCCTTACCCCCTGGCGCTCCTGCCTGGGGGTATGATGTTGAGATAAGAAGACAAAAAAAGAAAGCCCAAAAAGGCGACTCGCTAAAAGGAGAAATCTATGTCACGCGCCAACTACACGCCTCAAGATTATCTTGTCGGAAATTGCAAACTTCCCCCCGATGTCGCCATACTTCCTCAGAAATCCTATGTATACGGCGGCGATATTTCGGTTGCCAACAATGCCACCGCTATTCTGTCAATCGCGCTTGATGCCGATTCGCATTTTTTAGTGGAAGGAATTCAAATACTCTCATCGTTACAAACCGCCGCCGGGGATTCCGCGACGATTCAAATTTCAGATACAACCTACTCTCAACCCTGGTCGAATGTGGCCGTTCCTATGCGCGATCTAGCCGGCTATGGGTCTATTACTCACGAATTAAAATGGCCAAATATGTTGGCACCTACCGCCACTCTGAACATCACCATTACGAATAATGGCGGAGCCACACAGCAATTCTATATTGGGCTCAATGGACGGAAGTTTTATAACATCACGGACGCGCAGCGTGGTTTTTTAATGCAAAGAATGTTTTACCAGTACGTTATGCAAGTGCCTCAGTTGACGACCGGGCAAGCGGGCATCCAAGCGAATTTGCAATTATTCAATGAATCCGACTTCATTCTCGACCGGATGGTGTCTTACCAAATGTGGCAAACCATCATGGCGGCAAGCGCCGGAACGGTATCGGGCGAAGTCACTTGCAATTTTCGTGATACGTCAAGCGACCGTAACTTTTACAACCAACAACTATCATTGCGCCTCGTCGTTGGGACCTATTGGGCTCCGGCGGTAAACGCCGGGACATATGTTCCCTGGTCGGAAGGTCAATTCCGATTCATACGGCCAATGTTTATGAGGCGCAACGGGCAAATTCAGGGAGTTTTTACGAATCTCTCTGTATCGACGATTGCCGCGTCCTCGATTATCTTTGAAGGGGCGCGAGTCTGGTCCTGATAAATGTCTGAAATTTTACCGGCTCTTTCGATAGAAGAACAAACCGCGCGTTACAATAGGATAAAACGCGACACGCCATTTCCAGCTACCTTTAAATTTGATTATTTAATTAATCTGGCGCAGTTCCCAAATTCCGGTCCTTCCTTCTATGGGAACTTCCTCGTACGCAGTTTCGCGGCTCCAAATGCTCTCGCCATTGTCGGGGTTGATGTCAGTTTACAAGTGCCACTCGCTGGCCCGTCGGCCTCATTTACTTTCATGCTCTCATTTTTGAATTTCAATAGCATTTCGGGGATTGGCGCGCCAACGGATAACCCTGGTATTCCTGACGATTCGGGGAACATCATCTATTATTCAGCATGGAATGGACCGCTGTTGATTCTGGATAATCGTTGGTACCATGAAAGCCCCTATTTTATGTCTGCCGGCCAAAGTCTTTATTTGCAATTATCAGCCGACAACGCAACGGTTACGGCGGCAAGCTCAACGGTACTCGGCGCGATTGTGTTCCACACGTTACAGACGGGAAGGAAAAATTAATGAAGAAAGTATTTTTAGCCGTTGCCTGTCTTTTATCTTTCCTTAAAGTCGCACAGGCCTATGATGTTTATTCATCCAGCACACCCGCATCCGGAACTACCACAGGCGTCCTATGCAGCTCTGTAGCGTATACCCATAGCTATCTATGGGGTGTTTGCGTTTCAAGCCCTTCCGCTGGATCTTTTACGACGGTATATGCTTCTACCTTTTCTAATACGGCCGCTAATAATACCGGGACGATTTCAGGCGCAACATTTGGGTGCGTTCTCTACCAAACGCAATTAAATACCAGTTCTGGCGCAGGACTAACCGGGATGTCCTATTCAAGGAACGGAACTGCTCTATTTGATTACGTCTATTTTTGTTCCCAATGAGCGCGCCCGATCTCATCGCAGGATTCTACGGTACCGACGGAATATTGTTAGGCCTACAGGTCGCAGGATTTATTGTTATCCCAAACGCGCTATTTTCGGGGATCATGATGCAGGATTCGTCATTACAATGGTGGGTATTGAGTATTGGGACTGATGGGCGGATCACGACAACCCAGGTAACAATCTGATGAAAAAATGGATTATTGCACTTGTGTTAGGACCGCTTTTTCCTTTGCCGGCGGCAGCTCTTTCGGCGGTTACAACTTCCAATGCCTACATGGTCGAAAATACAAGCGGCACCACCCCATCGGGGCAAGTCTGTTATGATTTTCAGACACGGCCTGGGTGCTCTGCTTTCATTGCCGGCATATCGTCCGGCTCCATTTCTTCAGGATCAACGAACTATATTCAAAACTCAGCGACGCCGACAACCGCGACGCAAGTATTTAGCGTTTCATCGGGAACCATAACCGCCGCTACAGTTTCTACTATCACGATCAATACAGCTATCGTACAATCCGGAACTCCTGGCACGTCTGGACAACTATTAAGCTCTAACGGCAATATCAGCCCTCCGACATGGACCTCATTCGCTATTTCGTCCGGAGCGATACCGCCTGGCTCTACGCAATACATCCAAAATAGTGCCTCACCTACTATTGCCACTCAAGTATTCTCAGTCAGTACCGCAACGATAGCGAATCCTGTAGCTTTAAAAGGAGTTACTAACGGAACCAATGCGGCCGCTGGAAATTTGGGAGAGTACATAGAATCTATTTTTGGCCCACAAAATGTGCCAACGACGGCCCAGATTGGCGACATGACAAATATTTCCTTAACGGCCGGTGATTGGGATATTACCGGTATCGTTGAAATTGGAGCGAATGGGTCTACGGTCACAGGTGTAACCGTAGCAGGAATTACCACAACGCCGGGGAATTCAACTTTAGGACGAGTCATAGGCTCTAATTGGGATAACGGCTCCGTTCCCGCGACATCAGCAACGGATGCCTTTGTAGTGATACCGAGTTATCGGTTTTCGGTTGCCGTTAGTACGACGGTTTATTTTAAATGCCAAACAACCTATACCGTAGCGTTTCCTCAAGCTCAAGGGCGATTATCGGCCCGGAGGGTGCATTGAAAGATGTTAAACCTCATACGATCCCAAAGAATGTTGTTATCAACGTTGATCTTGAGGATCTCTCCCGAAAGGCAGCCATATATGGGCCGTTGCGTGTGTTTGCAGAAACCATTTTAAATTTGTGCCTTTTGGCCAATGATGAATTGAGGGGGCAGTACAATGGATCAAACATGGCTGGAAAAATTGAAGACGTACGCGGCGGAAGTGATTCTAAGAAAAGTCGGCCCGGCCGCCGGCGCTAGTCTGCTATCTTTGCTCGCGGCGGCGATTGCCGCGCATCAACAAATCCTCGAAACCTTTGGCGTTAACTATATCGCTTCATGGTCGCCCGCCTGGCTTTCCACTCATGACATATCTGGTCATGTCATCCTTGTAGAACTCGATACGACAGGAACGGCGGTATGGGCGATTATAGGCGCGGCAGCGGTCGGACTCATAGTAGCCGGCGGGCATCACGTCACGGCCGCTGTCACCGGCGCGCCACAAACAGGCGGGCAGAGGGCAACGGATCAATGACCCATGAAACCAAAGGACCAAAAAACCATCCTGTACGTTGCGCTAGGCGGCGTCGGTCTTTATCTCCTGTCAAAATCGCAAAGCAGCGCGCCCGCTTCGTCCTCGGACTCATCCAGCAGCGGGCCCCTGGATTTTCTTTCAACGGTGACATCCGGAATAACTGATACGATCGGCATGGCTACCGGAAGTCTCCAAAGTAATTTTGTCGCAACAATGACCCCAATCGCGCAAGCGATCCAGGCCCAATGGGGAATTGATCCTCTTATCACCATCACCCAGGCGGCGCTAGAATCGGCCTGGGGTGCATCCGGATTAACAAAGAAAGCGAATAATCTCTACGGATACACCGGCGATGCCGCTTTAAATACATGGCTGTCATCGCACGGCCTGGCATCCAATACGCCTATGGATCAAATCCAAGCTATGGACCTGTCAGCGGCACCTTTTATCATCCTACAGACCCATGAGGAAGTCTCGGCAGACCCCATAACCTTTTTCGTGCGGCCAAATGATGTTGTCAGCCAATCCGGCACCGACGCGATCATTTTACGGCCGTTCCGCCGATACGATTCCTGGGCCTCATCGGTCAATGATTGGGTGCAGCTCCTACGCAATAAACGCTATGCCGCTGCCTGGCAAGATGCCCTGGCCGGCGATCTACAATCATTCGCTAACGACATCTACGCGGGTGGTTATGCGACGGAAAGCGACTATCCCACTCAGATTGTGTCGGTCGGTGATGAAGTTTCCGGGATACAGACCGCTTAAATGGAAGGAAATTACGATATCCGGCCGGCCATTGTCACCCAGGGATTGAAAACCGCCATGATGTTTATTGACCGCGTAGGTTTTCCAATCCTCGTAGCGCTCCTAATGTGGTATCTCAATTTGAAACTGACAACGACAATCGAAGCTCTCAACGTCACTCTCACTAAGCAGACGGTAGTTTTACAGGCGGTATCCGACCGCCTGGGTATCCGTGTCGTTCATGATTCAGCGCCAGAGGGTGGAAAATGAGCGCTCTAAAAGGGATGCCTAAGCCGTCCTCTCTCCATAGATGTCCTCTTTGTCGCAAAGTAATGACCTGGAAAAAATTAGTGCCTCACTTTGAAAAGCACGGTCAATTTAAAAATCCGCCGACAAAAGCGCAAGTTAAGGCGATGAAATTGGCGCATAGCCTGGCCTACCGAATTTGGCACCACGTAAAACATCAAGGCTACGCCATCCCCGTTCCGGAGCGAACGCCGAAGATGGTCAAAGGCTACGTGCAAAAGATCCTAAAAGCGAACGGGATAGATTGGAATCTCAAATGATAAAAAAACTTTTGTTTCTCGCGGTAGGTGTATTGATAGGGGGCCTTTGTTTTGGCGCTACAGCTCTTATTCAACTAGGGCCGGATGGTCGGCCACTGGCGTTACCTATACCATCCGATATCAATTCATCGACTCCTACGCCGGTGGTGGTTACGCCACCACCTGTAGTACCGCCGACCGCGCAATCCTCTACAGATATAGGAACGCTGCCGGCTGCCTGGCCGAATGGGTACGTCTATTACACGCTGCCCGGCGGCATCAATTTTACTACGCCTTGGTCGGCTGCGATTGCCGCCGAGGGCTACGATTTTGTCGGGCATGAGTCTATAACGCAGGGCTATTTGCCTCTCGCACAATGGAAGAAGGTTACAGGCGTTATAGGTGGGGGGATTAATGGTAAGGGTGAAGGCTCTCCAATGGGCGGCGGAATTATTGACCTGGCTACCATTCCTCTTTCTACTCTTGCTGATTTCCATATGGCCGTCACCGGGGGATATAATCTCAATGAGAAACACGCTCTGGCGGTCATTTCGGCATCGGTTCAATTTCTTAAATAGGATCACCCGGAGTTGCCCGCATTGCGGGACCGTGATATCAAAAGAGCGATCAGAGGACAAATTTTACTGCTCAATTTGTGGGTGGAGGGAATAAGCGTGTTCTATGGTAAAAAAGACCCAGGCCGAAAAAGATCATCACCGATTAGTATCAAGCCTTGGCCTTTTAAGTAAACTACTCGTCGAACAAATACCGATAGTGGAGGGACTTATGCAAGATGAAAAACAGTTGAAAGTATCGCTGGACGCTCTCACCGTAGCCGTAAACGCTCTGCAAGCCGCGATAGCAGGGATTCCGGCACCGGTTGATTTGACCGCCGATATAGCAGTCGTTGACAGCTTAAAGACGCAGCTTGACGGGTTGGCGGCCGGTTTACCGGGCGCTACGCCGCCGGCCGCGACAGGTCCCGCCGGATCACCGGCACCACAAGCAGGGTGAGTAACTTGCTCATAGCAAAAGCTGTAGGCGTCGTTTTGGCGACCTTCGTATTTATCCATTTCCAAGGGATGCCCTGGGGCCTTATCTCAGGGTCAGCGGTCGCTATGATCGTTCTTTCATAACAATGGCTAAGCGGCGGCGCCAGTTCTACGATAGACCAATTCATCAACGGGTAGGGATTAAGGTGTTTGAAGGCTTGATCTCGGCCGGCGCGGTGTACTTGCTTTCTCCATACCTAATCGAAGTCCTGGCACCCATCCAGGCGCAAATTAACGCCGGCGCAGCGGCCGGCGGCCAACCTGTATCCAATGTAGGAACTTCCAAGGTCGCCAATAACATCTTGGCGGCCGCCGCTTCCTAAGCGTTCATTAAATGTCCGGTTGTTAACTAGTTGAATCTGGCCGGTTTTTCAGAGGGTAGAAAATCAGGGGTTTCTTGAACGGTCAAATATCACAACGCAGCTAGGGGGGGTTGCCCATCTATCTGTCAGACTACTGAAGAGGGCTTTATTCATTTTTTGTTTCTGTCACTTCAACTGATCCCGAACCGCCGTCCGGTTTTCCAGCGGCGTTGCGCCAGGCTTGAAACGCTTCATTTAAAACTACGAATTGGTGGCTAGTTAGTGGAAAAGGTTTAGCAAACAATATCCTGCACACAGCTTCCGCCGCTTCCAGACGGGCGAGGAGAGCCCTTACGATTTCATGGTCAACTGTCATTTCATGAAACATCGTTTTATCACCAATAGCCGATTTCTCTTTCCACCGCTTCAAATCATCGTCGGAAAAACTCATGCACCCTCTTTTCCAGAGGCTTTACGCCAGGCATACCATTCATTGTCCATCGTTGAAGATCTTTCTTCAAACGGTATAACCGAAAGCAGGCTATGCATGAGTTTCTCCGCCGGTTCCAGACGGGCGAGGAGAGCTCCTAATTTATTTTCCGAAAGAAGGAACAAATTAATTTCAGCTAATGGCATAACTTTCAACCGCTTCAAATCATCGTCTGAAAAACTCATTTTCTATTGACCTCGCTATCTCGCAAGAGAGCGTGAAAGGCATTTACGATTTCTTCAATCTCGGCGCGCTCCATTTCTTGAGGTGTTCCGGAGATAGGCTCTTTTAGTTTACGCCATAGCGTAATAGCGAGCGCTCTGATAGTGTCCGAAGGTGAGAATCTTTTATCCT
>Ga0210400_10005601_pt1 | contig 10637 bp, 12 predicted proteins | sample IncBWH26MmetaG_FD_155456 | JGI IMG/M metagenome (GOLD analysis project Ga0210400, IMG submission 155456) | Forest soil microbial communities from Barre Woods Harvard Forest LTER site, Petersham, Massachusetts, United States - Inc-BW-H-26-M | ecosystem: Environmental > Terrestrial > Soil >... | reverse complement strand
AGCCACCGCCAGCCTGGCGTGTGTCCCAACCTGGCACGAAGATTTCCGCAAGGACCTGGCCCGCATCGACGTGCCCACGCTGGTGATTCACGGCGATGCCGACCGCATTCTTCCAATCACGGCTGCGGGAATGCGCACCGCCAAACTCATCAAAGGGGCGCGCCTGCTGGTCGTGAAAGACGGTCCACACTGCATCCCGTGGACACACGCGGAAGAAGTCAACACCGAATTGCTGAGCTTCCTGGGCGGGAAGGTCGGCAAGTCGCAGAAAGAAGTTGCCTAAGCAATCACCTGCGCAAGGGGAGCGGGCAATTCTGATGATGGAGTGCGCAAGGAGAAAAGGGCAGCAGCGCTTCCGCTCTCATTTCCATCAGTATTTGAGCGATGCACTTTAAATAAATTTCAATTGGGCCGCCGCGTGGTCAACTTCCAATGTACCTGGCCTCTGGATGTGCGGGCTTGAAGTGAGGTGTTTTATGGGTGAGAAAAACTCAGCAACAACCATGAACCGTCGAGAAATGCTCAAGCTTTCAATGGCTGCTGCCTTGATTGGGACATCTACAATTGCCGACAAAACTCAGGCGATGCAGAGTGTTGCCATGAAGGCCACATCTTTGCCCGAACTGCCACCGAAGGCGTCGAACGATGTCTCGGCGAAGCTTTTTCCCGGCTTTGTGCAGACTGCGGTTCGTACCAGCGGAGCGACCATCCCTGTTTTTCACAAAGGCGACGGACCACCGGTGCTCCTTCTGCATGGATTTCCCGAGAGCCACGTCACCTGGCACAAAGTGGCGCCGAGACTCGCCGAGCGGTTCTCGGTCTATATACCTGATCTGCGAGGATACGGCGATTCGAGCCGCCCGACCGACGGAGAGCGCCACATCAACTACTCGTTCCGCGCAATGGCGTTGGACCAGATCGAGACGATGCGTCATTTTGGGCACGAGCAGTTCCTTGTGGGTGCCCACGATCGGGGTGCTCGCGTCGCCCATCGGCTGTGTCTCGACTTTCCGAAAAGTGTCAAAAAGGTTTGCCTTATGGACATCGCTCCCACATTGACGATGTATCGACAAACCAATCAAGAGTTTGCGACGAAGTACATGTGGTGGTTCTTCCTTACGCAAGCGGCGCCGCTGCCAGAACATCTCATTGGACTCGATCCTCAGTACTACTTGGGAGAAATCCTTAGCGGGCTAAACAAGACGCCGGGGGCCCTCACACCTGAAGCAGAGAGTGAGTATGTTCGGTGCTTCTGCTGCACGTCGACGATTCATACCGGGTGCGAGGATTTCAGGGCGTCTGCGGATATCGGTCTCGAGATGGACGAAGCGGATGACCGTGCTGGCAACAAGATCGTGGCACCGGTTCACGTCCTCTGGGGGGCAAAAAACACCGTAGGGCAGTTGTGGGACGTCCTTGCGACCTGGCGGGCGAAAGCGGCCTCAAAGGTTACTGGGCGGAGTCTCAATTGCGGCCATTTCCTGCAGGAAGAGCGTCCCGAGGAGACACTCGCGGAACTGCAGCACTTCTTCAGTACGGTATAAGATCCAAGGCTGCATCCCATGGATCCACAAAGAAGAAATTAAGGAGATCTTACGATTGCTTACTAGAATGCTTTCGATTGCGGGCTGCGCTCCACTGAGTGACGGGCCCCGCGATTTCAGAAACCTCATCAACCAATGAGGTTAGGAAAGCCAATACGTCGGTGCAAGTAGAAAGATTGGCACTTTGCCCAGCCCATAGGGGCAGGAGATCCGATCGGCCCGCCGCCTCAGCCGGGATCGCCAGGTTTCTGATGAGTAAGCGTTGCAACGGATAAGGCAGAATCGCCGTTCCCTTCTGATTCAACTCCTCCAGCAAGCGGTTGTGGATTCCCCGCGCGAGTCTTCCGGTGAATCCCTTTGTCAGCGCGGTGTGCCTGGCTTTTTTCCCTCGTAAAGCCTGGCGATGAAGGAGGCCTGCGCCGGATTCCTCGCACGCCAGGAATACCGTTCCCATTTGCACGGCCTCTGCGCCAAGAGCCATGGAGGCGATTACGCCGCGCGCATCTGCGATGCCACCGGCGGCAATCACCGGCACATCGACGATATCGACGACTTGTGGGACGAGCGACAGTGTGCCGGTGAGCGAATCCTCCGCCGGCCGGAGAAATGAACCGCGATGCCCCCCTGCTTCGAAGCCGGACGCGACGATCGCATCCACGCCTGCCTCATGAAGTGCTGCTGCCTCATCGGGTGTTGTCGCCGCGCCAATCGTGACGATGCCCTTCGTCCGGCACTCTTGCAGGATTTCTCTTGGCGGGATTTCAACGATGAAGCTGAATACCGGGATGTTCGCGTCCAGCAAGACGCGAGCCTGATCTTCAAATCGGATCGGCGAATACGGTTTGTACTCTGGACGCGGCGCTCCCAAAGCGGCGAGATGGACGGCAAGTGGGGCGAGGCTCCTATTGAAGGCGTTTTCGTCCGATGTTCGGGCGCCTTCGTCTTCCATCGAGACCCACAAGTTCATTGCGAACGGTTTCGATGTAAGAGAGCGAATCTCTCCGATCACGTCCTTGATCGCCTCCGGAGCCAAGCCGTGCGCACCAAACGATCCGAGTCCGCCAAAGTTGGAGACCGCTGCCGTCAATTTTTGTGATGACAATCCGCCGAGCGGACCTTGAATGACGGGATAGTCGATCCCGAGTTTCGCCGTGAGCCGGTTCTGATTCCAGTGGGGCGGCATTACGCGGATACCTCAAAAATCAACTCCAGTTCGACCGGCACGCCGAGCGGAAGGCTGGCCACGCCGTACACCAGTCGGCCAGGGTTTTTGTCTTTTCCGAAAACGTCCTGCAGCAACTCTGAAGCGCCGTCAGCGATTTTCGGCTGCTCCCCGACATCTCCCGAAGTGGCGACCAACACGCCGAGCCGCACGATCCGGGTAACTTTGTCGAGCGATCCCAAATGCCGCCGCGCGACAGCGAGGGCGTTGAGCGCTGCCAGATAAGCGGCATTGCGTCCCGTTTGCACGTCGAGTTCCGCGCCAACGCGCCCGATGAATTTCGCTTCGCGGCCTACAGTGGGAAGCATTCCGGTGAGAAAGAGCAGGTTGCCCGTCTGCACCGCTTCTGCGTAGATGCCGAACGGCTCAGGCGGCTCTGGAAGCTTGATGCCAAGTTGCCTTAACCGCTCCTCGGCATTGGCAAGAGGAGAGCCATCCCCGCTTAAGATTTTGGCTTTCGAATCGGTATTCATTGATCTCGCTCCAGCGACTTCGGTTTGATCGTCCACATTCTGAATTTGTCACTGTGTCCTATTACGGGCTGCGCCGTTTATAGATACTCAGCGCCCAAGCTGGCCCACGTGATATCCCAGGCGGTTTTCCACATCGCCCGCCTGATGAAAGCCCCGCTCCATCAATTTCCTGATCCTCTCCTGCGCCGCAGGCCGCATGATCGAGGCAAGGCACACGTCCCACTCCGGTGCGATTTCGAAGTCAGGCGGCAAGCTGGCCACATCGGCGAAGTGCTTGGTTTCGCTGAGCGCTTGCTTGTCGAAGGACGCGATCCGGGTGGCGAGCGCCTCGACAAATGCGTCGAGGTCGGAATCCGGCAACGACCGGTTGACGTATCCGTATAGTTCGGCCAGATCACCCGGAATGTCGTCGGCCCCCAGAAGAACCTCCAGTGCGCGTCCTCGTCCCATCAGACGCGGTAGGCGTGCCATTGGGCCACCACCGGGTACCACACCTGCCCCGACCTCAAAGTGCGACAAAATGGCTTTTTCGCGGCTGGCGAACCGCATATCGCAGGCCAGAGCAAGCTCACTTCCGACACCAGTGGCACGGCCGCGAATTGACGCGATTGAAACAACCGGAACCCGGCTCAGGCGCACGAGCATGTCGGGTAAGGGCTGCAACCCGGTCGGCCCAGGTGGCAGACTGGTTGTGTCCTCAATTTTTGCCAGGAAATCGTAATGAGTAAGGAAGAATCCTTCCACGGCACTGTCAAAAACAACCACTTTGACGTGCTTGTCAGCTTCGAGCGCTGTGATGATCTCATTCAATTGAGGAATGCTTTCGGGACCGAAAACGTTGAGCGGTGGATGGTTGAGCGTCACTCGCCAATAATGGGGAGAGCGCTGCTTTAGATATATCCGCTTCGTAACTGTTGGCGTGTGAGTCTCGGTCTCAGTGTGTGTTGTCACTTTGAATCTCCTTGGTTTGACCAATTTTGGTTTGATCAATTTTGGTCTGATCAATTCGTTGACGCGTGATCGCCAGGTCTAACCGGCCTTCCGCACGACTAGCTTCAAGCCATCACAACATAAGCGTGGAAGCGGAACAATTGGACGATGGTATCGACTACACCTTGGTATCAGTTGACGCGACCGGCCCTCGCGCATGATGTGGAATGATGCTTATTGCGCGTTAATCCAGGTGTCTGAGCCCGCCAGCTTAACGGCCACATCCGTAAAGAAAATCCGCAGCGGCTTGCCGTCGCCTGTCCCGCGATGATCCAGGGAGACAAGCAGAGGGCCAACCTTCTTGTAATCCAGCCACTTCGCGTCAACAATTTTGACGATACTCGGCTTACCGGGACCCCGGCGCCAGAGAAGTTGCTGGATCCGGTTGTCAGGGCCAACGTACATTTCCCAGGTGTCGCCCGGGGTATAGCCGCCGCCCTCGGGAGGGTACGTTATAACGACACGCCTGGCGGAACCTCCGCCCATCGGCAGTTTGTGCATGCCAGAGTCTTCCACTTTAGCGGCGGTGTCCCAGCAGGCGTGGAAAGGAAGGAACAGCCAATACTGATTGTTGTTGAAACTTGGATCGATTTCATTCTTCACGCTGTCGGGCTGGCTGCTGAGCTGCGAGCGCACGTAGGTAATCTTTACCGGATTGCCTGCCTTGTCTTTCCCTTCATAGGTGACCCGGTCGGCTTTGGGCTCCCAGATCCAGCTCTGAGAGATTTTGAGTCCGGGAAAATCTATGTTGAAGGTGGAGCGAATCGCTTCAATTTGCCCGAACGAATCGAGACCGTACGCCTTGGCGAGCCCTTCTGCCGCTGGCGGACACTGCTGCGCCCAGGAAGCCGAAGCCACAAGCAGCACACCGAAAGTAAGAATACCGATCTTTGTAATACGTCTGGATTTGTCATGGAATGTTCTCCTTAAATGAATTGAAAAAATGTCGTGTTGGAATATGAGGGATGTTCGTCGTAATGTGCCATCTCGCCCACGTCTCCATGCCAACCTCAACCCAGGATCATGTTCCTGAAGCACTGGCCACATAGCCAGAAGAACTCCTGTCCGGTTTCATGTTTGACTTAACATTGCGGGCGTCTCATGGCGCGCTTGCGTCACGCGGCTTTGGTGAGGTGGTCCTACATAGGGAAACTCGAGTAACAGATCGCCGTGGGGCCCTACATTGTCCCCCGTGACCTTTCCATTTGTGAGAACGCGGATGAAAAAATCGAACCCATCGTCGGTGAGTGTCCGGCCGTTATCGGGAAAAGACGCAAGGCGTGTAGGGTCATAAGGCAGAACATCCGGGAGCAATGTCCCCGCCACGCGCTTCGCCTCAGCCGGCGTATATCCACCTGTGTGCTCCAGAGCATGCGCGAAGGCAGCTAGGAAGCGCCTATCGTCCGCCGGTGCACCTCCGAGGTACGCATCTCTTTCTTCAACAAGCAAGACAGCCTGGGCAGGCCGCGCTCCGCGCTCCACTTGGATCCAGCCGCCGCCATCATTTGGCGTAAGCGTGCGCGCCCACAGGCGAACCTCTTTTGCTCCCAGAGCAGAGTTAGGTACTTCAAGAACGATGCTGCACACATCTTTGTCCGCGAAGAAATCGTCGCCCGTGAACTGCAAGTTGTTCTTCGCGCCTTCCACGTCGCAGAAGAAAGGGTCGCTGCGCCAGCCAGCAAAGAAGCGAGTATCGCCTGCCTCTGTAACCCTCGCCTCGCGGCCCATTGAAACTGGCGCCCCATCAACGATCACCCGCCCGCCCTCGCCGGTACCGGCGGCTTGCGGGCCATCAACGCGGAGGAGAATCGCGGTTTGTACGCCGCGCTCGAAAGCTGAGAAGCGCACACGGTACGCGATGTTGGCAATCGCATCACCATCGGTATCAATCTTGAGCTCGTACAGCGCTTCGGGTGCGAAAGGCTCGGCCGTAGTAGGCCCAGGAGGGTTTTCACCGGCAGATGGATGCACGTTCATAATAAGGATGGATTTCCCAGTGTCTCCCGGTTTGGGAAAGGCATACAGATCAGTGAAGTCCAGTCGGGCGTCCCCTTGGGGAAAGCCGAAGTCAGGGCCAGAATAATGATGCGACATGGATTAGTCCTCCTCTTGCAGGTCTGCTCTGTCCGGCGGGGTTAGAACGAGGCGGCACCGGCCGCGGCGACGGCATGATCCTGATCGCCGGAACCACCGCTGACGCCAATCGCCCCTACTACCTTGCCATCCAGCTTCAGCGGGATGCCGCCGGCAAAAATCATGATTTTGCCGCTGTTTGAAACATGAATGCCGAAGAACTCGCCTCCCGATTGAGAATGCTTTGCCAATTCCTTCGTCTCAATGTCAAATGCGCGCGATGTGTAAGCCTTCTTCATGGAGATATCAATGCTGCCAATCCAAGCGTTGTCCATACGAACGTGCGCTACGATGTTTCCGCCTTCGTCAGCCACTGCGATGTTCATGGGCTGGCCAATTTCTCTGGCTTTCTTCTCCGCGGCGCTGATTATGCGACGGGCGTCTTCTAATTTCACTGCGGTCATGGGTTCTCCTTTTATGTGCAGGCACGCGAGCAACAGCTTGGCTTGCTCCTCGTTTCTGCGCTTGTCCTCGGCATCGCGTTCCGCAGCCGGGACTTGCTTGCACAGCTGTTCTATCGTCTCCACGCTGTTGGTCATCGTGTGCTATGAGGCGGCCCAGAAACTGGCCGAGCAGGTCGCTGTGCGGACCTACTTTGTCTCCCGTCACTTTCCCATGCTCCCGGCTTTCGCTGCCGCTTGCTCGATCAGGTCTGCGACTGCTTTCGGGTGAGAAAGCATGGGCACGTGACTGGAGGGGACAGTGATCGATGTCGCCTTCATGGTTGCCGCTTCGGCCTTCTCCAGCTCCGGAGGAACAGCGCGATCGTTGCTGGCAATTACGCACCACGATGGCTTGGTCTTCCACGCGGCGGTTGTGACTGTGGCCCCGAAAACCGCTCCTGCTGTGGGACCCTGTGTTGCCGTCAACAGCTGCTTCTCCTTGTCTGACAGATCCTGGGCGAAGTCTTCAGCGATTCCCTTTGGGGTCACGGTCAGAAAACCGTCAGCATCCGCCCGGACTTCGCTGCCTAACGGAGCCGGCGGAAACGGCTTGGTGACCGAAGCAACGGACTCACCATCCGACGGCGCGAGCGCAGCCACATACACCAACCCGACTACCTTTGGATCGTTTCCTGCCTCCGTGATAACCACTCCCCCATAGGAATGGCCAACTAGCAGTACAGGGCCATCCTGCAATGCGATGGCGCGCTTGGTGGCGGCAACGTCGTCAGCCAGCGAGGTCAATGGGTTCTGCACGGCGACCACATGCAATCCCCTGGCTTGAAGCAGTGGAATCACTTTGGACCAGCTTGATCCATCGGCCCACGCACCGTGAACAATGACAATGTTTCTGACCCCTTGAGGGGAGTTCGCCTGAGCGACTGCTCCTGTGTGAAACACCGCTGTCAGTAGGAATCCTGCAACTGCCATCAAAGCAGTTCCGTAAGTTTGCGAGAGTGTCATATTTTTCTCCTTTGTTGCATCAAGATTGAAGTCATCGTTCGTCGCGCTCTTGCCGCAATCACAGCCCGCGAGAGCCGACGCAGTTCTTGCAAAACCATCTACTACAGGTCTGGCTTACACCACGTTGACCGTGACGTCGATGTTGCCCCGAGTAGCGTTGGAATATGCGCAGGTTTCACGGTGCGTGGCGTCCACAATAGCCAGGGCTACGTCACGCTCTAAACCCGGCAGGCTGACGTTAAGCCGTGCCCGGAGGAAGTAAACGTCGCCAGAATTGCACAGGTCGATTTCGGCATCGATGGCTGCGTCAGGCGGAAGTTTGACCTTCATCCTGTTGGCCACAAGCCCCATCGCACTAATGAAACAGGCCGACCAACCAGCGGCAAACAACTGCTCCGGATTGGTACCAGTTCCTGGGAGTCCGGGAGCCGAGAACTTAACATCTAAGCGGCCATCATCACTGCGGGAGACGCCGCCGCGCCGACCGCCCGAAGTATGGGTCTTGGCGGTGTACCGCACATTCATGACTTCCTGGGTTGAACCAGCTACTGCGTTGGTCCTCTGATTACTTGTCATCTTTATCTCCGATAGATTTGCTCTGTTCCGTCTTGTTCTGGCGTTACCAGCGGCCGGCGTGAACACCGCCGTCGACGTGGAGCACCTCTCCGGTTACTTGACCTGCCTGGGCGAGGTAGAGAACAGCGTCGGCAACGTCTTTTACGTCCGAGATGCTTCCCATGGGTTGCAATGTCTTAAGAAAATCCTTGGAATTATCCTTGTGCATTGGCGTATCCACCACGCCAGGGGCTACAGCGTTGAAGCGGATACCTTGTTTTGCATACTCAATCGCGAGACTCCGAATGATTGAATTCAGGCCGCCTTTAGTGATCATTGGGACCGAGCCATTTACGCCAAGGATCGGCTGATCGGCAAGCGCCGCGGTGATGCTTACGACGCTCCCTGATTTCTGCTTCAGCATCTGTTTCACAGCTAGCTGCGTGATGTAGAGGAACCCCAGCAGGTTCGTTGAGACCAGGGCGTTGAAATCCGTGATAGAAAACTCCGTGAAAGGCTTCGTGAAAAAGATCCCGGCGTTACTCACCAGAACGTCGATACTTCCGAAGTTCTTGATTGCTGCTTCGACGACCTTGGCGGCGGTCTCCGGCTTACCAATATCGCCATCGATGAGAACCATGGCGGGCGAGGCAGTCAACTGTTGACTTACATTGCGAGATGTCGCAACGACCTTATAACCCTGTTTCAGGAAGGCCTCGACTAAACCGGCTCCGATTCCGCGCGATGCTCCTGTAATGATTGCTGTCTTGTGGTCTGGCATGTGACTCCTACTTAAAGCTTCCGATCCTTGTCGAGAATGTGAACTTGAGCGTTTGGAACGTCCTTGCGGTATCACAACAGAGGTGCGAAGGCGAAACAATCAGACGATGGTATCGTCGATACCTTCGTATCAGTCGACGTCTTCGGCGAATGACCGATCATGTGTCTGGAGTTCACCCGATTTGCAAGCCGCGCCGAGGCCGCGATCGTGACCGCGCGCCAGTCCCGGCTCGTAGATCCGGCCTGGCTATCCATCAATTCCGACTCGTCGAGCCAGTCCACTGCCGAAAGCCGGGCCTCCTCTGGACCGAGCAATTCCTTCACGGCGCTGATGAACGCCGAGAACTCGCGCTCCGCCATCTGCGTCTGCTTCTTGCAAATAGAATCGGAAAACGATTCTTTCGTGTTCATTGGATCCTCGTCTGGTGTGATCACACCAGAGGCGTAGACACGAAACAATCAGACGATGGTATCGACCATACCTTCGTATCGTGCGGCGGGAGTGACGATCTGTCCGTCTCTTCTCTTTAAGCTTTGCCCCCTTGATGTTTGTTATGCTGTTGTCGATCCAGCACCTGGAGAACTGATACCAAAGTACAATGGACATGCGCCTACTGGACGGCCTATCCTTCTGTGGGAGCTGACGCGGAGAGCCACTGCCGAGGCGTTAGGTGAGGAACTACTATGAGAAAAATCTCGGCGCCCATATCTTTGGCTGGGTCGCAACTCGGCCAAACACGCCATGTCTGCGCGTTTTTCAATAGCGATGAAGAAGAGTATCGCGTGTTATTGCCGTTCATTAAGGATGGGTTCGAGCGTGGAGACAAGGCGATTCACATCGTCAATCCGAATCAACACCATGATCACCTGCAACGATTGGCTGGCATAGGAATTGACTCGACCGCTGTCAAACGAAGCGGCCAATTCGAACTTCGGAACAGCACTGAAACCTACCTTCAAGACGGTCGGTTCGATCCGGATCGCATGCTGCAGTCGTTCGAACAGATGGCGAGCGGCAATGCCGAGGGAGGATTTCCCCTGAGTCGCATTGTCTGCCGCATGGACTGGGTGCCTGACGGTCAGTCGCACATCGACGATCTGATTGAGTTTGAAGCGAGGGTCAATGATGTGTGGTGTCTCCACGATGATGCGGTCATCTGCACCTACCACCTTTCGAAATTCAGCGGAGACGCAGTGATTGACATCATGCGCACCCATCCGTTGGTCATCGTCGGCGGCATTCTCCAGCACAATCCGTTCTTCGTGCCTCCGGGGGAGTTCCTGCATGAAATACGCGCACGGAGGGCAAGGCAGCCTGCGCGGCCAGCGACGGCGGGCTGACGATGAAACTGCAACTTGAACGTCCCGCCGACGAGATCAAGCGCCTTCAACGTTGCATCAATGATCTGGTCAGCCTTCTCGCCCTTCCTGCAATGTGGAGTGGCAACAAACCCTGTGACATCGTTCATACCTTGCTCGACTCCCTCCTACGCATGCTCGATCTGGACTTCGTGTATGTGAGCCTGACAAACCT
>Ga0210400_10005600_pt1 | contig 10641 bp, 7 predicted proteins | sample IncBWH26MmetaG_FD_155456 | JGI IMG/M metagenome (GOLD analysis project Ga0210400, IMG submission 155456) | Forest soil microbial communities from Barre Woods Harvard Forest LTER site, Petersham, Massachusetts, United States - Inc-BW-H-26-M | ecosystem: Environmental > Terrestrial > Soil >... | reverse complement strand
GCGCGTTTTCACGGACGCTGCGAAAGAGACGATGGTCTTCGCAGGAGTCAGCGCAGGCCTGATCTCGCTGATCAGGTCAGGCACCTGGAAGGGTTTGACGCCGATAAGGATCAGGTCGGCCTGGCGTGCGGCGGCAAGGTTATCGGTGCCGACGTCGACGCCCCATTGCGCAGCGCGTGCGACTGCCTTTTCGGCGTGCGCGACGGTGGCATGGATCTGGTCCGCAGCAAAGAGATTCTGCTTGAGAAAGGCCTGCAGCAGGATCCCGCCCATTTTACCCGCGCCTAGAACGGCAACGCGCAGGTCGGGCAGCTGCGCGGGAACTGCGGTGGACTCAACGGCTATCTCCGCCATGATGTTCCTTCTAAATCAGGATGGTAATTCAGTTTCAAGGATAACCGCTGCAGCGAGTTCCGGGGGCAGCGCTCACTGTGATTTCCGTTCGCAGTCTGCCGGTCAGCGCGAGTAAGAGAAGGTGCCGCAGACGTCGGTCGAGTTGCCGAGAGCGTCGGGCGTCATTACCGGCATGTCCGTTCCGGAGAAGAAAGCTACGCGCAGGCCCCGGCCGTGGACATAGGTCGCCATCCATTGGGTATCGTCCGATCCGCACAGCGTGTTGTGGTGGAGAAAGCGCCTGCCTGCGGGCACGCTCAAGCGATAGAGATAGCCGCTGCCGCCTTCGCCGGGGTCGGCATCAAACATCGCGCCGGATTCAGTTGGCTTGAGTGGACGAATTTGCGCGAGGGGGAATGCGGTCATATTGATCGAGAGCCTGGATTCAGAGATCGTAAGGTCGCCGGTGATGGCGTCAGCGTTGGTACTGGCGGCGCGCCAGTAGCCTTTGTCCTGAGCGATGGCGGTAAGAGAACAACAACAAAGCAGGGCAGCGAAAGCAAGCAGGGGTGAATTTCTACGCATACTTCGAGCATGACATCCGTTGCAGTCCGCGAGCAAGGGGACGAGGGTGCGATCGGCAGACCAGCAGAGCCGGAGAGCAGTCAAAGACGGGGGTATTGACGATTTTTTGATTACTTTCATCCGATTTTACGTCTTACACTGAGCCAATCCCCCGGGGTTTCGGCACCCGTTCTTCCTTCATTGGAGGTCCCCGTCATGGTTGAGCTAAAGACGGCCTTTGCTATTGCAATGATGATGGTCGCCAGCGCTGCCTTCGCCACGGGCCAGGCAACCGAAACGGCGGCCTCCACTGGCTCAGCACCCCACACGGCGTCTTTCGATGTTGCCGATGTGCACGTGAGTCCGCATGTGCTGCGTCCATTTATGGACGGCGGAAACCTGAACGGCGATCGATATGTGATCCACCAGGCGACCATGGCCGACTTGATCGCCACGGCGTACAACCTCGATACCGCCAATGTAAAGGGCGGTCCGAACTGGCTGGAGTGGGATCGATTTGAAGTTTCTGCCAAAGCGCCACCAACCACTTCGAAGGCTGATCAGCGTCTGATGCTGCAGGCTCTGCTGAGAGAGCGCTTCAACCTGGTGACGCACGAAGGCAATGCGCCGATGCCGGCGTATGTCATGAAAGCGCAGACGGGCAAGATAAAGCTGAAGGAGGCGCAGTCCACGGAAGGTGAAGGGACGTGTGAGCCGCAACCGCCGCCGACGAACCAGGCTGCCGGCGCCATTCGCCAGATCATCGTGATCTGCAAGAACGAGACAATGCAGAAGTTTGCCGACGATATTCACAACATGGCGGGTGGGTACCTGGATAAGCCCGTCGTTGATTCCACGGGCCTGAAGGAAGCGTACGACTTCACGATCACGTGGACGCCGCGGGGATTGCTCAGCGCTGCGGGCGCCGAAGGAATCTCCATCTTCGATGCCGTCGACAAGCAGCTTGGGCTGAAGCTTGCGCTGGAGACTGCGCCGCGCACTGTGTTGATTGTCGACAGCGTGAGCAAGACTCCCACACCGAATCCGCCGGATCTCGATAAACGGTTGCCGCCATTGCCGCCGGCACAGTTTGAAGTGGCGACGATCAAGCCTTCCAAGCCCGATGCACAGCCGATGGGCCGCGTCAACAATGGTGAGGTGGATGTACACGGCCTTACCGTAAAACAGATCATCTCGTTCGCCTGGGATCTGAATCCGAACGATAGCGAAGCGATTGTGGGCGCGCCCAAGTGGCTCGACGGCGACAAATTCGACATCCTCGCGAAGATTTCGACAGACGATGCGGGCGACCCGAAGGCGAGGCCTCCGCAGTTGGATGCGGACGAGTTGCGGCATATGTTACGCGCGCTTATCGAGGACCGCTTCAAGATGAAGGATCACTGGGAAGATCGTCCGGTAACTGCATACACATTGAGGGCAGTCAGTCCCAAGCTGACCAAAGCGGATGCGAACGCGCGCACGCGATGCGACGAAGGGCCGGGACCCGATGGGAAAGATCTGCGCCTGGGAAATTCCATGATCAACAGGCTCGTCTACTGCCAGAACGTCACGCTCGAACAGCTTGGGATTCTGCTTCCCAGTCTTGCTTTCGGGTACATCTACTATCCGGTTGCGGATGGTACGGGATTGAAGGAGTCGTACGATCTCACGTTGGCGTTTAGTTCCGTAGACCGGACCCTGGCGCCGCCGCCGGGCAGCAACAGTCAGCAGTCCGGTGCGACGGTGGCAGCCGATCCGAACGGCGCGATTTCTCTGTTCGATGCCTTCAAGAATGAGTTGGGGCTGAAGCTCGAAAAGGAGAAGCGGCCAATGCCGGTGCTGGTGATCGACCACATTGAGGAACAGCCGACAGCGAATTAAACAGTCGCCGCATGAGCTTCGCTAAACGAGGGCCATTCTCTTCTTCGCGCGCTTCTCTTTGTACATGGCTTTATCTGCCCGGGCCACCACGCTTTTCAAGGATTCGTCAGTGCTGTGGTCGGTTGCGGCGAAACCCATGCTCAGGCTGAGCAAAAATCGGCTTCCCGCCATTTGGGTTTTCGCCGCTGCACTTGAACGCAATCGTTCAATGGCAACCGCGATCTCGCGTGAGTCGAATTGGCCGGCCACCACGAATTCGTCTCCCCCAAGGCGCCCGATCACGTCGGTTTCTCGGAACGTTGCATTGAGCAGCTTCGCAGTTTCAACCAGCGATACAGAGCCGGCGCTGTGCCCTAGCTCATCGTTGATGACCTTCAGATTATCCATGTCGATGAACAGGACGCCGAAGGGCATTCCGGCGCTGCGAGCAAGGCGAAACGCCTGATCGGCGAATAAGTTGAACCCTCTGAAGTTGTACAGACCCGTCAATTCATCCCGCAAAGTCAGGTCGTGAATCTCGTTCTGCATTTTGTTGATGAGCCGCACCAAAAACAAGAGCAATACGAACGAGATAATCGTCGCCACGGAGGTGAGAACCGCGGTGGCGTAGTGTGTGGGAACCAGTTGCGCATTCAACAATCGCGCCCTTCCAAGTTCGCGCAGAAAAGGGAGGAAGAACAGGATCGGTGCGAGGATGCGCGCGGTCCGCCCGCCGATTCCGTCTCCGAAGAATACCGAAAAAACACCGTATTCCGCCCTGCGAAGAATCGAAACCATGGTCAGAAGCGTGAGGCAGACGATTGTAGGAAATGAAGGAAGACCCACGGTGGACGAACCCGGAATATGGGCCAATCCAAAAAGGAATTCGGTTAAGACGATGAGTACCAGGAGTACGAGAACGGTTGCACCCGCGTCCGCGATCCTGCCAAACAGAAAATCACGCGAACGAATAAGCAGAATCACGATTCCCAAAAGCAGGAAGGCGAAAGCCGAAACGTGGGTGGGACTCTGTCTCGCAAAAACTTGATTTCCGTTCAGGAATCTATCAAGTTGCGAAAACACGTGCAGCGAAAACGTCGACAAGGTTGCAGCCGCAATCACGCTCGTCAGGACGGCAAAAACTTTGCCTATGCGTTGCAGTCGCTGAGATCTGCCTGTCTCCATGAAGAACATGGCCACCGTCGCACATAGCACGGCAAGCGCTGAAGTGCTAGACATGTGCAGCAAACCTGCCGGCAGCAAATTGTCGACGAGGGCAAAGACTCGCGAGAGCAAGTTGATAAGTACAATCTGAACCGCCAGGACGAGGCAGATTTGCTCGATGAAATAGGCCCGGTTCAAAACATTTTGATTGGGCTCATGTACGGGGAATGTCGGGGCTTCAATCTGCATGCGGCAACCATGACCAACAGCAGGTCAATGAGAATAAGTTAGATCAGTATTTCGTTTTTAGTTATAGCAGTTCTGTGGATGTCGAGGAATGCCACTTAGGTTTGAGCCGCGTGACCGAACCTCACGGATCTGAGGCTCATAAGTGCGTCACTGGAGCTTGGAATTCGCCCTGCTCGAGGCTTCGTCGACTGTGGCAGTCATGGGGAAGAGCTGGTCGGTCTTGGTGGTCTTGAAAAGCTCAAGCACACGGGGCGCCACGCCGGCAGCAATCATATGGACACCCTTGCTTTGGCAGCGGACAAAGTGACCGATGATGAGGCCGAGGCCGCAGGAGTCCATGTAGGGAACTTCGGTGAGGTCGAAGATATTGACCGACGGCGCGTGGCGGGGTGGATCGGACTCGAAGATATTGCGCAGGGCGACTGGACTGAGAGCGGCGTACATGTCGCGCGCGGTGAAGGGACCGGAGAAACGAAAGATCACCGCATCGGCGGCTGGATTTTGCCGGCGTTCAATGGTGAACGTGGCTCCCCGCCAAACTTGATCTAGCGCGGTGGACATGGAGTCTCCTTCGATGAGGTTGAGGCGATGACTGCCGCTGCGACACGAACAACCCTCGGATTGTCACCGTTCTTCAAGAGAAATGGCAAGGTTAATCTTACGAAGGCTAACCATGAGGGTTCGTTCTGGAGTGACTCCGGTCACGTACGAATCCGCCGATTCTTTGTATAGAATCCTCGTAACTGATCAATTTTAAGAATGCTTCGGCTACTACTGCGACTTAAGGTTCAGAGCCGCCGGAGCGTGTTCTATTTACTTGAAACCAAACGCGATATCGCGGGTGGGGAGTTGCCTTGTTGCCTTCGTTGCCTTGCGGATTCGTGTGCCTGCCTGGGTTCCGTGAAGATCCCGGCGAGATGAACCTCTCGACATTTTCAAGCATTCTCGCCACAGCGGCTGCGAAACGATGCGGGAGTGTTGGATACCCCTGGCTCCTTGCTTTCTCGTGCTCTCTTTTGTGCCTGATGGGCTTTGGCGCTCCGGCGCGCGCAGACGGGACCGCGTATTACATCAACAATCAAACTGGCTCGAATTGCAGCGATGGCGGCCCGCACAGCATGGCACAGCCTTGGTGTACCTTTGCCCCGGCGAACCGGATAAGGACGTTCATGCCGGGCGATCAGATTTTGCTGGCGCGGGGTGCCGCATGGAACCAGGAGCTATCGTTGACCGGACGCGGCACGGCGAATGAGCCGATTACGCTGACGGCGTATGGGACGGGCGCCAACCCGAAGATTCTTCGCAACCAGGCGGTAAGCGACATCTGCGTTCTGCTGACGGATGCGAATCAGTGGAGGATCAGTGACCTCGAAGTGGGGCGAGCGAGTGTAGGAATCCTGCTGCACTACACGCAACTCTTCAATAACGGCGTGACCATCAACAATATCGATGCACACGACAACAAGGGAATTTGGGCCGGGTATTCAACCGAGTATCCGGTCTCGCGTCACGTGCTGGATCCATTTGCGTGGAGTTTGAATATCAATTTGTCATCGGGGATATTGTTTAATGTCGCTTCATATCTTAGGTACACCAGCTCGCAATATGTGCTGAAGGGCGTGAGGGTGAGCGACGTGAGGGGAACGAACAATCTGGACAGCGTGGCTTTCGATGCCGAGTCCAACACGATCGATAACCACGACGGGCACAACGCTTTTCAGGATGTGGTTCTGAACGGACTGATTCTCTCGGGCGATAATGGCAATGCTTCGAAGGAGTACCAGGCCGCCGGGCTCGGGTGCAGTGACTCTCTGCGCCTTTTGGGGATGACCGACGTGACGGTGATGAACTCGGTTTTGTTTGATGAATCCGCATGTCACACGCCGACAGGAACAGCGGCGGTGATCCTGGGGCGCATCTCCCAGGTGAATTTTGTCAATAACATCATCTTCGGAGTGCCCGCAACAGATAGCCCGGACGAAACTGGCATCGACTTTGAATGGTCAGAAGACAACGTGACCCTGCAGGCGAACTACTTCGCGTCAAATGCGGGACCTGCCGTGGAGATATTGAATATTCACGGCGGCGACCATTCGAGTGATCTCGATTTCGACGGCAACACGTTTGCGCAGAACGCGAACAAAAACCGGCCAGGGGCGGCGTCGGTATGGGAAGACAACCGCGGCCGCGGATACGCGACGCCTGCAGGGAAGATCCGCAACAACCTGTATCTTGAGCCGCACGGAAGATTCTTTGGTGGCAAAAGCATTGGCTCGATCTCGGATGTAAACAACATACTGACGACCGCGACGGCGAATTACGCGGCAGAGCAGTTTTCTTCGACACAGGGAAAGAACCAGTGGCTCTACATGTACGAGACACCCGACTCGACATGGACGAAGATACCGCGCTACTCCGCAAGCGACAACAATGGCGCGTGGGAGGTGAGCGGGGAGCAGTTTGTGAGTGCATTCAACATGGCTCTCGCAAAATGCACAGGCAGTTGCAATGGCGGCGGAGTCGCCCGGGAGTGGGTGGCACCGCAAGCGGGCAGGGTCAGCATCCGGGGACATGTGCTGAAGTGCAATGGGCAAGCTGGCGAAGAGATGACTGGGGCGATCAACCTGGTGTCGGGCAGCAACGTGACGCAGATTTGGCCGAGCCAGGGCGCAAAGCAGATGATCGCGGACACCGACCAGGTGGGATATGCAACGGACGTGGACAACGTCCTGGTCGCCGCCGGGGACGTGCTCCGTTTCGAGGTCCATGCCGACAGCGATCACGCAGGCGGCACGGTGAGTTGGACCCCGTCAGTCGGGTATGTGGCTCGGAAGCCGTGAACTGATTCTCCAACCGGATCGATCGCACCCGTACTCCGTACGTCCGAATCAATTGCTGCGCGGCTTACACGGATTCAGGCAGAACCTTTGAATCTCCGAATTCTGAAGCGTAGACTCCGAGCCGCGAATTCATTCGGCTCTGAGTGCTTCTACGGGGTTGATAGCGGCGGCGCGTCTTGCGGGGAAGTAGCTGGCAAGTGCGGCGGCCGCACTGAGAACGAGCGGGACTGTCAGGTAGGTGATGGGATCGAGCGGGCCTATGCCAAAGAGCAGCGACTTCATGGATTGCGTGAGCATGGCTGCTGCGACAACGCCAACGGCGACTCCGGCGACAGTAAGGGTGAGAGCTGAGCGGACAAACATCCATTTCAGTTCGTTCTTCTGCGCTCCGAGTGCGACGCGGATACCGATCTCGCGGGTGCGTTGCGAGACGGAGTAGGAGATGACTCCGTAGATGCCGATGATGCCGAGAGCGAGCGCCATGGTGCCGGCGATGGCGAGCATGGCGAGTGTGAACGAGGTGCGCGCGAGGGATTTCGCGTAGATCTGCTGCATGGTGTTCACAGAAGCGACGGGAAGATTACCGTTGACGGACCAGACGGCTTGCTGGATTTCAGCGATCATTGCCTCGCTGCCAGCGCGATTGCTGCGGATGGCGAAGGTGACTGCGCGGGCTGCGTCGAGTGCCGGCTTGGGGCTGTACGGATCGTTAATCATGACGGGCCAATAGACGATGGCGGGAGCCTTGTCGTCGACGCCGTGCTGGCAGACGTCTTGCGCGACACCGATAACTTCCTGCCAGGGCATGCTGGAGAATTGGCGAACGCGCTTGCCCACGGCGGCTGAGGCCGAGCCCCAGTTTTCACGGGCAAAGTTTTCAGAAACGATGATGTAAGGATGCAGGTCGTAGACGTCGCTCCATGTGAATTCTCGGCCGGCAACGATGTGCGTGCCGAGGGCGCCGAAGTAGCCGGGCGATACGTAGCCGAATAGGCGTAGCGGCGGCTCGCCACCTTCATAGTTTTTGCCTTCGACGCGGATCTCGTCCCAATTGGTATCGAAGCCCTGCATGGGCATGACGGTCGTGTAGGCGACGGATTGTACGCCGGGGATGGCGGCAAGCTTATCGTCGATGTTGTTCATGATGCGCGTGACAGCGCGTGGATCTTGCACGAGCGACATGGGGATGGAGATGCGCATAGTCTGCAAATGCGCGGGATCAGTGAAGCCGGGGTCGACATCGCGCAGTGCCGCGAAGGTGCGGATCATGAGCAGCGCGCTGACCAGGAGCACAAGGGCCATGGCGACTTGCGCAACGACGAGAATGCTGCGCGAACGCTGACGAGCGCGGCCCGCGCTGGCAGTGCGGTTGGCGCCGGAAAGAGCAGCGGCAGCGCGCGTGCGTGCGTATTTGAATGCCGGGATCGAGCCGAAGAGCAATCCCGAGACGACGGCTAGCGCAAGGGTGAAAGCGAGCGAGCGCGCATCCAGTGTGACCTCGCTGAGACGGGGCAGGTCTGCGGGCCCGATGGCGACGAGCAGACGCAGGCCTGCGTAGGCGACACCGAGAGAAAGGACGCCGCCGATGAGTCCAAGGGCGACGCTCTCAAAGAGGAGTTCACGGACGATGCGGGCGCGGCCTGCGCCGAGCGCCGCGCGGATCGAGAGTTCGTGCTGGCGCGATTCTGCGCGGACGAGGAGCAGGTTGGCGATGTTGACACAGGCGATCAACATTACGAGGCCCACGGTAGCCACCACGACCCAGAGCACGCTGGAGACATTCCCGATGACTTGCTGTTTGAGCGAGCGAAACTGCGGTGAGATTTTCCAGATTCTGTAGTAATGCGGATTGGTGCCGGGGCCGTTGGTGAAGGTATCCATCCATGTGGGAAGCAGGCTTGCGATATCGGCGTCGGCCTGCGCCAATGTGACCCCGGGCTTGAGGCGACCGATGCCGTCATAGCCGAATCCGGCGAGCTTTTGATTATTGCGATCGAAGGCGAGGGGGACGATGAGGTCGAAATCCTGGTCGACCATGCGAAAGCCGCGCGGCATGACGCCAACGATCTCGCGGGTTTGATTATCGAGTTGGAGAGTGCGGCCGACGATGTTGCGGTCACCGCCGAAGCGGCGCTGCCAGTAGCCGTAGCTGAGCATGACGCGCTGTGCGCCGTGCGGATCCTGATCTGCGTGCGCGAGCCAGCGGCCCAGGGCTGGTTGTACATTGAGTGTTTCAAGCACGCCATCGGTTATGAGCGCGGTGTGAACTTCTTCCGGCTGAGCGAGGCCCGTGACGTTGGCATTGCGCGTGGTCCAGATGCCGAGGGTCTGGAAGGTGCGATTGTGCTCGGCGAAGGTGAAGTACATGGATGCGGAGAGTTGCAATCCGTTTTCGAAGTTGGCAAGACCGGGCGCGCCGGGCGCGTTGAGCCAGAGGGCGGTGAGCCGGTTCGAATTGGGGTAGGGCAGCGGCTTGAGGAGGACGCCGTCGACGACGCTGAAGACCGCAGTGTTGGCGCCGATGCCAATGGCCAGCGTGAGCAGAACAGTGACGGCAAATCCGGGGGACTTACGCAAACGGCGAAGGGTGAACTTCAGATCGGCGAGGAAAGACTCGAGTGCGCGCCACTGCCACTGTTCTCTGCTCCGTTGCTGGACGAGGGCGACGTTGCCGAATTCGCGTAGGGCAGCTTGCTCGGCTTGCTTGCGAGGCATACCTTCGCCCTCGAGTTCGTCGGCGCGTTCCTGGATGTGCTCGCTGATGGAGACGTCGATGTCTTGGTAGCGGCGATTGCGACCGAAGAGCCGGGGAAGTGGCTGCATCGTGAAACTCCTTATGCCTGGTCGAATGCAAGAACGCGGGTGATTCCGGCGAACATCTTCTCAAAGCTGAGGACTTCCCGCTCGAGGTGGCGGAGGCCGGCTTCCGTCACACTGTAAATGCGCGTTGGACGGCCCTTCGCGGAGGTCCCTTCTTCGGACTGCAACAGGCCTTCGCGGAGCATCCGCTGGAGGGCCGGGTAAAGGGAGCCTTCTTCGACCTGAAGCAGGTTATCCGAGACCTGCTTGATGTGTTTGACAAGGGCGTACCCATGCATCGGTTTCAGCCGTAGTGACTGGAGAATCATGATCTCGAGAGCGCCGGGGAAGAGATCGCGATCGTCTGGGTTCTTAGCCATGGATGGGATATTAGATCATGGATACCTATTTTGCAAATAGTATTCCGAAAGCGAGCGCCGTATTGCTGTATTGAGGATCACGAGCAGGAATGAGAATTAAGAAGCGGATTTGCGAGTCCAGACGATCAACCAGCGGAAGGCACCCCATTTTCGGCGGCGGGCGGGGTTCCGGGGCTCCAGAAAAGCAAGGAAATCAACGCAGCTCCAAACAACAACTCGACGAGCACAACGCGCGCTCGCAGGATATAAAGGACGAACCCAAGCAACAGGCATGAGTCAATGCAGATCAGGCTGCAGATGTTTGCGATCATCCAGCGCTGGACCGGCGTTGGTTTGGCAAATTGACGATTCCTACTGGCCATCCGCACAAAAAACGGCCGTCCCAAAAGCCCGATCGTCAGGTCGATCAGCGCCACTGCCGTGATGGCGTATCCGACGGTCGGATCCGTAGC
>Ga0210400_10005599_pt1 | contig 10642 bp, 6 predicted proteins | sample IncBWH26MmetaG_FD_155456 | JGI IMG/M metagenome (GOLD analysis project Ga0210400, IMG submission 155456) | Forest soil microbial communities from Barre Woods Harvard Forest LTER site, Petersham, Massachusetts, United States - Inc-BW-H-26-M | ecosystem: Environmental > Terrestrial > Soil >... | reverse complement strand
TCGGAATCGCACTCCGCGTTTTCTCCCGCGGCCAGCGGGGGCATATCGGCCGGCGGAGCAGCCGGATCAAACGTGCGGCTGGCGAAAACGGCAGGCTGCTTGTCGATGATTGGCACGTGAACTTCGAGCAGCTGGCGCTGCGATGAAAGCTCGCGCCAGCTGAGCCAGGCGATGATAGGCACTCCTAGGAGCACGGAAACTACAAGTAAGCGCCGCGAGGACAAGTCTGCCTCCGCATTCCATTCTCCGGAGAAGGAAGCGCTGGAGCCATGAGTTTGTAGACGGCGATGGCGCGAAAGACACTCTCAGAGAGTCGCTCCGGATGAACGCCGTATCGGAATAACGGCAACTGAGGTCACAAGGCAAGGTGATGCAAGTCACAGAAGTATCTCCCGCTGAAAGGTTTCATGAGAGAAGGAGATCGTTTTGAACGGTCATAATATTTGTCGACGGCCTGAATGATAGGTTCCATTTGCATGCAGTCCGGGGTATCCTGAGAAAAATCCTACCGCTAGAAGGAGGCCGGCGAAATCCAAGGAGGTAGAAGTCCATGGCACAACCAAAAGCCGCTCGAATCACCTGTAGTGAATGCAACGGTTGGTATGAATCGGAAAATGAATTGTGGAACCACATGCGGATGGTTCATCGCAGATTTATTCCCGAACCAAGTATCTTCCCGCGTGTCGGTTCAAAGGAAGAATGGGCCAGACTGTCCATGCAGTTGAGAAATCGAGTTCAAGTCCACTTCAATCCGGAAGAACTGGAAGCAATTGACCGTTTCATTTTGCTTGCCAGTCAGGGCTCGGTCTTCGATGATGTGTGCCGATAGCCGCGACTCGCACAGTTTGTTGATCGAACCCCAGGCTAATACGCGGTAAGCGCCCTCGGATGGGTTTACGCAACGTTAGCTCCCAAAATTGTCGCGCCGGGAGTGGTTTCGTACCTCAACGTGGTCCCTAAATCTCACCGACCCACGAACCGACTACGAATGATTTGCGTTGAGACTTGATGGCCTGCATCGTGGCCGCTTATTGCGAAGTTTCTCGCGAGCGGTTGCCCTTGCCGTGCCGCATTGTTAGCATAACGGCGCGATGCGAAATGATTTCACAACGCGTTCCCTGCTCGATTGGTTGCAGCCGCGCGAGCAGGCCATGACGAAATTGCTTGGGAGGTTCGTGCGTGCCGAGTCACCGAGTTTCGACAAAGACGCAGTTGACCGTTTCGGCCGCATCGTCGCCGCGGAATGGAAGAGGCGCGGCGCGACGGTTAAGTTGTTGCGCGAGCGCGAACGCGGAGACCACTTGCGAGTGGAATTGCGCCCCCGCTCCGAGCCTCGCAGGAATTCGCAAATACTGGTGCTCGGCCATTTGGACACGGTGTACGACTCCGGAACGATCGCCCGAATGCCGTTTCGCGTCTCACGGGGACGCGCCTGGGGGCCGGGCACATTTGATATGAAGGCCGGGCTGGTGATCGCGCTTTACGCTGTCGACGCGCTCGCCTCTTCAGGCTACCTGCCCGAAAAACGCATCGTGTTTCTGTGGACAAGTGATGAAGAAATCGGCAGCGGGAGTTCGCGTGCCGCGATTGAACGCGAAGCGAAACGCAGCGACGCTGTGCTCGTGCTTGAACCCGCCGCCGGGCTCGATGGCCGCGTCAAAACGGGCCGCAAGGGAGTCGGTGAAATCGAACTGATGGTGACGGGACGCGCGGCGCACGCGGGACTTAATCCCGGGGACGGCGTCAACGCCATCGAGGAACTTGCTCTGCAAATTTCCCGCATCTCGCGGTGGAACGAGCCGCGGCGCGGAATTTCCGTGAACGCCGGCGTGATCGAAGGCGGCACGCGCACCAACGTGATCGCCGATCGCGCGCGTGCGCTCGTGGATTTACGCGCGGCACGCAGCCAGGATATGCGCACGCTCGAAAGAAAATTTCGCGCGCTGCGGCCCATTCTTCCCGGCGCCAGGCTTGAAATTTGCGGCGGATTTAATCGTCCGCCCATGGAGCGGAAAATGAGCGCCGCGCTTTATGCCAAGGCGCGCGCGCTTGCGAAGGAAATGGGCGTGGACTTGGGAGAAGCTTTCGTCGGCGGCGGATCGGATGGAAATTTCACTGCCGCGGTAGGCGTGCCAACGCTCGATGGATTGGGCGCGGTGGGCGAAAATGCGCACAGCCCACGCGAGAATATAGTCATTCGCTCGCTCCCCGAACGGGCGGCCCTGCTGGCGGCACTTCTGGCATCACTGTAGCTCGCCCTGAGAATACGTCGTTCAACCCAAACGCAAAACCCGTACCCTTTGCACAAGACGCAAAGGATGCGGCACCCAACTTCACTTTGCGGGTCATTCCGAACGCAGTGAGGAATCTCTCCGGGTGTGAATGCACATACAAAGAGGGATTCCTCGGCACGCAGCGTGCCTCGGAATGACGACTCTGACAGGAAATCAATTGCGAACTCAAAATTCGATCTAGGTCGGCGGCTCTTAGAGATACGCCTTGCGCAGATACTGCACGGTGGATTGCATGAGGTCGTCGTAGGAATCGTGCAGCACGGCATGTAACGCATCTTCCGTGGCGGATTGCGTCGCGATGCGGTCCAGAATTCGTTCGATGCTGACCATTCCTTCCTCAGTAATAATGGCCTCAACAGTGGCGAGCGACCACGCATACGCGTTCGAGGCAGTTTCTTTCGGCAAATTCATCCAGGAAGATTCGTAGGACGCCAGGGAAAATTCCATGTGCTTCTCGTACGCCGAATTGAGCGCGCCCGCCATGCTCCTGCTGCGTTTTCCTTCCATGTACTGCGCAATTCCCTCCTGCAGCCACACGGGACATCGCTCGCCGGTTTTCTGCCCCACGAAACTGTGCGTCAATTCGTGTTTGAGAATGCGCGCCAGCTCCTGAGTCATCGACGTCAAGCCTTCGACAGGCACGCGAATGCGGCCATCATTTAAAGCTCCCACCCACGCCGGCGCGCGCGTAATGTCCACGAACGCCTGATTGGTGTACAGGATCACGCCGATGGGTTCAGGCGGAACGTAGTTCAACGTCGCGGAAATTTCGTCGAACTCGGTTTCGAGCGTTCGCAGAACCTCACGCGCAAGCTCCGGGGCGGCGCCGCCGTTGTAGCGCAAACGGAAATGGAGCGTTTCGCCTTCGCGGTAGGTCGATTCCTCTTGCGCATCGCGCTGCGCTTTCTCCAGTGCGTTCTGCACCTCCGGGTCAGGCTTCAGCGCCAGGGCGCGCTTCCATTCCGACACGGCATCATCGGTGCGGTTTAATCCGTAGTACGCCCAGCCGGACAGCTTGGCGACTTCCGGGGAATCGGGCTCAATGCGCCGCGCGCGATCGAGCAGATTGAGCGCCGTGGAATATTCGCTGCGCCGCAGGTGAAAATATGCGACTTCCAGCAGCAGCGCGACCTTGTCAGGAGCATAGCGAAGCCCAATTTCGTAGTGCGCGGCAGCCTGTTCAAAATCGCCCACGCTGATTCCAAATTCCGCCGCGGCCGTCTCGGCAGCCACCACGTGGGCAATTGCGGTGGGCGTGGGATTCGCGTCCGCCTCGGATTCCAGCTTGCCAAGCAAAGAGTTGTCGACGGAACCGTCGCGGACCGCGGCGCGTGTGACTTCGTCACTCGAGGAGCGAGTCAAGTCATTCGGGGGCGCGATAGGCAGGTTGGCAGCTTTGTCTCTGGACGCACCGGAGGTGGAATTTACTGCTTCAACTTCGTGTACAACTTTATCGACAATGGAAGCAGGCAAGCTGAGCCGGCCGGCGGACGTTTCGTAGCTTACCTGGCCGTCTTCCTGCACGACCTGGCTGGCGCTGATCTTTTTGCCATTCTTGAGATAGATCGTGTCGGCACACACGACTCCCGGAAGGACAACGGCAAGGCAGACGGCCACAAATAGCTTCAGGGCGTGCGCTACGGAAAACCGCATATTCCTATTTTAACAAGCATCGCGGCGGGTTCCTCGGTGACCTTGCCGCCTGATGCCCAATCTTGCTACAGCATCCAATCGAATCGAGCGCACAACCGTTTTATGGGCGGCTCGGGCTTTCCAGAACTCGCCAAATTATGATGGCCGCTGTAACCGAGCCGGCTAATGCCCAGAAGTATACAGCGCCGTGGCGACCTCCGGGTTGTTGTCTCGGACTTGCGCCCGGAGCTGGGTACGCTGATTCTTCAGCCGAAGGCACGATGAGCAAAGATTTGCCGGCTTCAACTGTTTTGACGTTGCCTTCATAGAAGACTTGAATCGCTCCAGCCTGGGTGGTCAATTGTAGTCTGCCGTAGTTGACCAACGTAACCTCCGCGACTGTATCCTGAGTGCCGGTGAAACGAATGGTGGCGGCATTCGCGAATAACGCAAAACTCTGCCCCCGGGGCGAGGAAACGATAACGCTTCCACGAATCAAGTTAGCTGAATACCCGTCCGACACCGCATGGACCTGCGCGGCCGTGCTTTGATTCAGCTGAATCTGCGATTTACCCAAACGAACACGCAAGCTTTCGCCTTCCTGGGTCTCCAAAAGATCGCCATCATAAATCGTCGCGCCGGTGGGCGTGCTGTCGAAAATCTCGCCGGCGCGCAGCCCCTCCAGAATGGAGCCGAGCGGTACAGAGGTAGTACTCGCAGGCATGGCCATCGCAGAACTTTCCGTAAGCGTTAAACTTAGAGTAGCGATCAGTATGGTCTTCAGTATCGTCTGCACGCTATTCTCCTATCGGTTAGTTGATGAGATTAAAAACAAAACGGGACAGGACTGTCAACGCAGGCATGGCTTTAGAATGCGTAAGGTACAACACTCCAGGTCACGGAAGTGTTGAGAGGAGATGATCCCACCAGGGATTGACGCTGGAGCGTGGCTGGCATATTGTTTGGCCACGTACGAATTGCAAACCTTAATGCCAATGCCTTATCGCGAGGGCAATTTTGTGAAAACTGGAATCCTGTTACTGACTGCAGTTCTCTGCATGATATTTGCGCCGGCGGGTCGAACCCAAACAAAAGGCCAGTCGGACACTCTTCCGCCGCCGAAATTCCATCATCTTCACCTCAATTCGGTGAATCCCGATGCGGCCATTGAGTTTTATATGCGGCAGTTTCCGAGCACGACGAAAGCGACCGTCGCGGGTTTCCCGGCGCTGAAAGCGGGCAAAGTCTACGTCCTGTTCACAAAAGTCAGCGCGCCGCCGCCGATCGAGCCGCAGACGGCGATCTGGCACTTCGGCTGGCATGTCGTCGACGTGCGCAAGAATCTTGCATTGTATAAAGAGCGAAAAGAAGTAAAACTCCTGCCGCTTTACACGACTGAAGGGGGCGGCAGCGTCTTAGTCAGCAGTGACACCTGGCCAGGCACGGGCGGCCTTCTCGGATTGACCAAAACGCAGATCGCGGAAGCCAAGGCTGCAGGCGTCAAGCCACGCGGAGGAGCGGGCTTCGCGTATCTCGAAGGCCCCGACAGAGCCATCGTGGAGTATCAGGGCGACATGCCCGTGGAGCGTTTCAACCACGTGCACATGTACCAGGAAGATCCGCTTTGCGCGCAGCTCTGGTATCAAAAGCATCTCAACGCGCCGGTGAGCCAGCCCGCTGCGGGACAGAACCACACCGAGGCTGATTGTAAACTTGAGCGCAGCGAGCGAAGCTGGCCCGCGCTTGAAAAAGAGGGGATGATTCGCCAGCCTTCAGCCGGCGTCCTTTTCGACGACGTGGCGATGAATTGGTACGCGCGCCAGGGAGACAAACCGCTCGTCGGCACGCGCGGACATTTGGCCGATCACATCGCGCTCAGCGTCAGCAACCTTGACGCCTGGGTCGCAAAATTGCGCGGCGAAGGAGTTACATTCCTCGAGCAGCCGTATAAATTTGGCGACACGCGCGCCGTGATGATTGAAGGGCCGAGTCATGAGGCGCTGGAGCTGATCGAAATAAAATAAGTCGCGGCAATTATTTCTTCCCGGTGATTTCTCCCACCAGGCGATTCGCCGCATATACTTTGCGCAGCGCTTCCAGAATTCCAGCTGAATGCACCGCGACGGCGCGAGCTTCCTGGTCGCTATAAATATAATCGAGCACCAGGGACTGAATATTGCCGTCAAAAATGATTCCCACCAGCTCGCCGTCGCGATTTACCACCGGGCTCCCGGAATTTCCGCCGATGATGTCAGCCGTGCTCACAAAGTTAAACGGCGTAGAGGGGTTGAGTTTCGCTTTCCGCTCTTTCCAGATGGCGGGCAGTTCGAAGGGTTCCTTATTCTCATGGGCGTCGGCATGTTCGTACGTGCCGCCGATCATCGTGGCCCAGGGAATCTTTTTGCCCTCTTCGGTGTATCCCTTGGCCTCACCAAAAGCCAAGCGCAGCGTGAAAGTAGCGTCGGGGTAAATGCTCGTGCCGTAGACGGCGAACCGGGCGTTGGCGATTTTTCCGTACGCCTGGCGCTGGGGCTCATCCACTTGCTGCTCGTAGGTCTGGCGAATGCGGCGCGCCGGCGGGTCAATCAATTTCGCCAGCTCGATCATCGGATCGTTCGAAGCGTCGATCGCTTTCATTCCCCCATCCGCCAATTGCTTGCGAACGGCAACGTCTTTCAGCTTCGTGCCGCGCACCAATTCCGCGGCGCGATCGCGGGGTGATTTCCCGGCGAGAACTTTTTTTACGAGGTCGTTGTCCGCGCCCATCACTTCCATCATCAATCCCAGCGAATCGGCCAGCTTCACTGTCTCGAGATCTTCGTAAATCGGCGCCTCGGAAAATAACTGCAGCTTGAGCGGCTCGAGATTGGCCTCTGAAAATTCGCGAAGACGTTCGTTATTGGGCTTGGGGGATTCCTGCGCCAGCCGCAGCAGCGTCATCGCGGTATCGAACAATTCGCTATTGAACGCCTGCGCGCGCTTTGTAGGGCCGTAACCGATCAGGTTGTACTCGTCGCGAATTTTAACCAGCGTTTTCAAGGTTGCGGCCACCTGATCCCAGGCATCGCCGTAGGCCTGCTGCAGCTTTGGATCGCTGCCGACTTTATCCCGCAAGGAATTCTCCATGCTGCGCTTCTTTTCCATGATTGTGGGATCCTGCAGTCCACCGAGCATGCCGAGGTACGCCTTGCGGCTGTTCTGAATGCCAAAGTAGTCGTCTTCGGCGCGACGAGCATTTTCCGTGCTGCGATCCGAATAATTTTTCAGCAATATCTCGCGCCGGCGCAGCAAATTGAGCGTTCCGGGCACGGCGAGATCGCGCTGATATTGCAGGTGAGCCATGGTATCCAGGCGCTCGGTGCGGCCCGGGTTTCCGGAAACGAAAACAAGGTCGCCTTCCGCGGCGCCCGCTTCACTCCACTTCAGAAAATGCTCCACGTGCACGGGCTGATTGTTTTCGTAAACGCGGAAAAAGCAAATGTCCAGGTCGTAGCGCGGATATTCAAAATTGTCGGGATCGCCGCCGAAAAACGCGATAGCTTTTTGCGGCGCAAAAACCAGGCGCACATCGGTGTACCGCTTGTAGAGGTAAAGATGATACAGGCCGCCGTTGTAAAGCGTGATCACGTTGCTGCGAAGGCCGGTCTTGTCGCGCGATTCCTTTTCGATTCCGTTTATGACCGCGCGGCGAGCTTTTTCCGCATCAGCGGAATTCATGGCAGGAGTGACGGCGGCAGTTACGCGGGACGTAACGTCCTCGATGCTCATCAGAACGTTCAACTCCAGGTCCACGCATTTCGGCTCTTCGGCGCCGCTTTTGGCTTCGAAGCCGGTCTTCATGTAATCCTTTTCCTGCGTGCTGATCTTCGCCAGGCAATCCGCGCCCACGTGATGGTTGGTCATCACCAGGCCATCAGCGGATACAAATGATCCCGACCCGCCGTTGTCGAATCGCACCGAGGCCTTCTGTAGATGATCGAGCCAGGCGGCGGTGGGCTGAAAATGATATTTATCCTGCAGGATCTTGGTGGGAGGATTGTTGAACAGCCACATTCCTTCGTCGGCGCGGGAAAACGGCACACAGAGTGCGCAGAGTGCGAATAAAATCGTGTTTCGGATAAGTTTCATGGCAAGCGATGACCTCTTTTAGGGATATACACCAAGAATAAGCTTCTGTAAAACGTGGTCTTTTTAAGTCCCGTGAGGGACGGAAGAACGTAGCCCACCGCGGCAGCGGTTGGAAAACGATCGCATATGATTCAGAGCCCCGTAGGGGCGGCACTGTCGCTCAATTGATTTGTAATGACCTCGCGCCATTTCAAGCCAGGCTGTACTTATGATTTGCACCCTTGTGTCACCCCTTGCGGGGTTCTCGGGTTATTTTATCGTATTTTCCCACCGCTTCCGCGGTGGGCTACGATGTGTCGTCCCTCCGGGACTTCGTCGGAGCCTGCGGCTAAATCGCCATATAAAGCATATTCAGGAAGCGACATTGTCGTCTTCTTTTTGGTGGCGCAAGTGCGCGACGACCAGTCGAATTTCTTCATACGCGAATCCCGGAGGGAGCGCTTCCTTAATGGTCGCCAGCTTGCTAAGTCCGAGTTTCGCGCAGGCATCCGCGATTTTACTTTGTTTTTCCTGATCTACCCACTCCGGTCGGAATTGCAATTCCCCACGTTCCACGAGGTCCGAAATCAGGCTTACGATTGTCGATCGCTGCCGGCCGCGGATTGCGGCAATTTCGTCGAACGTGCGGCCTTCCGCAAGCAATCGAATCGTCTCGGCGGCCGGGCTGATTTTTTTCTCTGGTGCCGGCGTGCTTCGGGAACCTTGTTCAAATCGGCGCAGGGCTTCCAGGATTTGCTGCCCATATAATTCCGCCTTGCGTTCGCCAATGCCGGAAATATGAAGCAGCTCGCGGACAGAACGCGGGCGAATTCTGCAAATCTCATCGAGCGTGGTGTCATGCATGATGATGAAGGCGGCGCTGTTCTGCTGCTTGGCCGTTTCCCGGCGCCACTCGCGAAGATATTCGCGCAGTTCCGGGTCAATCTCTGACCCGACGGGCGCTGATCCAACGGGGGATGATCCGACGCGGGATGACGCGACGGAATCCGGCGCAGCCCGCGCACTTTCCCTCTGCAGGGATGGCGTCGCGCGCGTCCTTTTGATTTCGATCTGTTGCGGCATGAGCTTTCGCCTTTTTGATTTGGATCTCGTCGGCGCTACCGTGAATTCTTGAGCAGAGAGCCACGCCGGTTCCGAACCGCAGACATCGCAGGCGTTGCATGTTTTCCATTTGGGAGTCTCGCCAAAATGCCTGCAGATTTGCAGGTGCCGGCAATATTTCGATTCGACGAAATTGCGAATCTCGTCGTAACGCTTCCACGCGCGCGACTTCTCTTCGGGATCGTTGATTTGTCCGATGAAATATGCGTGCAGCCCGGCATCGCGTTTCTGCCAGAGAAGAACGCAATCCGCGGGCAGGCCGTCGCGCCCGGCGCGACCCGCTTCCTGATAATACTGTTCAATCGATTTTGGCAGCGAGAGATGAATCACCGCGCGCACCGCGGCTTTGTTAATGCCCAGGCCGAATGCGATCGTCCCGACCAGCACGCGCACTTCGTCCGACATCCAGCGCTCCTGGTTGCGCCGGCGATCGGCGGCGTCCATCTGGCCGTGATAGGCAATGGCGGGAATTCCAATTCCCTGCAGAAAGTCCGCGGTCTCTTCGACCCGCGCGATAGTGGGCGCGTACACAATAATATTTCCGTCTTCACTACGGTGGGCCCCAGGCGCAGCCCCCGCCCCATAAGAGCGGAGCGCACTCACGAGCATCTCTGGCTGCGAGCGCGAATCGCATTCCCTCACAACGTATCGCAAATTGGGCCGGTGAAAGCTGGCGATATATTTATCGGGATTGCGCAGCTGTAGTTGATGAATGATGTCGTGCCGCACGCGCTGCGTCGCGCTCGCCGTGAACGCCGCGATAGGACGGTCTCCAAAATTCGCGCGCAGCCGGCTCAGCTGGCGGTATTCCGGACGAAATTCGTGTCCCCACTCGGAAATACAGTGCGCTTCGTCGATGGCGAAAAATGAAACGGGAATGCCCTGCAGCCAGTCGAGCGTGTCAGCGCGCGCAAGACGTTCGGGCGAAAGATACAAGAGGCGGTATTCTCCCGCGCGAGCTTTGGCGATGACCTCTGCCTGCTCACGCGCCGCGAGAGAACTATTCAGCAGCGCCGCCGCAATTCCCATCTGCGTGAGTTGCGCGACTTGATCCTGCATCAACGCAATGAGGGGCGAAACAACGATGACGGTTTGCTTTGGCAGCATCGCCGCGGGCAACTGGTAGCATAGCGATTTTCCGCCTCCGGTCGGCATAATGACGCACGTATCGTGCCCCCCAAGCAGGCTGCGCACGATGCGCTCCTGCAAAGGACGGAACGCGTCATACCCCCAATAGCGGCGCAGCGGCACAAAGAGGTCATCAGTTTCAGGTTTCACAAGAAGAGAACTCACGAAGGGAGTATAGATTCGCGAAGAGATGGAGTCTAGCTGAGACGGGTCCCAAACGGCGCAAACGCGGTGCTTAAGTGATATCATGGGTCCCAGATTTGAGGTAATCCCATGGTTAAGATGAGCGGCAAACTCAAAAATTACGAAGAACGAATCATCCGAGACCCTCAGATTTGTGGTGGAGAGCCTGTGTTCAA
>Ga0210400_10005597_pt1 | contig 10644 bp, 7 predicted proteins | sample IncBWH26MmetaG_FD_155456 | JGI IMG/M metagenome (GOLD analysis project Ga0210400, IMG submission 155456) | Forest soil microbial communities from Barre Woods Harvard Forest LTER site, Petersham, Massachusetts, United States - Inc-BW-H-26-M | ecosystem: Environmental > Terrestrial > Soil >... | reverse complement strand
CCGGACCTCGATTCGATCGAGGGGCTGTCGCCGGCGATCTCGATCGAGCAGAAGACGACCTCGCGCAACCCGCGCTCGACGGTCGGCACGGTGACCGAGATCTACGACTACATGCGCCTGCTGTGGGCGCGGGTCGGGGTGCCCTACTCGCCGGCGACCGGGTTGCCGATCGTCAGCCAGACCGTGTCGCAGATGGTCGACCGGGTCATGGCGATGCCGGAGGGCACAAGGCTCTATCTGCTGGCGCCGATCGCGCGCCGTCGCAAGGGCGAATACAAGAAGGAGCTGGCCGACCTGCAGAAGCGCGGCTTCCAGCGCGTCAAGGTCGACGGCAAGATGTACGAGATCGACGAGGTCGCAGGTCTTAACAAAGGCCAGGGGCTCAAGAAGAATTTCACGCACGACATCGAGGTCGTGGTCGACCGGGTCGTGGTGCGCGACGACATCGCCAGCCGCCTCGCCGATTCGTTCGAGACCGCGCTTGGCCTCGCCGACGGCATCGCGCTGACCGAGGATGCCGATAGCGGCGAGCAGACGATCTTCTCGGCCAAGTTCGCCTGCCCGGTGTCGGGCTTTACGATCCCCGAGATCGAGCCGCGCCTCTTTTCGTTCAACAACCCGTTCGGCGCCTGCCCGTCCTGCGATGGGCTCGGTACCAAGCTGTATTTCGACCCCGATCTGGTGGTGCACGACGACAGCCGCAGCCTGCATGACGGCGCGGTCAGCCCGTGGTCGCATTCATCGTCGCCCTATTATGCGCAGACGCTGCAGAGCATCGCGCGGCACTTCAAGCAGAGCATGCACACGCCGTGGCATGAATTGCCGGAAAAGATGCGGCAGACGATCCTCTACGGGTCGGACGGCGAGCCGGTGCACATGACCTATGATGACGGGCTGCGCCAATACTCGACCGACCGGCCGTTCGAGGGCGTCTTGCCGAACATGGAGCGGCGGTTCCGCGAGACCGACAGCGCCTGGGTGCGCGAGGAGTTGGGGCGCTACCAGAACGACAAGACCTGCGAGGTGTGCAACGGCGCCCGGCTGAAACCCGAGGCGCTGGCCGTCAAGATCGCCGGCCGGAGCATCAGCGAAGCCGCCGTCCTGTCGATCTCAGAGGCGGTCGGCTGGTTCGGCGGCATCGAGGAGGGGCTGACCCCGAGCCAGCGCGAGATCGCGCAGCGCATCCTGAAGGAGATCAACGAAAGGCTCGGCTTTCTGAAGAATGTCGGGCTCGAATACCTGACCTTGATGCGCGCGTCCGGCACCTTGTCGGGCGGCGAGAGCCAGCGCATCCGGCTGGCCTCGCAGATCGGCTCGGGGCTGACCGGCGTTTTGTATGTGCTCGACGAGCCGTCGATCGGGCTGCACCAGCGCGACAACGCGCGGTTATTGGAGACGCTGAAACGGCTGCGCGATCTCGGCAACACGGTGATCGTCGTCGAGCATGACGAGGAGGCGATCCGCAGCGCCGATTGGCTGATCGATATGGGTCCCGGTGCCGGGGTGCATGGCGGCCATCTCGTCGCCGAGGGCATCCCCGACGACGTCATGCGGAGCCCCGACAGCATCACCGGGCAGTACCTGACCGGCATGCGCCAGATCGACGTGCCCAGCGCGCGGCGCAGCGGCCATCCCGGCCAGATCCTCAAATTGCTCGGCGCCCGCGGCAACAATCTGAAGGACATCACGACCGAGATCCCGCTCGGCACGTTCTGCTGCGTCACCGGTGTGTCGGGGGGCGGCAAATCGACCCTGATCGTCGAGACCTTGTACAAGGCGCTGGCCAAGAAGCTCAACAACGCGCGCGAGCAGGCCTTGCCGTTCGGCGCGCTCGAAGGCGCCGAATTCCTCGACAAGATCGTCGATATCGACCAGTCGCCGATCGGCCGCACGCCGCGCTCCAACCCGGCGACCTATACCGGCGCCTTCACGCCGATCCGCGACTGGTTCGCCGGATTGCCCGAGGCGAAAGCGCGCGGCTACATGCCGGGGCGCTTCTCGTTCAACGTCAAGGGGGGGCGCTGCGAAGCCTGCCAGGGCGACGGCGTCATCAAGATCGAGATGCACTTCCTGCCCGACGTCTATGTGCAATGCGACGTCTGCAAGGGGAAACGCTACAACCGCGAGACGCTGGAGGTGCTGTTCCGCGGCAAGTCGATCGCCGACGTGCTCGACATGACGGTCGATGAGGGCGCCGATTTCTTCCGCGCCGTGCCGGCGATCCGCGACAAGCTGGTGACATTGCAGCGGGTCGGGCTCGGCTACATCCACGTCGGCCAGCCGGCGACGACGCTGTCGGGCGGCGAGGCGCAGCGCGTCAAACTGTCGAAGGAATTGTCGCGACGGGCGACCGGGCGGACGCTCTACATTCTGGACGAGCCGACCACCGGATTGCATTTCGAGGACGTCAAGAAACTGCTCGAAGTGCTGCATACGCTGGTCGCGGCCGGCAACACGGTGCTGGTCATCGAGCATAATTTGGAAGTCATCAAGACCGCCGATTGGATCATCGATCTCGGCCCAGAGGGCGGCGATGCCGGCGGCCACATCGTCGCGACCGGCACCCCGGAGGAAGTTGCCGCCGTCGAGGCGAGCCACACCGGTCAATACCTCCGTCCCTACCTCGCCCGCCAGGCGCCGCCGCAGCGCCAGCGCCGCAGGGCGGTGTAGCGTCGCCATCGTGGTCCACACAGCGTCTGAAGTGACTCCGTTCGGGTTGAAGCTGTCCTCTATTCGTCGTGGCCGGGCTTGGCCCGGCCATCCACGAGAGAACATCGTGGATCCCCGGGCCAAGCCCGGGGAAGACGGGTTTAGGTGCGTTTCAATGGCCCCGAATGCTGTCTTTGCCGCTCTGGTCTTCGCTGTCGTGAGCGCGACCGGCGCGGCCTATGCAGACGATCTGCCGTGCGTCAGCACCACCTTTCGCTTTCTCGGCGCCAATGACCGGGTGTGCGTCAGCGCTTTCGACGACCCCAAGGTACCGGGGGTCGCCTGTCACATCAGCCAGGCGCGCACCGGCGGGGTCAAGGGCAGCCTCGGGCTGGCCGAGGACCCGTCGCGGTTTTCGATCGCCTGCCGGCAGGTCGGGCCGATTTCCGTCGATGTCACCAAACTGCCCGGCGAGGAGTCGGTCTACTCGTCCCACACCTCGGTGTTTTTCAAGCACACGCACGTTTATCGCGTCGTCGACAAGCAGCGGAATACGCTGGTCTACCTGGCGATCAGCGACAAGATCATCGAAGGCTCGCCGCAAAACGCGATATCGACGGTCCCGATCATGCCGTGGGGGCGTTGAAGAGCTTGCGTCGAGGGCCTACCGACGGCACCTAATTCCGTATGAACCCGGTGCATGTGATCGGCGGCGGGCTGGCGGGCAGCGAGGCGGCTTGGCAATTGGCGCGGGCCGGGGTGCCGGTGGTGTTGCACGAGATGCGGCCGGTGCGGGGCACCGAGGCGCATGTCGGGCGGGGACTCGCCGAGCTGGTGTGCTCCAACTCGTTCCGCTCCGACGATCCGCAGCGCAATGCCGTCGGATTGCTGCATGAGGAGATGCGGCAATGCGACTCGCTGATCCTCTCCGCCGCGGACGCGCACAAGGTGCCGGCAGGCGGCGCGCTGGCGGTCGACCGGGTCGGCTTTTCCGAGGCGGTCGAGGCGGCGCTTGCGGCCGAGAAACTGATCGCGATCCGCCGCGAGGAGATCGCCGGGCTGCCGCCCGCCGAATGGGACGAGGTGATCATCGCCACCGGCCCGCTGACCTCGCCGGCCTTGGCCGAGGCGATCGGTGCGTTGACCGGCGAGGAGTCGCTGGCGTTTTTCGATGCGATCGCGCCGATCATCCACCGCGACACAATCGATTTCGACAAGGCCTGGTTCCAGTCGCGCTACGACAAGGAAGGGCCGGGCGGCGGGGTCGCGGACTACATCAATTGCCCGCTCGACGCCGCAGAATATGAGGCTTTCGTCGCGGCATTGCTGGCCGGCGACAAGACCGAGTTCCATGAATGGGAAAAGAAGACGCCGTATTTCGAGGGTTGCCTGCCGGTCGAGGTGATGGCGGCGCGCGGCCGCGACACGCTGCGTTTCGGCCCAATGAAGCCGGTCGGGTTGCGCGACCCGAGGACCGGCCATCGCCCGCATGCCGTCGTCCAGCTGCGCCAGGACAACGCGCTCGGCACGCTCTACAACATGGTCGGCTTCCAGACCAAATTGCGTCACGGCGAGCAGAAGCGCGTCTTCCGCATGATCCCCGGGCTGGAGCATGCCGAATTCGCCCGGCTCGGCGGGCTGCACCGCAACACCTTCATCAACAGCCCGCGCCTGCTCGACGGAAGGCTGAGGCTGAAGGCGATGTCGCGGCTGCGGTTCGCCGGACAGATCACCGGCGTCGAAGGCTATGTCGAGAGCGCCGCGATCGGCCTCCTCGCCGGCCGTTTCGCGGCCGCCGCGCGCCGGGACAGCGACATCGCCCCACCGCCATCGACGACGGCGCTCGGCGCATTGCTGCGTCACATCACCGGCGGAGCCGATAGCGCGAGCTTTCAGCCGATGAACATCAATTTCGGGCTGTTCCCGCCGCTCTCGCCCGATCCCGGGCGTCACACCGACCGCAAGCCGCTTGTAGCGCGGCGGGCGATGGCCGATCTCGACGCTTGGCTCAGAGGGACCGAACCGGCAAGGTGACATCGTCAGGTGTCATTCCGGGGCGGCGCGCAGCGGCGAGCCCGGAATCCATGGACACCGGCCTCTGGAATATGGATTCCGGGTCCGGCCTTCGGCCGTCCCGGAATGACAATCGTGAGTGAAGGAGAAAACCCCATGCTGACGCTTTATTACGCTCCTGGCGCGTGCTCGATGGCCTCGCACATCGGGCTGGAGGAGACCGGCACGCCCTATCAGACGCAGATCGTCGGACTGGCGCAGGGCGAGCAGACCAAGCCGGAATATCTGAACGGCGTAAACCCGCGCGGCAAGGTGCCGGCGTTGAAGACCGATGACGGCATCCTGACCGAGAACGTCGCGATCCTGACCTACCTCGCGCGCACCTTCCCGGATTCGAAGCTGTTGCCGACCGACCCGCTCGGCACCGCCCGCGCGCTGTCGCACATGGCGTATCTGTCGAATACGGTGCACCCGGCCTTCACCCACATAATGCGCCCTGGCCGTTTCGCGACCGACGAGTCGGCGCACGATAATCTCAAGGCCACCGGCAAGGAGAATTTCTGGAAATTGCTGCAAGAGATCGACGGGCTGCTCGCCGGCAAGGATTACGTCCTCGGCTCGCAATACTCGGCGGCGGACGGCTATACGCTGGTGTTCTACGGCTGGGGCAAACGCATCGGCCTGCCGGTCGAGCAGCTGAAGAACTATACCGCGCTGAAGGACCGGCTTCTCAAGCGCCCGGCAGTCAAGAAGGTGCTCGAACGCGAACAGAGCGTGTTGTTGCAGAGCTGATCAAAGCGCCCTCACCCCAGCCCTCTCCCCGCTCGCGGGGAGAGGGAGTCCGCTGAGCGGCCCGGCCCGGATGGAGCAAGCACATGCGACGCCCAGCACTTTTATTGACGGCAGCCGGATTTGCTCTCGCGGTGGCGGCACTCGGGAGGGCGCAAGCCGCTCCCGACGCGACCATCCCGGCCACGGCCAGCGAGCGGATCGTTGCCGATCTCGCCCGCGCCGATCTCAATGCGTTCGCGGTCGACGCGACGAAATACATGACTCCGGATGCGTCCGACCGGTTGAAGAACAACTTCGCCTCGATCAAGGATCTCGGCCAGTCGCAATACTCCGAGCTGGTGTATTCGCGCGATTACGGCCAGATGGAAAAGGACATCATCTACAAGATCGATTTCGACAAGGCATTCGCCTTCGTGCGTTTCCTGTGGCACGTCGACAATGGCAACTGGCACCTGGTGCACGTCGCATACAAGACGGAGGGCAGCCTGCCGTTCCCCGGCGGCTGGGAACACATCTACCCGAAATGACGGCCCGCTCCGTCCGGAAATCATAGGGCGGGTGGACCCCGGCGAAAGCCGAGGGCAACCGGCCAGATTAATCGACCACAGAGGCACAGAGGACACGGAGATCAGGGCTGTCGCTGCTCGGTGCTCTCCGTGTCTCCGTGGTGCACTTCTTTGCGATGGAGGGTTACCCCGGCTTTCGCCGGGCTCCACCCGCCCCACGATGGTCAGGCGAAGGCCGGCATGACCTTCGTGGCGAAAAGTTCGGTCGAGCGCATGGCGTCGCCGAAGCCGATCGTGCCAAACGCGAAATCGCAGACGAAATAGCTGGCGCTGGCTGCCTCGGCCTGGGTCGCGATGTAATCCTGCACCTGCGCCGGAGTGCCGGCGATCGCATGGCCATGCGCTTCGAGCGGGTCCCATTCCTGGGGCAATGAAGCCCCGAGCGGGAACGGCACATCGTACTTCGCCCACAAATGTTCCATGTGCTTGCGCCATGGCTTGTAGGCATGCCGCGCGATCTCGCGCGCCTTCGCCTCGGTGTCGGCGACGACGATGTGGCGGTTGATGCCCATCTTCGGCAGATCAGCCTCGGAGCGGCCGCGGCGCCGCCATTCCGATTTGTACAGCTCGATGATCGCGCGCGCCGCATTGGTGTCGCGCAAGGTGACGATATGGGCGCCGCGCTCGGCCGCCCAGGGAATGCTGTCCGGCCGGCTGGTGCCGTACCACAGCTCGGGGAAAGGCTGCTGCACCGGCTTCATGACGATCGGCACGTGGTCGAAATCATAATATTTGCCGTGATAGGTCAGCTCGTTCTCGGTCAGGCCGATGTGGATGACCTCGTAGGCCTCGCGGAACTGCTCGGCGCCGGTGGCGAAATCGACGCCGTAGAACCCGACCTCGATCGGCGAGATGCCACGCCCGACGCCATAGAGAAACCGTCCGCCGCTCATCTGGTCGAGCATGCAGATCTCGTCGATCAGCCGCAGCGGGTGATACAGCGGCAACAGGTAGACCATCGGGCCGAAGCGCAATTGCTTGGTGCGCTGCGCCACCGCCGACAGGAACAGGCCGGGCGACGGTGCATAGCCCAGCGGCGTGTTGTGGTGCTCGGCCAAATGGTAGCCGTAGAAGCCGGCCCGGTCATAGGCCTCGATCAGCTTGAGCCGCTCCTCGAAATGCTTGCCGAGTGGCCGGCCGCTGTCGTCGAGGTGATCGAAGATCCCAAAGCGCATCGCCGCCTCCTTGTTCGCGCCATCGTAGCGGCAGCAGCGCCCGGCTGCAAAACCGATAGGAGCGGCGGCGCGGAGCGGGCAAGATCATTCAACCAGTCCGCGATGAAGCTCTGAGCCTGATGTCCGATCCGACCGCCCCGCGCCCGCCGCCGATCGGCATGCTGGCACTACTGCTCCTCGGGTGCCTCCTCTACGCGGCGACGATCGGCAGCATCTCCGATCTCGAATCCACCGACGCGGCCGGCCGCGGCCTCGGCGAGGCCTTTGGCGTGATCTACGGGTTTTTCCTGTGGATCGTGCTGGCGGCGATGGTCGTGATCGGCGGAATCAACGGCAGGATGCCGGCCTGGGGCGGGATTGCAGCCAGCATCCTGGTCCCAGCCTCGGCGGTAGCCTCGGTCATCGCCATTGAGTTCATCAAGTACCGCACCGGCTGGCAACTTCTCGTGCCGGCGCTGATCCCGCCGCTGATCGCGGCCTATGCATTCTGGGCGCGCCTGCCGCAACTCCACCAGGTCTTGCCGCCCGCCCTGACCGGCATCGCCCTGTGGGGCGGGGTGCTGGCCCTGACGTTGGCGCCGATGCCGGACTATATCGCGCAGAAAAATGCCGCCGCGCGGCTGCAAGCCGCGGCGAAGGTCGAAAACGACGCGAAGGCGACGGCGGAGGATCAGCGGCGGCGCGACAATCTCGCCCGCTTTCAGAAGCTGACCGAGGCCTCGCCGCTGTGGGAATGGGCCGCGTTCATCGGCAAGGACAGCGAGCTCGACAAGGACGCGGTCGCGGGAGCCCGCAAGCTGAGCCATCGCCAAGCCGATGCCGAGGCGGCGTTGCGGCGCGGCATGGGATTTCCGCTGGTGGAATATGTCCGGCTCGATCTTCAGGTTACCGCCGGGCTTTGCGAGGGTGCGCGCGATTTCCTGCAACAGGCTGCCACGTCGCACCCATCGCCGGGAGGGGATCCGTATGCGGCCTACGAGGTCATCCACCAGAATTTCAGCCCCTATCTCGAAGCCATCGAGTGGCTCACAGCACAGGATTGCGACATCGAGGATGCGGTTGCCCGCATCGCGGCGACCGCCGCTGCTTATCCACCGTCCTCCTCGCGCGACGGCTTCCTCGGCGTCCTGGCCTGGCGGCGGGGCAACGGCTTCTACGAACGCAACCTCTACGACCGGGCGCTGGCCTCCTATGACGAGGCCATCCGTAACATCCCCAAGAACGAGCAATTCTTCGACAGCCGCGGCAATGTCTATTACGACAAGGAGGATTACGATCGCGCCATCGCCGATTACGACGAGGCGATCCGCCTCAACAAATTCTATTCGGCGGCGTTCGACAGCCGGGCCAACGCCTATCACCGGAAGGGCGACGACGACCGCGCGGTTCCCGACTACGACGAGGCGATCCGCCTCAGTCCCGAATTCGCGCTCGCCTACAACAATCGCGGTGCGCTCTATACCGAGCGGGGCGAGCATCCGCGGGCGATCGCCGATTTCGACGCGGCGTTGCGGCTCGCGCCGAAATTCCGGGTGGCATTGTTCAATCGCGGCCGGACAAAGTTCTACAGCGCCGACTATCCCGGCGCGGTGGCGGATCTGAGCGCGGCTTCGGCGCTGAGACCCGCCGAACCCTATACGGTTCTGTGGCTGTATCTGGCGCGGGCGCACGCCGGGCAGCCGGCGCAGGATTCGTTGCGCACCGAGGCCGCGGCGCTCGATCGGTCGGCCTGGCCATGGCCGCTGCTGGCCGCCTACCTCGGCGAGGCGGATTCAGGCGCCGCGCTGGCGGCCGCGCGCAGCGGCGATCCGACCGCCAAGACAGGCCGGGAATGCGAGGCTGATTTCTACCTCGGCGCCAAGGCGGTTATCGATGGCGATCCGGCAGTCGCACGCGATCTGCTGAGCAAGGCCGCAGCGGCCTGCCCGCCATCCTTCATCGAGGCGCCCGGCGCCCGCTTCGAGTTGGCCCGCCTGCCGCAATGACGCCCGGAAACGACGAAGCTCAAATGCGGCGACATCGAGAGCGGAAAGCAGTCACGCCTTGGCGGTGTGGCCGTGCCGGAGGTCCGGACCCGGATCGCGCCCGGCTGCGACCTCGGCCAGTCGCGCCATGTAATGGGCCCAGCCGTCCGCATGCTCGGCGCATTGCTCGGCATTGGGGAGGCCGGTGTGGGTCAGACGCAGCAGTGTTCCGCCCGGCTGCTCGATAAGGTCGATCTCGACCAGGCTCGACCCCGGCGGCACCGCCTCGCTGCCGTCCCAGCCGAAGCTGTAGGCCAGGCGATGCACCGGCACCACCTCGCGGAACGAGCCGCGGGCGAAGCGAGCCCCGGTGACATTGACGAGATAGAGCCCGCCGGGCTGCGGCTCGACCTGCGCCTCCGTTCCCATCCAGCGCAGGATCTTCTCCGGATCGGTCAGAAGGGCGAACACCGCGGCGGGCGGCGCCGGGATATGCGTCTCGCGGCGGACAATGAGGGCGTCTTGCATCGGTCTCACCATGGCTGGGATGACCCGTCTCCGATATGGGCCGGCGCGGCCGGCTGTACCATCACCGCGGCGAATTTCGGATTCGGCACAGCAGCGTCCGCGGCGGCATGATCGCGGCATGGATTTGCCCCCGCTTCTTGCCTGGCTGGTGGACGAGGCCGGCGCCTCGCCCGGCCCTGACCGGTTCCTGGCCGAGCTCGGCGGCCTGCTGCTGGCCGACGGCCTGCCGCTGGCCGGTGGCGCCCTGACGCTCGCCGTGCCGCATCCGATCATCGCCCGTCACAGCTGGCTGTGGCGGGCGGAGACCGGGGCGGTGATCGAGGCGCTGGGGTTCGCCGCCGATCCGCTCAGCGAAGCCGGGCGCGACTGGCTGGCGGGGCTTGGCCCGGCGCACGAGGACAGGGTCGGCCCGGGACCGGACGGTCCGGTGCTGGGCTGGGCCGGGACCCGGCCGTTCGGCCCCACCGATGCCGGTCGGCTGCGCCAGACCGCGCGCTTTGCCGCGGCGCCGTTAGCCGTCCTGGCCGCGCGGGCGGCGCTGGCAGCGCTGCTCGAAGCCTATCTCGGTCGGCGCAGTGCCGCCCGGGTGCAGGCCGGCGCGCTGCGCCGCGGCACCGGGGAGACGATCCGCGCCGCGCTGCTCTGTGCCGATCTGCGCGACTTCACCGCGATGTCCGAGGCGACCGAGCCGGTGGCGGTGATCGCCGCCCTCGACGCCTGGTTCGACCGCATCGCCGGGGCGGTGCACGCCTTTGGCGGCGAGGTGCTGAAGTTCGTCGGCGACGGCGTGCTGGCGATCTTCCCGGTCACCGGCGCGCCGGCCGAGGCCTGCGAGGCGGCGCTGCGCGCGATCGGCGCCGCCCGCGCCGGCATGGCCCATCTCGATGCAACGCGGCAAGCACAGGGGCTGCCGCCGCTGCCCTTCGGTGCGGCGCTGCATCTCGGCGAGATCCTGTG
>Ga0210400_10005596_pt1 | contig 10645 bp, 6 predicted proteins | sample IncBWH26MmetaG_FD_155456 | JGI IMG/M metagenome (GOLD analysis project Ga0210400, IMG submission 155456) | Forest soil microbial communities from Barre Woods Harvard Forest LTER site, Petersham, Massachusetts, United States - Inc-BW-H-26-M | ecosystem: Environmental > Terrestrial > Soil >... | reverse complement strand
CTGGACGCAACCGGCCTTTCCTGGGAGGTCATCGTCGTCGTCGACGGCGACGTCGACACCTACCGCGCCGCGCTGCCGCTGAGTTCCCCCAGCGTGACCGTCGTCGGCTACGCGGTGAACCGGGGCAAGGGATTTGCTCTCCGCTACGGTATGTCACTGGCCACCGGCGGCCTGGTCACCTTCATCGACTCCGACATGGAGGTCGGTCCGGAGGAGATCGGGCGGATGGCCCAACTGCTCAGCCTGTACGACGCTGACGTGGTGGTGGGCAGCAAGCGCCATCCGCTGAGCCGCGTGCAGTACCCGGTGCTGCGTCGTTTCCAGTCGATGTGCTTCCAGCTTCTCGTCCGACTCCTCTTCCGTGTGCGCGTGCGCGATACCCAGACCGGGCTGAAGCTGATGCGCCGCGAAGTGGCGGTCGTCGTGCTGGACGCCGCGCTGGTGAAGCGTTTCGCCTTCGACGTCGAGCTGCTCGCCCTGGCGCGACACTTCGGCTATGCACGCATCATCGAGGCGCCAGTGACGATCGACTACCAGTTCTCCAGCACCACGAATCTGAGAGCGGTGTTCTTCGTCCTTGTCGACACCCTGGCGGTGTTCTATCGCCTGCGCATCCGCCGCTGGTACGACCGATCGGCCAACCGTGGACGAGTGGCGCTCCACCTCGGACTGCCCCTGCTCTTCGCCGGCATGAGCCCTGCCAACGGCGCCGACGCCGAGCCGGCGATCGTGACCACCATGAGGGCTGACAGGTCGGGCCGCTGACAATGCGTCGAGAGACGGCGGGCTGCGCATCGGCATGTGACACTGCGCCTCGCTCGATGCTCACCGTCCGGGACCGGCAATCCGGAGAGCAGTTCGAGCTGGCCGAGTGCCCGAGCTGCCACACGGCGTTCGTCCAGCGGCGACCACCGATCGAGGCGATGTCAGCCTACTACGGCGCTGCCTACTACTCGTATCGCCCTGAAGCACCGGCGCTGCAGCGCATCAAGACCGCGGTGATGGAGCGACGGGACGGGCGCCCCACCACGTCCAGCATCCCGATCGGCGGGAGAGAACGGACCCTGGCGACGCTGCTTCCGTCGTCGGCCGCGCCCGGGTATCCGACGATGCTGCCGGCAGGCACTGTTCTCGACGTCGGCTGCGGCAGCGGCAGCGCGCTCGATGTCTTTCGCCACTTCGGCTGGCGCACCACCGGAGTGGAGATCGGCGAGGAGGCCCGGGCGGAGGCGAGGCGGCGAGGGCACGCGGCGCTTCGAGCGCTGGACGATCTCGCCGTCGAGGCGCGCTTCGATGTTGTGCGCTTCTGGCACTCGCTGGAGCATCTGCATGATCCACTCGGCGCGCTGATCGCGGCGCGTTCGCACATGCTGACGGGGGGGAGGCTGGTTATCGGAGTTCCCAACCTGGACGCGCTGTCGCGACGGCTGATGGGACGCCACTGGTACGCGTGGGACGCGCCTCGCCATCTCTACCACTTCACGCGGGCCGGGCTCGCCGGCCTAGTTGATCGCGCCGGGTTCCAGGTGGTGCGGAGCCGCACCTACAGTGACCGCGGCATCGTCCACAGCGCACTTCTCGCCGCGGACCACGCCAGCGGGAACAGGCTGCGTCTGCTGGCACGGCTCGAAGCCAGCAGGGTGTTGCTTCTTCTTTCGCAGCCGCTCGACGTCATCACCGGACGCTTCAACGGCGACAACATCGCCCTGGAGGCGGTGGCCGCCGAGCAGCCGCCCGTGTCTTCGACGGCCGCGGAAACGTCCTGAATGGCCAGCCTCACCGTGGCCCGACGCAGGTCGCGAGTCCCCGTTGCTGCTCGGCGCCTGGCTGACGCGGCGGGTCGCGGCCGGGCTCCGGAGCACCTGCTGGTGGTGGTCCCCGCCGCATTGCTTGCTCTCGTTCCCTTCCTGGTGTGGACCCAAGGCAGCGCCGTACGGATGAACCTGGGGGGCGACGACTCCCACCTGATGTTCGCCTACCCCGGTGCATGGCTGAGCCACATGTCCTTCTCGGCTCTGGACCACAACCTGGTCGGATACAACCCGCACACTTACTTCGTGCCATTGGCGGCGTTGTTGTGGGTGGCGCAGCAACTCCATCTCAATGCGGAGGCCGCGTTCTTCGCGGCCGTGCTCGCCGCTGCGTACGTCGGCTATTGGCGGTTGGGCCGCGAGCTGCTTCCCCCGTCGCCCGTCGCTGCCCTTGCGGCCACACTCGGGGCGCTGGTCGCTGTGCTGGCGCCGGTCGTCGCCGAGACGCAGTGGTCCTCGATGCTGCTGCGCATCGAGTGGGAAGCGCTGCTGCCGTGGATCGTCCTGCTCCTGATCTGGTACCAGCGAACCGGGGCGTGGCGCCATGTTCTCTGGATCTGCGCGTTGGTGGCGCTGGGTGCCCCCGCAATCAACGACGCGCCGACCACGATCGCGTGCGGCATCCTGCTCGCGCTGCTGCTCGTCGTCGCCACCATGACAGGGTCACTTCACTGGTCGTTGCGCAGAACGCTCGTGTTCGCAGGCGCGGCGCTGGCCACCAACCTCTTCTGGATCGGTCCGGCCATCGGGGACCTTGCCTTCGGGCAGGTGCAGACCGTGGATGCGCTGTCCTCGCAGGGCAGGGAATCCGCCGTGTCGTACGTGGCTGGGCTGGCGCCGTACACCGACTGGACGGACGTGATTGGGCTCCGCCTTGCCCATCCCCTCGTCGGCCGATACCTGAGCAACATGTCCGCCGTCGACGACTGGCACCGCAACCTGTGGTACGTCGGCCTCCTCCCGGTCGGGCTGGTGGTCGCCGGTGTGGTGCTCTCGATCTCCAGTGGAGTGAAGCGGAGGGCCCGAGCACTGTGGCTGCTGGCCGCAGGAGCAGTGCTGTTCACGTACTTTGCCAGCCTGACCCTGGTACCGGGTGGCGTCGCCGTCTTCTCGTGGCTGCTTCGCAACGCACCCGGCTGGGTCGCCGAGCGCAACTACTTCGACAAGTTCGCCATTCCGCTTGCAGCGGTGATGGGGCTCGCCGCTGCCCTCGCCTCGTGGTTCGTGCTGCGACGAGTCCCGCGCATGGTGGCGCTGGCCGCGACCTGCGCTCTGGCCGGGGCGTTCGCAGTCTACGACGCCCCGTTCCTGCGAGGCGATGAGTTCTCGCTGCCGTACGCGCCGAGCGTCGAGACGTCCCGGGTCATGAACGGTCTATCCCCCGACTTCGTCGATGCAGCCCAAGCGCTTGCCGACCTTCCGGCAGGCGGGGTTCTCAGCATTCCTCTGTCAGGACCGGCTTGGACCATCGTCCCGCGTGCCGGCGCCGGCGCGAGCTACATCGGCGTGTCGCCGATCACCGTGCTCACCGGCAGGAGTGACTTCAATGGCATCGAGGCCTTCGGCAGCGCGGGGGGAGGTGACGCCGCAACCCTGGCCAGGGGCGACATGGCGGCGGGTGACTTCGTCGCGCTGGCCAGGTTGAGTGGCGCCCTGGGCGCTCGCTACGTGATCCTCTATGACGGCGACACGTCGGGGTCCGCCTTCCAGCAGTACGGGGCTGTTCCCGGCTCGCAGGTGCGCGCGGAGGTCGCCGCGATCCGGGCGGCTGCACCGCAGGTTCTCGCCCGCCGTGGGAGCTACGAGGTTCGCGCCCTGGACTCGTCCCTCTTCCCGCCCGCCGTCTACCAAGTTGCGGCGAGCTGCACGCCACCCAGCCTTGCCGCGGTCAACTTCGGCGTCGCCTCGTTCGAGTCCTCGTGCCGTCCCGTGTCCCTGACGGCGAGCGTCACCGACACGGAGTGGTCGGTACCGGTCAGCGCCAGCGAGCCCGGTACCAAGCTGATTCTTGGCGTTCCTGTCTCGACGTTGTGGCACGCGTCGATGACCTGCGCCGGCAACGAGCAGTCAACTCCGCTGGCCGCCGCTGCTCTGCACGCCTTCGGGATGACCACGGCCAGCCCTGGATGTGCCGGGGTGGCTCGACTGGCCTACGCCGGGCAGGGTCTGGTGCGTCTCGCGGCGGTGGCATCCGGGATGGCCTGTCTGATCGTCGTCACCGTGCCGCTGGCGCTGCTTCTCCGCAGACGGCGGCGCTCGGGGGGCGGCTGGTGATGCAGGGCGCGCCACGACTCGTCGGCGGCGGCGTGCTGATCGTCTCACTGGCTGCGCTCAGTGCTTGCGGCAGCAACGACGCCGTCGATCTCAACGCGGCGCGCACCAGGGCGGCGCAGGACGTGGCGCATGGATCCTGTTCCAGCGCGCTTGCTGAGCTGACCACGGTTCTCAACAACGACCCCCAGGACGTCAGCAGCCTGCGCACGCGTGGAAAGTGCTACCTGACGCTGGGAAACTACACCGCGTCGCTGAACGATCTCAGCAAGCTGTTCAGCCTTGACAAGTCAGTGCCGGCAGGGCTCGAGCTGGCATCGGCACAGTGGACGGCGGGGCAGGTCTCAGCAGCCCGCCAGACGTTGCGTGACACGGCGCGGGGCGCAGCCTCTCCGGTCGATGCGGTGAACATCGCCGACCGCCAGCTCGAGTACGGCGATCCCGCCGGCGCCCGCTCCAGCCTCCAGGCCGTGCAGGAGCCGGAACGCGACTTCCACTGGTACGTCGACATGGGGCGCACCGATGGCATGCTATCCGCTCCCGAGGCGTTCGAGCAGGACTTTGCCAAGGCCAGAACGCTGGTCGCCCATGGGGCCCTCGGGTACGTTCTTTCGGCGCTGGGCGACGTCGAACACTCCGTCGGCCGCTACGGCGAGGCGGTGAAGGCCTTCCGGGAGGCACTGTCCGTCGGCACCTCGATCGACGCCCTGCACGTGCGGCGGACCATGGCCGACAGCGAGGACCGCCTCGGCGACCTGACCGCCGCCGCGGCGGACTTCCAGATCGCGCTGCAACTGCCGGACGACGCTGCCGACCACGCGGTCATCCAGATCGCCTATGCGCGCACGTTGCTGCGGCTGGGGAGACTGAGCGACGCCAGGACGATCGCGTCGTCGGTGGTGGCGCAGTCGAACATCAGCGCCGAGACGGCGGCCCAGGCAAGGACCATCGTCGACGCCGCCAGCTCGCCCCACGGCGGCGCGCAGCTTCCGCCCCTCCCGCCGCCCACGCCAGTCTCCGGCGCTCCCACCCAACGACCACGAGTGCGTCGCCGGCCGCGCCGCCACCGTACCCGCGCAGGAGTGAGCCGGTGACGTCGCTGCGCACAGTCAGCAGCGCGTCGCTTGCCGTGTGCATCGCCAACTGGGACGGGGCGGACCATCTCGCTGCCTGCCTGGCGTCGATCGAACGGCATTCCGCGGGCGTTCAACTGCGCGTGATCGTGGTCGACAACGGCTCCCGTGACAACTCGTTGCAGGTGGTGCGCGACTGGTCCAACCGGTTGCCCATCGAGGTGATCGCGCTCACCCGCAACTCCGGCTACGCGCGAGCCAACAACCTCGCGTTCGAGCTCGTTCAGGAGGACTTCTGCCTCTTCCTGAACAATGACGCGACGGTGGTCGAGCCGCTGGCCGGCGTCGCCGGCCACTTCTCGCGTTTCCCCCGCCTGGGCATCGCGCAAGGCATGCAGCTCACGCCCGACGGTGCCACCCTCGACTCGCTGGGCTCCTGGTTCACCACGCTGGGATTTCTTGTCCACCCCTATCGCGGTCTGGCGACGACCTCTGCCCCCGAAGGACTCTCGCTGTTCAGCGTCAAGGGCGCAGCGCTGTACGCACGCACGCAGTGCCTTCGTGAGGTGGGCATGTTCGACGAGCGCTTCTTCGCCTACTGGGAGGAGAGCGACCTGTGCTGGCGTGCCCTGATCGCCGGGTGGGACGTGCACTACAGCCGCGAACTGCCCGCCATCAGGCACGTCGGCGGTGCGACGTCGGAGCGGCTTGGCCCAGGGTTCGGTGAGTACCATTCCTATCGCAACCGGCTGCGCGCAATCTGCGTCAACGCGGACCGCAGGACGCTGGCACTCATGCTTCCGCTGCATGTCGGCTGCTGCCTGGCAGCGGCGTCGGCTGCTCTGGTTGCCAAGCGCCCCCAGGGTGCACGAGCGGTGGGGCGGGCGCTTGCATGGAACGTGCAGGTCGGTGCTGACACGGTGCGACGTCGCCGGCAGGTCCAGAGTCTGCGACAGCTCTCCGACCGTGCTGCCCTCCGCGGTCGGACCGCCAAGGTGCAGCTCTCGTTTCTCAAAGATGGCCTTGCCGCGTACGCCACGTGGCGCCTCGGTCCGGAAGCCGGTCTGCGCGCCACCAACCGGCTGATGGCCGCCGCGAATTCCGCCTCGGCGCAGCGCTCGTCGAGACCGCGTCAGCGAGTTCCCGCACTCCGTGGTGCGAAACCGGCGACGCCGCCGCGGATGGTCTCGGTGACCATCCCCACCATGAACAGCGCCGCAACACTGCGGTGGACGCTCGAATCGGTGGCACGGAGCGCGGCAGCGATCAGTCCGCTCCCTGTCGAGGTGGTGGTTGCCGACAGCAGGTCCTCCGACGCCACCCTAGAGGTCGCACGCGACTTCGGCGCCACCATCGTGGAAGACGCCGGGCGCCTGCTGGCGGCTCGCCGCGCGGCGGTGGAGGCGACCCGAGGCGACGTGATCCTGGTCATCGATTCGGACCAGGTGCTCACACCCGACGCGCTGCAGCGCTGCGTGGAGTCCATTGCGCATGGCGCGGACTACCTCTTCCTCGGCGAGCGTGTCCACGACCCACACACCTTCATCCAGAAGCTGTCCGACCAGGACAAGCAGTTGCTGGCCTACGACATCGACGGCCAGACCGACCCGGACACCGGCGTCATGCTGCCCCGTGCGTTCCGGGCCGATCTGCTTCGTGACGCCTACGCGGCGATCGGACGGCATCTCGACGACGTGGTGGTCGCCCAGGACCATGCAATCCTCCATGCGGAGGTGCGCCGTCTCTCGGACGCTTGGGCGTATGTCGCGGATTCGGTCCGGCACATCGAACCGGACTCGCTGATGCGGCTGTGGTCGAAGAACTATCGATACGGATGGAGCACGCGACAGCAGCTCCACGACGACTCGGAATACGCGCAACTGTTTCGCACCAAGACTCGCTTCCGGCACATCGACGGCGGCGCGCCGATGCGGCTGCGGGCTGCGTCCTGGGGATTCCTGGCCATCAAGGGCGTGGCCTTCTTCACCGGCTACGCCGTCGGCAATCGGCGGGGACGGGTGCGCTGATGCTGCAGAGCGTTGCGGTGTCCGATACCACGGCGGTGAGCAGCGCCGCGGCGATCGAGTCCCGGCGCACGCCACGCTCGGTGGCCGCGTTCGTGATCGCGTCGGGGGCTCTCACCGGTGCCGTCAACGCGTTCGTCAACCTGCTGGTGGCCCACCAGGCCGGACCCGACGCATTCTCACGCGTCAGCTTGCTCCTGCAGGTGATCGCCATCGTCGGCTTCCTGGCGACTGGCCTGCAGTATTCGGTGGCGCGTCGCGTATGCGCAGCACACAGCGGGCTTCGAGTCCGCGAGGCCACCCGTGCACTACGGCCGTGGATCCTCGCGTGTGTCGTCGTCGCCGCGGCGTCTCCGTTGGAGGCGAGTGCGCTTCGCATCGGTGAGACCGGCGCCGTCGCGCTCACCGCAGCGGTGATGGCCACCACGTTCGTGGTCGCAGCCCCGGCGGGCATCCTGGTGTCCCAGGAACGGGTGCGGCTGCTGTACTGGACGCTGGCATTCGGCACCGTGGTCCGGCTGGCGGCGACCCTGCCGCTGATGATGTGGTTCGGCGCCGTGGTTGGACCGCTGGCGGCGACGCTGCTGGGAAACGGCACCGCAGCAGCCGCGCTGGTCGTCGCCGTTCTGCCGCGTCGCACCCCGACTCTGCTCAGTCGTGCAGCCGGCGACGTGCGTCTCGGGCACGCCGAGACGCTCACCAACGCCGTGCTCGCGGCCGCCCTGTGGCTGAGCTGGAGCCTGCCACTGTTCCTGGCGCGGTCGCGGGTGAGCTCGGGTGCCGCCGGCGACATCGCCCTGGCGCAGACGCTGGCCGGAGGCATCATCTTCGTCACCGCGCCGGTCCCCTCGGTGTTCTTCGCCAGGGCGGCGCGCAGGGGCCGCGCCACCGGCCTTGGCGACGGCCTGCGGATCATCGGCGTGGTGAGCGCTGTCTGCGCGGTGGCGTTGACCCTGATGGGACCGGTCGTCGCCAGGATCATCTACGGGCGCGAGGCCGGCGTCGCTGCAGCATTGGTGTTCCTTGCTGCCTCGGTATCCGCAGCTGCGGCGGCCGCCTGGAACCTCCTGCTGTGGATCGTGCGCGCCACCGGGCATCGAGCCAAGGCGCTGCTCGTCAGCCTGTTGTGCGGGCTCGTGGTGGAGTGCGTGGTCGGGATCTGGACGTCATCGCGCGGCGCTCTGCTCCTGCTGCCTCTGCTGGGCCTCGGCATCGCCTACGTCATGGCACTTCGACAAGGGGGGATCAGGCAGGCGTGGCAGGAATCGCAGCGCTCGACGGATGACGAGCTCACCTGAGCCACTGTGCGCATCCTCCTTCTCAACTGGAAGGACCCCTCCGAAAGAGAGGCGGGGGGTGCCGAGCAGTACGTCCAGATGATCAGCGAGCGATGGTCGGCACAGGGACATGCCGTTGCCATGTTCGTACCGCGGGTCGACGACCTGCCGGCGCGAGAACGGATCGGCGGCGTCGACTACATTCGTGCCGGATCGCGCACCACGGTCTTCTTCCACGCCAGGCGCTTTGTGCGCCGCAACCAGGCGACATGGGACCTGGTGATCGAATCGATCAGCACCCGCCCCTTCCACTGTCATCGACTGCTGTCGCGTGACCGCGCCGCCGCACTCTACCACCAGGTCGCCGACGAGGTATGGCACCGCGAGTTCCGCTTTCCCTTCAGCCACCTGGGGCGACACGTCGTGGAGCCGTGGTGGATACGGCGGATGGCCGGGGCCCGCGTTGTCGCGGTATCACCATCGACAGCCCTCACGCTCCGACAGCGTGGGATCGACGTCGCAGCGATCGCTCCGCCAGGTTGCGCACTGCCCGAGCGGTATGAGCCGCGGTCGCTTCCCGATGAGGTGCGATTGGTCTTCCTCGGCCGCCTGTCGCGGACCAAGTGCCCGGATGCCGCCGTCGACGCCTTTCGTCTCGTGCGCAAACGACTGCCGCGCGCACATCTCGATGTGATCGGTGACGGATACCTTCGCAAGGAGCTCGAGGCTCTGCGAGTCCCTGGTGTGGTGTTCCACGGCCGGGTGAGCGAGGCGCGGAAGTGGGAGTTGCTCAACACCGCAACGCTGCTCCTGCTTCCCGGCACGCGCGAGGGCTGGGGAATCGTCGCCATGGAGGCTGCGGCAGCGGGACTGCCAGTAGCGGCCTACGACATCGCGGGGTTTCGCGACGCGGTCGACGACGGCCACACCGGAGTGTTGACCCCCCCGACCGCCACTGGCCTGGCCGACGCCGCGCTCGGTCTGCTCAATGCGCCGGAGCGCTGGCGAGCGATGTCCGCGCAAGCGCGCAAGCGCGCCGAAGAGCACTCTTGGCCGGCGTGCGGCGACCGCCTGATGGACTGTCTGACCACGCCTCAGGAGACCTCGGCGGAGGTGCTGCCCGCGGGCCCCCTGACCTCGGCCAAGGCCGACGACCACCCGGCCCCGCCGTACAATCCCCGGGATGATCAGCACCGACGCCGCGAAGGAAGCGCTGGCCCGGGCCCTGCGCCGAGGGGGTGACTTCGCCGACTGCTTCGTCGAGCAGCGGCACGCCGCCACCGTCAGCATGGAGGACAGCCGCGTCGAGCGCGTCCAGGCGGGCACCGAGCAGGGTGCCGGCATCCGCGTGGTCAGCGGCCTGACCACCGCCTTCGCCTACACCGACGACATCAGCGGCGCCGGCCTGCTCCGCGCCGCCGACGCCGCCGCGGCCGCCGTGCGTGGCGGCGCCGACGGCAGCAAAGTCATCGACCTGCGCGAGCAGTCCACGGGCACCCAGCGCGTCGAGGTCCCGCCGGACGAGGTCGATACGGCGCGCAAGGTGGACCTGCTGCGCCGCGCCGACGAGGCGGCCCGCGCCACCAGCGGCGACATCCGCCAGGTCACCGCGCTGTTCGCCCAGGGCGTGCAGAACATCCTGGTCGCCAGCAGCGACGGCGCCCTCGCGCGCGACAAGCGCACCCGCCTGCGCGTGATGATCCAGGCGGTCGCGGCGCGCGGCAACGAGGTGCAGAGCGGCATGGAAACCCCCGGTGCCGCCATGGGGTTCGAGTTCTTCGACGGCGACAACGTGATGGAACGCGCCGCGCGCGAAGCTGCCGAGCGGGCGGTGCTGCTGCTCGACGCCGACCCCGCGCCGTCAGGACCGATGCCGGTGGTGCTGGGCAACGGCTTCGGTGGCGTGCTCTTCCACGAGGCCAGCGGCCACGGCCTCGAAGCCGACGCCATCGCCAAGCGCGCCTCGGTGTTCGCCGGGCACGTCGGTGAGATGGTGGCATCGCCGCTGGTCACCGCGGTGGACGACGGCACGATCGACGCGGGCTGGGGCACGCTGCGCATCGACGACGAGGGCACCCCGACGCGACGCAATGTGCTCATCGAGGAAGGCGTGCTCACCGGCTACATGTTCGACCGGCTGCGCGCGCGCCAGGACGGACGCGAGTCGACCGGCAACGGACGCCGCCAGT